>Ga0070737_10004058_pt1 | contig 15033 bp, 10 predicted proteins | sample Coa_R1_10_FD_66438 | JGI IMG/M metagenome (GOLD analysis project Ga0070737, IMG submission 66438) | Surface soil microbial communities from Centralia Pennsylvania, which are recovering from an underground coalmine fire - Coalmine... | ecosystem: Environmental > Terrestrial > Soil > Unclassified...
GAGGCGGAGCTCGAAGCAGCCATGCGCGGCGCGGCCAGCGAAGCGGAACGGGCCTTCGGGTCCGCGGAAATCTACCTGGAAAAATGGATCGAGCGCCCGCGCCACATCGAAGTGCAAGTGCTGGGGGACAAGCACGGCCATCTAATTCATCTGGGCGAGCGCGAGTGTTCCATTCAGCGGCGTCATCAAAAGGTGGTGGAAGAGTGCCCGTCGCCGCTGGTATTGGCAAAGCCGGAGCTGCGCGAAAGCATCGGAGAAGCGGCGCTGAAGATTGCCCGCGCCGTGAACTATTCCAACGCCGGTACGCTGGAGTTCCTGGCCGACCAGCAGGGCAATTTTTACTTCCTCGAGATGAACACGCGGCTACAGGTGGAGCATCCGGTGACTGAATGGGCCACCGGCCTCGACCTGGTGCGCTGGCAGATTCGCATTGCGGCTGGTGAAATGCTGAGCGTGCGGCAGCGCGATGTCCAGTGGAACGGCTGGGCGCTGGAGTGCCGCGTCTATGCGGAAGATCCGGAGAACAACTTTTTCCCGAGTCCCGGCGCGATCACACAATACGCGGAGCCCGCGGGCCCCGGCGTGCGCGTAGATGGGGGCGTGTACGCGGGCTGGACCGTGCCGATCGAATACGATCCGCTGCTGGCGAAGCTGGCGGTCTGGGGCGATACGCGTCAGGCTGCGATCGAACGCATGCGGCGTGCGCTCTCCGAATACAGGGTCTTGGGCATCACCACCAACTTACGTTTTCTCGAAGCACTGATGAGCGACCGGCGATTTCAGGCAGGCGAGCTGGACACCGGCTTTCTGGACCATTTCCAAGCGCCGCGTAGAAGCTTGGCGGAGGAAAGCGAAGTGGCGGCGGCGATTCTAGTGGCCGCCTATGCGGGAGCGAAACGGCCTGAAGCTGCGCCGGCCACCGGGAGTGAAACAAGCGCGTGGCGCACAGCTTCGCGACAAGGATTAATGCGTTGAGAATGAGCGCGGAAGTAGATGGCGAGAGCTACACTGTCGAGCTGGAGCGGAACGGCAGCATGGCGCGGTATGCGTTACACGGCGCGGTGGAGTCATCGGGAACAGCGACGATCACCGAATTATTGCCTGGCGTTTTCTCCGTGCTGGTGGGCAACCAGAGCATCGAGGTGCGGCTCGAGCGTGAGGGCGATGGCTTTCAAGTCTGGACCAACGGCACTCCCCGCGCCGTCTCCATTGCGGACCCGCGGGAGCGCTCCGGCACAAGCACACGGGCCGGCGCAGCGGGTCCGGTGGAGCTGCGCGCCCAGATGCCCGGAAAGGTGATCAATCTGCTGGTGCAGTTGGGCGCGACCGTACAGGCCGGACAAGGGCTGATGGTCGTCGAGGCGATGAAGATGCAGAATGAGATGAAATCTCCTAAAGACGGCATCGTCTCGAAGATTCACGCCATCGAGGGCGCGACCGTGGCAGCGGGCGACGCATTGCTGGTGGTGGAGTAAAGGCGCGGTTGTATGGCGCAAGCGGATTGCAAGGTTTGCGGCGGGACGGGTTGGGTGGTTTCGCAGCGCGACGGCATCTCCGGCGCAGACCGCTGCCAGTGCGTCGCGGAAGCCCGGGTGCGGGAACTCGAGCAGCAAGCGAAGGTTCCGAGAAATTACTGGAACGCGTCATTCGACAGCTTCGATGCCACCGACTCTGTATTCGGTCCACCGCTGCAAGGCGCGATGCTGCAGATCAAAGGCTACGCCAACAATTACCCGCTGCTGACGGAGAAGCCGGGATTGCTAATTGTGGGCCCGCCCGGCACGGGCAAGACGCACCTGGCGGTGGCCGCATTACGACAGTTGCTTGCGCGCGGGCATGAGGGCGTCTTCTTCGATTACCTGAACCTGTTGGATCGCATCCGCTCGAGCTACAGCGAGACGCTTGGCGCAAGCGACCGCGAAGCGTACCGCACTGCGCTCGAGACCGAGATTCTGCTGCTCGACGACCTGGGCGCACACCGGGTGACCGACTGGGTACAGGACACCGTAACGGCCATCGTCACGCATCGATGCAATCACAGGCAGGCGCTAATTGCGACCACGAACCTGTCTGATCCGAAGATCGGCGGGTCGCCGGATTATCGCGTGCTGCTCGAAGATCGGATCGGCGAACGCGCGCGGTCGCGGCTGTTTGAAATGTGCCTGGTGGTGCGAATGCCCGGCGCGCCGGATTACCGCGAGAAGCGCTCGGTCATTCGATAAGGTTCTAGCGCCTTACGCCGACGCCGTCGCGCCGAAGCTGGCGACGGCCTCCTGCTCGTCTTCAAAGGCCGGGAAAATCGTGTGCAGCTTGGTGATCTGCATCAAGTCGCGCATCTTGCTCTGCATGTGCAGCAGCTTCACGGCCCCGCCCTGATTAGTCGCCGTGGTGTAGGCGCCGACCAATTCGCCCAGCCCCGCGCTATCCACGTAGCTGACGTCTTTCAGATTCAAGACAATGTTCTTTTTGCCCTGGGCGAGCAGCGACCTTAGTTCGTCGCGCAAAATTCCCGTGTTTTCCCCCAACGTCACCTTGCCGTTGAGATCCACGATCGCCACATTTCCGACCTGTCGAGTCTTTGCAGTGAGTGCCATAGAGCTTTCCTTTTTTGAATACTGCGCTACGAGAAGCGTTTCATTGTAATCGATCCACTGTCAAGCCAGTTTGGTAACAGTCAAAGCGGGCGCAGCGCCACGCGCGCCGGAGAGCCGTCGCAACCTTGCATCCGCAGCGGCAGGCACACCATATCATATTCGCCCTCGCCCACTTCGGCAAGGTCCAGCCCTTCGACGATCCAAATGCGGGCGCCCAACAGAATCCTGTGGGTCTCGGCGCCATCGGCCTCATACAAACCGATCGACAGGTAATCTACGCCCACCAGCAGAACACCGGCGTCTTTGAGAAAGGCTGCGCCGGAGGCGTTCAGTGCGGCAAAATCGGGCTGGAATCGCCGGTCATGCCAGCGGCGGTTTGAGTTTCCCGTCTTGAACAGTACCCGCTCGCCTGCCCGAATCCCGCAGTCCTTAAGGTCCGCCGCGCCTATCGCTCGAATCTCCGGCCGCAACGTCACAACGCGCGCGCGCCCGATTCCCACCTCCAGCGGGAATTCGTCCATCCCGCTCTCGCCGGCGAGGAAATGGTTCGGCGCGTCCATGTGGGTACCGGTGTGCGCCGTCATCCGGCACAGCGTCACGTTGGCCTCCGCCCCGTGTTCTAGGTCGGAAATGCGTTCGAAACGGGGCTCCGGATCTCCTGGCCAATGCACCATCCCGGTGGCGAGCGGAACCGAAACGTCGATCCAGCGCTTGTGGGACATATCCGTTGTGTAGAGGGCGAATCGGCTGTGGCGATTTCGCACTGGCGTTTATACTTGGCCGCTACACTAGCAGAATGAAGTTGGGCATCGACTTCGGGACCAACCGGACGGTAGTGGCAGCGGCGGATCGCGGCAATTATCCTCTGGTCTCCTTCGAAGCAGCGGACGGAACTAGGCCGGATTGGTTTCCTTCCTTGATAGCGGTACGCGGCGACGAGCGCCGGTACGGCTGGGACGCGTGGGACGCCCAGGCGGACGACTCCTGGACTGTAATTCGGTCCATCAAGCGGCTTCTTGAGGACGCCGGTCCGCAGACTTTGCTCGATTTGGGCGAACAACAGGTGAAGCTCACGTCCTTGCTGAACGGATTGACCGGGGCGCTCTTTCACGGTCTGCGCGAGTGTTCGAACCTGCACATGGCTGCTGGCGAGCCGCTGGAGACAGTACTCGGAGTACCAGCGCACGCCAACAGCAACCAACGCTTCCTGACTGTGGAGGCGTTTCGCGCGGCCGGCTTTCATGTTTTGGGAGTGCTGAATGAACCGAGCGCGGCGAGCATCGAATTCGGCCATCGGGAGCGACAGGGCAAAGCCAGGCAGGAAACCATTCTGGTTTACGACCTGGGCGGCGGCACGTTCGATGCGTCTTTGGTGACGCTGGATGAAAATGTGCATCACGTGGTCGCCTCCGAAGGCATTCCATCGATCGGCGGAGACGATTTCGATCACATTTTGGCGGATCTGGCGTTGGATGCCGCGCAAATTGGACCGGGCATGCGGGATGACATTTCGGCGGCGGGATGGTTCCGACTGCTCGAAGAATGCCGCACCAAGAAAGAAGCGCTGAACTCCAACTCGCGACGGGTGACGGTCGACCTCGAGCAGGTAAATCCGGATTGGACCAGCGTGCAGGTGACGGTCGCGGATTTTTATGAGACCGCGCGGCCGCTGGTGGCAGAGACGATCAGCGTTGCTGAGGATCTGTGCGCGCGGCACACGGGCGGCGAATTCGAGGCGCTCTACATTACTGGCGGCGGCAGCGAGCTTCCGCTGGTTGGGCGGGTGTTGCGCGAACGATTCGGACGCCGTGTCCGGCGCTCCGCTTATACCCGATCGGCTACGGCCATCGGCTTGGCAATCCAGGCCGATCAACCCGAAACCTATCGCTTGAGCGAGCGCCTGTCGCGCTTCTTTGGCGTCTGGCGCGAGGCGCATGCGGGTTCGCGCATCGTCTTCGACCCGCTGTTTGCGAAGGGCGCAAGCCTGCCCGCGGCGGGCGAACCAGCCTTGACCATCCGCCGCGCGTATTCGCCGGTCCACAATATCGGCCACTTCCGGTTTCTCGAATGCACCCATCGCTCCGACGACGGCGCGCCCACGGGCGAGGTCGCGTTGTGGGATGAGATTCGTTTCGCTTTCGATCCGGCGCTCGAGCACTCGGGCGAGTTGGCGACCGTGGCTGTCACGTACTCTGCCGCTGCCAGCGAGCAATGGATCGAGGAGTTGTACGAATGCGATTCGAGCGGCGCCATCACGGTTAAAATTGCAAACCTCGCAGCGGGGTACTCGCGGTCGTATCGATTGGGCCACTGGTCGCAAGACGCCAAGCCGGTCAAACCGGGACGGCGGCGCAAGAAAGCGGCTAGCGCGGCGGCTGAGTAGCGGCCAACTCCGCCGAAGCCGGTTCCAGCAATTCGCTCAGCCGAAAAATCCAATCGAAGGCGCAGCCGAAGCGCTCCTTCAGCATTTCTCGTGCGCCCGCTTCGCGATCCACCAGACAGATTGCGCCTAAAATGCGCATGCCCGCTTCCTGGGCTTTGATGATCGCGTCCGCAGTGGAACCGCCGGTAGTGCAAACGTCATCCACAATGACCACCGGGAGATCTTCGGTCTGTTCCAGGCCCTCAATGAATTTTTGCGTGCCGTGTTTCTTGGCTTCTTTTCTGACCAGGAACGCGTCTATGCCCGGTCCGCGTCCCAGGCTCTCACGCGCCACCGCGGTGACGATCGGATCAGCGCCTAGACTTAATCCGCCGATGGCGCGCGGACGCCAGCCGTGCTGCTCCATCTTTTCGAGGAACATTCGGCCGATCAGAGGCATGGCTGCGGCGGCAAGCGTCGTCAGTTTGCCATCGACGTACACGCTGCTGGTCCGGCCTGAAACCAGCTTGAACTCGCCGCGGCGCACGGAACGGCGCAGCAAAATCTCTTTGAGTTGGTCGCGATCGCTGGAGGATTGCATCGGCTTATCAGAGTAGCACCGGTTCAACGCCGCTCGTACGACGCGAGCGCATGGCGCAGTTCCGCGGGGACCGGTTCCACTTCGAGAGCGTTGCCCACGCGGCGCATGCAGGCGATTTCCTGCATCCCATCGGCTACCAGTTCTTCGCGCCCGTCCTTTACGCGCCAGTATTCGAATCGCAACGCAATCCGGTTTTGCATCATACTCTGCAGATACAGGCGGATGGCGACCTCATCGAGCGCGGTCAACTCGGCCAGGTAATTGCAGCCGCAGCTTACCGTAACCAGGCTCAGGTCTTCGAAAAGCCGCTGCATCACTCCCGGCGCGTGATCCTTCAGGAACATTTCGCGGCAGCGTCCTTGCCAACGCAGATGGTTGACGAAATAGACGTTGCCAACCAGATTCGTTTCTTCGAATCCCACCGTGTGCCGGTATTCGTAGTAGCGCGTAGTCAATGTGCGACCGCGAAAACAAATGGGCTCGGCTCACCCTCGGGGGCGATGACGCAGGTCTGTATGCGGTAATCGTGAGCGGCGAATTCAATCCATCCGTCCGGCAATTCCGCGCTGATACGAAGCAGGGGAGGCAGGCGATCTCCAAGCTTGATCAAGGATTCCCGTACGCACCACAGGCGCGTCGCGATTTCTGCGGCGTCGGAACCGCGGCCGGCCAAGTGGCTCCAATAAGCAAACTGTTCGGGGCCGAGCAGGTCTCGCCATTCGTTTTCGCCGCGGGGTATGACCGGCTCCATATCGCAGCCTATGGCGCTGTTTCCCGAGACGGTCACGCGGAAACGCCCGCCGTGGGCGGCAGAGACGAACTTCTCGCGCGGGTGTGCGCCATTGGTGTATGCCTCGGGTTTGCCGTCGGGCCGGTACGTCACTCGGAACGGCTTGAGCATGGATACGGTTTCCAACGTGTCCGCCCGGAACGCAATCTGAATGTCCGCATCGGGAACGATTTCACCGAGACGCCGCTCCAGGTAAGGGCCGATCAGGCCGGCTGCATGAACGGGTTTCATGACATTCGATTCAACACTCCGCAGCGTAAGCCCGCGCCATTGCTCGAGAACGTTCCCCGCCGTATCAAGCAGGTCCAGATCGTACACAAATGTGCCGCCGCCGGAGGAGCGCTCGACGGCTTGAGCGACAACTTCGGAAGCCTCAAGACTCGCAAACGTGCGAATCTCATCCACGCGCGTTGGAACCACGGTACGGTGCGGGATGCAGGCCTGCAACGCGTGGATGGCCGCGTCGCGAAGGCCGGGATCGCCCAGCACAAGACGAGATGGATAATAAGCTCCGAACCAGCGCGGCGTATTCTGACCCGCGCCTCTCAAATGCACCCGGCACGCGGTGGCACTTAGAAATGAATAGCCCACTATCCGCTGAAAACGTCCCGATTGGAAGAGCACGCTTGCATAGAGATCTAGGGCGGTTTCCCTAGAGGGCTCGGTTAGCGCGTCCAAGTTCGGCACTCGGGCGAACAAGGGTGCGGCTTCAAACCGGATATTTCCGCGGAAGTGATCGACTTCAAAGCCGGTCTGCTCCGCACGAATCGCAACCCTCACGTTTCCACACGGATTCGCGGCCGCGTACACACGAATAGCGGCAAAATCCTGCGGCGGGACCGTAATCGGATGTTCGAAAGCCACATCGCGCCAGACGATTGCTCCCGCGCCGTCGGCTACTGCAACTGCCGCTTGCGCCATTGCTTCCATTCCCAGGACGGCGGGCAGCAGCGGAGTGCGTTCGAAGACGTGATCCTGCAAATAAGGATCGCTCGCCAGCGACAGCTTAGCGTTCGCAATCAGTTCCACGCCGGGCACGAACAGTTCAGTGCGTTCGAGGAAGCGCGAAAGCGGTGGATCAGCGCGTTCGAATGTCAGGTTGGGAAGGGCCTGGAAGCGGCTGGCCACGATCAGTGAGGACGCAACACTCGGCTCGGTCAATACTGACTCGAGCTTCGCAACGCCTTGCTCGGGAGAGATCGGCGTGATGCCCTGCTGCGCCAGCGATTCCACGCTGCCGAGGCGTTCTCCCATGCCTACTCCGGACCACAGCGACCATTCGAGCGTCAAGCAGCGGCACGAGGGATGAGCGATGCCGAATTCCTCTGTGATCTGCCGCAACCGTTCATTCGCCAAAGCGTAATCGGCGTTGCCGCGCATGCCCATGCGGCCGATGATGGAGCCGAAGGAAAGAAGCAGCCGTAAGGATTCCGGGGAGACAGCAGCCAGAATATTGCGCAGCCCGTCTATCTTGGGGGCGAGCGTGGCGGCAACGGAATCGGCATCCAGAGTTTCGATCAAGCTCGGCACATTGCGTCCAGATGCGTGCAGAATTGCTGAAATCTTGCCGAAAGCGCGTTCTCCTTCGCGAACGGCATTCGCCAGTTGAGCGCGATCGCCGATATCGGCGCGGAGATACCGGAAACGGATGCCGGCCGCCGACATGCGGTCCAGGTTCTGCGCGAGTTCCATATCGTTGTCCGGAACAGAACGTCCTAAGATCACGAGCCGGGCGGAACTGGATCGCGCGAGCGCGATGGCGCACTCGGCGCCTATACCCTTGCCGCCGCCCGATGCGAGCAAGACGTCCTGTTCGGTCAAGAACGGGCGCGAAATATCCGGAAGCGGCACGTGACGCAAGCGCGGCACACGCCGCGCGCCCGCTTCGCCACACCACACTTCTTCGAAGCCGGTGCTTGTGACCGCTTCGAGATAGGCGTCTTCACAAGCGTCTGGGCATACCGGGATTCGAATGACGCACACATCGACGGCCGGATACTCCATGCGCAACGACCGTGCGAAGCCGCTCGAGCCTGCGCCGTGATGGACCAGCACGAAGCGGTCGCCCTCGCGGCGCAGCAGCCGCGCAGCATCGAGCAGCAAACTGGCCTGACGGTCTGCCTCGCCGGGCGGCACATAGGCGACCACCCCGCTGCCGGGTTTTGAGAAGCTCTGGTTCAGGGCTTGCTTCAAGGTATGCTCGCCCGCAGGCATGACGATGCGCCAGTCGGATACGCCGGAGGACGGCTGGCTGCGACCGACACGATTTTCAGGTATCCACTCGACACTAAAACAGCGTACCCAGGAAGCGAGACCGGCAGGCAAAGCGCCGCGCGCTTGCGGAGCGTTCTGCCCCGTTTCGATAAGCGCTTCGGTGAGATTCGCGACCGTTGCGTTGGCAAAGCTCGTGGGCATCAGAGGGGCCGGAGCGCCGAGCTCGCGGGCGGCTTGCGCAACGATCTGCGCCACCGCAATCGAGTTGAGATGCAGATCCGAGAACAGGCGGTGATCTTCGCCCACCGCGGCGGGCGGTAATTCCAAATGGCGTGCGATCAGATTGCGGACGATCTCAAAGGGCGAGCCGGTTCGCGCGGCGGACACAGGCTGGCTGATCTGCTTGGGGCGTGGCGAATGAGAAGCCGCCACTGGGACGCGCGGAGCCGATTCACAGGGATTCGCCAGGAAAATCGGCCGTGCCATTGTGAATGGCTTTGTGAAGCGGCCTTCGAAGAGGGCGGACAGCCGTACCGGCGCGCCGAGCACGAAGGCAGCGCCCGCCGCATTCAACAAGCCGCGATAGGATTCGGTTCCGGCGTCGAGGGAAATTGCCGGGGTTGGCAGTGATTGCGAGACAAGACCGGACAGGATGGCGCCCGGACCAGCCTCGATAAAGCAATCGACCTCGGGAGCTGCGGCCATGAGCGCCGAATGAAACTCGACGGGACCGGTGAGCTGGCGAAGGAGCAACTCCGGCAGGTTTACCTCAGAGCGTAAGCAGCCGCCCGACACAGTAGAGTAGACGGAGCGCTGGAGCGGATGGAACCGCTCGTCGTTGAGACGAGCAGCGAAGGCATCCGCCACGTTCTTCATGGATGGCGAGTGAAACGCGTGCGAGACCGGAAGGCCGGAAACGTGCCAGCCGTGCGCACGCGCAAGGTCAGTGAACGCGGATATCGCTTGCGGCTCGCCGCTGACAACCGTCTGCAGCGGGCTGTTGATGCCGGCGACCGCGATGCCGGGCGGGAGTATGGCTTTGACTTTGGCCGTTGCCGCGGCGATGCTGACCATAGCGCCTGCCGGAGAGCAGCGCATCATGAGTTCGCCGCGCGTGCGCGCCAGCCGAATGGCCGTGCGAGCGTCGATTGCTCCGGCCCAATGAAGGGCCGTGATTTCTCCTAAGCTGTGGCCGATTGCGACCGTAGCGCTAATTCCCAGCGCTTCGAGCGCCGCCAATGCCGACAGCGACCCGGTGATCACTGCCGGTTGCGCAACGGAAGTATCGGCATCGGCGCCGGCTGCGAGTTCTGATTCCAGATAAAGCTGTTCACATGCCGCGAAACGTCGCCCCAGCGCGCCGGCGGTTCGGCGCACGGGAGCAGCTTGTCCCGGGAAAAGTAAGCCGATGCGCGGCGGATGCAGAGCGGAAGACAGGTAGATGGATTTTGCCGGCTCGATATGGTCAGTAATGCCAGCGTCTAAGACCCTTTGCAGCGCCATCAGCTTTTCGGTCAGCTGAGTGGGCGTGGAAGCGACGACTGCGGCCCGCAGCGGGCCCGCTGCAGAAGGGATGAGAGCGGCGGCGGCATCAGCCATTTCCGCCAGTGAGAGATGGCGCGCGACCTCGCTGAATTCGGATAGGCGCGTCTTCATCTGGCGCGCACTCTCGGCGGCAAAAACGAAGAGTTCCGCATCTTGCGGTGAAGCGGCGAAGGTTTGTAGCGGCTGCACGCTGGCGGCTCGGTGCGTCTCGCCGGACTCTTTCAAGACGATGTGCGTATTGATCCCGCCGAACCCCATTGCGCTGGCTGCGGCAAAACGAGTGCCGTCCGACAGCCAGGGCTCGGGTTCGCGCAACACGCGCAGTGCGGGTTGGTTGCCCGTAAGCTCTGGATGCGGATCGTCGCAACCGGTGGTCGGGGGCAGCACGCGCGCATACAGCGCCATGGCAGCTTTGATGAGACCGGCCGCACCCGCGGCGGCTTTGGTGTGACCGATATTCGCCTTGATCGAACCGATAGCAGCGGGCTGCTTTGCACCGCGCCGTAAGGCGCCGATGGTTTGGAGTTCGGTCAAATCGCCGATCTCCGTACCGGTTCCATGCCCTTCGAAATAGCCGACCGCGGAGATATCGATTCCGGCGCGCCGGTAAGCTCGTTCGAGCGCCAGAGTTTGACCGCTCACCTCGGGCCGGGTCATGCTGCCGGCGCCATCGGAGGAGATGCCCCAGCCTTGAATCAGAGCGTAGATGCGCCGGTTGGAGGCGAGCGCGTCGGCCGCCCGCATGAGCAGCAGCAGGCCGCATCCTTCGCCCGGCAAGAAGCCCGCGGAGCGCTTGTCGTACACGCGCATCTGCTGCTGAGCGAGCGCACCGACGCGGGCAAAGCCGACGAGTTCAAACGGGTCGATGCTCAGATCGACACCGCCCGCCAGCGCGGCATCCACATCGCCGGAAACCAGCGCCGAACAAGCCTGGGCGACGGCCAGCAGCGAGGAGGCACATGCGCCATCCACTACGTAGCCTCCACCCTGCAAGTTGAAGAAGTTGCAGATGCGCCCGGCGATGGTATTGGCGAGGCCGCCGACCAGAGACTCCGGTCCGGGCGGCTCGAACGGGTCTTTGTAGGCCGCTTCTACTTTCCCGAGCAGCGCTTGCAGTTGATCTTCCGAGTGGCCCTCAGCGGCGAGACTCGAGGCCAGCACGCGCCGCACGAACGGCCATCTGTGGCGCAATGACTGAGCGCGCGATGTTTCCCCCGTCAGCGTGTTACCCAAATAGACCGCCGTGCTCGCTTTCGGAAGCGCACGGGCATCGGTGAAACCGGCGTCGGCAAGCGCATCGGCAGCCACTTCAAGCGCCAGCCAGTGGGCCATGTCGGAGGCTCGGTAGGCGTCGCCTGAAACGCGAAATTTGACGCGATCGAATTCGTAATTCGCAAGAAAAGCGCCCTCGGTGATATATGTACTGTCGGCAGCGTTCGCGTCGCTCGACCAGTAATCGTCCAGGTTGAGGCGCTCAAACGGAATGCGTCGAAAGGCCTTACGCTGAGCGAGAATGTTGTTCCACAACTCAGCCGGAGAATGAGCATCGGGATAACGGCAGGCCATGCCGACAATTGCAATTGCCTGATCTTTCAAGCGCGGGCTTCTCCGGCAGAAGGGTAATGGCCCCTATTTTCCCACAATTCGCATGTTTTTATAGTGATTGCGATGCGGGCGCGCCGACATTTTCCAATCGGGCGCGAATTTCCGAGCGCCAGGTCTCATACGGCTCATCGGCGGGGGAACGCGCGGTCGCGCCAAACGCCGAATCGGTGACGGCGGCGGCCTGCAACCCGGACAATCCACAGAGAACGCGGCAGGCGAGTTCGGTGTGCGGCGTTGGAACGCCCGCCAGGTATCGAGCCTTGGCGGCGAAAGCGGCGCCTTGCGCCACATGGCTGCCGTACGGGCGCGCCAGATGCAGAAGCTGGATCAGTTCGTCTTCGGCGACTCCGCCGGCGTAGGTAGCGGCCAACCCGATGCCGCTCCACAGGTCGGCGTGCCGCTCGGGCGCGAAGCGATGGATGCAAGCAGCAACGCGCTCCACATTGGCACCGTTGAAGAACCACAGGGAGCGGCCGAGTCCCTGATCGAACGCGCGCGCTGCATAACCGGAAAGCGCGCGGGGCACGCGCATGGCGGTGACCGCGGAGCGCCAGTGGAAATAGCCTTCGTGGAAGCCGTAGCCGTCGAGGATGAGCCAGCCGAGATCTCTATCGAATGGGCGGCGCGCGCGGTCGGGATTACGGCGCAACCATGGCAGGCGTGCAACCGCCCAGCCATATCCGACGTAGAGCATGAAATGGTGATCGGCCGCGGGCCCGTTGAGAAATCGCTTGAACTTTGATGAGCGCGGGCGCCAGACGTGGCCGGTCAATGCAAGCCCCATGGCCGCGCCTTCAAACGCGAATCCACGGAACTCGGCGTCAACTGTGTCGAGCTGCGCCGCTAGGGGATCGAGTTCGCGCGCTTCGAGCGCCGCCAGATAACCGGAGATAAACGTGCGGCCGATGTGTTCGAGATGGGCTCGCTTTTGAGGAGCAGTGTCCTCGAAGCCGCGGCGGGAGAATGAAGCTTGGCCTGGCGAAATGCCGAAGAGGCGTCGATTCAGCCAACGTTGCATCGCGTCAAAATCGCCGGTCAGTGCACGGCTTCAAAGAGGCCGGCTGCGCCCTGCCCGCCGCCCACGCACATCGTTACCACGCCATAGCGCGAGCCGGGCCGCCGCGCGAGTTCGTTGGCGAGCGTGCCGGCCAGACGCGATCCCGTCACGCCAAAAGGATGACCGATCGAGATGGAGCCTCCATTCACGTTCAGCTTTTCCATGGGGATGCCGAGACGGTCCCGGCAGTAGACGACCTGGACGGCAAAAGCTTCGTTGAGCTCCCAGAGATCGATATCGTCGATCTCGAGTCCATGACGTTTCAGGAGCTTCGGAACTGCGAAGACAGGACCGATGCCCATCTCTTGCGGCTCGCAACCGGCGACCACGAAGCCGCGGAAGATGAGTTTGTAGGGGATGCCAAGCGCGTCGGCGCGCTCACGCGAGACCAGCAGCGTAGCGGAGGCGCCGTCGGAGAGCTGAGACGCATTGCCCGCGGTGACTGTTCCCTGCCCGCTCGTGGGATCGAAGTGCGGCTTCAGCGCAAGCAAGCCTTCGAGCGTGGTGTCGGGGCGATTGCATTCGTCGCGGTCGCAGCAGACTTCCTGCGTGCCGATCTTTTCGCCCGTCTTTTTGTCGAGCAGCGTCATGCTGACCTTCATCGGCGCGATCTCATCGGCGAAAAAACCTTCCTGCTGCGCGCGGGCGGTGCGCTGCTGACTCGCAAGCGCGTATTCATCCTGCACCTGGCGCGCAATCTGGTAGTGCTTCGCAACCACTTCGGCGGTGTCGCCCATGCGCATATACAGGCCGGGCGCTTTCTTCATGAGCTTCAGATGCGGATTGACGTCAGCGGGAGTAAGGCTGATGCTTTCGACGCCGCCGCCGATAGCGGCATCGGCGCCTTCGTGAACGATTTCGTGCGCAGCCATGGCGATGGCCTGCAGACCGGAGGAACAGAAGCGGTTGACGGTGGTAGCGGCGGTAGTGAACGGCAGGCCGGCGAGCACCGCGGAGAGCCGCGCGACGTTCATGCCCTGCGGTCCATGCGGCTGAGCGCAGCCGAGAATCACGTCTTCGATGTCCGCGGGATCGAGTTGCGGGGTTTTGCGCAGAACATCCTGAATGCAGTGGGCTGCGAGGTCTTCGGGCCGCGTCATATTAAACGATCCGCGGTACGATTTGGCGAGTCCGGTGCGTGAACTCGCAACGATAACAGCTTCTCTGGTTGCCATCTTCTGGTGAAGCGAGTGGGAAGCCACAGTATATACCTACATAGGAGGGACTTGATGAGTGAGCTTGTGAAATCCGCGCGGCATGGCGATATCGCCGTGATCACGATCGACAATCCGCCCGTGAACGCGATCGGGCCGGGGGTTCCGGAAGGGATCGAGGCGGCGATTCACGCGGCTGAAGGCGATACGCAGGTGCGAGCGGTGGTCGTGATCGGCGCAGGCGCCACGTTCATTGCCGGCGCAGACATTCGCGAGTTCGGCAAGATTGTTTCGGGCGAGCGGCCGCCGCTGTCGCTGCTGCCCTTTTTGCTGGCGATTGAAGACTGCACCAAGCCGGTGGTGATGGCGATTCACGGACAGGCGTTGGGCGGCGGATTGGAAACCGCGATGGCCGGGCATTATCGCGTGATGACGGCCAATGCGCAGGTGGGCCAGCCGGAGGTGAAGCTCGGGTTGATTCCGGGCGCGGGTGGTACGCAACGGCTGCCGCGATTGGCAGGGGTGATGAAGGCGCTGGAGATGTGCGCGGCCGGCGAACCGGTGAGCGCGCCAGAGGCTTATTCGGCGGGAATCGTGGACCGGATTATCGAGGGCGATCTGCTGGCGGAAGCGATTGCGTTTGCTCACGAGGTGGTAAACAAGCCGATTCGCAAGACACGCGAGCGCAATGGCAAACTGGCGGGCGCTTTTCCGATGATGTTTTCGATGGCGCGGGAGCAGACGCGCAAGAAAGGGCGCGGCATGATTGCGCCGCTCGCTGCCATCGATGCGGTGGAAGCCGCGACGAAACTGCCGTTTGAAGAAGGCTGCCAGCGCGAGGCCGAGCTATTTCAGCAGTGCCTGTACTCAACGCAATCAAAGGCCTTGATCCATGCGTTTTTCAGCGAGCGAGCGGTGGGCAAGATTCCCGGACTTCCGAAAGACGTGAAGACGTCCGAGATCCGTCGCGCAGCGGTGATCGGCGCGGGCACGATGGGCGGCGGAATCGCCATGAATTATGCCAACGCGGGGGTCCCGGTGATCGTGAAAGAGACGGCGCAAGAGGCGCTCGACCGCGGCATGAAGATCATCCAGAACAACTATGCGAAGA
>Ga0070737_10004059_pt1 | contig 15029 bp, 22 predicted proteins | sample Coa_R1_10_FD_66438 | JGI IMG/M metagenome (GOLD analysis project Ga0070737, IMG submission 66438) | Surface soil microbial communities from Centralia Pennsylvania, which are recovering from an underground coalmine fire - Coalmine... | ecosystem: Environmental > Terrestrial > Soil > Unclassified...
AGCGCCTTCGTTACCTCCACCACTGCTTTGATTGCTAACGGCCGGACCCAACCAGCTCCCGGGCAGGACCTTCACCCGCTGTGAACCAACGCCTTTTCACGGTGCACCATCGCTTCGAGGCTAGCAAGTACGCCCCCTCCCGCTGGCGACGCCGTGCCGCTTCCTCTACCGCCCGCATCCTCCCGCGCCACAAGCCGCGAGCTAGTGATAGGCATCCACCCAGCGTTGGTTGAATTACCTCTTAACCAACTGTTGTTAAACGACGTCACTTTGCAATGATTAGATACAACATTGAGCAGAGAATTGTAATAGTCCTCGCCTATATTACCGATTATCACGCCACTGGTTACACCTATTCTCAGTATTATACCATAAGACGGGTCGTAAATCGCGCCTGCCGTCCCCCCATCTAAGGTGTTGCCAATAATATCGACATATCCCCCCACGACATCTATGTCCGAAATTCCGCCACCCGACGGCAGTCCCCCGCTGTTATTATTCTCGAAATCGTTGTTAACAATAACCGCGCCACCCGCAACCTCAATTGTAGCCCGGTCGCTTGGCAGCGCCAAGGATAGAAACTCATTTCCGGAAATCGTCAGGTTTATTGTAGCAGCCGTCATGTCGATTGCCGGGCCACTCAAGCCAATGAACTGGTTAGCCCGAATCTCCAGGCCGACCACGCTGCCATTTGAAGAGATCCCACCGCTGGTCAAACCACTCACCTCGTTGCGTTCGATTACGTTGACATCGTTCTCGCCTGCCCCCGTGCTGTTGACGAACCAACCACTGGCTGCTCCAATTATTACGTTGTCATGTATATAGTTGCCATCTTGAGTAGTTCGAGAGGTCGGCAGGTCAATAATGTCCGACACATTTGAGCTGACACTGAAGAACAGATTGCCCACTTCTAACGTACTGGAGGGAGCATCGGGTGGGGTGCCAACCGCGGTGCCTAAGGTTGTTACAGTCCCAAGTCCCGAAGGCGCACTGAAGGTAAAGGTCTTGCGGTTAACAATACCTGTAATTGTGTATATACCATTGTATCCTGGCGGGGCCACGCCCGTGAGGATTACAGTCCCGCCGCTCGCGAAGTTGTTGGGGTTGGTCGTCGTTGCTGTCACGGTGGTACCCGTTTCCGATAACGCCGACAATGGTTGCTGATACACATCCGCCGACACGATTATCGGCATGCTTCCGTTGTTAGGTTGTATGACCAACCCACACTTGTTAGCTGCAGTAGTAGTAGTGGTGGTAGCGCGTCGTCCGTGCGAGGGGCATAAGATAGCAGATCCCGATGAGCCGCCCGAGGCTTGAATTAAGCCGTCAGGAATTGCTGCGCCACTATACGTATAGAGACCATTTAGAAGTACTGTAACTGTCTTGTGTAGCACAATCGGATTGGTCACTGTCTCCGGGGTGCCCACAGCCACGCCATCCGTGATGACGCAACCATTTACACAATACGGAGATGCCGCCGCGGCGGTGATTTTCGCGAATATGTCAGGGCCCGCGAAAACCTGCGCGTTGAGTTGCCCGTTGACGCTCATCTCGCTGAGCCGGTCAGAGCCATTCGTGGCCCCCGATCCCATTGGCTCGTGAATTTCTGTCGCAGTCACGGTGTTGTTAACGCCACGGAGAATCGGCATCGCCGGCTCGGAGCTGCTCGCCGCCGGCAGCGAGCAGCTCGGGTGGCTGTTCGTGTCCAACGCCGCCGACAGCTTGGCCCCCTGAATATTCGTGGGATAGTAACACGGCGCGCTCAATCCGGCCTGCGTGCTTGACCTAGAACTGCTGGTGTACATGTTCAGCGAAAGTCTGGTAGAATTGGGGGCGGGATTCGTCCCGTTGCACAAAATTGGATTCGATATCGCGTCGCAATCAGGTATCGACCCCCAAGTCCGCGGCCCGCTCTGCGCCCAGCCAAACGTCGAAAACGCCATTATCAAGATTACAGCCGCAATTAGTCGTCGCGTCCTCATCACTCCCTACCTTAATACACGAATTATCACGCGGCCGTTGTTGCCTGCCCCGGTTCAAAGTTCCGCCGTATCGGAGCACGCTCGATTCGCGTATCCCCATCGCCGTCGTCGCGCTCAGCAACGCCTCGTGCATTCGGCGGACCAGCGTGTCTACCGCGCGGTCGAACACGGGCTCCGCGCCTTCGTGGGGAATGCCATTAGTCACGATCGCGCCTGAGCTGATATCGAGAACCGGATGGACTCCGACGGCTCTTTCCGACCGCGTGGAGTATGCGCTCGGATGCTTCTTGGCCGGCGTGCCCAGCCCCATCATCCAGCCCAGCAACTCGTCCAGGCCGTGCAGGTAAAACCTCGCCATGCCTTTCATGATGGGGCCCATCCCGGTTGTACCTATATCGCCGGGGAAGATCAGGCCGCCGCCGATAAGGGACGGCAGTTGCGGCGCGAAGTCCGCCGCGGCGAATTTGCCCAAGCCGTCGAGAACTGTCTCGACCACGGCCAGAGGACGAGTCAAAATCGCGTCGATATCGGGAAAGGTTCGGAGTACGGTTGCGAGCCTCGACCAGTGCGTCTCGACGAGGTATAGCGGTACGGCGATCCCGCCGACTCCGGTAGCAAAGCTGGCCAGGGCGGCGACCGTTTCGCCAGCCCCGGCGGCGGTTCCAATCATCCCCAGCCGGTGCATGATCCGCATCATCACGATGCAGCCGCTTGTCGAGACAACGCCCGCCGTAAGCGCGCTGATCCCCTCGAACATGCGCGTTGTGGCCGCTGGATGGCGAAATTCGAGCACGGCCAACTCGGTCGCCACGTCGGCCAACTTCTGCACGAAGCGCGTCAATGCCGGCAGCACGCCATAGCCGAACAGCGTCTGAACCGTTCCCGGGTTGGTCACCAGGCGCAACCATTGATCGTTGGCGGTCCATCATCTACGTTTCAAGGTTCGCCGCTGCCTGCACGGCCTTGGTAAGGCCCGCGACCATCGCGCCGCCGGCCGCCATCAAATCCCCCGCCCACCATGGATCCCGGTCTGGATTCCCGCCAGGTTGGTGCGCAGCGCCGTGCTCGCCGGCGCCATTGCGTGCGTGATCCCCACCAGCGCCGCCGAAATACGGACCACAGGATAGACGGTAACCCCGACCCTGAACATCTGCCGCCATGAACCTACCTCCGCCTACCTGCTACAGTCCTTATCGCCGACGCTTCCGAGCGGCATGTATCATGCCCTTGCCGCCTTGGACAACACCAGCGAGCAGAGCTTGATTCAATCGCTCCGGGGCAGCACGCCCCGCTTCCTGTAATCGACGTGACGGCTTCAAGGCCGAAGAAGACTCGCGCCGCTGCTGCTTCATCGCTGATCTAGGCAGGCAGGGTATTCCTGCCCAGGGAACCGGTCTCCGTTGGCGGATTTTCTTGATGAGGCTGGCTCCTTTCCTACTGGGCTATGCCGGGCTGTGCAAGCTGCTCACCCAGTGGCGCAACAGCCCGGATACCGCGTGGCCGGCCGATGCCCCGTCCATCCGCTGCAACAGACGCTCAAAGACTTGGAGCTGGCCTACGCCAATTTTTTCGCCAAGCGGGCCGACTTTCCGCGCTTCATGGAGACGCCGCGTGAATTATACTCCTGCCCAAGAAATAACCGCCAAAAAAACCAAGCACGGCTATGTCGTCCGCGCTACCCTTCTCCGCCCTGAACGGCGTGGTTTGCCGCGCACTGGGTCAAACCCCGCGATTAAGCGCGACGTCATGACCGCGCAGCGGCGCATCGAGTTTTCCGAGCGATCGCTAACCGGCGACCGTGCGGAAGTTGCGTTCGGCTTCAAGCACCCCGGCGGCGGTCCAGCGCAGGACCGTTTCGCCGCCTTGCCAACGCAGCACGCAGCGCGCGGTGTCGCGCACCCGGCTGAACAGATTCTCGATCAGGTTGGTCGAGGACAGCACCCGCTCCAGACTCTCGGGCATCACGGTCAGCGTCTCGTCGAGTCCTTCGCGCAGCGAGGCGGGGATCTATTCCTGCTCCTATTGCTCCCCTCTCCTCTGTGCCAGGGGGGAGTTTCAAATGATTAATTACGGGGGGAAATTCACATGGATTGCTGACAGGCATGGCGGCACTGTGCCCCAGCCCGGCGCCGGCCAGCGCCATCCGGGGCACGAGATCTATCCATATCTGCTGCGCAAGTTGGCCATCACCCGGACCAATCAGGTCAGGGCGCTGGGATACCAGACTACATCCCCGTGGCGCGAGGGTTTGTCTACCTCGCTGCCGTAGTAAATGTGGCCAGCCGCATGGTGCTGGTGCACAAACGATGGAGGCGTGCCATGCACTTAGTTCTGATCGAGTTGCATTTGCCCACCGTCATGACAACGCGGCAAACCTTGATCAATCCAAAATCGCGTCGTTCTGACGGTGTAACCGCAATTCGGACAAACTACTTTTCGCAATCGGGTGGATTGCCGCCTTCGTGCATCGGGTGGTTCAATGGCGGAATGCGGGTAAGCGCCAAGCTCGCGAGCGAGGTCCTTCAAATGCTTCGCTAGCTCAGGACCCGGACGCGCTTCGCCAAATGGCTCCTTGAACCCGATTTCACGCGCGTATCGTTTAAACGTACTACTACCATGCGCCTTGCCTGCGGCGACGTGACAAAGTTCGTGCGCAAGCAAGGAGAGCACACACTCAGGGTCATCAATAAGTGGGGACATGAAGATGTTAGCGGATTTCTTGTCCGTGCAGGCCTCCGCCGGCCAGCACTCAGCATAGCGTCGCCGCTTGGAGGCCAATCCACCGCGGGCTGGCCAACCGCAACTGGCGCGACAGCGCGGGAGCTCTGCATTAAAGAATTTTCCATTCAGTCGATTTACTGCCGTGTTGAGCCATGTTTCGCGATCGCTCGAAGCGACCTGCGGTGCTTTTCCCCTAAACCCTCTAATTTGAACGTAATTCTTCGGAGATAAAGCGTTGTTAACCTTGAAATGCATCTGATTTTTCCCCTCTCGGCGTAATATATCCATAAAATCCTCACTATCGTGGCCGATTATAATCCGTAAATTGTATGAATTCAATTTTTAATTTCTGGGAGAGTTAAATCATCGAGCTAACTTGATGCTGTGCGGCAAATTAATTAAAAGCGTCTTCTAAAGTTACTGCGAGCTGTTTGGTTTCTTATCGCCGAGCGCGACCGCAAATTATTTGGACCGTCCCCCAGAGGTCGCACGTGAGGCAAAGGCCAACGCCCTGCGGTCTCCCGCTTAAGGTGGGCAGCTACCCGGCGCCGGCCGTGTCTTCACAATGAGAACAATAGCTGCCCGCCCCCTGGCATCGTGAAGGGCGGAGGCGGAAAGCTATTTTACCCAGTCAGAGAATCAGAAATAAAAATGCCCCGCGACCTGGTCCAATCGAGCCACTTCTATCTGTCCAACCTAACGGGTTCACTTCAAAGTGGGCCGGCCGGATTGTCAAAAGCAGAAGATCAGCCCGCATGACCACGATGGCTTCTTAGCGCTGAGCGAGGTGCGCTTCCCCCGCGATTATTGACAACAACCCGGTATTGAGCGCTTTCTATCCTCGCGAGTTTACCCGGCTTGTTCGCCGCAAGCAGGCGACTGACCGTCCTCAACGCTATGGTCAGACAACGAGCCCCTGGAGGCCGCCGTGCCGAAGCCCCGCATAGACCACCACAAGTCCACAGCCAGCAGCCCTGAATCGCGCCCCAAGCCTGTGGATCCTGTGGGCAAGGGCAATCTAGTACCCCCTCTTGACTCTCAACACGCGCGCTCGAAGGTAACTGGAATGACTCTGGGAGACCTCTTGGAAATGATCAAACTGTGGCGGACACCACTGACCAGAGCCTATGAAACAAAGCCGGCGACGGTCGTGGATAACGCTTCACTCAATCGACTCTTTTCCGAGCTGCTTGACTCTCCCACTCCGGTGCTTTGGAAAGCAATCTGGCAGGCGATCGCGCGCAAAACTCATACCGACCCTTCAGGCGCCCAAGGGTACGCCTTCTGTACCGCTATGCTTGCGATCGTTGACCCTGGGGTGGCAACAGCCGCAACTGTAGATGCTATCATCCAAGAGCTGAGAGAGGTGTTTGACGCTTTTCAGCAATGGGTCCGGCAGGCTGGTGGAGCTGGACCTACTTTTAGCTAAAAGGGGCGCCTTTCCATTCCATTCTCCCCTAAACGAGCGGGCAACCGAGCAGATCGCGAGCGAGTGCTTGCGGTGGTAGAACGGCCGCTTGAGCGCTCACCTGGTCTAGCTGGGGACTAACCGAGCACGACAGGACGAAAAAGCTCCCAAAATACTGAGGGTCCCCGGTTTGGCTGACGGCTCACTGGGCCACTTGGCTTTCTTCTTGCCAACCTGACGTTATTTGCGTCTTCTGGACGACCGTTTGAGTTTTTTGCTTGCAAAAGTTTCTCTTTGTTGTCGTTTTCGCAGAAATCGCATATCTATCCACAGTGTCGGTGAAGGCGACCTGAATGATTAGCGCAGCCACCCGCCGGTTTGCTATTCCCGGCACTGCCGTATGTCAGGTAGTCATCATCGATGATCATGAAATCGTTTCCGAGGCCCTTGCCGCTCTGTTGAATCTCTCTGGCATCGAGGTTGTGGGCAAAGCAACCAACGCGGAAGAGGGCCTCCAAACGATAGCTCGCTTGATGCCGGATGTTGTACTGATGGATATTAATCTGCCCGGCATTAATGGTATCCAGGCGGCGCATCGCATCATGCGCGATGGCCCGCAGGTCAAGGTCCTGATGCTAAGCGCTTGGGATGACGAGAGCTACGTTTTAGAAAGCCTGCTGTCAGCAAAGGCTGTGGGTTACGTGCTGAAAAGTGACGACGCTGCCAGCTTGGTGGCCGCAATAAAGGCGGTCCAAGCTGGCAAGCGTTACATCAGTCCATCGGTCGCAGGGCCGATTCTTGAACGCTTGCGTTCCATGGCGTCATCCGGGCTCACCAGCCGAGAGCCCTTATCGAGGCGGGAACGCGAGCTGGTAAAGCTTATTGCAGAGGGCGGCTCGGCAAAAGAAATTGCGTCAAAGCTCAGGATAAGTCCCAAGACCGTTCAGGCGCATAAAGTTAATCTGTCGAAAAAACTGGGGCTGCGTTCGACCTCAGCCATCACTATTTATGCAATAAAAACCAAACTCATAGCTATTTAATGAGGCTATTGCCACGAAATCCCGCCGAGCTGCAAGGTTTTCGAGCGTTTCGACCAGCGATTTGGCATCGGTGCCACGAAATCGGGGCCTTTCCGTGAGGAAGTGCTTGATCAGGAAAATTTGGGTGCTGCGGGGCAACGGCTTGTCGGAGGAGGACACAGCCAGTACTTTGCCCTGGCCAAGCGCGGTCAGGACCACTGGTGGCGTGTGGGGGTTGCGGGCCACGTTCCAGCGGACTTCACAATATTCATACCGCACCAGCTTGGCGAGGACTTCCGGGGGCGTGTTGAGGTTGAAGACCACACTCTCGCGAATATCCCAATCTTGATCCTGCGCCAGCCCGGCCAGGTCTTCCTGGGGTGTGCGAGGGTTGCGGGCCACAACCCAGCGCACATACAAATCTCTATCCCCAGCCAGCTCGGCCAGGGCTTCCCGGGGTGTGTTGGGATTGCCGGCCTTCGCAACTTTTTCTTCGCGCGTCATCCAGGCAGATCTATGACCCGGCCCTTGGCCGGGTAGTTGGGATTCTCACGCGCGCGGCGTGCAACATCAGGATCGGTATCCTGGCCGAGCGCGACCAGGGCCGCGGAGGATGCATGAGGGTTGCCAGCCACAACCCAACGAACATAAGAGTCTTCATCCCGCGCCAGATCAGCCGGGAATGCCGGAGGCGAATTAGGATTGCAGGCCGAGTTCCAGCGAACATTCGAGGATCTGTCCCCTGCCAGTCTAGCCAAGGCTTCCGCAGGGGTGCGGAGGTTGGCGGCCGCGGCCCGGCGGCACTTTAACTAATACACGCCAGGACTTCATTTTTTAGGTTCTTCCCGGCTTGGAACCGCGACCGGATTCCACTCCCCGGTTCCTTGAAATCCCTCGGGCTTCATAATCCGGAACAGCTGCTGGCCAATCTCCAGCTCGCGTCCCTGGACAATCACCCGCGGCCGAGACCCGGCGACCACGGGCATCGCCACCAGCTTCTGCTGGCGAAGAATCCGAAACCGAATCATGCCGACATAATCCCGGGTAAGCTCGCGCAGGGCCTGGCGCTCCTCGTCCGCGATCGCTGCCTCTCCGTGCTGCCAGCCTTCGGCCACCGCCTGCCGCCAGACTTTTTTTTCGGCGCCCGTCTTGGGCAGCAAACCCGCCGGCGGCATGGCACACTCATGCACAGGCAAATAAAGATAATCCCGCCAAGTCGGAGCGGTCCTAACAATCCGGGCCGGCTTCAAAATTCGATAGTCTACCCAATCCAGGGACATCGCGGTGCCGGAGGAATTGGTGGTGGCGTTATCACGGCTCTCGATAATTACCGGCGGCAACACATCACCGGCCATCAGCATGCTGGAAAAATTGAAAATCTGATCCAGCCGCGCGCCATTGAGATCCAATTTTTCGACAAGCTGACGATTGCCGTCGTTCGCCCCGCCACACAAACCGATTCGCAATCCCGCCTCGCGGATCGCCTTGGACCTGATGTCGGCTGGCTTCGGGGCGTCGCTGGAGGACAACCCTTCCAATGCATCGAGACTGCTCGGCAAACTGCCCGGCGCGGAGGACTCCGCGCCAGCACGGATCCCAGGCTGGCCGGGTTGTCCGCTGGCGGCCCAGGCGCAATGGCTCATCCCAATAACGGCGCAAAAAAGTATTGCTTGTTTTTTCATTTCGGATCCATTTACATCCCCGGCCCGAAGGCCGGGGTCAAACCGAAAAAAAGTTTACCAACTCCCAACAATTAAGCCAGACGTTTTAATGACAGTTCTTGTCGCATTTCAATCGGAAACCATGTTTGAAAATAAAATTATGATCGGCGCGGCTCGATCTAATTTGTATTTTTAAACCGCGTTCTAAAATATTTTGGCCAAGGACCGGAAAAAAGTCAGGAACAGAAAACAAATGGACCGTGAGCGCGGACCGAGCCGAAAACTAGGCGCAATGTTTCAACCAAAGTCCGCAATGTTTCAACAAAATTCCGCAATGTTCTCCCCAAATTACGCGATATCCTCCCGAAATTCCGCAATGTTCTTCCTGAATTCCGCAACTTCCTCAGAAAATTCCGCAATGTTCTTCCCGAGTTCCGCAACTTCCTCAGAAAAGGCCGCAATGTTCTCCCCAAGTTCCGCAACTTCCTCAGAAAATTCCGCAACTTCCTCATAGAGTTCCGCAACTTCCTCGGGGAAATTCCGCAACTTCCTCAGAAAACAGCGCAATGTTCTCACGAAAAAGACGCAATGTTCTTATAACCAGAGGCCAAAATCACTTGCATTTCCCCGAGCACACTATATTCTACCGATAAATCCACCTTAAATTATGTCCAAATATGCATCAAACATACGAACAAATCGCCACCAAACTGTTCGATCAGGCCAGCAGCGAAGGACTTTCACCAGCGGATTATCTACTGCAAAACAGCGCGCGATTATCGAATCAAACCTGGAAACGTTACCGCGCGGCCTTGAAATATCTCGCTTTGAAACAACAAAACCTAGAGCTGGCCAACCAACTAGCGCGCCTGATCAAGGCACCGCGTAGCCAAAAAACTCGAACGATTAAGCGCGCGAAATACATCACCCAGGAACAATTAGACTACCTCTCGCGCTTCTTCAGCGACTCGCAGGGCACCTGGATTCAGCGCGCCTGGCGGCTGTTCCAAGGCTCGCTCCACACCGGCGGACGCCCGATCGAATGGGGCTGCGCGACCTACAACCCGGCCCTATGGGTGCTCCGTTTTCAAAACGCCAAGCGGGGATTCGACCGGCAATACGACTACCAGGGACACCACCGCAACCTGCTCGTCGAGGGCGATCTGCCCGCCCTGATATGCGCGATTATCGCCGACCGAGAGAGCTACTTCGATGAAATTCTTAGCTCGATCGAAGCCGATTCGGTCGAGGCCAGATGCGCTATCGCCTGGGACCAGTACCGTAACAGGTGCTCGGAAGCCTTCTCGCGAGCCGTCCGCGCGGCCGCCGATCGGAACCCAAAACTGTTCCAAGGCGACCTCCTACCCATCCTCTATACCGCCCGGCACCAGTTCGTCGCTAACGCGAAAGCCGCCGGTATCACCGGCCCGGAACTGGCCCAACTGATCGGCCATGAACCCGGATCAGACATCGCCCGCCACTGGTACGGACGCAAAAGCCGAGGGCGCGAAGCGCTCAAGGTCCGGCTCGTGTCGGACGAAGAAATGCGCCGGCTGCCGATAAAACCAGGTGCGATAGCGCCCGAAACCGCGACCGAAGAGGAGGGCTGAACCACAGCCAATCGGGCTCGCGACCGGCCCCGGAGACATGGATCCGCGCGTTCCGGCCACCCGAAAAAACACGGAATGCACCCCCCACGAGTCGCCATCCTCTGTGGCATCGACCGCCAAAACCACCCCAATCGAGATCGCAAACAAAGCTTACCTCGACATCAATCGTTGAAAAACCAGGCGAGATCGTTGTTCCCCACGCAGGCCGCCGCGGCCTGCGTGGGAGTCAGAGGCTGGCCTGCCTGACCGTACCCAACACCGCTGATATCTATCGCGTAACCCACCAGCGGAGCCATCTCGGCGGGAATTGCCACCTGGCTGGCGAGCGCCACGCAGGCCGCCCGGGGCACGTTGAAAAACCACATTTCATAGCAGGGAGTGTTCGCGTAACCATAACAATAGTCCCCCACCCCCGCCGAACCACCCCAGGCATCGACATCGTTTCCCGCCCCCACGGCACCCGCAATCAGCTCTTGGGGCATCACCCCACCAACCTCCATGACATCGTTATTGATGCCAGCGAAGTCGTGCGAATATCCCAGAATCTTGACCCCGGCGCGCATCTGATTGATCTCGTTCACGGTCTCGACCGCCTGCGAGGCACCGCTCCCGGAGCTGCCCGCGCCCATGACGCCGATCAGGAGAATCACCCCGATCACGACTTTCTCGGTTGATGTTGATGGTGATCGACCGGTGCAGGAGCCGGTCGAGGATAGCGCTGGCGATTACAGCATCGCCGAAGACCTCGCCCCACGCACCGAGGTTCTGGTTGCTGGTGATGACGATCGAGCCAGGCTCATCGCGCCGCGAGACCAGCTGGAAGAATAGGTTGGCGCTTTGGCGGTCGATGGGGAGATAGCCGATCTCGTTGTTCAGGAGAAGCTGCGGCGGACTCGGCAGCTTAAGCCGTTATTCCAACCGGCCTTCTGCGGCGCCTTGCCGAGCGCGGTAATCAGCGCGCTGACACTTACGAACAGGGTCCGCATGCCCTGCCGCAGCCCCAACACCAGCTTGCGCGTTGGTGACCAAAATCCCCAGACCCGGACAGGAATGGACTGGTATCTCCCGTCGGAGGCATTACATGGGTACGTCTCTATAAAGGATCGCATCGTGGCAAACGTGGTCACTATCAACCGGCCGGAAGTCGTGGCTTTATAGAAGAAGCAGCCAAAAAGCTGACCGACGGCAACAAGACCGAAGCGCTCGCTCTAGCCATGCGGCGCCTGTTGGAAGAGAACGCCCACGCCGGCTGCTTATTCGGTGCGCATCGCGAATCGGTGCGGGTCCACGACGGTGTCGACCTCATCGCGCCGGCTCTGGATATCGAGCCCGATGCCCAGACCGGTCGCGAGGTCGCCAGGTGATGGATGCCCTTTTGCTCGATACCCACGTCGTTCTGTGGCTCGACTGCGGGGACGACCGCTGCGCGCCGAGACGCGTGCCCTGATCGACGGCTGCTGGCGAAACGGCGGCACGATTTTCCTCAGCGCCGTCGCGGCCTGGGAGATTGCGCTGCTTGTCGACACCGGACGGATCGATCTCGACATTCCCGTTGAAGCGTGAGTCAAGCGGTTTCTCGATCGTCCCGGTATTGAGGCGGTGCCGCTGGACCATCGGGCGGCTTCGCGCAGCTATCAGCTGCACCATCCTGCGCCCGCGATCCTGCCGATCGACTTCTGATTGCTACTGCAGTCGAGGTTGCCTGTCCGTTGATCACTTATGATGAGCGCATTGCACGTTTCGGCAAGAAGCATGGCAGACAGTACCGGTTCGCGATCGGAGCGTGACACCGCACCAGGTGCAAGAGGTGCGTCTGTTTTAGCTCACGCGCCGCGGGGAATGCGCAGTTGGTGATGCTGGTGATCGGGCTGGGCGCAAGCAGTTGCGCGACCTCGCGCGCACGACCCGCTGTTTCGCCCGGCCCTGCGGCTTGGCCCGCATTCCCGCGGATCGGACGGCGGTGAAGTGGCTGAAGGGGTTCACCCAAGCCTCGCTTCAGGCATTAGTTCTGGCCTCGTGGAGAGCGCATTGGCCAGCCTACGAAAGCCTTGAAAGCTGGCGTCGACCCGAGGGCCGAGAAGGGCGAGAACACCGCTCCGATGTTTCGCCGTACTGGAGCAGAAACCCCGTCGGCGCGCTCCCAGACAGCGTCAGTGCAGGCGTGACGATGCGAACGCGCACTGCTTCGGCGGCTCCGGCGCCGAACTTCAGCCCTAGCAGTAGCGCTGCGACAAGAATCACCCCAGCCGCTATCGATTTCGTCCACAGCTAGCTAGGCGGCGATCTTCCAGCCCCAATGGCGCCGCATGATCGACGTTGTAGACCTCGTGTGGGAGCAGGGATCGAATCAGCGGCCGAGTTGACCTGCCATTGCTTTCCCCTCGAGGGCAACGTTCAGCGAGAAGAAACCCACACGCCGGAAGGGTTGGCGGCAGGCGCAAAATGATCAATACAATACGTAATTCGTCGATCACGCTCTCCTCGGGTGAACGCTTAACGCTGACCTTCAGCCGCCCCGAGAGCAGGTGGAAAGACTCCGCCTTGACTTCGCCCAGCATCACGCCATCGTCGGGCTGGGCGTGGACCCCAAGGGCAAGAAGCACTTGCTGGGAGTATGCGAGGGTGCCACCGAGAATGCCGCGATAGTCAGCGGGCTGTTGGAGGATTTGGTCTGGCCAGGAAGGGCAATTCACGCCCACCGGTAACGGTCGCCCTCTTTGAGCGCTTCATAGGCCGGCGCCGCCACCTCGGCGCCCACTCCCCCTGGGCGCCGGGGCAGCCGCGCCCGCTGCACCTTATCAAGGGCTACCGCCATCTGCCGCTGCTCGCGCAAGCCCTGCGGGGTCAGGCGGGTCGAAACCCCGCTGAGCAGGATCTCCAACACCTGATTAACCAGAAAGATATCGAATCAGGGACGTAAAACCTCCTCTGTGCTATGCTTGACGGAAACGGCCCGTGGTGAATCAAATGAGGACTCGGATCTGGACGTGGCGGTATTCACTGCTTCGCCGCGAAGACTTTTGTGCTTGAGCTGGCGGCAGAAATTGCCCACTGCTATCAGAGATAGCGCTACAGCCCTTGGTGGTATTCGGCAAGGAGCTGGAGGGTAGCGGCTTGTTGGTCAACATTCGCAAGGATGGCATTGAGTGAACGTTCGCGCAGCCTTGAGCGCCGAAATCGCGAATCAAATCGAGAGCGCGTGCGATTCTCTACGTGCGTTTAGAGGTGAAATTTCGGTGGGCGCGCCGCGGCGGGCGCTGTTATCGGTCTATTATGCGGTCATTCATCAGGTTACCGCAGCGCTTTCGACCAAGGGACTTCATCCCAGGACTCACGAGGGTGCGATCAATCTTTTTTCGTTGCACTTTCTCAAACCTGGTGTATTCAGCCGGGATTCAGTAAAAAAACTAGCCAAGTTGGTGACGGAACGCCAAACGGCGGATTATTCCGTCAATATCCCCATCGATATGGAAGATGTCGTAGCGGCGCACGCTTTGGCATGCCAACTCATCCTGGAGGCATTTAGCTACTTCGCGACTCTCGACAGGATCAAACCGAAGATGACCGCGCTGCGCAAGGATTTCCTGGCTTTCCGCCGTACCTTCGCGAAATCGCGGAAAAGTCCGTCCAACGGGACGCCTTGAAATTCCCGGCCGGTAAGCTGCCGCGCCCTTTCGGTGAGCTCAAGGTAGCGCTCGTAGGCTTGGATGGCGTCTATCGAAATACGTCTGCTCAGCTGTGAGATCGTGCCAGTCCATGTCCGGTTCCTTTAGCAACGGAAACTACAGGAAACTGCTGTGTTTTCAATATATATTTCGCTTGTTTCCACCAACCGGACTGGCAGGGCAGACGGGCCACACTGTCTGGCTGGCGGGTTCCGCCTGGCACCAGCCAGTCATGCCGTGCCGGCTAACCTCCGTCCGGCTCCACTATGGGCCTTGCCTGTGGGCGTTCCGATTCGCCATGGCGATCACCCATACCGCCAATCGCACGACCATCACCCGGATGCTTCCATCCGCAATCACTTCGTCCTAGTCCCAGCGTGCGAACCATGGGACAGAACCATGATTCCCAGCCTGCCGGTTAGCGGCGCCGGCCCGGCATAGACCGCAGCCGCCGGTTACGGATTTTTGTCGGTTTCCGCTCATAATTCCTGCCGGGACCTGAAAAAAGTCTCGGGACAGGGGAAATCAGCGTTTAAAGTCCCTGGGCCAGAAGGGAAAACGGATTTTGTCGGTTTCTGCTCATGACATGAAAACATCAGACATTCCGGCCCAGCAGCACTCTGGAACGGAGTTTGCGACGGCGCCGGCAAAATCCTGTACATCGTAGGTACCTGAAATGTTTGCGGCGGCAAGGAGTGATTGGCCGTGGCTTTGGCAAAATCGCAGCGGCTTGAAGTACGGATTAGTTCCGCTCAGCGAAACCTCATCCGCCGCACCGCCGAGGCTCAGCACTGGCCTGCACCCCAACTTGCCCGCATTCATAAGTAGAGTCGATTGATGTTTTGCCCCTGGTGGGGCGGTGGAGCAAGGGGACGGGCCGCGGAGCCCCAAACTTGCTCAAGCGGCCCGGCCCCTTGCCGGTCTGCAAACTCTCTCGGCGTCAACGCGCCCAGGCTCGAATGC
>Ga0070737_10004063_pt1 | contig 15023 bp, 11 predicted proteins | sample Coa_R1_10_FD_66438 | JGI IMG/M metagenome (GOLD analysis project Ga0070737, IMG submission 66438) | Surface soil microbial communities from Centralia Pennsylvania, which are recovering from an underground coalmine fire - Coalmine... | ecosystem: Environmental > Terrestrial > Soil > Unclassified...
GGCTATCTTCTGGCCGCGCTGGCCGCTCAATTCATTCTTCCAGCGTGGGGCTGGAGAGCCATGTTCTGGGCGGGCGGAGCGCCGGCGCTCCTGGCGCTCTACGTGCGAGCCCGGGTGCCTGAGCCGGAAGCGTGGAAGGTTAATCGCATACGGAGCACAGGAGCTATTCTGAAAACCGTGGCGCAGAACTGGAAGCGCTTCCTCTATCTGGTCTTCCTCATGACGCTCATGATGTTCCTCTCGCACGGCACGCAGGACCTTTACCCGGACTTCCTCAAGTCGGCGCATCACATCCCGGGGTTTCAGGTTTCCTCCATGGCCATTCTTTATAACCTGGGGGCCATTCTGGGCGCGGTGATATTCGGCCAACTTTCCGAGCGCATTGGACGACGGAAAGGCATGAGCGGCGCGCTGCTGCTTTCGCTCGTCATCATTCCGCTTTGGGCGTTTGGTTCCTCGATCGGGGCTCTCGCGTTGGGCGCTTTTCTGATGCAGGTGGGCGTCCAGGGAGCCTGGGGGATTATTCCCGCTCATCTGAACGAGTTGGCGCCCGCCTCCGCTCGCAGTCTGCTTCCGGGATTGGCGTACCAGTTGGGGATTCTGATTGCCGCCCCTACCAACACTCTGGAGTATGCGCTCCGCGACCGCATGGGCTATGCGGGGGCCTTGGCCGGATTTGAAGTGTGCGTCATTATCCTTGGTCTGATTGCCGTGAATGTTGGCCAGGAACGCCGCGGCCAGGACTTCATGAAGGCTGGATGATCACGGCAGAATCTTTCGACGCAGACGATAAGCCAGCGCCAGGAGTCCGGTTCCGAACAAGGTGAGCGAGGTTGGCTCCGGAACGAGGCTGAAAGAGTTGTGAGGCCGGGTTTCTACTCTGGTGACAGCGCCGCTACAGTTTGCGTTGTCACTATAATTTGTAACTCTCAGTAGCTTTCAGCGATCAGCAAGAAAGTTCGGGGGCCGAAAAGCTGACCGCTGATTGCTCGTCAGGATTCTTCCTCGCCTTCGGCTCCGCAGAATGACAGGCTGCAACGGCTCCTTGAAACGGCAGAGCGGACGAGCTTTGCGGCAACCTGCTAAACCGGATTCCTTGATTCCACGACGGAGAGAGTCGAGGCTGGTTGCTGAGGAGTGTCATCCTCAGTCTTGGACGGCGCGGCGAGATCGGTTTGGCGCATTTTGTAGAGCAGCGCCTGATAGCTCAGGCCAAGGGCGCGGGCAGTTTCCTTGCGGTTCCAGTGATGGGCGTGCAGGGCTTGAAGAATGATTTTTCGCTCATGATCGCGGACGATCTGGCGCATGATCGCTTTGAAGGGGATCGTCTCTTCGTCAAAATTAATAGCGGGCGATCCGTCTCGGATTTGTTCCATCAAATCAGCGCCGATGGGTTCTTCCGACCCAAGCACCACGTAGCGTTTCACCAGGTTTTCCAGTTGGCGGATGTTTCCCGGCCAGGAATAATTCTGAAAAAGTCTCATCAGGTTCCGCGAAAACGGGACGGCATGAGCTCGATATTTCCGGTTATAGAGTTGAAGCAGATAATCAACCAGGATGGGAATATCCTGCGTTCTTTCCCGAAGCGGCGGCACGCGCAGGTGAATCACATTGATGCGATAAAAAAGATCCTGCCGAAACGCGCCGCCATCGACCAGATCCTGCAAATCGCGATTCGTGGAACAGATGAACCGCACCTCCACGGCTTGCTCCGCGGTGGCGCCGATCCTTACGAATCGCCCCTCCTGCAACAGTTGCAGAAGCTTGGCCTGAAGCTCAGCCTCCATCTCCGAAATTTCATCCAGAAAGAAGGTTCCGCCGTTCGCCGTCTCCACGCGCCCCGGCTTCACGCCCCAGGCGCCGGTGAAAGCTCCCTGCTCGTAGCCGAATAACTCGCTTTCCAGCAGGTTGCCGGGAATAGCCGGGCAGCTCACCTTTACAAAGGGGCCGTCCGCGCGCGCCGACCAGACGTGGGTGAGCCGGGCTAAAACGTCTTTCCCTGTCCCACTCTCGCCTTCGATGAGGACGGGCAAATCGGATTGAGCGACTTTTTCAATCTTCGCCCTCAGCGCCCGCATCGGCTCGGAGCAACCAAAGATGACGCGCTCGGGAGGCAGGTCGGCAATAAAAGAATTTCGGGAAGATAGTTTTTGAGCGGCAGGCACTCGCGCCCTTTCGTCTGACCAGAATTTAATTTATTTCATTCAGCAAACAGACCACCAAAATCTTTTTGAAAATCAGCGCGGGTGCGCGCAAGCGTCACTCGCGCCTAATTTATTTTCACTGCAACGAGTTACTCTTGCTGACGAGGAAGATGTCAGTCGGATGGCATTCCCGTCGAATATGGAACGCATGAAGAGTGAAAAAAGAATCTCTACAAATCATGTCATTTTTACATTTGCGCGCAACAGCCCCTGCAATCCCGTGTACCGCCCGCATAATAACTGCAACAAATGTTCCCATATACCACTATAACCCGATAAGCCGCTGAAAGTTTCTCTGTCGCAGGCGGAAATTATTGGGGATGACTCACTGCGTGTCACATGGACCTGTACTCACTTACTGATACAGAAATCACTTTGGGTGTCACCCGCGCGCAAGCGGGGGTCTATGGCTTGGATTCCCGCTTGCGCGGGAATGAGTGACATGAGTGATTTTCAAGATCGAGGGCCCATCACTCGGAGTCCAAACGCAACGCAAGCTCCATGTAGATGGCGCCGGTGATGGGGTTGTAGCGGTAAGGGTCGATGCGCCTGAAGCCGAGCGATTGGTAGAGCGCAATCGCTTCCTTCATGGAGGGCAGTGTGTCGAGCCTCATCTGTTGGTAGCCGATCTCGCGGGCTTCCTCGATTACGCGCAGGGCAAGAGCACGGCCCAATTGATGGCCGCGAAATATGGGACGGACGTAGAGCCGCTTCATTTCACAAAACTCGCCATCGATCTTTCGCAGCGCCGCGCAGCCTGCAACGCCGCTCTCGTTTTGCGCCAGAAGCAAGCGCCCCCAGGGCGGCGCATAGTCGCCGGGAAGGCCGGCAAGTTCCTGGTCAAAGCCCTGAAAGCAGAGGCTGAAATCGAGCGACGCGGCGTACTCCCGAAAAAGCTGGCGCGCTTCTTCGATTTCGCTGGCTGAATGCGCGTGGGTTATCTGGAACATGACCCGATTCACGTTACCCGCCTGGCGCGGGTAGAACGGCACCTGAAGCTGGATGGCACAGGCCATCACGTTTTGCGATGTCTTCATTTTAACGAAAAACCCGGAAGCTGCGTCAGCAGCTTCCGGGCCGGCGCTGATGAATCTGGAGGTTGAGGGGGTTATCGCCGGGCGCTGCGCAAGGGATGCGGAGGGTTGGGATGTTCAGGCCCTTCGTGCCGCTCATACTGCCGCTCGCGTTTTTGAAAGGCGTAGGGATGCTGCTTGATGTCTTCGCGAATCTCCGGGTGATTCTGCAAAAATTTTGCAAACCCGGGATGATTCTGCATGAATTGAGGATTATCCACCAGCTTAGGGTTCTTCCGTAACTGCTCGGCGAGTTCAGGATGACGGTCGAAATACCGGTCGGCGCGCGCTGCCTCAGCCCGCGAAACGTCTCCGCCATTCCTGAGGAACCGATTTTCGCGATTCATGAATTGCTGGGGATTTTCCTTGATTTCTTCATTCACTCCAGGGTGATTGTTCAGAAAATTCTGAAGATGGGGATGTTGCGCCAGGAATTGAGGGTCGTTGATGAGCGAGGGGTTCTGATTCAGTTGATGATGAACCCCGGGATGATTGTCCAGGTACTCGTCAAAATTCCTCAGCTCCCTGCGGTTGATGTCATTATCCTGCGGCGCGGGGGCCGGAGTAGCCGTTTGGGCAAGCGCCATGCCTCCAGCAGCAAGCAGGATCAGGCACAAGCTTAAAAACATTGAGAAACTCTGCCGTTCGATGCGGTCCATGATTTTCGCTGACATAAATCTCCTCCGAGGCTCCATTCAACGTTGTTCGAGAGTTTGTGTTATCGAGCCTCTTGCCCTGCTTAAACACAGGCGGTGAGGAAAAGTTGCGGCGTCCCATTGTCTTCCAAGATTAAAACCGGCATGAGGGGGAGCAAGGTAGCGGCTTTTTGATGCGCTCGTTGGCGAATAAGGCGCGAACTTCAAAGACAGAGGTTTGCGCTATTCGCTCGCTACCGGCTAAACATTTCGATCAGAGTGGCTGAGATGCTCTGTGCGGTTTTTGAGGGAACTCTGCCTAATTTTCGGACCAAACGTTGCCGATCTACCGCGCGAATCTGGTCCAGCGCGACCTGTCCTCGCTTGCCTTGAAAGGTGAGCGTCACCCGCGTTGGATAGGGGCTCGGCGTCAGAATGACAGGAACCCGAGGTTTGGCCGCATCGTTGGAACTGTCGGAAGGCCAGGGTATCGCCACAATGCAGGAGAGACTATAATGAAGCCATGGAAAGAGCAAAAACACTTGGCGAGCTGAAGAAGGCAAATTATCCCGGTCTGAGCGTCAAAGATGAAGTGCGCGCGAACCTCATCGGGATGCTCAAATCCGGAAAGACCATTTTCCCTGGCATTATTGGGTTTGATGATACGGTCGTTCCTCAGATCGAAAATGCAATCCTTTCCCGCCACAATTTCATCCTGCTCGGTCTGCGCGGCCAGGCCAAAAGCCGGATTCTGCGCACGCTGACGTTGCTGCTGGATGAAGAGATCCCTTTCGTTGCCGGTTGCGAGATCCATGACAATCCCTTAAGGCCCATCTGCCGCGCCTGCAAGGAACTGATCCGGGAAAAGGGCGATGCGACCCCGATTGATTATCTTCCCCGCGAGCAGCGCTATGTTGAGAAGCTGGCGACGCCGGATGTGACGATTGCGGATATGATCGGCGACGTGGACCCCATCAAAGCGGCCCGCGGCGGCCACGCGCTTTCAAGCGAGTTGACGATTCACTATGGGTTGCTCCCGCGCGCCAATCGAGGCATTTTCGCCATTAATGAACTGCCGGACCTGGCCGGGAAAATCCAGGTGGGTTTGTTCAACATCATGCAGGAAGGCGACGTTCAGATTAAAGGCTATCCCGTCCGCCTGCCGCTCGATGTGCTGCTGGTTTTCACGGCGAACCCTGAGGACTATACGGCGCGCGGCAAAATAATCACGCCGCTTAAAGACCGAATCGGTTCGGAAATCCGCACCCATTATCCCCAGACGCTTGAGCACGCCATCGCGATTACGCAGCAGGAGGCCTGGGTCCGGCGCAACGGCGACGCCCGCGTGGTGATCCCTCAGTTCATTCAGGAGGTGGTGGAAAGCATCGCGTTTGAGGCTCGCCAGGAGAAGAAGATCGACAAGCGCAGCGGCGTCAGCCAGCGCATGCCCATCACCTGCCTGGAGAATATGGTTTCGAACGCTGAGCGGCGCGCCCTGTTGAATCGCGAGGGCACAGTGGTGCCGAGGCTTTCTGATATCTATGCGGCGCTGCCCTCGCTGACCGGGAAGTTCGAACTGGAATATGAAGGCGAATTGCGCGGCGCCGACGCCATCGCGCGCGACATTATCCGGCAGTCGACAGCCAAAATCTTTCGGAAATATTATGAGGGCGTGCCGCTGCAGGGCATCGTCAAGTGGTTTGAGTTGGGAGGCAATCTGAAGATTCCGCAGGATGCGCCGGCGGAAGCCGTCTTTCCGCAATTCAAAAGAATCCAGGGGCTGCTGGAGAATATCGAACCGCTGGGGATCAAGTCCAAAGACGATAAGGCGCTTCAAGTTTCAGGCGCGGAATTTATTCTGGAGGGCCTCTACGCCACGAAAAAGATCAGCCGCAGCGAGGAACTGGGCTACCACGTTGAATCGCGTCACATTGAGACGCCTTCGGAAGAGGCTGGCCCTGCGACTCCTTCGCGGCGCAGGTCGTTGAACTGATGAGACCTGCAAATCACCGTGGCAACATTTTCTGTCGCGGCGCTGTCCGCAGCGCCGAAAAATCGCCGGTGGGGAACACCGGCGCTACAGCCGGGGCTGTCACTGTAATTTGCGGTTATCAATAAGCCGAAAGCTTTCAGGCAAGGATTCTTGGATGAAATACATCAAATACAGTCAATACATCGGCGACCCCTTCGAGGGACTCACTTCTGAAGACCTCCTTCAGTTGCTCCAGGACTTCCTGCTCGACAGCGGTTTCTACAGCCAGTTTTACGACTTTTATGAGATGGACCCGGAGCGCACGATGGAGCAACTCCATCAGGCGCTTCTTGAAGCCTTGCACGACAAGGGCATGATCCCCGAGGATCTGTTGAAAGAGTATCTGGAGAATTCCGAGGAGTATCAAAAATCCCGGCTGCATGAAATGATCAATCAGCTCCTCGATCGGCTCGCCCAGGAAGGCTACATCACCATTGAGCAGCCCCAGGCGCCGCAAGGCCAGGTTCGCGAGCAGCAACCTGGCATGGGGATGGACGGACGGGAAGGCAAGGTACGATTTGAAGTGACCGATAAGGCGCTCGACTTCCTGGGATTCAAGACACTGAAGGATTTATTGGCTTCGTTAGGCAAGTCAAGCTTTGGCCGTCACGATACGCGGGAACTGGCTACCGGAGTGGAATCCCATGGCTCGACGCGGCGGTATGAATTCGGGGACACGATGAATCTGGACGTGAATGCCACGCTGCTTTCCGCCATCCAGCGCGCGGGCCTCAAAATTCCTCTGGATTTGGATTATGACGACTTGCAAGTTCGTCAGTGCGAATATCAAAGCTCGTGTGCCACGGTCCTGATGCTGGATTGCAGCCACAGCATGATCCTTTATGGAGAAGACCGCTTCACGCCAGCCAAGAAAGTGGCCCTGGCGCTGACTCATCTCATCCGCACGCAATATCCCGGCGATACGCTGCACATGGTCCTGTTCCATGACTCGGCGGAAGAAATTCCTCTGGGCCAACTCGCCCGCGTGCAGGTGGGGCCTTACTACACAAATACGCGCGAGGGGCTGCGCCTTGCGCAGCGGATTCTCTCGCGCCAGAAAAAGGACATGCGCCAGATTATTATGATCACTGATGGCAAACCTTCGGCGCTGACCCTGGATGACGGCAAAATTTATAAAAACGCCTTTGGTTTGGACCCTCTCGTAGTTTCAGAAACCTTGCATGAAGTCGCCCGCTGCCGCCGGAACGGAATCCTCATCAACACCTTTATGCTGGCCTCGGATTACGGCCTGATCAATTTCGTTCAAAAAGTCACGGAAATTTGCCGCGGCAAGGCCTACTTCACCACCCCCTACACGCTGGGCCAGTATCTCCTGATGGATTACATGCAGAAAAAGGTGAAGCACATTCATTGAAGACACGCCTCAGTTCTGGACCGCGCATCAATGACTTGGCAAGCGAGGTTGATGACTAATACCACGACCACTCCCGCAGAAATTTCTTGACAACGGTAACGCCCTCCCAATAATCTAGACAACTTAGTATAGAATGCCTGTTTTCAGTAGGTTAATGCGAAATTGTCGCAGGAAATAAGCAGGCTCATTATTGCAATTTAGTCGCAACTCATGCCAATGGAGCGCTCTCAACGCCGCTTGCTGCTGGACGAAGTAGCCGCGAAGGGTTTTCGTCTTACTTCTCAGCGGAAGACGCTCATCCAGATCATTCAGCAGTCCCGGCAACACGTGGACGCAGCAACGCTTCTCGAATTGGCCCGCAAGCGCGATCCGCGCATCAATCGGGCGACCGTGTATCGAACGCTGGATCTCCTGAAAAAGCTCCAGTTGGTGGATGAGCTCGACCTGATGCACCTGACCGGTGAGAAGCACTATTACGAGGTGCGGCCTGACCGCCAGCACGTTCATCTGGCATGCTGCCGCTGTGGCCGCATTATGGAATTCAGCAGCGAGACTTTTGATCAGTTGCAAAGCGAGATTGCTGCGCAGACGGGCTTTGAGATTCAGGTGGCGCGTCTTGAGGTTGGGGGGAATTGCCCGGCGTGCGCCGAAGCCATGCATAGCGCAACTTCAGCCCCGGAAGAGGGCAAGGACGCGCTGAAAAGCAGCGTCGATTAACGCGAATCCCCACGGCCCACCTTGGGCGAGGTAACCGTGGGGATTCAGTGGTCGACAACCCGGAGGCTGACGACTACCCTCATTGTAGGGTTGTCAGCCACGGTCTTTCAACGAGAAAGGAGAACCATGGCAAAAAGACAATCCTACGTGGGGCGGCTGCTCCTGGTGAGCAGCCTGGCCTGCCTCGTTTGGAGCGCATTTCCCCGATCCGCGAAAGCTGACAAGCCGTACTTCGTCACGTACGACGACGAGATGGAGGAACCGGGAAATCTCGAAATATCCTTGAACCCTGTGCTGGGCCTTCCGCACAGCGCGCCCAATTTCCTCGGCGGCTGGACAGAATTTGAATATGGGGCCACAGGCTGGTGGACGACCGAATTTTATCTGGACGCGCAGACCACCCGCGGCCAGGGCGGACTCTTCACCGGTTACCGCTGGGAAAACCGTTTCCATCCGCTTGCAGACGAGCACTGGATCAATCCCGTGCTCTATGTGGAGTTCGAGAACATCAATGGCGCGGACAAGGCGCTGGCCGAGATTGTGAACCACGATTCCGTGGATAACCTTGCGGAACTCAACCATGAAGCGCGCGCCGAGAAGGAGCGCGAGATTGAAACCAAACTCATCTTGTCCAGCAACTACAGAGGCTGGAACTTTTCCGAGAATTTTATTGGCGAAAAAAACCTGGCCCACGAGCCTTGGGAGTTCGGTTACGCGGTGGGAGCAAGCCGGCCGCTTGCGCTGGCGGCTTCTCCGCATGCCTGCGGTTTTTGCCGCGAAAACCTCCGGGCGGGCGCGGAGATTTATGGTGGATTGGGAACCTGGAACGAATTCGGATTCCGCGGAACCGCGCACTATCTCGGGCCATTGCTCGATTGGGATCTTCCGGGAGGGACCAGCCTTCGAATCTCGCCCACCTTCGGATTAAACAGGAACAGCGCCCGTTTCCTCATTCGCTTCGGCGTTTCCTATGAAATTCCCCGCTTCGACCGTATCATTCGGAGGTGGTTCTGATGAATTCAGCGATTCTTCGCCAGTGGAAGACGAAGGGATGGGTTTGCCTGGCGGTCTTCGCAGGCATAACATTTCTGCTTGCTGCTTCATGGACTGTGGCAGCAGGAAAATCAAAAGAAGAAGGACCAGCGGCGCGATTGAGCGAAGCGCCGCTCTCCGCGCAATCATTGCGAAACCCGTTCGCGGGAGATGAAAAAGCCGCAGCCGCTGGCCATAAGCTCTTTGAGCAACATTGCGCTTCATGTCATGGTGCGGACGGTCGCGGGCTGGGTCACGCCGCCAATCTCCACGCGCCCGCCGTCCAGAACGCGCCAGCCGGCGTTTTATTCTGGGCCTTGCGAAACGGCAGAATCCGCAAAGGAATGCCCTCATGGTCGCACTTGCCCGACGAGCAGCTTTGGCAATTGGTGACCTATCTGAAAACGCTGAAAGATGAGCGGTGAGGAATCTTTAAATCAGGAAGGAGGATCAGGTGAGAATCACCCACCCGATCCTCCGTTCTCTCTGGAGGAGAGCCTAGTCGGGCTAACTTTACACATCCACACTCATGACTATATGGGGAGGGAAATGCCGTTGGCCGCGCCTGATAGAGTTTCGATTGAGATTACGGCAACCTCATCTCATCCAAGCGAAGCCTGATAGCTTCTGAATCTGGCTTGGCAGCGCGTTAATTGAAGCTGCGCTCCAGACCAAACCCATCGGCCGACGACAAAAGCAGACTTCAAAACCGGAAACTGATGACAACGAGGGGAAGAATCTGGTCATTGAACCGTATTTCGGACTGAAGAGAAAAGAGGTCTTCCTCGACAGGTTTTACACTCCCAAGTGTTTCCGCGTGACGGTGGTTACCCCCTTCCGATCCCCCTCCATTTAAACTGGGGCTATTGCTGCGGCCCCATCCGGTTTCTACGCTCTCATTTCCGCACAATCATAGAATCGGCTCAATGCACGAGGGGTGATTTTTGGATGACTTGGAGATGATTCACTAACTCTTTATATTCCATAGAGTTGAGACTGTGATATAGTTTTGAATAGCTAAGTTATCGTTCCCTTTTGAAAGGTATTTTTGAGGGTAATGAGCATAAGCGGTTCGAAAGACCGGCTCGCTATCGTGCGCTTCAGCGTCTTTGAGTTCAATCCGCGTATCGGTGAGTTGCGTCGTCGCGGATTCAGGGTGAAATTTCACGGGCAGCCCGTTCAGTTGTTGACCTTGCTTCTGGAACGACCGGGCGAAATCGTGACGCGAGAGGAAATGCGCGCCCGGCTGTGGCCTGAGGATACGTTCGTTGATTTCGAGCATAGCTTAAACACAGCCATCAAAAAGCTGCGCCAGACGCTGGGCGATTCCGCCGCCCAGCCCCGGTTTATTGAGACCTGCGCCCGGCAAGGTTACCGCTTCATCGCCCCGATCGAATTGATGGAGCCGCCGCACACTCCCGCCGCGAGCAATCATCTGACGAGCGGGAATGGTCATTCTGAAACTGAGGTTACAACTCAAGCCTCACCAGCCGTTGAGGCCGCCGCGATCGAACCGGTCGTCGTTCCCCCCAGGCGTAAAACCGCCTGGTTTCCGGGAATCTGGATTTTGATGGTGGCAGCGTTGGCTCTCTTCGCGGTCCTTCACAGGCGATCCCACACCAGCCCGTCATACCCATGGAAACTCACCCTCCTGACCTCGGGCGAAGACAATCCCTCAGACCCTGCGATTTCGCCGGATGGCAAGATGCTGGCTTACGTGGCCAATGCAGGTGAAGGGCAAAGACGAATCTATGTGCGACGTGTCGCCGGCGGCAGGAAACTGCGGCTGACTTTGCAGGAAAATGTGCGGGAGGCTGAGCCGGTCTTCTCGCCGGATAGTGAGCGAATCGCCTATACGCGCTTCGTCGCTCCATTCAACGTTCCCGAAATCTGCATTACGCCCGCGCTCGGCGGCGACGTAACTCCCGTGATCAGCGCCGCCCGTTATCCGGCATGGTCTCCGGATGGCAGCCGGCTGGCCTTCATTCTTGAACGGCCGGGTGAACCTCAGCAGTTAGCCACAGCAACGATTGAAGGCGGAGACCTGCGCATCCTTCTTGCCGAAGATAGTGTCTATCCATTTCTGCGTTATCCCTCGTGGTCTCCAGACGGGCTCTGGATTGCTGTTGAGCGCAGCATGGGCGGGGCGAGCGGCGAGATTTGGCTTGTGCCAAGCCAGGGTGGGTCACCTCAACGGCTCGAATCCACTCGATCCGGCGTATCGGAGCATCACCCGGTGTTTACCTGGGATGGTAAAGGGGTGATCTATTCCTCAAACCGCGCCGGCGCCACAGACCTTTGGCGTCATTCGATTCAAGATGGCGCGGATGAGCATCTTACGCAGGGTCCTAATCCCGATGGATGGCCGAGCGTCAGCCGAGATGGAAACGTGGCCTTTCTCAATTCTGATTGGAAGGATCAACTCTTTATTCGCCGGCTCGATACCGGCGCCACGCTCAACATCCTCAACCACGCGCCCTTCTTATGGGCGCCGGCTATCTCTCCCGATGGCAGGGAGATTGCCTTTAGCCGCGCCGAAGATAACGGCCTGTGGCGGATATGGGTGGTTGGAACGACCGAGGGCGCAAAGGCGCGTCCGCTTTCTTCCGGCAACGCCCCGCAAATTTACGGTCGCTTCAGCACGGATGGGAAATGGATCACCTACTTTACCTGGGTTCCGGGCGCCAGCCGCATCTGGCGGATTCCACGCCTTGGCGGGCCTCCCGAACCCCTCACGCCCGGCAATGAAGATGCCGCCTATGGCGATCTTTCGCCGGATGGCCGCCTGCTGGCTTTTGCCCGGACTGAAACCCAGATCGCGCGTATCGCAGTGATTCCCGTCGAGGGCGGACCGGAAAGGCGACTGACGGATTCTCCCTCCACCGTGCCACGCTGGTCGCCCGACGGACGATGGATTGCCTTCAGCCCAGATCGCGGTTATGAAGGGGGTGTTTTTATCATCCGGTCCGACGGGAGCGGGCTCAGGCGGCTGACCCCTTCGGGCGGCTGGCCTGTGTGGTTTCCGGACGGCAAGCGGGTTGCCTTTCGCGCGCTTCGTCCGGATGGAACGCAACAGATCGAGTTGGTTCATCTGGAAAGCGGCAAGGTCGAGCCTTGGAGCGGCATCGAATTTTCGGGCGACAACTACCCCTTCGATTTCTCGCGGGATGGCAAGCTTATGGCCTATACCAACGGCGTGATCCTGTCATCCGGAATCTGGCTCCTCAATGCCCCGCATTAGCGGACAATGTGGCGGTGTCTTCTGCGATCCTGCTTGCTCCAAAGACGACTAATCGTCTACGATAAATTTATCCTTCATTTATGCCGAATTCCGATTCATCATTCACCCGCCCGATTGTGGACGCCCTGGGCCGCCCATTGCGCAGCCTTCGCATCTCGGTGACAGACCGCTGCAATCTGCGATGCCACTACTGCATGCCGGAAGATGAATACGTCTGGCTGCAACGGGAGGAAATCCTGAAGTTTGAAGAAATCAGCGAACTCGCGGGCATTTTTGCGGCGTTAGGGGTCAACAAAATCCGCCTGACCGGAGGCGAGCCGCTGCTGCGCCACGACCTGAGCGCCTTGATCCGATTGCTGGCGCAGAAGGAAGGGATTCAGGATCTCGCTCTCACCACGAACGGCGTGCTGCTTCGCCGCCATGCGAAAGATCTCCGCGCCGCAGGGTTGCAGCGCATCACCGTTAGCCTGGATACGCTGCGCCCGGAACGGTTTCAGACTTTGACGCGCAGCGTAGCGCACTCTGCCGTGCTCGACGGCATTCAGGCGGCGCGCGAGGCGGGGTTTAACAATATGAAAGTCAATGCCGTCATCATGCGTGGCTTCAATGAGGATGAGCTTACGGACCTGATTCAGTTTGGGCGGCAAATCGGCGGGGAAATTCGCTTTATCGAATATATGGATGTGGGAGGCGCCACGCGCTGGTCGATGGATAAGGTCGTGACGCGGGCGGAAATGCTCGAAGCGCTGGAGCGCCGGTTCGGAGCGATTCGTCCGGTGGTTGACGATTCAGACGGGAGCGCGGAAATCCGCTCGAAAGCCCCGGCGGATGAGTTTGAGTTTCAGGATGGCGTTCGCTTTGGGATTATCTCTTCCACCAGCCAGCCATTTTGCCGCAGTTGCAATCGCAGCCGTTTGACGCCCGACGGCGCCTGGTTCCTTTGTCTTTACGCCTCGCAAGGCATCGACTTGAAGAAGCTCTTGCGAAACGGCGCGCCCCATGAAGTCATTGCGGAGACCATCCGGCAAGCCTGGACAGGACGGCGAGACCGCGGGGCGGAAGAGCGCAAGCTGCTCAACGCGCGCGGCGTTCTCTTTCCGGTTGAGGAGCTTCGCAAAGACCCGCGCCGAGAGATGCACACGCGCGGCGGGTGAGAGTTGGCCGTTCGGTAAGCCGGATGCGCCCTCAACGGCGTCGCCGGTTGCGGCTTCAGGTTAAAATCATAGAGAGAAGCGCAGCTCGCATCCGTCAGCGCTGTACCGGGAATCGAGATTGCAAAATATGAGTGAAAAATATTTCAATCGTGAGGAGGCCGAGGAACTCCTTCCCATCATCCGGCGATCCCTGGAAAAGGCTCGTGAGCAGAAGCGGTCGCTCGACAATCTGGACCAGGAGTTGGCGGCTGCGGCGGCGCGCATCATGATGCTGGGCGGATCGATTCCACCCTATCAGGAATTGATCCGCAAGAAAGGCGAGCGCGAGCAATCGGTGGCGCGGATTGAAGAAGTGGTGAATCGCATCCAGGAGACTGGGTGCATTGTGAAGGATTTGGACGCCGGGCTGGTGGATTTTCCGACGCTTCGAGACGGCCGGGAAGTGTACCTGTGCTGGAAACTAGGCGAGAACCGGATCGAATACTGGCACGGCATTGACGAGGGCTTTGCCGGCCGCAAACCGCTCGATGAGAAAGCCGAGGAGGATGATGCCTCAGGCTCTTCAACCATTCAGTAGGCCCGGCTGAGAGCTCTATTTGACTCTCCTTCTATGATGTTAATCCTGAAATTCTTTTCGAGCCGGCAGGATTTCCTGTGAATCCGCGATATCCCGCCGCTTTTTGAAATCTGGAATTTGGAATTCGGCTTTGTTTACGGCTACGCCGCGCTGTGAGTCTCTTCCTCTGCGCGCGGACTCGGACGCCGTCCGTCCCATGCTGTCCAATTCGCGCTATTTGCCACCTGCCTGCTCGTCACTAGCGCTGCCATGAGATCGATCTTTGTCGCTCGGCGAGCGGGAAAATGTGTGTGGGCAATCCAGGCCAGATGTGGGTGAAGGGCCGGGGCAAGAAGCGCGTGCTACGTGCGTGTTTCAGCGTGGTGCCGAACGTCGATGCCTTCCACCAGGAAGAGAACATCCTCGGCGATATTGGTGGCGTGATCCGCAATGCGTTCGAGGCTGCGAGCCACAAAGATCAGGTTCAGGGCGGGCGGGATCCTTTGCGGATTCTCCTCCATGAAGCGCACCATTTCGTTGTAGATTCCGTTTCGCAAATCATCCACGGCATCATCGGAAATCAGCACGCTTCGAGCCAGGTCCGAATCCTTCTTCACGAAGGCGTCCAGCGATTTCCGGACCATGGATTCCACCAGGTTCGCCATGTAAGGAATATCCACCAGCGCGTTCACCGGCGCCTCATGCATCAGGTTAAGCGCTCGTTCGGCAATGCTGACCGCCAGATCGCCCATCCGTTCGAGGTCGTTATTGATCTTGATAGCGGAGGTGATAAAGCGCAGATCGGTGGCGACAGGCTGTTCAAGGGCCAGCAGACGCACGGCCATATCATCAATCTCAATTTCCATCTGGTTTACGCGCGATTCATTTTCAAGGACCTGATGGGCGAGATTCTCATCCTTTTCCACCAGCGCGTGCACGCTGCGGTAGATGGCGGATTCCACCAGCCCGCTCATCTCCAGAAGCCGCTTGCGAAGTTCATCCAA
>Ga0070737_10004065_pt1 | contig 15015 bp, 11 predicted proteins | sample Coa_R1_10_FD_66438 | JGI IMG/M metagenome (GOLD analysis project Ga0070737, IMG submission 66438) | Surface soil microbial communities from Centralia Pennsylvania, which are recovering from an underground coalmine fire - Coalmine... | ecosystem: Environmental > Terrestrial > Soil > Unclassified...
GAGCTCCCACAGGCGGGGCAATGACCGACACCACGGGCGCGCGGGGGTGCAGTCAAAATCTCGACGGCAGCGCACTCACCCGCTTCCACCGCGCCGTTCACCCACCCGGCCCAGCGATGCGCGGTTTCCACACCAGCCCAATGGATTCCGCCTACCGGCGTTGCCATGGCTGTTGTCGCAGTCGTCGAAACACCAGGCGAGCGTGCCCGGGTATTTTCGCCTTGCGCATTTCGAGGCTGTCGGTATCCGGGCGCGCCACGGCTCCGTTAACGGTGGTCCCGAGAGCCCCACCGACGACAGCGACCTCAATCGCGCGTCACGGCAGCAGTTCTAGCAGAGCTTCGACATAGCGCACGGATTCGGCGCGGTCAGTCGCCAAGGGGGCCACCAACAGCGTCGTCACGCCCGCTTCGGCGAAGGCTGCTACCCGTTCGGCGACGAATCCGCGCGGACCCACCAGTGAAATGCCGCGCACCAATTCGTCCGGGATGGCGGCGATGGCCTCGTCCCTGCGGCCGGACAGGTACAAGTCTTGAATCCGGTCGGCAACCGCGCCGAACCCGTAGCGGGTGGCCAGATTGTGGTAGAAATTACGGCTTTTGGCACCCATGCCGCCGATGTACAGCGCCAACTGCGGTTTGGCCCACGCCAGGCGCTCGTCGACGTCATCGCCGATGGCAAGTGATGCACCCACCATAACGTCCAGGACCCCCAATTTCGGATCACGTTTGGCGCGGCCGACTTTCAGGGCAGCGCCCCACACCGACCCGGCCTTCTCCGGATAGAAGAACACCGGCTGCCAGCCCTCGGCGATTTCCGCGGTAAGTTCGACGTTCTTGGGTCCAAGTGCGGCGATCGATATCGGAATCCGTTCGCGTACGGGATGATTGATCAGATGTAGCGATTTCCCCAGGCCGGTTCCGCGATCCGGCGGCAATGGGATTTGGTAGTGCTTGCCGCGGTAGTCGAGTTGTTCCCGCCGCCATACCCGCCGACAGATGTCGACGACCTCCCGGGTGCGGCCCAGCGGCGCGTCGAATTCCACGCCGTGAAAACCCTCGACCACTTGCGGTCCAGAGGTCCCTAGACCCAGGTGAAATCGGCCGTCGGATACGTAGTCCAGCCCGGCAGCGGTCATGGCCAGCAGTGTCGGGGTACGGGTGTAGATGGGAAATATCCCGGAGCCGAGCGTGATGGTGCTGGTCTTGGCCGCCAAATAGCCGAGCTGGCTAACAGCGTCATACGAATACGCCTCGGCGACCAGTGCGATGCCGACGCCCACTTTCTCCAGCTCGACGACATGCTCGGCCGCGTCCTTGAACCCGCCGGAGTAGCTCAGAGTTGTCCCAACGCGCATCAAGACGTTATAGCAGCCAACCGGTTGGTTGGTGTATTCAGCCCTTCAGCAACGCCACGACTTTCTCCTCCGGGCTCGCCGGCGCCAACTCTTTTGGCGCGGCCTCGGTGTGCGGCAGATGCACATCGGGATCGGCGAAGTCGCGATACTTTTTGTCACGGCCAAGTGCATGCAGCAGATAGCCGGTCAGCAGCGCCCGAACTGCCTTCTGCGTCTTGCGATGTGGACCGCTGAGGCCGAACGCCGTCGCGAGGCGGCGGCCCTCGACCAGTCCGTGCGGCTTGGCTTTGCTGACCACCCTCAGCGTGGCGCCTTCCCAGGCTCGGGCGAGCTGAATAGCGTTGGACTGCAGAGTCTTTGCCTCGCCCGGAGCGCTGAAAACTACACCTGGGACCTGCAGCGTTGAGGCGGGCTGCTCTGCCGGCGGGTTGGTGACTGTGGGGAAAATCGCCGCCACCGCCCTCGGCTTGTCCGGCATGCCCGCTGCGGCGAACACCGCTGCGGCGCCGCCGAAGCCGTGGCCGGCCAGGCCGAGCTTGGTGGGATGCACGCTGATCTGTCCGGGCCCGAGCCGCACGCCGGCGACGATGTCGAGTGCGGTGCCCAGGTCGAACGCGAGGTTCAGCACAGACGGAGCCAGTCCTCGCTCGGTATCCGGAGCCGCCGCGACGACGCCCCACGACGCCAGGTGTTCCAGCAGGCCGCAGTAACGCTGGACACCGGTCAGCCAGTCATGGCCGAAGGCGATCGCCGGCAGGTTGAGCCCTGACTCGGGGGTGTACACGACGCCGGGCAAGCCAGCGAATGCGAGATCCCCCCGTAAAACACGGTACGGGCCGCGACGGGTGAGGGCGCTGAACAGTGTGCGGGTGCGGGCCACCCGTTGAACCTAACGCACCGTATCTGGTTGCGGTGCTTGCCCGTGCTTGCCCGAAGGAAAGCGCTGGGCAGCGCGGGATGCGCAAACGGCAATTGACAGGAAACTCCCAGGACGACCGGCCGAGGTATCACGTTTCGACCGGCTCCGGGTCTGATAACAACGAAACAATGAAAAGCTACCTACCTGTCACGGTGTCAGCTCTTGCAATGACGGCCGGTTTCGCGCTCGCGGGTCTCGGTGCGGCGAGCGTCGCCCATGCGCGACCAACGCCGTTGCCCAACTACCACTGGTGTCCCGGCCAGCCCTGGGATCCGGGCTGGGGAAATAACTGGGACTGGAATCGCTGCCACGACGACAACTACTACGACGGCGACCCGCACGACCCCGACCACTGGCATGGCCCGGGCGGGCCCGGTGGATGGCAGCCCGGCTACCGTGCCGCCTACCACTGGTGTCCCGGCCAGCCCTGGGATCCGGGCTGGGGAAATAACTGGGACTGGAATCGCTGCCACGACGACCACTATTACGACGGCGACCCGCACGACCCGGGCCACTGGCACTGAGGTCATGCAGCGGGCCCGCGATAGCCACGGACAGCCCGTGCCCTAGGTAGCCTCTTGCGCAGCCATCCGCCAGCGGCCGCCTGCACTACGCTGAGTGGCTATGTGCGGAATCGTCGGCTACGTCGGCCAGCGATCTGCCTACGACGTCGTCCTCGATGCGCTGCGACGGATGGAGTACCGCGGCTACGACTCTGCCGGCATCGCACTGCTCGACGGCCGCGGCAAGCTCACCGTGCGCCGCCGTGCCGGCCGATTGTCCAACCTGGAGAAGGCGCTCGAGGACACCGATCCCGCAGCGCTGAGCGGCAACACCGGCCTGGGACACACCCGGTGGGCCACCCACGGCCGTCCCACCGACCGCAACGCGCACCCACACCGTGACGCCGCCGGCAAGATCGCCGTCGTCCACAACGGCATCATCGAGAACTTCGCGGTACTGCGCCGCGAGCTGGAGGCCGCCGGGGTGGAGTTCGCCAGCGACACCGACAGCGAGGTGGCGGTGCACCTGGTGGCGCAGGCCTTTCGGCACGGCGAGACCGCCGGTGACTTTGTCGGCTCGGTGCTGGCCGTGCTGCGTCGGCTGGAAGGCCACTTCACGCTGGTGTTCGCCAACGCCGACGAGCCTGGCACGATCGTGGCCGCGCGCCGCTCCACGCCGTTGGTCGTCGGGATCGGCGACGGCGAGATGTTCATCGGCTCTGACGTGGCGGCGTTCATCGAGCACACCCGCGACGCGGTCGAGCTGGGTCAGGACCAGGCGGTGGTGATCACCGCCGATGGGTATCGGATCAGCGACTTCTACGGCAACGATATGGCCGGCGAGGCTCGCGCCTTCCACATCGACTGGGACCTGTCGGCCGCCGAGAAGGGCGGCTACGAGTACTTCATGCTCAAGGAGATCGCCGAGCAGCCGGCCGCCGTGGCCGACACCCTGCTCGGCCATTTCGTCGACGGTCGGATCGTGCTCGACGAGCAGCGGCTCTCCGATCAGGAGCTGCGCGAAGTCGACAAGGTCTTCGTGGTTGCCTGCGGCACGGCATATCACTCCGGGCTGTTGGCCAAGTACGCGATCGAGCATTGGACCCGGCTGCCTGTGGAAGTGGAACTGGCCAGCGAGTTCCGCTACCGCGACCCGGTGCTGGACCGCAGCACGCTGGTGGTGGCCATCTCCCAATCGGGGGAAACCGCCGACACCCTCGAGGCGGTGCGGCACGCCAAGGAACAGAAGGCCAAGGTGCTGGCGATCTGCAACACCAACGGCTCGCAAATTCCGCGGGAATGCGACGCCGTGCTCTACACGCGGGCCGGGCCCGAGATCGGGGTGGCGTCCACGAAAACCTTTCTGGCGCAGATCGCCGCCAACTATCTGCTGGGGCTGGCGCTGGCGCAGGCCCGGGGCACGAAGTATCCGGACGAGGTCGAGCGCGAGTACCGCGAGTTGGAATCCATGCCGGAGCTGGTGGCGCGCGTGCTCACCGCCATGGAACCGGTTGCCGAGCTGGGCCATCGGTTCGCCGGCTCGTCGACCATTCTGTTCCTCGGCCGCCACGTCGGTTACCCGGTGGCTCTGGAAGGCGCCCTGAAACTCAAGGAACTGGCCTACATGCACGCCGAGGGCTTCGCCGCCGGCGAGCTCAAGCACGGGCCGATCGCGCTGATCGAAGACGGTCTTCCGGTGATCGTCGTGATGCCCTCGCCGAAGAACTCCGCCACGCTGCACGCCAAGCTGTTGTCGAACATCCGCGAGATCCAGGCTCGCGGTGCCATCACCATCGTCATCGCCGAGGAAGGCGACGACACCGTACGTCCCTTCGCCGATCATCTGATCGAAATACCAGCCGTGTCAACGCTTTTTCAGCCGCTCCTGTCGACGATTCCGCTGCAGGTGTTCGCCGCTTCGGTGGCACAAGCCCGTGGTTACGACGTCGACAAACCGCGCAACCTGGCCAAGTCCGTCACCGTCGAATAGCGCTGTTAACTGGGCTTGGGCAGAACCGGTGCCGGAAATGAGCCCATAGGCGGCCGATCCGCGACCGCCGAGTCACCGTTCGTCGTCCGACGCGGAGCACGATCCGGGTGCGGGGTTGCCCGCGGCCGAATCGGTCGACCGCTCGGACGCCGGCGGACTCTTAGCGGCCACCAGAACCAGGTGCCCAGCAGCACGGCGATTGCGGGTGTCATGAAGGTCCGCACGACCAGGGTGTCGAACAACAACCCAAGCCCAATGGTGGTACCCACCTGACCAATGACCCGCAGATCGCTGAACACGAATGAAGACATGGTCGCAGCGAACACCAGGCCGGCCGACGTCACCACCGCGCCCGTACCGCCCATCGCGCGGATGATTCCCGTTCTCAGGCCGGCCGCGACTTCCTGCTTAAAGCGTGAGATCAGCAGCAAATTGTAATCCGATCCCACCGCCAAAAGCAGGATCACCGACATCGGAAGCACCATCCAGTGCAACTCGATGCCGAAGATGTCCTGCCACACAAGCACGGAGAGCCCGAACGAGGTGCCCAACGAAATCAGAACAGTGCCTACGATCACCAAAGCGGCAACCGCGCTTTGGATAATGATCAGCATGATGATGAAGATCAGGCTGGCCGCCGCTATCGCAGCGATAAGCAAATCGTACCGAGAGCCGTCGCGCATGTCCTTGTACGTTGCGGCGGTGCCGCCGATATAGATTTTCGCGCCTTCCAAAGGAGTTCCCTTGATGGCCTCTTTCGCGGCTTGCTCGATCGCATCGATGCGTGAGATGCCTTTGGGTGTCGCGGGATCCCCGTCGTGGAAGATGATGAAGCGGGCGGCTTTGCCGTCCGGAGACAGGAACAGTTTCAGGGCCCGCCTGAAATCCGGGTTATTGAAAACCTCGGGTGGGAGGTAGAACGAGTCATCGTTTTTGGCGGCGTCGAAGGTCCTTCCCATGGCTGTCGAATTCTGGCTCATGACGTCGATCTGGTCATAGAAAGAGGACATGGTGCTGTGCATGGTCAGCATCATCGTCTTCATCGTCTTCATCACGGCGATTTGCGGAGGGATCTGCGCGAGCATTTGCGGCATCAGCGAATCCATAACGTCCAAATTCGCCGTGAGATCTCCCAGCTTAGCGGTCAGCTGGTCCACATTATCAAGCGCATCGAATATAGATCTCAGCGACCAGCATATAGGGATATCATAGCAATGTCTTTCCCAGTAAAAATAACTGCGAATCGGGCGCCAGAAGTCGTCGAAATCGGCAATGTGGTCTCTCAAGTCACTGGTGATGGCGAGCATATCATGTGTGTCGCCGTCCATGCGATGTGTGGTGGCGACCATTTTTTCCATGATGTGATACATTCGCTCCATAATGTCGATTGATTGCTGGAGCGCGTTAGCCTGCGTCAGCATGTCGGCCATCCGATCCTTTAAATATTCCATGTTGCCGATCTGCGCAGTGTTCTGCATACTGATCAGGAACGGTATCGAGGTATGTTCGAGAGGCGTCCCCCAGGGTCTCGTTATCGCCTGCACCCGAGCAATACCGGGAATGTGAAAGACTGCTTTAGCCACCCGGTCTAAAATCAGCATCCCTGTCGGGTCGCGCATATCGTGGTTGGTTTCGACCAACAGCAGTTCTGGATTCATCCGCGACTGAGAAAAGTGTCGGTCCGCAGCCTGGTATCCGATATTGGCAGGCACGTCGGCAGGCATATAGCGGCGGTTCTGGTAATTGGTTCTGTAGCCGGGCAGGGCGAGGAGACCGATTGCGGTGACCGCGATCGTCACCGTGAGGATGGGCCGCGGCCAGCGAACGATGGCAGCCGCAAGTCGGCGCCATCGATCGGTCGGCATCCCTCGCCTCGGGTCGAAGAGGTGGCAGAGACCGCCAATGGCCAGCGCGGCCGGGGCGAGCGTCAGCGCGCCAATGACGACGACCAGCATGCCGACTGCACAGGCAGGGCCCAGGCTTTGGAAGTAGGGGAGCCTGGTGAAGGTCAGGCAGTACATCGCACCGGCGATGGTCAGGCCCGACCCCAACACGACGTGGGCGGTGCCGTCGAACATCGTGGCGAACGCCGCCGTCCGATCCTCACCTGCGTGGCGCGCTTCCTGGTAGCGACCGAGAATGAATATCGCGTAGTCGGTACCGGCCGCGATGGCCAGCAACACAAGCAGGTTTACCGCGTAGGTGGAAAGCCCGATGATGTTGTGGCAGGCGAGCAATGCAACGATTCCCCGGGCTGCGGCCAGCTCGATGCCCACGATGACGAAGACGAGACTCACGGTGATGATGGAGCGGTAGACCCAAAGCAGCATCACAAAGATCACCACGCTCGTTATCGCGGTTACCTTCGCGATGCCTTTGTCTCCGGCATCTGCTCCGTCGGCGGTTACCGCCGCGCCTCCAGCGACATAGGCCGTGATTCCGGGGGGTGGCGGTGTGGTATTCACAATGTGTCGGACCGCAGCGACGGATTGGTTGGCCAGGGTCTCACCCTGCTTGCCGACGAGGTATAGCTGGACGTAAGCCGCCCGTCCGTCGGCGCTTTGCGAGCCCGCCGCGGTCACGGGATCGCCCCAGAAGTCCTGGATGTGCTCGACGTGCTTTTTGTCATGCGAAAGCCTGCGGATCAGCTCGTCGTAAAACCGGTGCGCGCGATCGTCGAGGGGCTTGTCGCCCTCGATCACGATCATCAGCGCGCTGTCGGTGTCGAACTCGTGGAACACCTGACCGATGCGCTTCATCGCCCGCATCGACGGCGCAGCGGCCGGGGTGAGCGATACCGTGTGCGCTCTTCCGACCGTCTCCAGCTGCGGTACAACGCTATTCACGATGGCGGTGAGCCCCAACCAGAACAGCACGATGGGTACCGCATACCGCCGGATGATCCGTGATAGGACCGGCGGCATCAGCGTCCACATCGGTGTATCACTCATGCCGCTTTCACCAGGCAGAACGTCTGAGCGTTCACGCCGGTTGCGGACCTCTCGTCCTTGACGACACCGTTCACGGTGATCCGGCAGCCGATCTCGTCGGTGTCACCTTGCGCCACGACGTTGACGGTTACTGCGGGCTGTGTCGTCGTCGCGAACAGCGACCAGGGGAGCGCGGCGCCGTCGACGCGTTGCGGCTGCCCGGTGACATCCAAATAGTTGATTTTCGCTATCGTCCCCGCGGGCCCGAAGACTTCATAGGTCACGTGCTTGGGGTTAAACGGCTTGATGTCGTCGGCAATGACGCTGATGTCGGGCACGGAGTCGGGGACGCCGAAAATCCCCCGGAGCCGATACACGCAGAATGCCGCGACAGCGACGATGACCACGACGATCAGCGGCACCCATATTCGCTTCATGACGCCGGTAACCAAAGCAACCTCACCCCACCGTCTAAAGCCAATAGAGCCCCTGATGACCGGCTCCGATGTTGCAGGCACTTTGTTATTCAGCACATGTAGCATAGATGCGAGCCACCCATTTGCGGGGCGAAATTCGCGAACCACAAATCCCCAACAACAATGTTTGCTGCCGTATGCGCCTCGGAGGGCGTCTGGGGATAGGGGCGCGGCACATCAGATCTCTGTGTGTTGCCCGCCTGTCCGCCGGCGGCCATGCGATCGTGGACACGATGTCACCACCGAAGGCCTGGCCGACGGCGGTGTGGCGATACGTCGCCGGCGCGCCGTTGACATATCTGTGGCTGACCGTGTTGCTTGTCACCACGGTCATCCAGCACCAACTGAGCAGGCGCCAGCTGCACAGCCTGCTGGTCCACGGCTCGACCAATCTCTATCACTTGGCCAGAGACCCGCTGGAAGTGCTGTTTACCAGCCTGCTGTGGATCGACGGCCGCTACTGGACGCCGTATTTGGTGTTGTTCACACTTTTCCTAGCGCCGGCCGAGCGCTGGCTCGGCCAATTGCGCTGGCTCACCGTCGGATTGACGGCACACGTCGGTGCTACGTACCTCAGCGAGGGCCTGCTGTATCTGGCGATCCAGCTCCACCTGGAGCCGGAAAAGATGGTGCACGCCCGCGATATCGGGGTCAGCTACTTCATGGTCGGGATAATGGCGGTGCTTGCCTATCACATTGCCCAGCCCTGGCGATGGTGCTATCTGGCAATACTGGTGGTTGTCTTCACCGTGCCGCTGATCGTCCACGTAAACTTCACCGCGATCGGACATTTCGCGGCGATCTGTATCGGGCTCTGCTTCTACCCGATGGCGCGGGCGGCGCAGCTCAGGGATGCCGGCAGGTGACGCCGCCGTCGACCACCAGATAGGTGCCGGTGATGAACGATGCCCGGTCGGACATCAAAAACGCCACCGCCTGTGCGACCTCCGCCGGTTGGCCGATGCGGCCCAGCGGCGAAGCCTGCACGAAACCCGCTCGGACCTCCTCGATGTCGAGCGCTGTCTGCAGCATCGGGGTGTCGATGAACCCGGGGCACACGGCATTGACCCGGATCCCGGCGGGGCCCAGTTGCGCGGCCATCGACCGGGTCAACCCGAGCAGTCCGGCCTTCGACGCGCAATAAGCCGGAATGAACGGATTGGCGGTCAGTCCCTCGATGCTCGATATTCCCACCACCGCCGGCGAACGGCCTTCGCGTGCGGACTTTTCCAGATGCGGCAGCATCAGCTGCACCAGTATGGCCTGGGCACGCAGGTTGACGTCGACGATGGCGTCCCACGACCGGCCGGTATAGGCGCCGACCGGCTCGGCGAGCACCCGTCCGGCGGCATGGACCAGCCCGTCGAGACCGTCGAGCGCGGAATCGGCGGCGGCGACGGCATCGGCCAGCGCGGTGTCGTCGCAGACGTCGACGACCGAGCCCGGCATGCCCATGTCGCCGGCCACCTGCTGCACGGCCGGGGCGATGTCCCACAACGCAACCCGTCGGCCCTCGGCCACCAACGCCTGCGCGCACGCCCGGCCGATTCCGGATGCCGCTCCGGTGACGACGACCCCGCTCACCGCGCTGCCTTGCGCACGATGAACTGCGACCAGTCGGGCTCGCGCACCGCGGCCCAGTATTCATTGAGCCGCCATGGACTTACCGTATGGATTTCACCGTCGGGATTCTTGAAGTACGAGTGCTTGACCAACGGATGCGACCACACCATCTTCTTGATCTCGGCTTGTGTCCGTCGATGCCACTCGGCGGCGGCCCCGGGCGTCGGCTCGAGGGAACGAAGACCGTCTCGGACCAGCTTCGCCAGACAGCTATTGATGTAGCGCATCTGCAGCTCGGAGTTGAAGATCAGACTGCCACCATGGGCGAGATGGGCACCAGGTCCGTAGATGAGGAAGAAGTTGGGGAACCCGGGAACGGTGATCCCGAGGTAGGCGTAGGGCCGCTGCCCCCAGAGGTTGTGCAAGTCAGTTCCGTTGCGGCCGATGATCTTCAGCGGCCACAGCACTTCGGTGTGTCGAAACCCGGTGGCGTAGATGAGCACGTCGACGTCGTGGTTGACGCCGTCGCTGGTGACGACACCGCTCGGGGTGATCCGCTGTATCGGAGTTCGCACCAGTTCGACGTTGTCCCGGCGCAGCGTCTGCAGCCAGCTTCCGTTGTCCTGCAGGGTGCGTTTGCCGGTGGCCGGGTAGTCCGGCAGTACCTTGGCCAATAGGTCCTGGTCTCCGCCCACCTGATTGGTGATCCAATCGGTAAACATCAGCCGGGCGGCGGCGTTGATCTCGCTGACCGCGTAGTCCTGATTGGGGTAGTTCGGGTCGACCCGTGCCGCGTCGAGCCCCTTGTCGGCGCCGGGCCACATCACCAAGAACCGGTACCAGCGGCCATAGAACGGAAGATGATCCATCGCCCAGCGCACACCGTCACCCACGGACTCGTGATACATGGGATTAGGGAACATCCACTGCGCACTGCGCTGAAAGACCGTCAGATGCTCGACGCCGTCAGCAATCGCCGGGGCGATCTGAAAACCGCTGGCACCAGCGCCGATCAGTGCGACCCGCTTGCCGGCCAGGTCGACCGAGTGATCCCATGCCGCTGAGTGAAACGACGGCCCGCCGAAGCTGTCCGCGCCGTCGAAGTCCGGTATGTAAGGCCGATTCAGCTGGCCGACCGCGGTGATCACGGCGCGGGCCCGCATGCCGGTGATCGTGCCGTCGTGCGATCGTGCGGTGACCGTCCACATGCAGTCGTCGTCGTCCCACTCGGCCGCGAGCACCTCGGTTTGCCACCGGACATGTTCCCCGAGCCGGTATTTGTCCATCACCATGGTGAAATAGGCTTGTAATTCGGGCTGTTCTGCAAAGAAGTGCTTCCAGTCGTTGCTGGGCTCAAAGCTGTAGCAGTAGAAGTGGTTGGCGACGTCGACGCGGGCGCCGGGATAGCTGTTCTCCCACCAGGTTCCACCCGGCCCAGCATTCTTCTCCAGGATGGTGAACGGAATGTTGGCCTGTTTCAGCCGGATTCCGGCCAGGATACCCGACTCGCCGCAGCCGACGACGATCACCGGAATCTGTGCCGCCCGCTCGGGCTGCAGCGGCGCCGGGCGACGCGGATCGACGCCCTCGAAGTCCAGCTCCTCGAACAACAACGGGAGGTAGTCGTCGGGCACCGTCTCGCAGGCGGCCCAGTCCATCATTTCCTTGATCAGCGCGCGCGGCAGCGCCGCCGGTTCGGGGCAGCCGCGGTCGCGATAGTCGGTGATCACCGGCAGCGCGGCCGCGCGGGCTCGGGCCTTGTCCTCCTCGGACATAAAACCCTGCACCTCGTTGAGGAATATGCCCGCGGGCTTGAAGTCGCGGATGAAACGCGGGTCGCCGCTGATATGGACCAGCGAGAGCAACAGGGTCGGGATGCTGACCTGCTCGAGCGCGGCGGCGATCTGTGCGGTGGGCGTGGTGAAGGGTTTGCCGGCGTAGCGGCTGCGCATCAAGCCCGATCCTTCCGCCTATTACGCTACTCGTCGTTTCGTAATAGTCCGATACGATACGCGCGGCGTCGAGGCCGATCAAGGGCCATGCCGGCGTCGCCCTACCTCGGCGCACAGCGGAGCAGGAGGATTCGCACCCGCCGGGCAGCGGCACGACCATCGAGATCACTGGTCGCGGCAAGGTTCACGCGCTGCACGGCACGGCATGCAATCCTGGCTCTGATGCGCCAGTACTACTCCGTCGACACCATCCGCGAGGCCGAGGCGCCGCTGCTGGCCCGTCTGCCGGAGGGCGCGCTGATGCGGCGTGCGGCGTTCGGGCTGGCCACCGCGATCGTCCGGGAGCTGACCGACCGCACCGGCGGGGTCGCCGGTCGTCGGGTGTGCGCGGTCGTCGGCTCGGGCGACAACGGCGGCGACGCGCTGTGGGCGGCGACCTTCCTGCGCCGCCGTGGCGCCGCCGCCGACGCGGTGCTGCTCAATCCCGAGCGCACGCACCGCAAGGCGCTTGGGGCGTTCACCAAGGCGGGCGGCCGTGTCGTGGAACGGGTCGCGACGGCAACGGATCTGGTCATCGACGGGGTGGTGGGCCTGGCCGGATCGGGCCCGCTGCGCCCGGCGGCCGCCGAGGTGTTCGCCGCGGTGGACGCCGCCGGAATCCCAGTGGTCGCCGTGGATATCCCCAGCGGCATCGACGCGCACACCGGCGCGGTCACCGGCCCGGCCGTGCACGCCGCGCTGACCGTGACATTCGGCGGGCTCAAACCCGTGCATGCGCTCGCCGACTGCGGGCGGGTCGCGCTGGTCGACATCGGGCTCGACCTGCCCGACGCCGACGTGCTCGGCTTCGAGGCCGCAGACGTCAGGGCGCGCTGGCCGGCGCCCGGACCGCACGACGACAAATACACCCAGGGCGTGACCGGCATCATCGCGGGCTCATCGACCTATCCCGGTGCCGCCGTGCTGTGCACCGGCGCCGCGGTCGCGGCCACCTCGGGCATGGTCCGCTACGCGGGCAGCGCGCTGGCCGAGGTGCTGTCGCACTGGCCGGAAGTCGTCGCCGCACCCACGCCCGCGGCAACCGGGCGGGTGCAGTCCTGGGTCGTCGGGCCGGGGTTGGGCACCGACGACACCGCCGCCGCGGCGCTGTGGTTCGCGCTGGACACCGGGCTGCCGGTGATCGTCGACGGCGACGGCCTGACTTTGCTGGCGGCTCATCCGGACCTGGTCACAAGGCGGACGGCGCCGACCGTGCTGACCCCGCATGCCCGGGAGTTCGCGCGCCTCGCCGGGGCGCCACCGGGTGACGACCGCGTCGGCGCAACCCGCAAGCTGGCCCAGGCGTTCGGCGCCACGGTGCTGCTCAAGGGCAACGTCACGGTCATCGCCGAACCGGACGGTCCCGTCTACCTCAATCCGGCCGGCGAATCGTGGGCAGCCACCGCCGGCTCCGGGGATGTGCTCTCGGGGATGATCGGCGCGTTGCTGGCGGCCGGGCTACCCGCCGGCGAGGCCGCCGCGGCGGCGGCGTTCGTGCATGCCCGCGCGGCCAACCTCTCGGCCGCCGACCCCGGACCTGCCGGCACCCCGACGTCGGCGTCGCGAATCCTCGGTCACATCCGGACCGCCTTGGCCACCCTCTAGCAGCCCTGTCGAAAGGATCCGCCGTGCCGCACCACCCATCCGTTCCGTCGCATGCGATCGCCCCCGCCTACACCGGTCGGTTGTTCACCGCGCCGGTGCCGGCGCTGCGGCTACCCGACGAGTCGATGGACCCCGAGGCCGCCTACCGGTTCATTCACGACGAGCTGATGCTCGACGGCAGCTCGCGGCTGAACCTCGCCACGTTCGTCACCACCTGGATGGATCCCGAGGCCGAGAAGCTGATGGCCGAGGCATTCGACAAAAACATGATCGACAAGGACGAATACCCGGCGACCGCGGCCATCGAGCAGCGCTGCGTATGCATGGTGGCCGACCTTTTCCACGCCGAGGGGCTGCGCGACGACGACCCGCACAGCGCGACCGGGGTGTCCACGATCGGGTCGTCCGAGGCGGTGATGCTGGGCGGGTTGGCGCTGAAGTGGCGGTGGCGCCAGCGGGCCGGCAGCGAGTGGAAGCGGCGCACGCCGAACCTGGTCATGGGCTCCAACGTGCAGGTGGTCTGGGAGAAGTTTTGCCGCTACTTCGACGTCGAGCCCCGTTACCTGCCGATGGAGAAGGGCCGCTACGTCATCACCCCCGAGCAGGTGGTCGAGGCCGTCGACGAGGACACCATCGGCGTGGTGGCGATCCTGGGCACCACCTACACCGGCGAGCTGGAGCCGGTCGCCGAGATTTGCGCCGCGCTGGACAGGCTGGCCGCCGCCGGCGGGGTGGACGTCCCGGTGCACGTCGACGCGGCCAGCGGCGGCTTCGTGGTGCCGTTCCTGCACCCGGATCTGGTGTGGGATTTCCGGTTGCCGCGGGTGGTGTCGATCAACGTCAGCGGCCACAAGTACGGGCTGACCTATCCCGGCATCGGGTTCGTGGTGTGGCGCGGTCGCGAGCACCTGCCCGAGGATCTGGTGTTCCGGGTCAACTACCTCGGCGGCGACATGCCGACCTTTACGCTGAACTTCTCGCGGCCCGGCAACCAGGTCGTCGGCCAGTACTACAACTTCCTGCGGCTGGGCCGCGAGGGCTACACCCAGGTGATGCAGTCGCTGTCGCAGACCGCGCGCTGGCTGGGCCATCAGCTGGCGGCCGGCGAGCATTTCGAGCTGATCTCCGACGGGTCGGCGATTCCGGTGCTGGCGTTTCGGCTGGCCGGCGACCGCGGCTACACCGAGTTCGACGTGTCCCACGAGCTGCGGACCTTCGGCTGGCAGGTGCCGGCCTACACCATGCCGGACAACGCCACCGACGTTTCGGTGCTGCGAGTCGTGGTCCGCGAAGGGCTGTCCGCGGACCTGGCGCGCGCCCTGCACGACGACACCGTCACCGCCCTGGCCACGCTGGACAAACTCAAACCCGGTGGACACTTCGGGGAGCAGCACTTCGCGCACTGACCGGTATACCGATCGCGCAGCTTCATCCGCGACACGCCGGGTCGAGCCTAATGTGCACGGTCGGCGGGCGCGGCGGCGACGCGGGCGGAGTCTGGGACAATCGAGGGCGATGCAGCCGACTCCGTTGATCCCGAGGTCCGCCGACTTGCTCGCCGAGGCGGTCGTGGACCTCGACGCTATCGCCCACAACGTGGCGGTGCTGCGCGAACGCGCCGCCGGCGCGCAGGTGATGGCCGTGGTCAAGGCCGACGGTTACGGGCACGGGGCTACCCGCG
>Ga0070737_10004066_pt1 | contig 15013 bp, 8 predicted proteins | sample Coa_R1_10_FD_66438 | JGI IMG/M metagenome (GOLD analysis project Ga0070737, IMG submission 66438) | Surface soil microbial communities from Centralia Pennsylvania, which are recovering from an underground coalmine fire - Coalmine... | ecosystem: Environmental > Terrestrial > Soil > Unclassified ...
CATAGCCAGCATAGCCAGAAGCAGCCAGCGGCAGCGGCCAGCCATGAGGAGACCGTGCACACGACGGCCAGCCACCCCTGGCTCAGCGCCGACCGGGGCTGGGTACGCGCGGGCGCGCTGCATCTGGGCGAACAGGTCATGCGGGCGGACGGCACGACGGCGACGGTAGTGGGGCTGCGAGTGGTCTCCGGCGCGGCGGCGATGTGGGACTTGACGGTCAGCCGTGTCCATACATTTGCTGTAGGAGATGGGCAGTTTGTTGTCCATAACTGTGGGGAGACTGGCCAACCTGATCCCAACAACCAGGTACCTGGCCAGCCTAATCTCTACAACGGTCAACAATATGATGAGCTGGAGCTAGCCAGCAACGGCTTCAAGAGATCGCCTCTTGGTGATCAATCATCGATAGGTTCACAAAGCAGTCAACAATTTGAGGACTACATTCGTGCAACCAGAGGTAGCTACCAGGCGGCAACTCGAAATGGTCAAGGCTATCCTATAACGGATGGATGGGCATATTAGGATGGACACATAGGTCAGGGGGAACACACAGATAGAGAACCATTACTGGTACAATCCATTGGGTGAGCCAGGTGTGTTCTTCCATCATCATGGTTAAGATCTCCAACCAACAACACTAAGGATAGACGCGCACAAACAACAGGCATCCGCCCTAAGTGGATCATTCGCTACATGCGGAGTATTTTCGTCGTGAACATCACCGAGCGTGCGGAGCGAAGCGGCTGATGCCGACGGCGCTGCCCCCCAGACGAAGGGGTGTTTATGCGCTTGTGGGCCAGCCAGTAGGCGGTCGCCGCGTCAATGGCGGAGACGACCTCCGCCCAGGTCTCAAAGCGACGCCCGCTGAGCGCCAGGGAGCGCACCACCTTCCACCACGGTTCAATGAGATTCAGGTAGGCGGCGTACTTGGGTTGATAGACGAACTCCCAGCGCGGATGATGGATCTGGAACAGCAGCAGATCGTGACAATGGCGCATGTCCAGGTTGTCCAGGAGCGCGTAGATGTGCTGCCGCTCGACAGGAACCTGCGCATCCACCCGCATCCACCCGCATCCACCCAGGCCAAGAAGTCGATGAAATGCGCTTTGGTGCGCCGCGGATAGCACTGGGTTCAACAGTCGCCGGTCGTTTCCCATAAGGCGCCGAAGACCTAGCCCTTGGCGCGCCGCCCGTAGTCGATTTCTTGCCTGGCGCGCTGGGCGGGACGCGCCTGGATGTTCACCGCCTCCTGTCCTGGATAGCTCTTGGCGGCGACTGGCCCCATCTCATCGATGTTCAAGATGACGCTGTCCACTGGTGAGTCATTCCTGAGCGCCTCGATTGCCCCCTTGATTTCTCTCTTTCTGCCGCAAACTCCGGATCGAGCCGCTCCCCAAACCAGGTCTCCTGGCGCCGCCAGCGCAACCCCTCCTCCTGCAACATCTCAAAGATGCGGGGCTTCTTCATCTGCACGCCGCGCTGCTCGTGCAAATAGGTCGCCAGGCGCTCAAAGGTTCAGCTCTGGAAGGCAAGCCCCAACTCGCTAGGCCGGGTACGGGCGGTGGCCACCACCAGCGCCTTGTTATCTGCGGTATACCGCGAGGGCGCGCCAGAGCGGGGCGCATCGTTCAAGCCTGCCAACCCCTGGTCACTGAACCGCTTCAACCATTTGCGCACCATGTTCGCCGCACACTGGGTCTGGACGACGATCTCGGGGATCGTCTTGCCCTGACTGGCCAACTGAATGATCTGCGCCCGCTGCACCAGCCGCGCCGAGGCCGTTTGCGACCGCGCTACCTTGGGAATGGCGCGCGCTTCCTCCTCGCTCAAAGCCCGTAGCCGTAACGGTGGATACATCGCTCGCTCCTCTCCTGCTGACGATACCCCTCCCCTCTATCTTACGACGCAGTTAGCGAATGATCCACTAAGGCGCTTTCGGGCGCTCGTCAACTCACCTTTGAGCGGATCAAGTCTTTGGCAGCCTATTTTGGTGTCCCTGCTGACGTGTTTATCGACTGAGCTAACAGGCTGAAAAGCCAATCACGGCAGATTCCCGACATTCACATCCACGAAACCGCTGGATGGCCACACCCAACCCAGGGAGGCGTCAGTCGCCGGGCTGAGATCGATCCCCGCCTGGTTGAGGATGGGCGATTGTACTGTGCCGTCGCGCAGCCAGGCGCCGTTGTGGTTGTTATAGCCAGTGTTTCCGCAGGGCGCGGCGTCGTTGTTGATCGAGGCGAGCACCGATTCTGGGCAGTTTTGGGCCAGTGTCGTCGGCCAGTTCGTCCCGTTGCTAAATGAGCCGCTGGGCTTATAGGATGTCGTCTGGAAGAATGGTAGGCCGCCGTGCTGGTAGAGCAGATAATAGGCGACGCGCCTCCAGTCGCGCGCTCCTGGGCAGATGCCGTCCACCTGGGCGTTGGTGGTGGCGCCGGAAAGCGTTGACGAGGCGACTGGGCAATCGCTGGCAAGCGTGGCGCTGGGGTTCATCTGATCCCACCAGTTGTCATCCTCATTCCAGGGGCCGTCGTCGAGGATGGGAATGCGCCGCGCCTCACCGAGGCCATACGCCGAGACGACATCCACCGTATAGTTTGCGCCTACCTGATAGGCGCTCTGATAGGGCGTAGGAATGAGGCTGCCCTCGCCCAGGTTGGCGTACTTGAGGTAAACGTCGGGCAGCGCCACGTATTGTTCGCTGGTTGGCGTGTTGGGGATGGAGAAAGCGGTAGCGTAGATAAGCGCATAGTCGCCAAAGGTCTTGGTGATACTGTGGGCATGGGGAAGATGCGCGATCAGCCAGCTATACTGGCTCACCTGCGCGTAGACACGTCCGGTTGCGGCATAGAAGGCGGTTATGTGCGATCCGGCAATGTGCGCCAAGGTTGAACGCAGGCCCATCAGCGCGCGCCATTGCCCCGCAATGTTTGGATGTGCGCCCATGCGGCCAAGCGTCGCCGGATCGATCCGCATCAGACTGACCCATGTCGTGCGCACGGCCTGCGTGACTGAAGCTACCTGGCTGGTGGTGAGTTTTGCCTGCGCGCCAGCCGAGAGCGCCGCCTGCTGAATGGGCGGCATGCCGCTGGCGTAGAGGTAGATCATGCGCTGAAACCATGCGCCGTTCTGCGCCCATTCTTGCATGCCACCCAGCGGCGCGACGGTCGTTGGAGGAGAAGCATGAGGATGGGTAGCGAATGCGTCAAAAGGAGCCGCGTTGACCGCGCCAACCGTCCCCAGCGCCAGCGCCACGCTGAGCAGGGCGATCACTATGCCCCGACGCACCCAACGCTGGGAGGAAGACGTCTGACCTGTTTGCTTCATCATGCCCTTGAGCTACCTCCGCTAAATATATCCCTCTTCCCGACACATGCAATCAGGAAGAGGGGTGTGCTCGTAATGCTGGCTGCTTTGGAGCCTACGCCGTCAGCTCGCGCACGATCTCCTGCACGCGCTTCCCGTCGGCGCGACCCTTTGTTTCGCGTGAGGCCAGCGGCATAATCGTACGGAACTCTTTGCCGTGCGTGGCGATCAACTGGCTTACCACTGCGCGAATCTCATCGTCGCTCAGGCGCGCGGGAGCGTAGCCACGCAAAATCTCCGCCTGGCGCGACTCTTTCTCCACCATATCGGGTCGGTTGGCGCCACGGTAAATCTCAATGGCTTCCATTCGCTGCTTGATCTGCTTGTCGAGGATCGCCTCGCGATCCTGCTCGGTGAGCGCCTGGCGCATCCGAGCGATCTCTTCCTGGTGGAAGGCGTCGAGCGCCATCCGAATGGTGTCCATGCGCAGTTGGTCGCGTGCTCGCGAGGCGGTCTTCAGGTCGTTGCGCATCCGCTCCTCCATAGGGGAAGCGGTGGTCTTTGTTTCGGTCATAACCTTTCCTGCTTTTCAATTCGACGAACAATGTTTGGTTCTTAGACGTACACCAACACATGGCTGCGCGTTCTGCGCATAACGTACAGCCGAGGAGGTAAGCGTCGCTGTAGTATAGCACATTTTATGCGGCTGCTGCTCAGCCATCGTTCAAGCAGGCGCCAATCACGCTGTTTCGCTGTAGCCGTATTGAGGCGTAGGATGGGGCAAAAGGATACTTCAGCTTGCATATCAAGCGCATCTAGTCCTATTTTTGCCTAATGCAACATAGGCGTATGATCTCACGTAAACTCCATTGCACAGTTTGACATCCATGCCAAAACGGCCAAAGTGTAAAGAGACAGACAAGACCATTTGGCGCTTCGGTTCTTCGAAATGACCCTACCATCGCCTTTCAGGAGGTACCTATGGCGCAGACTCCGCGTCGCAGATTGGCCCTTACTGCGCCAGAGCATCGTGCGTTTGTCGCGCGTGGCGGATTGAAGCCAGTGATGGCGGCTATCCTTACACTGAGTGCGCTGTTGGCAGGCATGTGCGCGCTTCCGTTTGCCCTGTTCGCGCCGCCGGTTGCGCTGGCCGCGCCGCTTTCTTCTAGCTTGCCCGGCCACAATAAACAAGCCGCACAACCCAAGCGTGTCGCCACGAACAGCAGCCATGTGACGATTATCGTGTTGGATATGTCAGGCTCGATGACCGATAGCGATCCCAACGGGCTGCGCTGTTCCGCCGCCAACGCCTATATCGATCTCAGCGGCGTGGGCGATTACATCGGCGTGATTGGGCTGGATAGCTCAAGCGCCAATCCCAACTCCGCCGAGATCTGGCAGAATCCCATCGAGATGGCGACCGTCTCAGCTCGCCAGGGCCTACGCAACGAGATTGCGCAGAAGTCCAACAACTGCGCGCCCGATAACGATACGCCAACCTATGATGCGCTGAACAAATCGCTCGGCATGCTGCAATCGGCCACTCACAACGGACAGATCAGTGGCTCCGTCATCCTCTTGACCGATGGCACGCCCTATCCCAACACCGATCAGCAGATCAGCGACATCGAATCCAAGCTGGTGCCGCAGTTCAAGCAGCACAACTGGCCGATTGATACCATTGCGCTTGGCTCGGATCAGAGCTTCCGAGGCTTCTTGAGCGATCTTGCCAACGCCACCTCCGGCAAGGCGTATGACGACGCGAAGGGCGTTGTGCCGGGCGTCTCGCCGTTGAATATCGCCGATTTCTTTGTAGACATCTTCGCCCGCCGCAATGGGCGCACCCTGGGGCCGACCGTGCCGCCCACCACCCTGAATGGCGGCCAGACCTCGCGCAACTTCCAGCTTGGCTCCGATGTGACGCATCTGGATGTGATCGTCGTCAAGGATCAGCCGAACACCACAGTGACGCTCAACGCGCCAAACGGCCAGCGCATCACGCAGAACGTCTCTGGCGCGTTCCTGTCCACTGACCCGCACTATGCAATCTTCTCAATTGATGGGCCACAGGCGGGCTACTGGCAGGTCAACGTCAGCGGCTCAGGGCAGTTCTTGATGGATAGTCTGGTGGTTTCGCCGCTGTCTATTACCATTGTTCAGCCTACCACCTCAAGTCCGGTGCTGCCGCTGGGCCAGCCCTTCACCGTGGGCGCGACCATTCTCGATAACGGTACGCCTGTGAGCGGGTCGGCGTTCACAGTGCAGGGGACGATCAGCTATGCGGGTGGCGTCTCAACGACGGGGACGCCCTTCACCGAGCAGTTGCAATTGAGTGACAGCGCCACGCCAGGCACGTATGAGGCGCAGGTGACGGTACCGAATAGCGCGACGCCGGGGGCCTATGAGATCACCGTGACGGCCAGCCAGGTGACGAGCCAGCCCATCGGCAGCGCCAGCGTCACCGTGCGTATCGAGAAGTTCCCCGCGCCGTATCTGCTGAGCAACGGACGCCCAACAACAGGTCAGGTGACGACGACCGTCACACGGTGGGATCCCGGCTTACAGGTGATCTATAGCTTGCCGGTAGTCTCGTGGCTGAGCGGCTGGCCGCTGGGCGGTCATCCTGCGCAGGTGGACGCTGACATCAACGGCTTGATTGAACTCAACGGGCAGCCCTATAGCAATGCGACGGTGGTGGGTACGGCCACGCTGAACGGCTCGAATACCAGCGTGCCGATCAGCGTGGTCAACGATGGCGGCGGCCAGTTCCATGTGCTGTTCTCCGCCCCACAGGATGGCGTCTATACCATCCACTTCCATACGGCAGGCTCGTTCAAGGATAGCCACGGCGACTTCGGGCTGGTGGATCGCACGGCGCAGATCAACGTCGTGGGGGCCAGCTTGACGCAGGAGATCATCGCCTGGCTGATCACATTGTTCTACGTTCTGGTTGTCGTGCTGATTATCCTGATCATCCGCTTTGCGCTGCTGCCTGCGCCGGGTGGCCGCTATCAGACCACCACTGGCGCGCTCGAAGCGACCGGCCAGCCGCCGACGCCGCGCTCACTGAAGACCGGACGCGGCCTCGTCGCTATGCTGAAACGGCGCAACCTGCTTACCAGCAAGGTCGCCTTTGGCAAAGAGGGCGCTGAACTGCTCTTTGGCTATGCGGGCGGTGTGGAAGCGCGCGGGGTTGGGCCATACGCCAGCCGCTGGTTCGACAACACCGGCAGACCACTTGGCGACCGCTTCCGTCCGGTGAAGAGCCTGACATTCAGCCCGGCGGGCAATCCACAGGACGATCCGCGCGCCGAAACGTACACCTTCTTGGGGCGCGGGCGTGGCGCACTCCGCACGGTGGTGGGCGCACGAGAGAATACGGCAGCCCAGGCTGACGCACGCCGCGTGGATCGCTCGCGCGATAAGCGACGGGCGACTGCGCGAGGTGCGTCGCGTGGCGGCGCCAGCAAAGGCGGTCGCACGTACAACGATGTCATATAGTCATCCGTAGACAACAGTAATAGAGAGTAACGTTCCGCATGGCTTGTGTGTAAGCCAGCACAGAGTGAGAACAGAAACAGTCCGGGAGAAGCCGCACTATGATGAACCAACCGCCGCCTACCAGCCGCGACGACCGTAACGCCCAGGAGACGATGCGCCAGCAACAGCATGTTGCGACACAACCGCGCATCAATACACCGTCGCTGGTGATCCTGCTGGGCAGCACGCCTGCCAGGGCCTCGCTGGAACTTTGTCGCCAGATGTTGACCCTGCCACCGCGCGATTACCGGCGTGTGGCGATGGTCTATATTGACACCGACGACACGCCAAGCGAACTGGTGGCCTTCCGTAAACAACACGAAGGCGTCTTCCAAGAGTTCAACCTGCGCATCGGCGTTCCCCCTGGCGTCAACTTCGCCACACAGCCGATGGACGACATGCAGACCTACATCCCCGCCAAGGCGCCCCAATATTTCGCCAACGGCGCGGGAGGTATTCGCAACAATGGGCATGTGGCGGCGGCCTTTGATCACCAGAAGATTTTGCAGACCCTCGAATCGGCCCTCGTCGCCATCGAACGCCTGGGCACCAGCCAGGACGAGCGCCATGTCCGCGAGATTCAGGCGAACATTGTCGCGTTCCTGGGCGGTGGCACCGGTGGTGGCACCATGCAAGACATCGCCGTGATCGTCCGCCAGATGTTGCAGAAGCGTGGCTACCAGCAGCGCATCAACTTGTTCTGCATGTTGCCGGAGCCGATCATGGGAGCCAGCGATAACGACGTAAGCTGGCGCAAGAGCAACGCCACCGCGACCTTGCTCGAAATGATCGGCTTGAGCCTGATCAACAAAGCCGAGGGCGGCTCCTACACCAAGTATATGTTCAATGAGGGGTACGGGATCACCGACGACCCCATTGCCAACGAGGTCTATCTGATTGGCCGTACCTCGATGGGCAGCGCCGACGACAGCGCCCGCATCGTTGGACTCGATCTCTTCCAGCGCATCACCGACGCTTCCGGCGTGGGCTTTCGCGAGCATTCATCCTGGGTGGATCGCCGTTCGCTGGGCGCCACCGACGAGCGTGGCCTGCCGACGATGTTTGGTACGTCCTGCCCCATGACAGTGATGTTCCCCGCGCAAGAGACAGCCCTTGCCTTCGCGCGCGTCTCCGCCTCGTATCTGCTGCCCTATCTGGTGGGCCAGCAGCAGACGCCGCCGCAGGTGACCGACGACGCCCGTCAGGCATGGATTGCCGAGTGGCGCGATGTGGCCCGCCTGACGCCTAGCGTGCAGGGCAATCAGCTTGCCGTGCATCCCCCTCAGGAGTTCTCCGAGAGTGACTTCGAGGGCGCCACTGCCGATACGTTCACCATCCTCTGGCGCGAACTGAAGCAGCGGCAGGCGCAAAACGACGCTGAGATCGAGGCCAAGGCTCGTCTGAAGCGCCAGCAAGAGGAGCAGGCGATCTATGGGCCGCCACCGCCAGGGCAGGCCAACGATGCGCCAACCGTGCTGGGCAGACAGATTCGCTACCTGCATTGGTTGATCTCCGAGTACCGGACGGCTCTCGACACCTTTGGCAAGAATCCGCCGCCGAACGAGCCGATGCGCCCGCAGGCGTTGGAAGACGACTATCTGCGTCGCCCTGCGTTCCCGCTACCCTCCAACATTCGCGAGGGGCAACTACAAAAGAAGGCCGGAGCCATCGCCGCCGAGTATAACGCCATCCTCGACGCGCACGCCCGCACCACACGCTATAACCTGGTGACAGGCGCCCTGCGCGCATTGCTCAACGCGGCAGAGACACGCCTGCGCGAGACCGAGAGCTGGTATACCGGCGTTGACCTCGAAAAGCAGCGCCGCGACTTCTACTCGACCGGCCTCACCAGCCATGCCTGGCACGGCGAACTCGATGCGCCGCATCCACATTACCGCCATATCTACGATCTCATCTCGTTCAAGACGGCGGATGGGCATCGCAACCTCGCGGTGGAGCGGCTCTACGATGCCGTGACTTTCCCGCAGGACGCCGCAATGGCGCAGGCGACACAGGCCCCCGGTTCGCCCAACCCTAACTTTGGCGACCGCATCAATCAGAGGTATAGCCAGCGCTGCATGGCCTATCTGGCGCAGCGGGCCACCCATGGCGATTCCGAACTCGATGACCTCAGCGTGCAAAGCGCCGATCATCTCGACGCCGAGGGGCGTGAGCGGCTGGCCGACCGCGTGGTGGATTTCTTCCAGAGCTACTACATGGATCGCTTCTCGCATATGAACCTCTTCGACCTGCTCGAAGTGGGCGCCGAAGCGACCGGCCCGAATGGGCGTATGCAGATGAGCCAACTGCTGCTCGAACATCTTCGCCACATTCGCGGCCTGATGCGCAGCCTGATCGCCTTTGAGGAGACGCTCTGGCATGATGGCCCCTCGCAGTTGACGACCTCGGTCAATCTTGGGATGAACTGGGATCCTACCAAGAGCTTTCAGCGGGTGATCCTCAATCAGGCCGTGCGCGATCTTGGCTCACTGACCGACCGCAACCAGACGCCCTATGTGGACAACAGCAGCGATCCACATCGGCTCGACATCTCGTATGGGCAGCATGGTATCAGTCTGGCGACCATCCCCGACTTCTATCGGGATAGCAACAGCGCCATGTCCGAATACCTGCGCCACCAGAACGCCTGGTACGGCAGTAAGGATCGTATTCCGCCGGTTGACCCGCCGCGCAGCTATGGGGCGAACAAGATGCCCGTGCATAGCAGTGGCGAGATGGAGTATATCGTCTGCGCGCCGCATGCGCTCAAGTACGAAGACAGCGCGCCGCATGCACCAAGCTATGGGACAAACCTGCGTGGGCGTGTGATCCGTGAGGCCATGCGCGCCCGGCAGTCGCCCGATTGGACGACGGATCGGCATGCCGCAGTGGCGACGCCAACGCCGGTTGGCGCAGTTGCGAACGGCGCAAATGGGAATGCTGGAACCAACGCCTATGGCGCTCCCATGGCTCCCAACTGGGCGGCGCGCGGCGCTCCGCAGGGCGCGGTGAACAGCGGCGCCAATGGGGCAAACGGGGCGAATGGGAACAATGGCGCATCGGCCTATGCGCCCTACCCTCCGCAGGCGTATGATCCCAATACTGGCTATCCTGTCGGCCAGGGCGCTCCGTTGAACACAACCGGCGGTGGGTTGCTCTCAAACGCCGACGAGTACGGCCAGCCCTATAACCAGGCGCCCGATCCCAACGGCCCATTTGGCGGGCCGCGTAGAACGCCGGGCAGATAAACGTTGTACTTGCTATACACTCAGCGCCGGGGCGTCCTTCATGCAACGCTGGACGCTCTGAGCGCCTATGTGTATTCCCACATGCTAACCAACAACCAATACCATGCCGTTACCTGATACACCCGGTACATTTGCTCTCGTGGGAGGAGCCGCCATGCCTCCACTGGTTCCGCAACAATTCCGTCCGACGATCATCATCTTCATTGGCGATACCGCCGATGTGACACGCGATCTCGACGATGTACATGCGCAGATCGATCCCACGGTCTACACACGTTTCCGTGACCTGTGCGCCGGATTGGATAGCCCTTTGCGCCAGTGCGTGGAGCTGATCGCGGTGAGCGAAGGCTCCTCGCGCGCGACACGCCTGCCGCTCGATGACTGGAGCTACGACGAGGCTGACGAGCTTGAAGAGCATGCGCTCGACGAGGCGGATAGCGCGTCGGCCAATGGCCGCACAAGGCAGGCGAACAGCGCACGAAGCGCCAAGAGCGCGCGTTCGGCGCCAGGGAGGCGGGTTTCCGCAGGTGGACGTGAAAGCAATTCCACCTCGATTCCGACCGTCTATGAGGACGAGTTTCCCGTCCTGTTTGGTGAGCTATTGCGCAAGGTGCAAGGCGCGCGGCAGATTCGCGACATCGAAGCGCAGGGCGCGCAGGTTCCCGGCGGCCAGAAATATAGCATTCCTGAAACCCAGGCGCAGATTCATATCGTCAGTCATACCGGCTCTAAAACCATCTCACAGGTCAATACGTGGATACTCGATGAACTCAAAGGCCATCGCTTCTCAACGCTGATTACCTATCTCCTGCTGGATCATCCACGCTACCCGGATAATCCCGTCGAGATGGGCGCCGCGACGGCTGGCGTTACCACCACACAGCCCATTGCGCCCACGCCAGATAGCAGCCTTGCCATCTCGCAGCAACCCTACATCGAATCGATCCCTGATGTCGCCGAAGAACTGCCAATGTCTGGCGTCCCGCAGTTCGATGGCTATACGGACGGCAGTGGCAATGGCTTTCAGTACACCGGCTACAACGCCGCAAGCGCGCCGCTGACGAGCATAGCTAACGGCGCGCAGCCTGCCGACGCGGCAAATGGCTTTGCCGGATACACCAATGGCTTCGATGGGAGCATTGGCGGCAATGAAGCCACATCGGGCGCGTTGGCTCCTGCTGCGCCTGCGCCGATGGGGAGCAATCCAACGTCGCAGCCGAACGGGCGCAACGCGCCACCACCCTGGCTTGCCGATCTCATCGCCGCGCCGGGGCAGGCGCCATCGGTTAACTTCGCCTTTATGTACGAGGAGCTTGATCAGGCGAACCGCTTCTATCGCGAGGATGAGATTCGCTATACCATCGCCCAGGCGTTATTTGCGCTCGTGGCGACAGGCATCCAGGCGGCGCATGTGTTCAAGCAAGTCACAGAGGTGAGTCCCCGCGTCGGGCGGCCGAATCCCACAGACGCCGAGATTACCACCCGCCAGGCGCTTGCCCTCGCCCGCGAGGAGCAACGGCGCGCGGCGCGGGCCAGCGCGCTCGAGGGCGCGAACAACGCAAATGGAGCGAACAGCGCCGGGCAGGCTGCGCATGTCAACGATCCTGATGATCCCTTTGTGCGCAGCAGCGCCAACCTGGCGGCGGTAGACCCGATGCTCAGCGAGACGGAACAGGTGGACTCGCGCATAGGCTCGCTTGGCGTCAGCATGGCGTTTTTCCCGCGCGCCGCTGTCGAACGCTATTGCGCAAATATGCTTGGCGCGCAGTTCTTGCAAAGCTGGGCGGAATCGCTCGACGAGCATCCATTGCGCTATCGCGAGCGCGAACGCACGGCGACCGAGGCGGCGCGGCTGGCCCAGAATATCGTCATCGGTATCGAAGACCGCATTGCCCGCCCTGGCGCGCCGGGGAATCGTGGCCCCAGCCTTGAGTTCCTCTCGGACAACGCGCAAAAAGAGGATATCTTCGAGTCCTCACGCGACCTCTTCAGGGAGTTGTCGCGTAACGCCGTGGCAAATCATCTGCGTGAAGGCGACGAGAGCGACACCTGGGCGCAGCGCGCCGAGCAGCAAAACTTCAAGGCGGCGGCGCGGTTTGCCACCTGGCGCGAGGTAGCCGAAGCGGCCTGGTTCAAGGCCCGGCGTGAGAGCGACGAAGCCATCGGGAAGGCGATCAGCGCGCTCTGGCTCGGCCCTGACGAACATGGTCTGAGCCGCGCCCAGGTCTACGCCCGCCGCCTGGATGACGCCTTCGACCGGCTGACGCGCCTCTTGCCCACCTGGCGTCAGGCGCATCTGGCGACCTATAAACGTAAGCTCGCCGCGCTCGACCGCCGCTCACGCGGCCCATGGCTCTCTGATCCCGAAGCACAGGCAGCGGCTACCTATGGCGTCAGCTATGCGCTGACCGGTTCGCATACCGCGCTTGGCGACGCAGTAAGCAGCGGCCAGCAGTCCGCCAGCGTGCTGACTGACATCCTGCCAGCCGACGCGCGTAGTGTAGCGACACGGCTGGCCACGCGCGCCGCCTGGGCGCGTTCGCTCACCCCCAGCCTCACGCAACTGATCGCGGCAGGCGTCATGGCGATTCCACCGCTGTTCCTGCTGGTGATGGCGATCTTCTTTGGCAGTCACCAATGGACGCTTGGAGCGGCGCTCTATTCGCTGGGAGGCGTGGTTGGCGGCGTGGCGTTGCTTTGTGCGGTGGCGCGTGGCTATGCGCTCCGGCGGCAGCGCAACTACGAAGAGGATCACCTGCGGGTCTATCGCCTGTATTACGCCTACCTGTGTTCCCAGTGGGAGGATCAGTTGCGCGCTGGGCTGGTGCGGCCACTTGCTCGCCAGGTCAAAACAGCGCGCGAACGGCTCGACGATGTGCAGCGTTTCCTCAAGCGGCTGCGTGAAGATATGCAATCGGCAGCCTTCGCCGCCGAGGATGATCTCTTCGATGGCCCTAGTGGCCTGCGCAATGTCTTCATCGGCAACGGTCTGGAGCTTGCCAAGCGGCGTGAACACGAGATCAACAGCTATCACCTGAGCGACTTCTTCGAGTATGTGCGTCTGCGTCGCCAGGGCGCCAGCGAGCAAGACGGCAAACGCGCCGACGAGCGCATGCGCGACCGTGTGCGCGCCACGCTGGCCGACGCGCGTGGCGGCGCGATTCGCCTCAGCGATGAGGAGATCGAGGCGCGGCTGCGGAAGGTGATGCGCGCGGAGATTCGCCCCTTCTTGAAGGGCAATCTGGTGAACGCGAGCGCAGCGCTCGGCGGCTCGCAGGGGACGGCGATCTGGCGCGAGGCGTTGAGCCGTTCCACCATCCTCTATCGGCCTCATACCCATGCGCCGCAGTACCTCTACTACGCGGGCAACGAAGAGGCTCGCCAGACACGTCCGGCAAATCTTGGCGCGCTCCAAAGCGCCACGCCCATCGCGACATCCAACCTTGAGTGGCTGCTGCTGGCGCGACTTCAGGTGGGCGGCGCACGCTCGCGCTGGGGTACCTGGGTCAACGCCGAAGACGTTCCCCTGGAGGAGCGGCTGCCGAGCAGGCCAAACTGGCAGGCGCGCAGTCAACGCGCAACCGGCCTCCCTGGGGCGCAACCGCAGGGGAATACGATAGACCTGCAACCGTCGGGAGGTCGCTCATGATTCCAGTTCAACCAGGCCAGCCACGCGCCACAGCCGCCGCCGGGCGGATGGAGGCCGACCCCGATCACGAAAAGCCGGACGCAGGTCGCCCGATCTGGTCGTTTGTGGCGGCGATCTTTATCACGCCGCTCGCCCTGATCGAATATGGCATTGACTGGTATTACCGCTTTCACCCCTGCACACTGAAGGGCAATCTTTGCCATGAGGATACGCAGGTTGGCATTGCCGCTCTTCTCATTCCCTGGCTGTTGTTCGCCGGGATATGGATCGCGCTGTGGCTGTTTCATTCCAAAGCGCCCACCCGCAAAACACTGATCTGGCGGCTCTCTCAGACGCAATCGATCCGCGAGCTGCTGACGGTCTTTGCCGCGCTGACGCTGATCGGCTTTCTCTGGGCAGTGTTTGGCGGACGCGGTTCGCTTGAGATTGGCATGGTGACGCCCATCGTGATCGCGGTAGCCATCCACTCGTATTTCTGGCGTCCGGCGGAGGTTGACCGCGAGAGCATGGAAAACCAGGCGCCGCCGGTTGGCGTGTAAGGACGTGTAAGGACAATCCTATGACCTATTCTCAGGAGCCATTTGACGATCCCAATACGCCCAATGCGCTCGACGCCCTGCCTCAGCAGGATCAGGATGACGACATTGCGCCAGGACAGTTCGAGAGCTTCGACGCTATCACCGCGCCCGATCCGCTGAACGCTCCCGATCGTACACCTACTCCAGGCGCGCCACATGACCCAGCCGATCCCAACACCACCTACGCGGGCGACCTGGCGGACGCTCAGATGGCGCAGTCGCCCATACCCACGCCTCCGTCACCGTTGGGGCCAACAGGCTATCCGCCAGCGCAGCCGTCGCCGCAGGCGCCTTACGCCCAACAGAGATCGGCTTATGCGCCGTATCAACAGGGCTACCCGCCCTACCAGCAGTATCCACAGGGACAGTATCCGCCGCCGGGGTATCAGGGGAATCCAGCGTATCCGGCGTATCCCAACTTCCCGCAGCAGGGGTCGGTGTACGCTCCCTATCAGGGGAACGCTGGCGTCGCGCAGCCCGCGTCTCCACAGACAGCCCAGGCGCAGGCGGTGGAGACGCTCTACGAGACAAACGATACGCTGCTGCCGGAGCTTCGGCTGGGCGAGGATGCGCGCGATGTGATGCGCTACCTGACGCGCGATCTGCTGGCGTTTGTAGAAGACGGCTGGTATAGCCTTGCCCATGCGCTGCATGTTCCCACCCAGACGCCGCTGGAACGCCCACACGATGTC
>Ga0070737_10004067_pt1 | contig 15010 bp, 15 predicted proteins | sample Coa_R1_10_FD_66438 | JGI IMG/M metagenome (GOLD analysis project Ga0070737, IMG submission 66438) | Surface soil microbial communities from Centralia Pennsylvania, which are recovering from an underground coalmine fire - Coalmine... | ecosystem: Environmental > Terrestrial > Soil > Unclassified...
ATGCCGGTGATCGTCGTCTGGCGCGAGAACTCGTCGTAACCGGTGAAGCGCCCGCCCTTGCCCGCGCCGGCTAGCGCGGCGTGCGCCTCGCTGATCACCTCGGCGCGGAAGCGACCCTCGGCGCGGCTGCGCTCACGCTCGCGTTCCAGTTCGGCTTCGAAGCCTTCGACATCGACCTCCAGCCCGTGGCGCGCCGCGATCTCCTGCGTTAGCTCGCGTGGCACGCCGTAGGTGCTGTACAGCCGGAACACCTCCTCGCCGGGGATGATGCCGCCCTTGCCTAGCCGTTCCATCAACGCTTCGAGGCGCTCCATACCGCTCTCTAGCGTTTCGAGGAAGCGGCGTTCTTCCGCGTCGAGCGCGCTGACGACGGCCGGCTGCTGCTCGCGCAGGTAGGGATAATGCTGCACCATACGCGCGACAACAGCAGTGGCGATGCGAGCCAGGAACGGGTCGCGCGCGCCGAGCAGCCGGCCGTAGTACACGCTGCGGCGGATCAAGCGGCGCACGACGTAGCCACGCCCCTCGTTGCTGGGCGGTACGCCATCGGCGATGAGGAACGTGAGCGCGCGGGCGTGGTCGGCGATGGCCCGGATCATGCGCGTCGTTTCGTCGTCGCGGCCATAGACTGCGCCGGTTGCCGCTTCAACAGCGGCGACGATCGGCTGGAAAAGATCCGTCTCGTAGGTTGAGGGTGTGCCCGCCAGCACGCGGATGTTGCGTTCGAGGCCCGCGCCGGTATCGATGTTCTTGCGCGGCAGCGGCGTGCGCCGGCCCTGGTCGTCCTGGTAGAACTCCATGAAGACCAGGTTCCAGATTTCGAGGAAGCGGCCGCAGTCGTGCGCCGGTTCGCAGTTGGGACCGCAGCCGTACTCCTCGCCAAAGTCGTAGAAGATCTCCGAGCACGGACCGCACGGCCCGACATCGCCCGAAAACCAGTAATTGCCCTCTTTCTCGCCGTAGCGGTAGATCCACTCGCGGCGCTGGCCCTGCTTGAGCCAGTTTTCGAACGCCTCGTCGTCGGTTTCGAACACGGTGTTGCGCAGGCGTTCTGGTGGCAGGCCGAGGACTTTCGTGTAGAACTCCCATGCCCAGGCGATCGCTTCGGCCTTGAAATAATCACCGACAGAGAAGTTGCCCATCATCTCGAAAAAGGTGTGATGGGAGGCGTCGCCCACGCTGTCGATATCGGTCGTGCGGAAGCAGCGCTGGATCGATGTCAGGCGGCGAGCCGGAGGCTCTTCCAGCCCCATGAAGTACGGCTTGAGCGGTACCATGCCGGCGCTGGTGAAGAGCAGCGTCGGGTCACCGGCGGGTACGAGCGGGATCGACTCGCGCCAGAGGTGGCCGCGCTCTTCAAAAAAGCGGCGGAAAGTCTGGCGCAGGGTATCGCTGTCCACGTCCCCTCTTCCTCAGGATGACCATCGCCGCGCGCCGCGTGGACGGGTCGCGCAGGCGAGTATAGCACGGCCACGCTGCCACGCCTGTACCTTGCCCGGTGCGCCGCCGTAACCCGTCGAGCGCCGCAAGACAGAACCCGCGACGCCGTTGCCGTGGCATGCAGCACTTCGTAAGCTACAAAGTAGTGCGGCACGGCGCCGCCTCGCGCCCGACTCCGCGCGGGCGCAGGGGAGTGCAAGGTCCGCTTGGACGTTCACAGTATCGGGGGCCTCCTCTGCCTGGCAGTCGCGGCCCTGCTCATCATTTTAACAGCCGCCGCACAGGCGCCGCGCCGGCCGCTGCGCTCGTTCAGCGGTAGCGCGGAGACGACCGGCCGTGCCACGTTCTGGCTCGCGCTGGAGATCGCGCGCCTCGCCTGGGTCGCGCTCGCGCTTGTCTCGCTGTGCTATCTCTTCCTGCGCGTTCATCGGAGCGTCGAGGCCGCGGTTGCCGCGGGCGTGCTCGGCTTTGCCGGTGCTGCCCTGCTCGATGGCGCAACGCGCTGCGTCGTTGGCGCTGATCCCACGCGTTGGCGCGAAGAGACGCAGACCATTTTTGTCGTTTTGTCCAGGCTCTTCTGGCTACCAGCGCTGCTGATCGAGGGCCTCGCGCGCGGCCTCGTGGCCGCTGTACCAGCCTGGCAGCCACGCTCCCAGCCCGATCAGGAAGAGAACCTCGCCGAGCTTGTCGAACGAGAGGAGAGCGAAGGGGGGATCGAACCGGAGGAGCGCGCTATGATCCGCGCCGTCTTCGCTCTGCGCGACACGACCGTGCGTGAGATCATGGTGCCGCGCATCGATATCGTCGCCGCCGACGCGCAGGCGTCGCTCGATGACGTCGCCGCGCTGATCGCCGAGCATGGCTACAGCCGCATCCCCATCTACGATGGCAGCATCGACAACATCGTGGGCGTCGTGCACGCCAAGGATGTGCTGCGCGCGCTCGCCCGTCACGAATCCGTCTCGCTCAAGGCGCTGGCGCGTGCGCCGCTGTACATTCCCGAGTCGAAGCTGCTCGATGAACTGCTCGAAGAGCTGCGTGCGCATGGCGTCCAGATCGCGATCGTGGTCGATGAGTACGGCGGCACAGCCGGGCTGGTCACGCTCGAAGACGTGATGGAGGAGATCATCGGCGACATCCAGGACGAGCACGACCGGCGCGAACCGGCGATCGTGCGCAACGACGATGGCAGCGCGCTGATCGACGCGCGCGAAAGCGTTTCCGCCTTGCACGACCTTTTCGGTGTCGCGATCGAGTCCGACGACTTCGACACGGTCGGCGGCCTTGTGATCCACGTCCTGGGGCGGCTGCCGATCGTCGGCGACCACGTGCGGGCGTACGGCCTCGATTTCCAGGTTGTTTCGGTTACGGGGAGACGCGTGCGGCGCGTGCGCGTCTGGCGGCCACCGCCATCGTCGGCGGCACCTGCCGGCGTTGCGCAGAACGGCGGCAGCGGTATTCGCACCGCCAGCGAGCGAGAATAAACGCAGGCGCGTGGTATACTCTTCAGGCTTTCGGGGGAGTGAGGAGGATGCGCGCGCGGCACCTGCTATCCATTGCCGACCTCGATGCCGATGAGATCACCGAGATTCTCGACCGCGCCGCCCGCTTCAAGCGCGAGGGTTCGCCGCCGTTGCTGGCAGGCAAAACGCTGGCGTTGGTGTTTGAAAAGCCCTCGCTGCGCACGCGCGTCAGCTTCCACGTGGCGATGAAGCGGCTGGGGGGCGATTGTCTCTACCTGTCGCAGCAGGAGGTCGGTTTGGGCGTGCGCGAGGCGGTGAAGGATGTCGCGCGCGTGCTCGGCCGCTACGTGGATGCGATCGCGGCGCGCACGATGACGCAGCGTACGGTGGAAGAGCTGGCGCAGTACGCCGGCGTGCCGGTGATCAACGCGCTCTCGGATACAGAGCACCCCTGCCAGGCGCTGGCCGATCTGCTGACCATGCGCGAGCACAGCGAAGGGTTGCCTGGCACGCGCGTCGCCTTCATCGGTGATGGCAACAACGTCGCGGCCTCGCTCGCGCTGGCCTGCGCGACGATGGGTATGCGGCTAACGCTGGCCAGCCCACCCGGTTACGGTGTGCCGGAAGCGGCGCTGGCGCTGGCACGCGAACGCGCGGCGCGCAGCGGTGGCGCGGTGCGGCTGGTGCGCGATCCGGCCGAAGCGGTCACGGACGCCCAGTTCATATACACTGATGTGTGGGTGAGCATGGGCCAGGAGGAAGAGACGGCGGCGCGTCGCGAGGCTTTCGCGCCCTACCGCGTCGACCGTGCGCTGCTCGCCCGGGCGCCGGCGGGCGCGAAGGTGATGCACGACCTGCCCGCTCATCGCGGCGAAGAGATCACCGACGACGTGATCGAATCGTCGCAGTTCATCGGTTTCGATCAGGCGGAGAACCGCCTGCACGCACAGCAGGCGCTGCTCGCCATTATGCTCGGCGAGGGACGCACCTGAGCGGCGCGGAAGGGGAGCCATGCCGCAGCTACCGGAGCCGCTCCAAACCCTGATCGAGACGCTGCGCGATTACCATCGCCCGAGCGACTTGCTCGACGTGCTGCTGATCGCGCTGGTGATCTTTTGCGCGCTGCTCTGGCTCAAAGGCTCGACGGGGATGTCGCTCGTCAAGGGCGCGGCGATCGTCATCGTCACGGCGATCGCCCTCGGTGCTCTCTTCCACCTGCGCGTGGTGAGCTGGATCCTGCAAAACTCGGTGCCGGCGCTGCTCGTGGGCGTGCCGATCGTCTTCCAGCCGGAGATCCGCCGCGGCCTGGAGCGACTCGGGCGCACGCGCGTCGCGGCGCGCAGATCCAACCACGCCTCCGACCAGGTGCTCGACGTGCTGGCACAGGCAGCGTTGGAGATGGCGCACACGCGCACGGGGGCGTTGATCGTTGTCGAGCGCGTAACCGGCCTCGACGATTACCTGCGCACGGGCACGGCGCTCGATGCGCTGCCGAGCGTGCCACTGCTGATCAACGTCTTCTGGCGCAACAGTCCGTTGCACGACGGCGCGATGATCCTGCGCGAGAACCGCGTGGCAGCGGCGGCCTGCACCCTGCCGCTCTCCGAAGCCGAGCTGGATGGCCATTACGGCACGCGTCACCGCGCCGCGCTCGGCCTGAGCGAGCGCACCGACGCCGTCGTCCTCGTCGTTTCGGAGGAGACGGGCGCGATCACCATCGCCGTCAACGGCACCTTCATGACCGGCCTCGACCGCGATAACCTCCGGCCTACGCTGGCATCGCTGCTCCAACGAGAGGAACCCGGCGTTGTCACGCGTCCGTCGTTGCCGCTGGTCTTCCGCCACGGCGAGATCTTCCGGCGGCTGCCCGATGGTTCTGTTGCCGAGACGCCACTTGATACCCTCGATCCGGAGTCGGCAACGACGGACAGCTTCGCGGCCCGACCGGACGATGAGGAACCGGTCGAGGCGCCGTCGCGAGGAGGCAGCAGGCGGGTGTGACTGCTCCACCTTTGCTGCGCGTGCCGTCGTGGCAGACGGCGCGGCGCATCGGGCGCGCGATCTGGACGAACCTGCCGTTGTTGGCCCTGTCGCTCGGGCTGGCGCTGGTGTTGTGGGTCTACGTTACCAACGAAGAGAACCCGACGTTGCAGCGGCGCTTCGACGGCATCGAGCTGCATACCACCGGTACCGATATCAGCCACGTGCCCGAGGGGGCGATCGTCACCGACGTCAACCCGAGGCAGATCAGCGTGCGCGTGAGCGGGCCAAGCGGCCAGGTCAACGGGCTGCAGCCCAGCGATATCCAGTTGCATGTGGACCTCGCGCATACCGCCGAGGGTGGCAGTTGCGTGCTGGTGCCCGTGGCCAACGCCACGGCCACGAGCGATTCGTCTTCCCCGCCGGCAGCGCGCCCAACGGTGTGCGCCGCGCCCGTCCGCGCCACGGTCAAAGGACATAGCCGCATCAGCGCCGACATCGTCAGCCCGGCCGATCCGCAGCACATCGTCACGGTAACGCTCGCGCCGATCGTCAAGAAGACCGTGCCGGTAAAGATCGGCACCATCGGCACGCTGCCCGTCGGCTTCGAGATCGGTTCGCCGCCGCAGCCGTCGCCGGCCGAGGTCACCGTCTCCGGTCTGCAGCAGGATGTCAGCGCCGTCGACGCGGCCTACGCCGATCTCAACCTTACCAACGTCGGCGCCGATACAACGGTAACGTTGCCGCTCAACCCGCGCGATGCCAGCGGCCGCCAGATCAGCGACGTACAGGTGCAGCCGCAAACGGTGCAGGTGCGTGTTGGCATCAAGCGGACACTCTACCCGCGCGATATGTACGTCAGCGTGCCGATCAAGGGCACCCCCGCGCCGGGCTACGCCGTCGTGAGCGAGAGCGTCGATCCGGCGCTGGTCACGGTGAGCGGCACGCTCGATGCGCTCAACGCGCTGACGACCGTGCCTGCTGACGCCGTGGATGTGGATAAGGCGACGTCCGACGTGAAAACGGTCGTCACGCTGCGGCCGCCGCAGGGGATCAGCATCCTCGGCGGGCAGAAGACGGTTGCCGTCACGGTCACCATCCAGCCGCTGCGCGGCAGCGGCTCGGTGATCGTCGCGCCGCGCTTCGTCAACCTCGGACCGGGGCTGTACGCGACGAGCACCACGCTCTCGCTCACCGTCTCCTTCACGGGGCCGATGCCGCAGATCCTCGCGCTCAAGCCGGGCGACGTGCAGGCAACGGTTGATTTGAGCGGCCTCGGTCCTGGCAACTACAATCGCGAGCCGAAGATCACGCTGCCGCAGGGGCTGGAGCTCGACACCAGCCAGCCGCTGCGCGTGGACTTCGTCATCCTGCCGCTGCCGCAGAGTTCGGGTGGTGGTGGCACGCCGTCTGCGCGGTGATGCCGCGGGCAGGCGAAACGCGCTATGATAAATGAATGAACCCCTCGGCAATGACCATGTCAACCGCGATCGCGACCTCGCTGCCTGTCGTCGCCATCGTCGGCCGGCCGAACGTCGGCAAATCGGCGCTCTTCAACCGGCTGGTGGGTGCACGCATCGCACTGGTGGAAGACCAGCCCGGCACGACGCGCGACCGGCTCTACGGCCTCGTTTCCTGGCGTAAGCCGTTCCGCTTGATCGATACCGGCGGGCTCGAACCACCTGACGCCGGCGGGTATCCGGCCCTGATCCGCTTGCAGATCGAGGTGGCGATCGCCGAAGCGACGGCGATCCTGTTCGTCGTCGATGCGCGCGACGGTATCACCGCCGCCGATGAGGAGGTGGCTGACCTGCTGCGGCGGACGAGCAAACCGGTCATCCTCGTCGCTAACAAGGCCGATAACCCGCGGCGCGCGCAGGAGGCGGCGCAGTTCTGGGAGCTGGGGTACGGCGAACCGGTGCCGGTGAGCGCGCATCACGACAGCGGTATCGCCGATCTGCTCGACAGGCTCGCGCCGCTGCTGCCGGATGCGGAGCGTGCCCCCGCATCCACGGCGCTCTCGATCGCGATCGTCGGCCGGCCGAACGTCGGCAAATCGGCGCTGCTGAACGCCATCCTGGGCGAAGAGCGAGTCATCGTTAGCGACGTGCCCGGAACAACGCGCGATGCCGTCGATACATCGTTGAGCTTCTCCGGGCGCGATCTCGTGCTGATCGATACGGCAGGCATTCGCCGGCGCGGCGCGATCGTACCCGGCGTCGAGCAACACAGCGTGCTGCGCGCGCGCGCGGCGGTGGAACGTGCCGATGTCGCGTTGCTCGTGATGGATGCGCGCGAGATGCTGACGGCACAGGACCTGCACATCATCGAGATCATCGAGCAGGCGGGCGCCGGCTTCGTGATCGTGGTGAACAAGATCGACCTGCTCGAACGCCAGGGTCCATGGCGCCGGGAGCTGACCCGCCTGGTGCGCCAGCGCGTCCGCTTCGCACCCTGGGCGCCGGTACAGTTCGTGTCGGCGTTGCAGCGCGAGGGGCTGGACAGCTTGCTGCGCACAGCGGTCGCCGTCGGCGACCGTCGCAAGACGCGGATCTCGACGGGTGCGTTGAACGCGCTCATCCGCCGCGCCATCGCGCAGCATCCACCGCCGACCGTCCGCGGACGCCGCCTGAACGTGCTCTACGTGACACAGGCTGAGCGGCAACCGCCGACGTTCGTCTTCTTCGTGAACGACGAAGAGCTCGTGCATTTCGCCTACCGACGCTACCTTGAGAACGTGCTGCGCGAGCAGATCGACCTCGAAGGAACGCCGGTGCGGCTCATCTTTCGCGGGAGGAGCGCAACGGCATGACTGTCCTCGCCTATCTGTGCGTGATCGTTCTGGGGTATCTGTGCGGCTCGATTCCTTCCGGGTTGTGGATCGGCAAGCTGCTACGCGGCATCGATATCCGCGAGTACGGTAGTGGCAAGACCGGTTTCACCAACACCGTGCGTACGCTCGGCTACGGTCCGGCGGCGCTGGTCTTCGTTGTCGACGTGTGCAAAGGGGCGCTGCCGGTGCTGGTGGCACGCTTCTGGCTGAGCGATGCGCCGCCGCAGGCGCTCGCCGGTCTGGCGGCGATGTGCGGACATGTCTGGCCGGTGTTTGCCGGTTTTCGCGGTGGCCGCGCGGTGCTCGTCGCCTTCGCTGCCACCACGGTCATGATGCCGCTTCTCGGCCCATTGATGATCGCCATCGGGTTGCTGATCGCGCTGCCGTTCGGTTACATCTCGCTCGCGTCGGTGGTGGGTAGCGGCGTCATGGCCGGGATCATCGCCGCGCTGGCGCTGCTGCACCGCGTGCCGCTGGCGTTCGGCGGCTGGGGTGTGACCGCCGCGACGATGATCGTCGTCCTGCACCGCGATAACATCGACCGGCTGCGCAAGGGCACCGAGCCGAAGTTCGGGCACGGCGGTCATCGCCGCTCCAACCCGGCCGATCGCGGTCTGTAATCCGGCTGGCCGCACCTGTATCTGCGCGTAGTGTGAACTCCGTCGTTGGATAGACCATGAATCGTGACGCCTTGTTCCGAGAGATCTTCGACCTTTCCCGCCCGCCGCGCGCCTCGCGGCTGGCACACCTCTCCGACCTCGCCCCCGACGAGCGCGCCGAGTTCGGTCGCCTACTGGCTGCTGCACCGGTCGAGCGCCGGTTGCGGATCGCCGAAGACCTTGTCGATCTCGCCGAGGATAATCCGACGCTGAGTTTCGATGCGATCTTCCGTCTCATGCTGGACGACGCCGACGGCCGTATCCGTCGGCTGGCGATCGAAGGGCTGTGGGAAGATGAAAGCCGTGACCTGATCGAGCCGCTCGTGCGGCTGATGCAGAGCGATCCCGAGATCAGCGTGCGCGAGACAGCGGCGCTCTCGCTCGGCCGCTTCGTCGTCCTCAATGAATTCAACGCCGTACGCCCGCGGGATGCCGAGCGCGTGCTTGCGGCGTTGCGCGCCACGATCGAAGACACGACACAGCCGCCCGCGGTACGTGGCCGCGCTGTTGAGGCTGTCGGCGCCTCCAGCGCTGACTGGGTGACCGAGATCATCCGGCGCGCCTATGCGACGAACGAGCGGCGGCTGCAGATCGGTGCGTTGAATGCCATGGGCCGCAATAGCGATGCGCGCTGGCTGCCGATCCTCTACGAGGCGATGCTGAGCGACGATCCGGAGTGGCGCTACGAAGCGGCGATCGCTGCCGGCGAGATCGGCGATGAGGTCGCGGTGCCGGCGCTCAACGATCTGATCGATGATGAGGATAGCGAGGTACAGCAGGCGGCGATCGCGGCGATCGGCCGCATCGGTGGGGAGGTGGCGATCACTGCCCTCGAAGAGCGGCTGCATGCAGTAGACGAAGAGAGCCCGCTGCGACGGGCGCTGCGTAGTGCGCTCTCCGAGGCGCGCGGCGCGAGCAGTTTCCTGCCGCTCGACGACGATGAAGACGACGACATCGATGAAGCGATCGCGGCACAGCTGCTTGCCGAGGATGGCCTGGACGATGATGACGAAGACGATGCGCGCTAGGCGCTCGCGGACCGGCAGGAAAGGGACGATGAAGCAGGGTGGAAAGCGCCTGCGCACACAGGAGGCGGTCTCGGCAGGCGGCGTGGTGTACCGCTGTGGACCCGAGGGCGTGGAGATCGCTCTCTGTGGGCGGCACGCGGCACAGGTCTGGGCGCTGCCAAAGGGCACGCCCGAGCCAGGCGAAACGCTGGAACAGACGGCGGTTCGAGAGGTGCGCGAGGAGACAGGGCTGCGTACCACCGTGGTGCGCTCGCTCGGCCAGATCGAGTACTGGTTCTCGCGTCCGGCAGAGGGGGTACGCTTTCACAAGGTCGTGCATCACTATCTGCTGCGGTACATCGACGGCGACGTCGCCGATCACGATGGCGAGTATGATGAGGTGCGGTGGTTTCCCGCCTGCGATGTCGAGCATGCTCTGACCTATCCGAACGAGGCGGAGATCGTCCGCCGCGCTCTGGAGGCGCTGGCCGGCGATCTGGCGTGCAAAACGGCTAGCAGCGCGACGCGGGTGATCGAGGGGAATGGTCGTGACGGCGCACGAAATCGGCGATGAGGTGGCCCGGGGCACGCTGGTGCGGCTGCGGCACAAGCGCCTGGACGATGCCGAAAACGATTACCGCTGGCGGTGCGACGCGGAGCTGGCGCGCTTCGATGCGGCGGCGCCGTTGCGCATCTCGTTCGACGACTTCCTCGCAACCTACCGCGAGGATATTGCTTACCCGAGTCCGTTTCGGCGCGTCTTCGCCATCGAAACGTTCGATGGCAAGCACATCGGCAACATCATGTACTACAACATCGATGAGACACGCGGTGAGGCGGAGCTGGGGATCACGATCGGCGATCGGCGTTACTGGGGACGCGGCTACGGCCGCGACGCCGTGAAAACGTTTGTGCGCTACCTTTTCACCCACACGTCGCTGCGCCGCATCTACCTCAACACGCTCGACTGGAACGTGCGCGCGCAGAAGGCGTTCCAGGCTGCCGGCTTCGTGCCGTACGGGACGAACCGGCGCGGCGTCCATTCGTTTATCTCGATGGAGATCCGGCGCGAGTGGCTGACCGACCTCGATGGCGCGGCGGGCTAGCCAGCGCTGCCCCCGGATCGCGAACCACGCCGATCGCCGCGCACGCCGGTATACACCGTGAGGTCGATCGCGCGCCAGTGCCGAGGCGTGAGCCGGAAAAGCAGGCGCGGCTCCGTGCGCATGCGCGCGAGGAAGGCGTCGACATCGCCGCCGCGTGCGCCGACGTACTTTTCGACCAGTAAGCGCGAAACCGGCCAGATATCCGCGCGTTCCGGCTCGATCGGCACCGCCTCGCATTCGACGGCGACGTACCGTGCTACTGGTTCGGTGGTTTCGATGCAGAGTGCGCAACGCGGGTTGGCGAAGAGGTGCCTGCACCAGAGCCGGGCGTAGGTGCCGGTGAGCCAGAACGTCTCATCATACCAGAGAAACCAGACGGGCACCTGATAGGGCATGCCGTTGCGGCGCAACGTCGCCAGCACGGCGACGATCGGCTGCTCCAGCAGCGCGGCGAGAACATCGGGGCGCATGCGTGCCATGGCCCGCTCCCATGGATGACGTATGACGACCAGCGTGGGGTCGCGCGCAAACGGCGCGGGCGGCGAAACCCCGCCGCCCGCGCCTCGCTGCGTCTGCTGCCGACGTGTGGCGCCGGACGAGTTAGCCGCCGCGGCTCGGCAATGAGACCGTGGCGCTGCCGGGCGTCGTCTTCTGGCCCTCGTCGTTTTCTACCCAGATCTCCAGGTCGACGAGGTGCTCGCCATCCTGCTGGTAGACACGCTTGACGATACCGCGGCAGATCTCCTTCCGTCCGGGGTAGTCCATGCCACGATAGCTACAGCCGAAACGCTTGATCTTGCCGCCGCTCGGTGCGACCCAGTCCCAGAGCATCTGGCCGAGGAAGGCGTGCTTGAGCGCACCGTGGACGATCAGCCCCGGCAGACCGGTGGAGCGGGCGAATTCGAGGTCGTAGTGGATCTGGTAGAAATCGCCCGAGCCAGCGGCCCACTGCACCAGCTGTTGCGTTGATGGCGTTTTCTCCAGCGAGGGAATCTCCATCCCCTCTTTCACGTCTTCGATGTAGACCTTGCGCGTGGTTGCGGTCGTCATGATTCTCTCCTCGCGTGCGGCGGTCAGCGCCGGCTTCAGTACTGGATGCCCGTGCCGCGCATCTTGGCGACGAGCTGGCCGTTCTGGTTGTAGTACACCGTTTCGGTGGTGGTGATCAGCATCTTGCCGATGCTGCCGGTGCGCTCCTGGATATCGACGATGCGCGCGCGGGAAGTGAGCGTATCGCCCGCGCAGATATCGCCGAAGTATTCGATCTCGGTGCCGCCGTTCAGCCGGCGCTTCAGGTTGGTCTTGAACTGCGGCAGGCCGCGGCGAGGACCACCGAAGGTGGGATCGGAGGTCTGCGGATTGTAGATCGGCGTGCCCAGGTAGCCCGGCGGCGCCGGCAGCGAGCGGAAACCGCGGCGCTTCGCCTCCTCTTCGTCGTAGAAAACCAGATCGGTATGGCCCACGGCACGCGCGAACATGCGCACGGAGGTCTTGTCCACCTCCAGCGTGACGGGTGGGCCTTCGACGCCGATCGCGTCGCGCATCTCCTGGGTGATCAGGCTCTCTTCGGCCATGGCTGCCTCCTTTGCAGACGTTCTGCAGACGTTCACGCCTTCTGCTCGATGTGCTCCGTGCGCGTGCTGCGCGCTCTCGTTCCGCGGGCGCGCGGGCACACTTCTGAGCCTGCCTGACTTTACGCTTTCTAGCGCGGCGGTGTCAAACTTTGATCACGCAATAGAAAAGATTTTGACGTGCTACCATAGCCCCGCGCCTTCGAAACCGCGGGCAGCAGAGGGGTGGCTCAGCGGCCGATGATCGCGTTGGTGCGCAGGTCGACAGCGTAAAAGCGCCCGGCCTTCAGCTCGCGGATCAGATCGCGCTCATCGTGGATGATCCGCTCGAAATAGGTGGCGCAGCGGCCGATGTCGGCAATGTCGTGCGAGTCGGTACCGCCGGTGCCGGGCATGCCCATCAGTTCGCAGAGGCGGCGCGAAAAGGCGTTCTCGCGATCGCTACCGCGGCCGTTGATCTCCTCCAGCCCGCTGACGTACGCGTAAGCGGGGTTCTGGCTGGCGCGGAGCAGCGCGCGCTGGTATTCCTCTTCGTCGCGGACGTTCCAGGGCATCTGGCGGCGGTAAGGATGGGCGGCGACCATCGCGCCATCGGCGCGAAACACGTATGAGGCTAGTTCGCGGCTGCGGTGCATGCCGAAGACGTACTTATCGATGCCGAAGGTGAGGATGTGGCCGTCGTCGGTGTTGATCTCGACGCCGGCGAGCACAAGGAAGTTATGCCGCTCGCGGATCTCCTTCAGCGACTTTGCATCCCAGAGCGTATCGTGCTCGGTGAAGCAGATGCCATCGAGGCCGGCCGCCTTGGCGCGCTCGATCAGGTCGTCGGGGTCGAGCACGCTATCGTACGACCGCGGCCAGGTGTGGTTGTGAAGATCGATCAGCACCGGTGCGCGCTCCTGCGAGTGTGCTAGCGCTGCGCATGCGCTGAGCCGAATGGGTGAGCCACGGCGTTGCCGCTGACTCGCCGCGTGACTATGCTAACTTGTGCCGGGATTCACGGAAAACCCCGCGCTGGCGGAGGTAAGGCATCGATGCTGGCTGACTGGGGTCACGTTGGCTTTCTGATCGGCGTCGGCCTAGCGTTGCCGGGCGTTGCGATCCTCGTCTCATTTCTCCTTGGCGCCTTCAAGCTTCGGCCGCGTGAGCCGAACTCCGTCAAGTACGACACGTACGAGTGCGGCGTCGAAACCGAAGGGCCGTCACTCGTGCAGTTCCACGTTGGTTACTACGTCTTCGCGCTGCTGTTCGTTGTGTTCGATGTCGAGTCGGTCTTCCTCTATCCGTGGGCGGTCGCGTACCGGGCGACGAAGGTCTACGGCTTCGTCGAGGCGCTGATCTTCATCGCCATCCTGGTGCTGGGGCTGGCGTACGCCTGGCGGAAGAAGGCGCTGACGTGGCGCTAAGCCAGCATGCGGGAGGATATCGATGACGCTGGAGCTGACCGGCGAGCAGGTCGCGGGCCGGATCGCACAGATCGTGCCAGGTGCGCGCGTGGAGGCGGTTGGGCTGAGCTGCTACGTCCACCCCGATGACCTCGTCGCCGTGGCCACGGCGGCGCGCGATGACCCCGAGCTGCGCTTCCAGATGCTCACTAACCTGACCGCCGTCGATTACCTGACGCACTTCGAAGTCATCTACCACTGCGTCTCGCTGGCGAAGAACCATCTCGGCCTGTTCAAGGTGCGGGTGTACGATCGCGATAATGCGGTGGTGCCCTCGGTCACGTCCGTCTGGTGGGGGGCGCATCTCCAGGAGCGTGAAGTCTACGACCTGATGGGCATCCGCTTCGAGGGGCACCCCGATCTGCGCCGCCTCTTTCTCTGGGAAGGGTTCGCGGGGCATCCGCTGCGGAAGGATTTTCTGGGGATCTCGGGCGCGACGCGGCACGCGGGGCTGCCGCACTTTCCCAAGCAGGAGCAGGGGTACGGCGTGCTCAACGGACCGCGCTGGTCGGCGGAGCCGCAGCCGCTGCCGCCCGACCCGTTCGCTCCCGGCGCGCCGTTCTAGCATTCGCCCGGCCCGTGGTCGGCGAGGAGAGACCCGATGACGATTCGTACCGAGCCGTTCGTCGTCAACATCGGTCCGCAACACCCGAGCACGCACGGTGTGTTCCGCATGCGCTGCGTGCTCGACGGCGAAACCGTCGTCGATGCCGATATGGTGGTCGGCTACCTGCATCGCAGCCTGGAGAAACTGGCGGAAGAGCGCACCTACACGCAGAACATCCCCTTCACCGATCGGATGGATTATCTCTCGGCGATGTCGGGCAACCTCGGCTACGTGATGGCCGTGGAGAAGCTGGCGGGTATTCGCGTGCCCGAGCGCGCGCAGTACCTGCGCGTGATCATGGCCGAGTTGCAACGCATCGCCAACCATTCGATGGCGATCGGGACGTTCATCAACGATTGCGGCGCCTGGCAGACGCCGCTGATGTGGATGTTCGCCGAGCGCGAGAAGATTCTCGATCTGTTCGAAATGACGTGCGGCGCGCGGCTGACGTGCAACTATATGCGCATCGGCGGCGTGGCGTTCGATATTCCCGATGAGTTCATCCCCGCGATCAACTCCTTCCTCGCCGATTTCCCGCGCAAGATCGATGAATACGAGAAGATGCTGCTGGAAAACGAGATCCTGATCGCGCGGGCGAAGGGGAACGGCGTGATCACGAAGGAGATGGCGATCAATGCCTCGATCACGGGGCCGATGCTGCGCTCCACTGGTGTGCCGTACGATATCCGTAAAGTCGATCCGTACGCGGTGTACGATCGCTTCGATTTTGCCATCCCCGTCGGCGAGAACGGCGATTCCTACGACCGCTTCCTCGTGCGGCTGGCCGAGCTGCGCGAAAGTCACAAGATTCTGGTGCAGGCGGTGCGCGATCTGCCCGGCGGACCGTACAAGGTCGACGTGCCGCTGGCGATCCGGCCGCCGGTCGGCGAAGCGTACGC
>Ga0070737_10004069_pt1 | contig 15007 bp, 8 predicted proteins | sample Coa_R1_10_FD_66438 | JGI IMG/M metagenome (GOLD analysis project Ga0070737, IMG submission 66438) | Surface soil microbial communities from Centralia Pennsylvania, which are recovering from an underground coalmine fire - Coalmine... | ecosystem: Environmental > Terrestrial > Soil > Unclassified ...
GGCGGTGCTGGCCACCAACGTGGTGACCAACTCGACGCAGCAGTTCTTCTACGGCACCGACAATACGGCGGCGTGGTGCTCGATGATGAACTGCACGAGCGCCACCAGTGGCGCTCCGGCCTCGGGACGCCGGGTGTTTGTGCCTGCGGGAACTTACTTCTTCTCTAACACAATCGATACCCGCAACGGGGACCAACTGGTGGGGGCCGACCAAACGGCCACGCACTTTGTGTTGATTAACAGTACGCTGCCATACGCGACCTTGCTCAACATTGGGGCCTACAACAATAACGGTACGTGGACAACGGATGCCGGCGGGAACAATCTGGGCGTTCGCGGCATCTTCTTCACTACCCTGGTGTACGGCAGCCAGAACGCCATCAGCACGATGCAGTACAGCGGCTGGACCGTCGAGGACTGCTGGTTCGACGGCGGCGTCGGCATCTGGACGGCAGGGACGGCCGGCGAGATCAGCGGCAACACCTTTGATAGCGTCACCTACACCGGCATTCAGATTGCATCGCCCTCACCCAACAATTACTCGTACTCGTCCGGCGAACTCAGGATTGTCAACAACGATTTCTTCAGCCAGCACATCAACGGGATCGCTATCAGCGGCGGTCTGGGCATCGTGATCGCTGACAACACTTTCTGGAATGTCTACGATCAGGCGATCAATATTCAGTCAGCGAACGGCTACACGACCCGTGACCTGTCGATTACCGGCAACCACTTCAACGCCGCCACGAACAGCCAGTACTACAACTGCACCAACAGCCAGAACATCGCCATCCAGTCACCCTTGCAGGATGCGACCATCACGGGCAATACCTTTGCCTTGGGGCACATCTACGACATCAGCGCCACGGCGACGCTGACCAACGTCAACATTGCCGATAATACGTTCCGTGGAGCGTGCCTCTCCGGCGAATGTACGAACACCTGCAGCGGACAGACTGCCGGCAGCGGCCAGCAACAGTCCGCAATTGACCTGGAAAGCACGGCGAACAGCAACGTCTCCATTACCCGCAACAGCTTCGACTCGCCCGGCCTGTATGCGGTGCGCACCTTGGGACCGGCTAGCGTGGTGGGCAACACCTGCCTGAATCCGTTTGCGACGGCAGGCGCGCCCAGCCAAAACTACGAGAATGGCTGCTTTGCCTTCCCGGCGTCCACGGTGGCGGGATCGATTGTGCGCGACAACGCTACGACCTCGAACTCGGCTGCAGCGGCAGTCGCCTGGGGCGGGGCGACGGGGATTCGCTTCTCCGGGAACCAGAGCGCGTCCACAGCGGACGTGGTGGTCAACGGCGGAACTTACGGATCATGGAATGAGCGCATCCTGAACGCCGGCGGCGCGACGATCAACGCGCAGATGGATCCCACAAGTGGGAATGCCAGCTTTGCCGGTAATCTGTCGGCACAAGCTATCAGTGGGTACGCATATTTTGTGAGCCACTACGCCAGCATCCAGGCGGCCATCAATGCGGCTGCCGGCAGCGGACAGGTGACCGGGACGGTGATCGACGACCGCACGTCGGCCTATACCGGGCCTGGCTTCACGGTTCCCGACTCGGTGACGGTGCAACTGGCGCCGGTGACCTACACGATCAATTCAACGGTCACGTTCAACAACGGCAACAACAACGTGACGGCAGGGATCATCCTGCAGCCCGGTGCCCGGCTGCTAGGGGCGAGTACCTCAACCAACCACGGAACGATTGTGCAGCCGGCGAACGGCCTGAATGCGGACCTGATCGCCACGTCCACGGTCGGCACAGGCACCACGAATCCGCAATGGTGGCATTGGGGCGAGATCGGGAACCTGCGGCTGACGGGCAACGGCGCAAATCAGACGGCGGGCGATTGCCTGAAGATCGAAAACATGGGCGAGACGGCGCGCGTGCACGACATGCAGCTATCTTCCTGCTACGCCAACAACCTGGAGATTATCGGGGCGTCTGCTACGCAGTCAGAGGTGCGCAATATCACCTCCAATAAGGCGGTCACCGGCTCGGGTGTGGCGTTCACGAACCTGTCCGGCGTGGGGGTGTTGTCGGGTATCAGCGGCGATTGCAACCAGACGGCGCTGATCAACGCGAACTTCAACTCAGCTGGGACGCTGAACATCACGGGACTGAAGGCAGAAGCAGAGAGCTCGATTTGTCCATCCGGCGTGCAGGACCCGGTGATCCTGGCGAGCGAGACGGCGGCCACGGTGGAAGGCTCGGTCAACCTGGCCGGCGGCTATGCCTTCGGCACCGCGCAGCAGAACTTCCTGAAGAATGCCGGGCCGGGGTCGATCCAGTTTGTTGAGAAGAATTTCTATCTCACGGGCTACACGAACATCCTGAACGACACGACGCGCAGCGCGGTGATCGCCAACAACGCGTGGACCACGAAGCAGCCGTTCTCCTATCTGTCGAACGGTTCTTACTTCGGCAACCAGGCATTTACCTTCGCTCCGAACACTTTCATGCAGGGGAACTCCAACGGCACGCCGACGGAAATTTTCGGGGCGGGCAGCGATAACTCGACCGACATTGCCGCCATGGGCAACGGCGATAACGCGAACTATTTCGACGGCGGCCTGAAGTTTGGGACGTTCAACCGCACCATGTTCGGACAGACGCCGGAGTACCAGGCGCGCATGGGCTGGCGCTGGACGAATCCGGGCTACGACACAAACACCTGGACGTTTATTCCTATCTGGGCGAGTGGCGACACCAGCAAGCGATGGATTGGCGACCCGAACCAGCGTTGGCCGGAAGTATATGCGACGGACGTAAATTCGACGACGGCGACGATTGGGACGTTGACCTTGACGAATCCCCTGGCGGCGGCGAGTGTGGCGTCGGGCTATCCGGCGGCGAACGTGGGCAGCGGAGCATTGGCATCGGGCGTGACGATTCCGTGGTCGCAGGTCACGAGCCAGCCGGCATTCAAGCATGTGCTGAGCGGGTCCATGCAGGGGCCGACTTCGGCCATGACGGGAACCGGCTCGGCGGTGGCCCTCTACAGCTACACCATCCCTGCCGGCACGTTCTACGTGGGCCTGGGGGTACAGTGCTCGGGCCGGTTGCGGCATACGTCAGGGAACTCGACGGTGACGGTTAGCTGGAAGCTCGGCAGCACGACCTACACCTATCCCACGACGTTTACCACAGGGAACAATGGCGGGCAGGTGGCGATTGAGATTTTCACACCGTCGTCGCTCACGGCTGAGGTGGTGAACATCCCCTTTGCGGCATTCGGCGGGACGCAGGAGGCGCCCTACACCGGCCTGGCGTGGAGTGAGAACCTAGCCAACGCCGACACGATTTCCCTACAATTCAGCGTGGCCAGCACCGACCAGATGACGGGCGACATGTTCTGGTGCGAAACCATTCAGTAGCGAGACGGCTGACTCTATGAAAAAGATATCTCACCTGATACTAGCGTTGGCGTTCCTGGGCGCGATCCATGCGCGGGCCTACACCTGTCCCACAGGCTACACGCCGATCGGCGATAAGCGCTATTCCGATGGAATGGGTGTTGGCAGCGATGTGCCAACTAAGATTTGCTATCAGTACCCTTACAACAACGACTACTCGCAAGCCGGCTTCTATTGGCACACGAAAAGGGCAAGCTCGTCGTTGGTGCTTCCCAGTGATCTGAGTTCCGGTGGTGGCTACAATGCCGGATTGTCGGCCTATGACCCGGCGCAGGTGACAGATCACTATGTGGTTGTGCCAAAGGTCATCGCGGGCGGCAGAACACAATGGTACTTTGCTTCCTGCGCGGGCACCAACTGTTACCGCAACAATGTCAACACCCGGAGAGGGGGATGGAGCGCGGCGCCATGGAAAGGCACTGCGACTCCCTTCGGCTACACGATGACGGCCAGCGGCGTTGACCCCACGCCTCCGGCTGGCACGCTGCAATGGTCGATCTACGTCGAAGGCGCGCCTACGGTGCCGGCCGGGCATATGGCGCTGGCTGAGATCGGTCAACTGTGGCAGGCGGGAACGAAACCTAGTACAGACTCCTATGCAGTACAGGTTGATGGTAAAGCGTGTCCGGCGGCCTACGGCGGCTGCACGGTCAACGGCATCACGGTGGAGATGCACAACACCTCCGGGGCCTATACAGTAAGTTCCCGGACACACGATTGGAACTATCAAATCAAGGGCACGCAGTTTTTCTTCTACAACTGGAGCGCTAGGTACTGTACACAGGAGCTTGTGCTCAACATCGGGGCGTCTGTAAGCGGGGCGCATAGCGTTACAGTGACAGGAACTGCTTATGATTCAGGAGGAAATCCAGTAGGAAATCAGCCCAGTGCTACCTACAATTTCACTGTCAAGCCGGTTTCACCAATTCCTTATCAGGCCCCCAGCAGCTATCCGGCGATTCCCGGTGTCGCAAATTACATCTACAATCTTGCCGGAAGCGGCGGCAATGGCTATGTCTCCGTAGCCAACACGATGTTGAGCAAGCAGGTTACTTCTCCTGGCAGCTATTTCAATGATGCTTCCGGCGCTATTAGTTGGACTTACTGGTTGGGCTTCTATGATGTAGGAAGGTTCGCCCAGCAGTTTGCCGATATGCTCGGCTCCTGTAATGCCACCTCGATAGTTCCGTGTCCCGGATGGACTCCCGGCAGCAAGACGCAAGGGCGGCTTATCAACAATACGAGCTGCTTTCTGGATGTGCAGACGGCGGGTCGCGATTCTAAGGCGCCTCGGTGCCCGGCTTCGCCGGGACAATCGGTCACCAATGGTTCGGTGACGTATGTGTCGCTAGGCACGCAGGCGTGGTGGAGGCAGTTGGCGCAGAACCTTGGAGATCAGTATCGCAACACGAACCTGCTGCAACAGCAGTGGCTGATCGCGCAGGAATGGGCCATTTTTGCCGTGGGCCTCACGGAACAGTATTTCCGCCGCACGACTGCCGGCAATGTTGACCAATTGGACGCTAATGCCGTGCAGTACCTACTCTATCCATTTGTTACCGGCAACGGCGCGGCGATGAGCGGGCTGGTCGTGTGGGACAACAAGATTCCCCTGGGAACGATACGCCAGCACCCGCTTGACCTGCTGGCTTTGGACGCCTGGTGGAGAATCTCCGGCACGAAGCCGGTCGATGCCGGTGGAGTTGACTTGGTGCAGCGATGGTCGGACATCATGGTGAACACTGTGTACCGATTCACCAGTTGCGCACCATCGACTACGAACATCACCACTGCGGGATTCCCGTACTGTGCTAATAACATCCAGATCGGGACCCCCAGCTTTGACATTGCCCTAATAGCAGAGTCGCTGAAGGAAACCTGTCAGGTGGAGCAGGAGTTGGGAAGCGGCTGCGATCCGGCCATTCCGCCGGCGCTGCTGGCGCTTTTAGACTGGACGTATAGTCAGGAGATCCTTCCCAATATCAACAACTGGCGAATGTACACCGAACCGTACTTTGTCTTCCAGCTCCAAACTTCACCGCAGGTGTCAGACTTCAACCAGTCAAGCTTGGACAACATGCTGGCACCATCCTACGCATGGATGGGAGCATGGTGCGGAAATTGTAATCTTCCTACCAGCGGGGTTCCTGTATGGACAGCGGGGGACCAGCTTTTTGCCAACACCTTTCAAGTTGCTTTGTGGTCAGGACTACCAAAAACATATGGGCAGGTCTACTTTGGTTTTTCTAACTACGTGCATTACCGCACCAATCCAGCTAATGGCGGATGGACGGCGATGCAGTCGGAGATGTCGGCTGCGCTAAACCCTCATGATAGTAATTATCCTAATAAGCTAGGCCCTTACCCGGAGATGTGGTTTCCGTATACCACCGGAGCGGCCACAAGCGGGACGGTCAACACTTCCAATACGACCGTAACGTGGGTATCAGGGCTGCAATTTTCCCCCACCTGGATCAATCGAAGAATCAGGATCAATGGCGCGGAATACACGGTCAGATCGGTCGCAAGCCCTACGTCCCTGACGCTTGCTACCAGTGCCGGGACCTTGACGGGAGCCAGCTACAGCATGCCCACCCCAGGTTGCACGGCCACCGGAGGGGGCACGGCAACTTGTTCCTGGTGGAGCGCGCCGACGGCATCCAGCTACGTGCGCTATGCGCCGGCGCCTAACGATCCATGGGCAGCAACGATGGCGACGGGGCCGGCCGGCACGAACTGCAACACCAGCGCTAACCTGTGCCTGAACACGGTGCATCTGAGCGGCCTGGCCGCCGGGACCTACAACATGGCCTTCGGGGGAACAGACAGCGCCGGCAACACCGCACAGTCGGAAGTCAATTACTTCAGCGGCAGTGGAGGGCATTTTCGGATGACGATTCCGCAAGACCCCTCACCACGGGGTAATGTCCCGTGAACGGGGCGATGCTCAACTGACCCGCGAGCGGCGGCAGACTTGTGGAAAAGCCCAAAACGGCGGGATGAAGCGGTCCGCCCTATCAGCCATCAGCCATCTGTTGACCCGACAACTCCCACAATGTGGGAGACTTCCTGCTATTGACATCTGCTATGCCCAGGACAACAACGAACGCAGCGAACGAAGCTGGGGAGCTTGGCAGTAGTGAGTTTCTCAAGTGGTGTGGCCGGCGGCTGGAAGAGAAGCCGCCGGAAGAGCGGCGCATCGGGCCCTACAAGACTTCGCCGGAGGCGACGAACTGGCGCGAGTACCTGATGTGGGCGATGCTGAAGATCCGCGACAAGCACGGGCACCTGCGCCGGCTGATCCTGAACCGTGCGCAGCAGGACCTGGAGCGGCGCAGCAGCAAGCGCAATATTGTGCTCAAGGCGCGGCAGCTAGGGGTGACGACATATGTAGCGTCGCGCTTCTTCCTCAGTTGCATCACGCGGGAGGGGACGCTGAGCGTGCAAGTGGCGCACGATCAGCGCTCGGCAGAGGAGATTTTTCGCATCGTGCACCGGCTACTGGACAACTTGCCAGAGCCGCTGCGCAAGAGCGCGCTGGTGACATCGCGCGCTAACGTCCGCCAGATCGTGTTTCCGGTATTCGACAGCGAATACCGAGTGGAAACCGCGGCGGACCCCAACGCCGGCCGCGGGCTGACCATCCACAATCTGCATTGCTCGGAGGTCGCCCGCTGGCCGCGGGATGTAGCGGAGACGCTGGCCTCGTTGCGGGCGGCAGTGCCGCCGGATGGGGAGATTTATCTGGAGTCGACGCCGAATGGCGCCGGCGGGGTGTTTTACAACGAGTGGCAGAGCGCGCCGCAGACGGGCTACACGCGGCACTTCTATCCGTGGTGGTGGGAGCCGAGCTATCGCCGGAAGGCCACGATCCTGAAGTTCAGCGACGAGGAGCGGGAGCTGATGCAGAAGCATGGGCTGGACGGCGAACAGATCGCCTTTCGCCGCGAGGTGCGCGCCAACTTCCGCAATCGTGCGCCGGAAGAGTATGCCGAAGATGCGGAGAGTTGTTTCCTGGCCTCGGGCGAGTGCGTCTTCGACGTGGAGATCATCGAGCAGCGTTTGCGCCAGCCGGCGCCGATCATGGAGGAAGCGGACCACGGCAAGTTGTTGACGTTCTTTCCGCCCATCCCCGGCGGCAAGGGTTACCGGGGGAAGCGCTACATTCTGGGCGTGGATGCCGCGGGCGGAGGCACGGAGGGGGATTACTCGTGCGTGCAGGTGATTGAGCAAGCGAGCGGCATGCAGTGCGCGGAGTTGCATGGACACTTTCCGCCGGCGGCGCTGGCAGCGCGGGTGGCGCTGCTGGCGCGCAAGTATAACGACGGGCTGGTGGCGGTGGAGCGCAACAACCACGGGCATGCCGTGCTGGCGCAACTTATGTTGGGCCAGGGATACACCAATGTCTATCAGATGGGCGGGCAGCCGGGATGGCTGACCAATGTGGCCACGCGGCCGCGCATGCTGGAAAACCTGGCCGCAATGCTATCGGCTGCGCCGTTCCTCTTTCTCAGCCCGCGGCTGCTGGAGGAGTGCCGTACGTTCATTCGTCATCCGGATGGAAGCTGCGCTGCGGCCGAGGGGGCGCATGACGATACGGTGATGGCGATGGCAATTGCGCAAGCAGTGCGCGCGGAGGTCGTGGTGCAGCCGCCTGGGTCGGCCCAGGAGCTGGCAGCGCTGCTGTCGGCGAGAGGCTGAGAGAAATCCCGGCATTGCAAAACGTGAACATCAACCCCGTAGCGCCCTCCGGGGAGGCTACGACAATTTCATAGGAGAAAACATCATGGCATTCAACCTGCAGACCTTTCAAAAGATCATGGCGGTGGTGCAAACAGCGACGACCGAGGCGGCCACGGTGGCCGGGCAATGGGGATCGGGCGACCACGTAGGGGCAGTGACCGCAGCCGTGCAGACGGCGGGAGCCATTGCCGAGTCGGCGACCAGCAATCCGCAACAGCAACAGGAGGCCAGCTCAGCGACGCAGTTGGCGACGGCGCTGATGCCGGCGATCTTCGCCTTCGCCAGCTTGTTCGCCAAGAAGGGCTGAGGGGCGAACAGCAGGGGACCGCACGCTTCCAAAACCAGTCGAAACTAGCCGTCAGGCACCGGCTGTCACGGGCTGATGCGAAACGATGTTCTCGTAAATCGGACCGAGACAAGAAATATAGAGAACTTGCAACGGAGCCTGGCGATCCAGCCAGCGTAAATCCATAAAATTCCTGTGGTCCCTCACACGCTTGTGTGACTTACGCCGATGGATTCGGGGCGGCCTCCGCATTATCATGCGGTTTTGCGGGAGCCGCACCGACGCCTCAACCAGTCCAAAGGCAGGACTGGTTGGGGACCCGAGCAACGGGGATTGGCCGAAGGTGGATTTGGCCAAGGCGACGCGGGCGCGACGGCCGTGAGGACGGCCGCGATGGTCGTAAGGGCGGTTTCCCGGCACCTGGTGGTGCAGAACCGCCCGGTCGCTTTCGAAGTGGTGGAGAGCGAATCCGAGTTTCGCAGGTTCAGGCGGTTGTGGTGGGGACCCTCTGGCTCGTAAAGCCAAGCTCAAGGCTAACGGCTGATTGCAGATTGCTGGTCCAGGCGGTCCAACACGTGCGCAGGATGCGGGGTGGGGCGCAGAGTCACTTGATGCGCTGCGCCGACGGTTTCTATTACGTTGTCAAGTTCCAGAACAATCCGCAGCACACGCGGGTGCTGGTGAACGACTGGCTGGGGACACGGCTGGCGGAGAGGATCGGGTTGCCGGTGCCGGTGGCGGCGATTGTCGACGTCGACCCCTGGTTGCTGGAGCACACGCCGGATTTGTGCATCGAGCTGTGCGGGCGGCGGGTGATGTTCGCTCCCGGGTTGTGCTTTGGCTCGCGTTACGTGATCCCGCCGTACGAGGGGCAGATCTACGATTATCTGCCGGAGGGGATGATGTCGCGGGTGCGCAATGTGCGCGACTTTGCCGGCATTCTGGCGCTGGACAAGTGGACGTGCAACGCCAATGGGCGGCAGGTGGCGTTCTGGAAGAAGTCGCGGGAGCGCAAGCTGACGGCCAGCTTCATCGACCAGGGCTTTTGTTTCAACGCCGGGGAGTGGAATTTTCCCGATGCGCCGCTGCGCGGGGTCTTCGGGCGCAACGACGTTTACGAGTGTGTGACCTCGTGGGAGAGCTTTGAGCCGTGGCTGAGCCGGATCGAGAATTTTCCCGAGAGCTCGCTGTGGCCGCTGGCGGAGGAGATCCCGCCGGAGTGGTACGGCGGGGCGAGCGAGGAGCTGGAGCGGCTGCTGACGCGGCTGCTGGCGCGGCGCTCGCGGGTGCGGGAGTTGATCCTGGATTTCAAGAATTCGTCGCGGAATCCGTTTCCGAACTGGATTGAGGCGGTGAATTGAAGGAGAAGCACTTAGCACTTAGCATTTAGCACTTAGCATTTAGTGCTAACGAGGACCGAAGGAAGCATCGAGAGGTTGACAAGCTGCTAAATGGGCAGGGGCTAAGTGCTAATTGCTAACTGCTAATGGCTGCCTTCAAACAGTGCGAATTCTTTCTGCTGCGCTACGTGCCGGACGTGGTGAAGGGGGAGTTTGTCAATCTGGGCGTGGTGCTGCTGGAGGAAGGAGAGAACGGCTTCACCGACGTGCGCTTTCTGCGCGACTGGCGGCGGGTGCGGGGCCTGGATCCCGAGGCCGATGTCGAGCTGCTGGAGTCGTATGAGGCGGAGATGCGGCGGCTGTTGCAGTCGCGGCTGCCGGAGATCATCAACTATCGCGGGCCGATGGCGCGGCGCGAGTGGCTGCTGCAGCAGATGCAGGAATCGTTCTCGGGGGCGCTGGAGATCACGCCGATGACGGCGGTGCTGACGGAGTCGCCGCAGGCGGAGATCGGCAAGCTGGCGCAGATGTATTTGGAGTCGGAGCGCCATGCGGAGCGGGCGCAGTCGGGCCGCAGGGTGATCTACAACGCGATGCGAGAGGCCTTCGAGCGGGCCGGGGTGTGGCAATCGCCCTATATGCGCAAGGAGATCGCGGTGGCGCAATACACGCGCCGGGGCGATCCGCTGAAGATTGACTGCGGCTATAAGCCAAACGGGGTGCTGCACCTGTTTCATGCGGTTTCGCTGGCGACGGACGTGAACGCGGCCAAGGTGCTGGCGTATAGCTACGCGGAAATGCGGCCGGGTCTGCACAACGCGGAGCAGGCGATGAGCGACCTGACGGCGATCACGGAAGATGAGCTGGACCCCCATGATGAAGGCGTGGCGTTCGCGCTGGCAACGCTGCAGGGGAGCGACATCGCCATCGCGCGAGTGGGCGAGATGCCACAGATTGCGGAGCGGGCGCGGGTGGAACTGAAGCTGTAACCGAAGCCTTTGACCTCCTACCCCAACGTGGGATATTTACGAATCACCGATAACAACCGACTGTTAACGACTAGCCACTGACCACTGGCTACTGGTGAATCCATGAACATGCCAAACGTTGTGCGCGGCGCGGTGCGCCGCATCGCCGGACTTTCGTTTGCCAAGCTGCATTGGCCGCAGCGTGCGCCCCAACCGGTCCACAGTGAGGAGCCGTCGGGGGCCGCGCTGTGGCCTCCTACCGCGCTGCTTGCCGACAGCGCTCAATCGCACGTCTCCTCAGATACAAAGTCAGGACCGCCATCGCATCGCGCGGAGCAGTTGCGCGCGGCGGACTCGGGAGCGGTTGGAGGCGTCGAGACCGCACGTAGAACGGTGCCGCTACCCACCTTATTCACTCCGGGGGCACCCACGCTGGCGCGTGCCGGAGTCATGCCCAAACCGACGCCCAAGAACCTGCGGCGCTTTGCGGAGACGCCGATTGCGCGCAAGGCCATCAATACGGTCAAGGACCGCGTGGCCGGCATGAACTGGCGCATCCAGCCACGGCGGGGGCGCTCGTTGGAGGAGTCGCCGGCGCGGGGGGACTTTGCGCCGGACGGGCTGACGATGTTGCCCAGCGCAGCCCAGCGCATCGCCGCGCTGACGTTGAACTTCGAGCAGCCGAATCCGGAAGATTCGTTTCGTTCTTTTATCGAGCAAATTCTGGAGGACGTGCTGGTGGGCGGCTTCGGGGCGATCGAGCTAGACCTGACCGGCGATCCGGCGCGGCCGCTGGTGATGTGGCCGGTGGATGGGGCCAGCATTCGCATTCGCACCGATTGGGACGGCAATCCGGCCTCGCCGCATTACGTGCAGGAGACGCTGATCAGCTACCAGCCGGAGAAGGTGATCACGCTGGCCGATGAGGAGCTGTCGTACATCCGGCTGAACCCGCGCACGTATACGCCATTCGGCCTGGGCAAGCTGGAGGTCGCCTTCGAGACGATCCACGAGTTCCTGTGCGCGCACCGCTTCGCCGCGCAACTGGCGAGCAACAGCGTGGTGCAGTATGCGCTGTGGATCCAGAACCTGAGCCCGCAGCACCACGAGCGGCTGATCCGTTGGTGGCAGGACGAAATTGAGGGGACGGGCAAGGTGCCGATCCTGACGGTGGACACCAAGCCGGAGGTGCTGCGGTTTGCCGGCGGCACGGACGCCGATCTGCGCCTGCAATGGCAGGAGTTCCTGATCCGCATTATCGCCGATGCCTTCGATCTGCCGCCGATGCTGCTGGGGTTGGAGCGCGACGTCAATCGCAACACGGCGACCACACAGTATGACGACGCGTTCCGCACGGCCGTGGTGCCGGTGGCGCGGTTGATCGCCGAACACCTTACGCGCGACGCGATCAGCAAGCGGCTGGGCTGGGACGACCTGGAGTTCGTCTTTACCGACGTGGACGCTCCCAACGAACTGGAACAGGCGCAAATCCAGCAGACACTGATCGGCTGCGGCGTGCTAACGATTAACGAGGTCCGCCGCATGCGAGGTCTGCCGCCGCTGCCGGAAAAACAAGGCGGAGCTGCGGACGCGCCGCCGATGGAATAGGGCAGTGGCCCCTGCCGCGTATAGGGGTCCTTCGACTCCGGTCCGCGCAAATGCGGCGCGCACCTCCGCTCAGGATGACATTCTCATTTGCGTCTCATGGCTAGCTGGAGAGCGGTGGCAGTGGCCGGGCCGAAGGCGTAAGCGGCCCCTGCCGCGTATAGGGGTCCTTCGACTCCGGTTCGCGCAAATGCGGCGCGAACCTCCGCTCAGGATGACACTCTCATTTGTGTCTCATGGCCAGCTGGAGAGCGGTGGGCAGTGGCCGGGCCGAAGGCGTAAGCGGCCCGTGCCGCGTATAGGGGCCCTTCGACTCCGGTCCGCGCAAATGCGGCGCGAACCTCCGCTCAGGATGACACTCTCATTTGCGTCTCATGGCTAGCTGATACTTCTGCGAGGTTGCTATGAATGTTGAACTTGAAGCTATGGCTGTTGCCCTGCCGGATGTCGCCGGACATCCCAACCGCCTGCCCTTTCGCGGCGTGCTCACGCTGGTGGGAGTGGCTTCGCAGCGCGCGCCCAGCGGAGCGCGCGGGCATCGCGTGATGCTGACGCGCGCCGCCAGCGAAAACGCTCTGCCGTCGTTGTTAGGGATGGCCCTGGATTATGCGCCGTCGCTGGAGGCACACGATGCTCGCCGCAAGATCGGCATCATCACGCAAGCTGACATTGTGCCACTCCCACAGAGTAAGACGTCGGGCCCGATTGGGCAGATCGCCATCGGCGGATATCTGTTTGCCCACGACTTTCCGGATGTGGTGGAAGAGATGCGCGGGCCCGCCGCCGGCAGGCTGGGCATGTCCTATGAAATCGCCAACGCCACCGTGCCCAATCAGGAAGCGCCCATTTGGGCGGTCACAGATTTTACCTTTACGGGCGCGGCGGTTCTGCGCCGCGACAAAGCGGCCTATCCGCAAACTTGGATTGCGCTAGCAGCCAGCAACTAGCCGCAAATTAAAGCCTCGCGCTTCGAGCTGAGGGTAGATTTCGCAACCACTTACGCAGCGGCTAAAGCCAGGCTCCTGCTTGGGCGGGCTTACTGCACGCCTGAAGGCGTGCTCCACCCGGTCTACGCGAGCTTATGACTCCCGCTAATCGCTAATTGCCTTACCAACGAGGACAAAACATGGACCAAGAAAGCAACACTCCCGACACTCTGACGCTGGCCGACCGTCTGGCCCAGGCGACGCAGTCGCTGGCGGACGCACTGGCCAACCTGGACAGCCAGTTTGCGGCGCTGCACGCCAAAATCGACCGCATCATTGCTGCGGTTGACGATGGTGAGCTGCAGGCTGCTACTTCCTCCTCTCATGCTCTCCACGACAAGGTCGCGCAGTTGGAGAAATCCAATCATGATCTGAAGGCGCAAGCAGCGACGGCACGGCGCAAGACGCTGTCGCCGATGGTCACCGCCCTGCTGGCCAAACAAGGCGTGGAGGGCGACACGCAGATTGAAGCCCCGATTGTGGAGAAGGCCCTCGCCGGCCTCAGCATCGAGCAGCGCATCGCGGTCAAGGCTGAGCTGGCGCGCGCCGGCATTTTGGGGTAGCCGTTTCCGCAACGCCGATGCGCGTTTTCCAAACCTGATTCACCCCTGCGGCACAGAGATCACGGAAAAATCTGCCGTTTTACCCTCCCTGGCCCCGGTGCCTCGCTGGTGAAAACCGGTTTCCAATCCCTGCCTTTCGAAAGGACACTCATGAAAGCACAATTCGTCAACTTGCAAGCCGCCGCCGACTACCTCGGGCCGGGGGCAATTGAAGTCGATCTGTACCAGACGGAAATCCTGGACATCTGCCGGCGGCGCAACCCGTTCGGACAGCGCATCAAGCAAGTGCCGGCGACGGGCCATCCGTCGCGTTTCTTCGAGGAGACGGCGATCCCGACGCCCTCGGCCGCCAACGCCTTCGTGGATCCGCGCAACATCGTGCCCACGCTGGTGACGCCGACGCGCGTGGAGCGGAGCGTCCCGCTGAAGTGCCTGGTATCGCAAATCAACTACAACGTGTTCGACATGGAAGTGGGAGCGCAGCAGGCGCAGTTTGCCTACCTGCAAGCCAAGGACCTGGCGGACGCCGTGCAGGGTCTGTTGCTGACCCACGACGTGAGTTTGTGGAATGGCAATGACACGTCGCTGACGCAGCCTACGACGCCGCAGTATTTCGGGGTGATGGGGCAGATTGCGGCCGGCGGCAACACGGCCACCATTGCCACTTCGGCCAGCATAGTCGACGGCCTCAAGGGCATCATCGCGCAGATGGTTTCCAATAGTGGGTTTGAGGTGCGGCCGACGGCCATCTACTCCAGCCCGGTGCTGCTGGACCTGATCGACCGCGAGATGAAGCAGGAATTCAACGTGGTGCTGTCGACCACCACGGTGGAAGGCGGGCTGGTGGTGAAAACGCTTTCCACCCAGGCGGGCGAGCTGCCGCTCATTCCAGACTGGTCGATTCCTTACACAGGGACGCCGGGCAGCGGCAATGCGCAGTTGCCGGTGTACATCGTGACCGAGGACCTGATCGAGTACCACTGGCTGACCAGTCCCACGCCGCGCGTCTTCCAGCTGGGTACGCCGAGCTCGTTGACTTCGCAGATGGTGGTGGTGAAGTTCGGCGCGGTGGTGGTGAAGGGC
>Ga0070737_10004071_pt1 | contig 14998 bp, 16 predicted proteins | sample Coa_R1_10_FD_66438 | JGI IMG/M metagenome (GOLD analysis project Ga0070737, IMG submission 66438) | Surface soil microbial communities from Centralia Pennsylvania, which are recovering from an underground coalmine fire - Coalmine... | ecosystem: Environmental > Terrestrial > Soil > Unclassified...
CTGCATCCACGGCACCCCGGCCGTCGAGCTGGCACACACCTCGGACAATCCGCACGTCGACGTGTTCGTCCGGGTCAGCGAGGTCGACCCGCGGGGGCGCTCGCGCAATGTCAGCGACGGCTACCGGCGGCTGGCCGAGCCGTCCGACAGCGTGCGGCTGGAACTCGACCCCGTCGCGCACCGGTTTCGCGCCGGCTCCCGTATCCGCGTTCTCGTTGCCGGCGGTTGGCATCCCCGGTATGCGCGCAACCTCGGCTTCGGTGAGCCGGTAGTGAGCGGCAGCCGAATGACACCGACCACCCATAGCGTGCACTTCGGCATGTCGCGGCTGCTGCTCCCCGTCGAGCGGACGTCAGCCGACGGCGTCGCGGACCCGGGCGGCGATTCGCGCTAGCACGGCCTTGTCGTACACGGGTGACGCCAGCCTCGGCGTGATCGGAACCTGCACCCAACTGGTGCATCCCGCGTAGTCCGCAGTCCGTGCCAGCGTTACCGGTTCGGCCAATGGGATGGCCTGCACGACCAGCACGGCCAGCCTGTGCTTGGGCCGGAAATCAAGCCGGTCTGCGCGGACCGATGCGGTGGTCCAGATATGCAGGTCCTCGATCGCCTCGAGGTGCTCGGGCCGGTTAACCGGCAGCGCCGCAACAACTTTCGCGGCGGCACGGACAACCAATCGGTCGTCGGTGCTGTCGGCGGCCGCTGCAGTGAGCATATCGCGGTGCTCGGGCCGGACCCGCTCGGTGTGGCTGTGCGCTACTGTCGGGAACAACACGAACTCGTCGGCGGCGACATCGAAGCGCTTCTCGTGAATCCCGCCTTTGCGCAGCAGCACAGTCTGGCGACCGTCCAGCAGCGCTTGCACGACCGCGCTCCACTCCTTGAGCGCGGGCACGGTCGCGGTCTGCGTCATGTCGCCGCGAGCCGGCGCAGCGGCGGCATGGTTGTCGGAGGTTGACGCCGCGCCGGCAATGCGGCCAGCAGCCGCGTCGTCGCCTCCGTGACTTGGGCGACCGCGGACTCGAAGGCTTCGGCGGTTGCCGCCGAGGGGCGGGTGATGCCGCTGACCTTGCGCACGTATTGCCGCGCCGCCGCCTCGATCTCCACGGCCGTGGCCGGCGGCTCGAGGCCGCGCAGTTCGGTGATGTTCCGGCACATGGCTCAACCATAGGTGCGGCTGGTTACGGTGTTGCGATGAGCGACATTCTGCTGATCGACACCGACGAGCGCATCCGCACGCTGACCCTGAACCGCCCCGAGTCGCGCAATGCGCTGTCCGCGCAACTGCGGGACCGGTTTTTCGCCGCTCTGGCGCAGGCCGAGGAGGACGACACCGTCGACGTCGTGATCCTCACCGGCGCCGACCCGGTGTTCTGCGCGGGACTGGATCTCAAAGAGCTGGGCGGGCAATCGGCGCTGCCGGACATCTCGCCGCGCTGGCCCGCGATGACCAAACCGGTCATCGGCGCGATCAACGGCGCGGCCGTCACCGGCGGGCTGGAGCTGGCGTTGTACTGCGACATCCTGATCGCCTCGGAGCACGCCCGTTTCGCCGACACGCATGCGCGGGTGGGCCTGCTGCCGACGTGGGGGCTGAGCGTGCGGCTCCCGCAGAAGGTCGGGGTCGGCCTGGCCCGCCGGATGAGCCTCACCGGCGACTACCTGTCCGCCCAGGACGCACTGCGGGCCGGGCTGGTCACCGAAGTGGTGGCGCACGAGCAATTGCTGCCCGCCGCCCGGCAGGTGGCCGCCTCGATCGTCGGCAACAACCAGAACGCGGTGCGCGCACTGTTGGCGTCCTACCACCGCATCGACGAGTCGCAGACCAGCGCCGGGCTCTGGTTGGAGGCAAGCGCGGCCAGGCAGTACCGGACCACCGGTGACGACATTGCCGCCAATCGGGAAGCCGTGTTGCAGCGCGGCCGGGCGCAGGTGCGGTAAGCCGCCGGGGCGGCCACCGTTACCCCAATTCGGCGACGGCCTACTGGCCACGAACCGCCGAGGTGGCCTTGACCAGCAGGTCCGACAGCAGCTGTTGCGGATTGAGCTGCGTGTCGGTACTCCCCATCACCACGACGGAGGTCTGGTTGTCGAGCGCCGCCGTGTAGAGGTAGTCGGGGTCGTCCGAGGCATCGGCGCTCAACTTGACCCCGGTGGTGGTCACGCCGTCGATGTGCGGGGCGGGGATGCGCTCGGCCGTTCCGGCCGCCTGCGGGTCGCCGGACAAGGTGACGCGGTCGCAGCCCGCCGGGGCCTGGCCGGCCGGCACCGGCTGGGGCAACCGGAGCGCGACGACGTAGATGTTGCCCTGATCGCCTTCGCCCCGGACACCGGCCGCCTGGGCGCCGACGGAAGGTTCGACGTTGGGCGGGATGACCATCGAGCGGCATTGCGGCGGATCGATCTGAGCGCCGGTGAACGCGGTGATGCCGGAGCTCTCGATATCGTGTTGCGCCAACGTTTTTGGTGGTTCGGCCGTCGGCGCGAACCCGACCGGAAAGTCGTTTTTGACGTTGTCGACGCGTCCGATGTCGTAGGCCGCGGGTGCTGCAGCAGCCGGCGCATTGGTCGCCGATGGCGGTTGCGACTGCGACGACGACGTGCCGGGCGGCGACTGTTCCGCCGAATGGCTGCACGCCGAGATGGCAAGTGTTGCGCCGAGTGCTACCAGCAGGCAAGGGATTTGACGGGAAGTCATTGCATGATCCTTAAAGGTAGGTCTGCCTGGAAGGTCTGCGAAGCCGCTGCGCCCGACGGGCGAACACCCGGCCCCCTTCGGGCCGGGTGTTCGCTTCGGCGAGGCTGGGCATCGCGCGGGTCACCACCACCACCACCAGTGATGCCACCAACGGTGGTGATGGCGCCACCAGTGCTCCGGCATGGGTGCGTCGTGCCAACCCGCGGCGACGGGGCCGGACGGATTGCCGAGGGAAGCCGGGATGACTGTGGTGGTTGCCGCGGTCGGCGCGGCCTGCGCCGACGGGAGGGCGCCAAAGAGCATCGCACCACTGAGCGCACCGGCACCGATAGCACCGACGACCGCCCGGCGCGCCGAACCCGCCCAACTCGACATAACAACCTCCTTGAGACAATTCCTTGCTGGTTCGATAACGAACTTAATGCAGCAAATTGACATGTAGCAACCTCTGCAGCGACCTTTAAGCAATTTCACAAGTTTTCATCTCGATTTGGCATCTCAGGACCGCTGCAATTTGAATTTCAGGAATTCAGTAGACACTGCGTTCCAGTGCTTACCCGCTCAATATGCTTGATTACCAGCATCTACTGGTCGCCTGAACATAGGATTGTCGTATTTCAGTATCCCATGATCGGCGGAGACATTAAGCGGTTGACCGTGGTGCCGACAACAATTTGTTGAAGTCGGCTGTCGTTTGTCCAGCAATGCTAATTAGACGGACTTATTCAGCAGCGCTTCGGGGTCGCCGACTTCCATTCGGAAGACATACTGATATGCTGACTCACCAGTCCGGCTCAACTAATGTCCCGTCAGCCAATGGAAGGTTCGCATCAATGAGCGCTGCCGCCGATCGCTTCGAGGCCGACGCCGAACGGTCCCGCACACCTGGCAGGGCCGCCCCGCCCACGTTCCCGGGCTCGGCTGCGGCAACCGAACGCATCGCCGTCGGCCAAACGCGCGGCCGCCGAACACGCCGTACGGTCGATCTCACCCCGACCCAGCACCGAGCCCTCGACATCTGGCAACGAGATGCCGCCGATCGCCTCGGTCTTGCCCGCGTGACCGGACAAGAGGTGCTGACCGCGCTGATCGACCAGCTGCTGGTGGATCGCGAGCTCTCCGCCCGGATCCAACGCGCCATCCAAGCCGGGCGGCGCTGAACTCCCGCGACTAGCGCCGGTCGCCAATTTTCCTGATGACTCGGCACGGATTGCCGGCCGCCACGACTCCCGCCGGCACATCCCTGGTCACGACACTGCCGGCGCCGACAACCGCGTTGTCACCGATGGACACCCCGGGACAGACGATGACTCCGCCTCCGAGCCATACATTGTTGCCGACCGCTATGGGAGACGCGGATTCCCAAGCCGCTCGGCGGGTTTCGTAGTCGTCGACCGGGTGCTGCGCCGTGAGCAGCTGCACTCGGGGACCGATAGACACGTCATCGCCGATGGTGATCGGCGCGCAGTCCAGCAGAATCGCGTCGTAGTTGAGAAAACTGTTGGCGCCAATGCTGATGTAAGTCCCGTAATCGCATTGGAATCGCGGCAGTATCACCGAACCCTCCCCCAACGATCCGAGCAGCTCGTGAAGCAGCTGCACTCGGCGCTCGTCGTCGTCGGCCAGGGTCGTGTTGAAGGTGTCGAGCAGACGCTGACAGGCCCGACGGCTTGCGACGAGCTCGGCGTCGCTCGCCCGGTAGAGCGCTCCACTGAGCATTCGATCACGCTGACTGTCCATGCATCCTCACGTTCCGATCACCGCCCAGCGGCCCGAGACGGTGCGGGCGCCGACGAACAACAGCCGTAGCACGATGAAACTGGTCAGGCCGGACCAGATTCCGGCGAGACCCCAACCGAAAACCAGCGAAAGCCATGTCAGCGGCAGGAACCCGACCAGCGCACTGATTACCGTCGCGCTGCGCATGAACGCGGCGTCGCCGGCGCCCAGCAGCACCCCGTCAAGGGCGAAAACGATTCCCGCGACGGGTAATTGGGCCACCAGAAACCACCACGGCACACCGATCACGGCCAACACCGCACGGTCGTCGGTGAACAGCTGCGGCAGCACCGCGGCGCCGGCGGCGAACACCACGGCCAGCAGCGCCGCGGCCACCGCCGAGAACACCGTGACCCGCCGCGCCACCGACTTGGCGTGTTCGACGCGGCCGGCCCCCAGCGCGGCACCCACCAGCGCCTGCGCCGCAATCGCCAACGAATCCAGCACCAGCGCAAGGAAAGTCCACAACTGCAACACCACCTGGTGTGCGCCCAGCGCGGCGGCACCGAACCGGGCCGCCACCGCTGCCGCCGACACGAAGCACGCCTGGAACGCCAGCGTGCGCAGCATCAGGTCGCGGCCCATCACCAGCTGCGCCCGCAGCGCGGCGCGGTCGAGTCGCAGTGCCACCCGCTCCGCCAACAGCGCGCGCCCGAACAGCAATGCGGCCAACCACTGTCCCACCAGGTTGGCCACCGCCGAACCGACCAGCTCCAAGCGCGGCAGCCCGAGCCAGCCGTACACCAGCAGCGGACACAGCAGCGCCGAAAGCCCGAAACCGGCGACCACGTAGCGCAGCGGCCGTACGGTGTCCTGCACGCCGCGCAGCCACCCGTTGCCGGCCAGCGACACCAAAATGGCGGGGGCACCGAGGATCGCGATCCGCAACCACGGCACTGCCGCCGAGGCAATGTCCCCGCCGGACGCGATCACCGACACCAACGGCACCGCTGCGGCCTGCACCACGACGACGACCAACGCACCCAGACCCAGCGCCAACCACGTCGCCTGCACACCTTCGGAGACCGCCGAAACCCGATCCCCGGCACCGAAATGCCGGGCCGATCGGGCCGTCGTGCCGTAAGACAGGAACGTCAGGTCGGACGCGACCAGCCCGAGGATCAGCGCGCCGACGGCAAGCCCGGCCAGGCTCAGCGCGCCCAGCCGGCCGACGACCGCGGTGTCAAACAACAGATAGAGCGGTTCGGCCGCGAGCACACCCAGCGCGGGCAATGCCAAACCGGCGATCTGGCGGCCGCCGGCGGCGGGTTGTCCCGCCTCGCTCACCCGAGGGCGGCGCGGAGTCTGGTCACCACGTCGTCGACCGGGCCGGTGATCGAATATCCCGCGGCCAGCCGATGACCGCCGCCGCCGAACGTCGACGCGACCGCGGCCAGATCCACCGCGGACTTCGCCCGCATCGACACCGTCCACTGTTGCGGCGCAACCTCTTTGAACACCGCAGCCACTTCGGCCTGCGCGGTGGTGCGGACAATGTCGACAATGCTCTCGACTTCCTCCGGGCGGGCCCTGACCCACTCCTCGTTCGGAACGACCGCGTACACCAGGCCGCGGCCGCCCACGGCGTCGGACATCAACTGCGCCGAGCCCAGTACCCGCGACAGCATCATCAGCCACGCAAACGGATGGGTGTCCAGCAGGGCGCGGCTGATCGAGGCGTTGTCCACACCGAGTTCGACCAGCCGAGCCGCCAATCGATGCGCGCGAGCGCTGGCCCACCGGAACGACCCGGTATCGGTGGTCAGCCCCGCGTAAAGACAATGCGCGACTTCGATATCGATCGGCTTGTCCCACGCGTCGAGCAGGTCGGCGACCAGCATCGTGGTGGAATCCGCCGACGGGTCGACGAAGTTCGCGGTGCCGAACAGCTGATTGGAGGCATGGTGGTCGATGACCAAAAGCTCCTGCCCTGCGCCTGCCAGGTCACGCAGCCCACCGAGCCGGTTGACGCTCGGAATATCCACGGTCACAACCAGTTCGACGTCGCGGCGGAAAACCTCCGGATCGACCAGCAGCCGACCACCGGGCAGCGATTGCAACGACTCCGGAAGGGTTGCCGGCGCGGCGAAGCTGACCTGTACTTCTTTGGCGCACTGGTCGAGCACCAGCGCCAGCGCCAACCCGGCGCCGATGGTGTCGGCGTCGGGGTAGACGTGACAGACCACCCCGACGCTGGCGGCGGCGGACAGCAACTCGGCGGCACCGAGGGCATCGACGCGCCGGCCGGTGGTGGCCGGTTCAGTCGTCGGATCGACCGTCGTCACCGGCGTCTCCCTCCCCGCCGGCGTCCGCCGGACTCACGCGGTAGGGGTCGGGCTCGCCCGCCGGTTTGGCACCCGCGCGGACCCGGGCCAGATCGGCGTCGGCGGCGCGGGCGCGGGCCAGCAGCTCCTCCATCCGATTTGCGGCATCGGGCACCGTGTCCCTGGTGAACGTCAGCGTGGGAGTGAACCGCACGCCGGTGCCCGCCCCGACTTTGCTGCGCAGCACACCCTTGGCGCTTTCCAGCGCCGCGGCCGCTCCGGCGTAATCCGGCTCGTCGTCGAGGGTGCGACCGATCACCGTGTAGTACAGGGTCGCGTCATGCAAGTCGGCGGTCACCTTGGCGTCGGTGATCGTGACACCGGCCAGCCGCGGGTCTTTGATCTCGTACTCGATCGCCGACGCGACGATCGTCGAGATCCGCTTGGCGAGCCGGCGTGCGCGGGCCGGATCAGCCATGCTTAGTGACGCTCCTTTTCGACCAGCTCGTAGGTCTCGATGACGTCGCCTTCCTTGATGTCGTTGTAGCCCAGCGTCAAACCGCATTCGTAGCCGTCGCGGACCTCGGTGACGTCGTCCTTCTCCCGTCGCAGCGAGGCCACCGTCAGGTTCTCGGCGACCACGATGTTGTCACGCAGCAGCCGCGCTTTGGCGTTGCGGCGCATCACACCGGAGGTGACCAGGCAGCCGGCGATGAGGCCGACCTTGCTGCTGCGGAACAGCGCCCGGATCTCGGCGCGGCCCAGCTGGTTCTCCTCGTAGACCGGCTTGAGCATGCCGCGCAGGGCCTTTTCGATTTCGTCGATCGCCTGGTAGATCACCGAGTAGTAGCGGATGTCCACGCCCTCGCGGTTGGCCAGCTCGGTGGCCTTGCCCTCGGCGCGCACGTTGAACCCGATGATCACCGCGTCGGACGCCGAGGCCAGGTTGACGTTGGTCTCGGTGATGCCACCGACACCGCGGTCGATGACGCGCAGCGCCACCTCGTCGTCGACCTGGATACCCATCAGCGCCTCTTCCAGCGCCTCGACGGTACCGGCGTTGTCGCCCTTGAGGATCAGGTTCAGCTGGCTGGTTTCCTTCAGCGCCGAGTCCAGGTCCTCCAGGGAAATCCGCTTGCGCGACCGCGCCGCCAGCGCGTTGCGCTTGCGCGCGCTGCGCCGGTCGGCGATCTGGCGGGCGATGCGGTCCTCGTCGACCACGAGGAAGTTGTCACCGGCGCCGGGCACCGACGTGAAGCCGATGACCTGAACCGGCCGCGACGGCAGCGCCGCCTCGACGTCCTCGCCGTATTCGTCGACCATCCGGCGCACCCGGCCGTAGGCGTCGCCGGCCACCACCGAGTCACCGACGTGCAGCGTGCCACGTTGCACCAGCACGGTGGCCACCGGCCCGCGGCCGCGGTCCAGGTGTGCCTCGATCGCCACACCCTGGGCCTCCATGTCGGGGTTGGCCCGCAGGTCCAGTGCCGCGTCGGCGGTGAGCAGCACCGCCTCGAGCAGTGCCTCGATGTTGGTGCCCTGCTTGGCGGAGATGTCGACGAACATCGTGTCGCCGCCGAATTCCTCTGGCACCAAACCGTATTCGGTGAGCTGCCCGCGGATCTTGGCCGGGTCGGCGCCTTCCTTGTCGATCTTGTTGACCGCCACCACGATCGGCACGTCGGCGGCCTGGGCGTGGTTGATGGCCTCCACCGTCTGCGGCATCACGCCATCGTCGGCGGCCACCACCAGAATCGCGATGTCGGTGGCCTTGGCACCGCGGGCCCGCATCGCGGTGAACGCCTCGTGACCAGGGGTGTCGATGAAGGTGATCAGCCGCTGGTTGCCGTCGAGCTCCACCGGCACCTGGTAGGCGCCGATGTGCTGGGTGATGCCGCCGGCCTCGGCCTCGCGGACGTTGGCCTGGCGGATGGTGTCCAGCAGGCGGGTCTTTCCGTGGTCGACGTGACCCATCACGGTCACCACCGGCGGGCGGGTCTGCAGGTCTTCCTCGCCGCCTTCGTCTTCCCCGTAGGTGAGGTCGAACGATTCCAGCAGCTCGCGGTCCTCGTCCTCTGGGCTGACGACCTGCACGTTGTAGTTCATCTCGCTGCCGAGCAGCTCGAGGGTTTCGTCGCCCACCGACTGGGTGGCGGTCACCATCTCGCCGAGGTTGAACAGCGCCTGCACCAGCGCTGCGGGGTTGGCGTCGATCTTCTCGGCGAAGTCGGACAGCGACGCCCCGCGGGCCAGCCGGATGGTTTCGCCGTTGCCGTGCGGGAGCCGCACGCCACCGACGACGGGGGCCTGCATGTTTTCGTATTCGGCACGTTTGGCCCGCTTGGACTTGCGGCCACGCTTCGGTGCGCCGCCGGGACGGCCGAAGGCGCCGGCCGCGCCACCGCGCTGACCGGGACGACCACCACCGCCACCTGGGCGGCCGCGGAAACCGCCCACGGGCGGGGCTCCGACGCCGCCGCCCCCGCCGCCGCCTCGGTAGCCGCCGCCACCGCCGCCGGGACGACCGCCGGTGGGCGCGCCGGGACGACCGCCTGGCCCGCCGGGCCGCGGGGCGCCGGGACGCGGCGGACGGCCCTGACCTGCGGCTCCACCCGGACGCGGCGGCATGCTGCCCGGCGACATGCCGGGACGCGGCGCGCCCGGCCTGGGGGCCCCTGGACGCGGCGCGGGCGGACGCGGAATGGGCCGCTCAACGGGCTGCGCCGACGAGAACGGGTTGTTGCCGACGCGCGGGGTGCGGGCGGCGGGCTTGGGTGCCGGGCTGGGACCCGGACCAGGACGATGCCCGGGAGTCGCGCCCGGCGTGGGGCCCGGGCGCGTCGGGGGCGGCGCGGCCTGAGGTTGCGGGGCTTGCGGCTGCGCAGTGGGCGGGGCCGGCGGCGTGGGCGGCTCAGCGGCAGGCGCCGACGGCTTTTTCTCCGGCGCCGGGGCGGCCTTGGCAGCGGCCTTTGCCGCCGCGCCGTTGCCGCCCGCCTTCTCCGCTGCCTTTCCGCCGCCGAACGACTCGCGCAACCGGCGCGCGACGGGCGCCTCGACGGTCGAGGATGCCGATTTGACGAATTCGCCCTGTTCGCTCAGCCGGGCGAGAACTTCCTTGCTGGTAACACCGAGTTCCTTGGCCAACTCGTGTACGCGGGCCTTGCCTGCCACTACTTCTCCTGTCCATGAGGCGACAGCGGTGTGGTGGGCCGCGCCTCGGGTTTAGCTATGACGCATGGTCATCGGGACTTCACGGTGTGCTCATGTTCTTTGCTACCTGTCCTGTTGCCGGGTGCGCCGAGCGAATCGACATGCTCGACCACCGCGGATGTGTCCGGTGAACCGGTGATGCGCAGCGCTCGGGTGAAAGCTCCCCGCCGGATCGCTTCGCGCGTGCACTGCGGTGAGGGATGCAGCCACGCACCCCGCCCCGGCAGGTTACCTGCTGTGTCGACGATTACGGCGTATTTGCCGTTCCCGCTCGACACCGCCACCACTCGAAGCAGCTCGACGGCCAACTCTCGCTTCCGGCAGCCGACGCATGTCCGCACCGGTCCTTCGGTGCGTCGATGCGCCGAGGCCGAAGTCTCGCGCTGGATCACGGCTCAGTTTACCTGCACCGGGCCGGAGCTCAGCACCGGCTGGCCCGTTGGCTTACGACGCTGCTACCGGTCGTGGGCCATGCCGTGGCTGGCGCCGCGGTCCGGCTGTCCGGCGGGGTGCTCCGGCGAATCACCGCGGATGTCGATGCGCCAGCCCGTCAGCCTGGCGGCCAGCCGCGCATTCTGGCCCTCCTTGCCGATGGCCAGCGACAACTGGAAATCGGGTACGACCACCCGCGCGGCCCGCGCGGACTGGTCGATGACCGTGACCGACACCACCTTGGCCGGCGAGAGCGCGTTGGCGACGAAGCGGGCGGGATCCTCGTCGTAGTCGATGATGTCGATCTTCTCGCCGGACAGCTCGCTCATCACATTGCGCACCCGCTGGCCCATCGGGCCGATGCAGGCTCCCTTGGCGTTGAGGCCGGGAACGTTCGACCGCACGGCGATCTTGGACCGATGCCCCGCCTCCCGGGCCACCGCGACGATCTCCACCGAACCGTCGGCGATCTCGGGGACCTCCAGCGAGAACAGCTTGCGCACCAGGTTGGGGTGGGTGCGCGACAGCGTGATCAGCGGCTCGCGGGCACCGCGGGTCACCCCGACCACGTAGCAGCGCAGCCGATCGCCGTGCTCGTAGGCTTCCCCGGGAACCTGTTCGGCCGCCGGGATCACCCCTTCGGAGCCCTTGGTCTCACTTCCCATCCGCACGACGACCAGACCGCGTGCGTTGGCGCGGCTGTCGCGTTGGATCACCCCCGCGACGATTTCGCCCTCGCGAGTGGAGAACTCGCCGTAATTGCGCTCGTTTTCGGCGTCGCGAAGGCGCTGCAGGATCACCTGGCGGGCGGTGGTGGCGGCGATCCGGCCGAAACCCTCTGGGGTGTCGTCCCATTCGGAGAGCACGTTGCCGTCTTCGTCGACCTCGCGGGCGATCACGCGCACGACGCCGGTCTTGCGGTCGATGTCGATACGGGCGTCCTGCTGATGTCCTTCGGTGTGCCGGTAGGCGGTGAGCAATGCCGATTTGATGGTTTCCACCACCACATCCACGGAAATGCCTTTGTCCGCTTCGATCGCGTGCAGCGCGGCCATGTCGATGTTCATCAGCGCCGCTCCTCTCCCCCGCAAGCGGGAGGTACCCCCACATCGCTCTGCCGGCCCGATTGCGTCGCCAGGTCCAGCTCGCGTTTGGCCGGCGACGAAAACTCAACTTGCACAACGGCTTCCACGATCTCATCGAGCGCGACGCTACGCAGCACCCAGTCGCGGCCGTCGCGGACGACCACCGTCACCGTGTTGTCCCGCGTTTCGCCGAGCCTGCCGACCAGCCGGGATCCGTCCGCCAGGGCCACTTCGACCTTGCGGCCGCGGGCGCGACGAAAATGCTTTTCGCTGGTCAGCGGGCGCTCCACACCGGGCGAGCTGACCTCGAGCACGTATTGGCCGTGAATGCTTTTGACGCCGTCGAGCACCCTCGACGCCGATCGGGACAACGCGGCTATGGTGTCCAGGTCCAAGGCGGTGTCGCCGTCGGCGATCACCGTGATCCGCGGTGGACGGGTCCGGGTGTCGATGACGACGTCTTCGATCTCGTAGCCTGCACGCGCGAACTCACCATCGAGTAGCTCGATCACCTGCGTCTGCGAAGGTAGCCCGGTGGCCACGGCGAGCTCCTCATCTTGAGTTGTCCGGTCATCGAAGTTCCAGGGAACCAGCAACCAACGATACGCCAGGAATCCGCCGTCAGCCGTGGACTGCGAGCGCCCGCTCACCGCTTAGTACCTGCGCCGCGCGCAATGGCAGGATGTTGCTGTGCCACCGACAGTGCCGGTCGTGACCAGGCGACGCGTGCTAGCCGGCGGTGCCGTATTGGCGGCGTTGGGCATCACCGCGACGGCATGCGGTTCGCGCCAGGACCAGCCCCCCGCCGTCGACCCACTGGAAGCGCAGTTGACGCTGGCCCGCCACGACAGCGACCTGGCCGCGGCCGCGGCCACCACCGAGTCGTCGCGCGTTGCCGCCGCGTTGAAGCAGGTCGCCTCCGAGCGTGAGCAGCATGCGACCGCGCTGTCGGCCGAGATCGCGCGAGTCGCGGGCATCACCAGCAGCACCTCCAGTTCGACGACGACAACGACCACGACCAGCGCGGCGACCAGACCGCCGCCGGCACTGTCCGACGTCGTCGGCTCGCTGCGCGCGTCGGCCGCCAGCGCGGGTCAGCTGGCCACGACAGAGTCGGGATACCGGGCCGGGCTGATGGGTTCGATCGCCGCCGCCTGCACCGCGGCGTACACCGTCGGGCTGGTGTTCGGAGACGCCGCGCCGTGAGCGCCTCCGACGACGCGCTGTGCGCGGCGCTGTCCACCGAGCATGGCGTCATCTACGGCTACGGCATCGTCTCTGCCCGCTGCGCGCCGGCCGTGAACGACTTGGTGGCATCCGCGATGACGCAGCACCGCGAACGTCGGGACCAGGCCATCGAAATGCTGGACGCGCGAAAGGTCACCGCACCCGTTGCCGCCGCCGGCTACCAGCTGCCCATGCGGGTGGACAACGCCATCGATGCGGCCCGGCTCGCGGCGCGGATGGAAAAAGACACCGAGGTGGCCTGGCGGGCGGTGGTCGAGCAGGCGGAAACCCCGCAGGACCGCGAGTTCGGCGTGACCGCATTGATCCAGAGCGCCGTGCTGGCCGCGCGGTGGAACCGGGTGGTGGGCGCCTGGCCGGTCACCACCGCGTTCCCAGGCGGCAACGACTAAAGCGGGCTACCCCGCCACCGTTGTCGTGATGTCGGCGGGCAGCCCGGCGGTTACCGACAGTTCCCGGGTTTCGCCAGTGAATCGGTTGCGCAGCTCGACCACGCCGTCGGCCCAGCCACGGCCCACTACGACTATCCAGGGCACCCCGAGCAGTTCGGCGTCCTTGAACTTCACCCCGGGCGATGCCTGGCGGTCGTCGAGCAGCACCTCGATGCCCAGCCGGTCCAAATCGCGGGCGAGGGTGGTGGCTCCGGTGCGCGCTTCGGCGTCCTTGTTGGCGATCACCACATGCACGTCGAACGGCGAAACGCTCGACGGCCAACGCAGACCCAGCTCGTCGTGGTGTTGTTCGGCGATCACGGCCACCAGCCGCGATACCCCGACACCGTAGGAGCCCATGGTCAGCCGGACCGGTTTGCCGTCCTCGCCGAGCACGTCGGCGCTGAACGCATCGGTGTATTTGCGGCCGAGCTGGAAGATGTGAGCGATCTCGATGCCCCGGGCCGCGACCAGCGGCCCAGCGCCGTCCGGTGACGGGTCGCCGTCGCGCACCTCGGCGGCCTCGATGGTGCCGTCGGCGGTGAAGTCACGGCCGGCGACCAGTCCGACCACATGTTTGCCGGGTTGGTCGGCGCCGGTGATCCAGCTGGTGCCGTCCACGACCCGCGGGTCGACGAGATAGCGAATCCCGTTGTCGCGCAGTGCTTTCGGGCCGATATACCCCTTGACCAGGAATGGGTACCTGGCGAAATCGTCCTCGTCGAGCATTGTGTACTCGGCCGGTTCGAGGGCGGCGGCCAACCGCTTCTCGTCGACTTCGCGATCGCCCGGCAGCCCGATGCCCAGCAACTCCCGCTCGCCGCCGGGGTGGTGGACCTCGAGCAGCACGTTTTTCAGAGTGTCGGCGGCGGTGATCGTGCGGCCCAGGTCAGCGCGGTTGGCCCAGTCCACCAGGGTCGCGATCGTCGGGGTGTCGCCGGTGTCGTACACAACGGCCTCCGGCTGCCCGTCGATGGGCCGGCTCTCCGGGCGCGCCGTGATGACCGCCTCGACATTGGCCGCATACCCGGATTCCAGGCAGCGCACGAAGGTGTCTTCGCCGATGGGGCTTTCGGCCAAGAACTCCTCCGACGCGCTGCCGCCCATCGCGCCGGACACCGCCGAGACGATGACATAGCGGACCTGCAGCCGGTCGAACATGCGCTGGTACGCCTCGCGGTGCGAGTGGTAGGCGGCCTTGAGTCCGGCGTCGTCGATGTCGAAGGAGTAGGAGTCCTTCATCACGAACTCCCGGACCCGCAGGATGCCGGCCCGGGGGCGCGCCTCGTCGCGGTACTTGTTCTGGATTTGGTACAGCACCAGCGGAAAGTCCTTGTAGGAGCTGTACTCCCCCTTCACCGTCAACGTGAACAGCTCTTCGTGGGTGGGGGCCAGTAGGTAGTCGTTGCGACGGCGGTCCTGCAGCCGAAAGATGGTGTCGCCGTATTCCGTCCACCGGTTGGTGGTCTCGTACGGGCCGCGCGGCAACAGCGCGGGGAACAGGATTTCCTGCCCGCCAATCGCATTCATCTCCTCGCGGACAACCCGTTCGATCTTGCGCAGCACGCGCAGCCCGAGCGGCAGCCAGCTGTACAGGCCGGGCGCGATCGGGCGGACGTAGCCGGCCCGGATCAGCAGCTTGTGGCTGGGGACCTCCGCGTCCGCGGGATCGTCGCGCAGCGTGCGCAGGAACAACTCGGACATCCGGGTGATCACAGCGCGCAAGCCTAAGCGGCGGCTGCGAGCGCGGCGAAGCCGGGCGCGGCAGGTCGCCGCCAACGGCTTCTGTGAGCGTTGACGATCCGCGAAACAGCAGCTACGGCTGTGATCCGCGGCGAATCACGACCGTGGCTT
>Ga0070737_10004073_pt1 | contig 14994 bp, 17 predicted proteins | sample Coa_R1_10_FD_66438 | JGI IMG/M metagenome (GOLD analysis project Ga0070737, IMG submission 66438) | Surface soil microbial communities from Centralia Pennsylvania, which are recovering from an underground coalmine fire - Coalmine... | ecosystem: Environmental > Terrestrial > Soil > Unclassified...
GTTACGGGCTCCCGCTGAGGGGCCCAAGCAATTCACCGGGCGCCGCGGACTCGGGGCCACACCCCGGCCAAAGAGCGAGCCAATTAACGGCGAACTACCACGAGGTCTGTGTTGAATGAATGGTTGTGACCTCACGGCTGCGCTCATTCGTCTGGCCCTCTACACGGATATCCGCGAATGGTCCGACGAGTGGGCCCCGCCGAGCTTAGGAGTCGATACCGAATAACTGACTCATTTCGCCCAAGCCCGGTGGGGTCGGATAGTGTAGTTCCAGTCGCCATGGAACTCGTGGGGTTCGAGGAGGACCCTTGCCATCTGCTCATCGGACACCTTGACCCCATCGGGATACCGCCCTTTGTCGAGCTCCGATCGGACTCGGAGTCCGGCGGTCGAGGTAGTGGTCCCGATCAGACTGACGATGACCGCTAGGCTAACGAGGGGTTTCCCTCGCCAGTTCATGGCGATGTGGGAGAACAGGCGGTGCTCGATCCGATTCCACTTGCTCGTCCCCGGAGGAAATTGGCACACCGTGAGCGTCAATCCCGTCCGATCGGCGAACTGCTGGAGTTCCCACTTCCAGAGCCGAACCCTCGCCCCGTTGCTGCCTCCGCAGTCCGCCGTGATGAGCAGCGAGGTCGCGTGGGGGTAGGAGGGACGGCCCATGACCTCCCACCACCGTCGGATCGCGCGCACCGCGAATGTCGCCGTGTCGTGGTCGATCCCGACACTCACCCACCCCTCGTTACGGTTCAGGTCGTACACCCCGTAGGGGATTGCCTTCCCCTTCTGGGGAATGAGGAAGTCGTGGACCCGAACCGGCTCGGGCTCGCCCCGTGGGCGCCACTCGCGTCCGCCGTTCTTGAAGTCCCCCACCAGCTCCTTCTTCTTCGTATCCACTGAGATCACCGGCTGGTGACGGCGCTGGTGGCGGACCACCTCGGCATTCAGGTACCGGAACTGGGCATCCCGGTCCGGATGGGTGGTCCCCTCGCGGGTCTTCTGGTTCAACTGGAGGCTGTAGCCCGCGGCATGGAGCAGGTCCGCGACCAGATGGGAACTGACGTTGTGCCCGAGAGTCCGCAACTCTCGGGCCAGGCGACGGGTGCTCCGCGAGGTCCACCGCACCGGGGACTGGGGGCGGCCCGCAGCGGTGGGCTCGACGAGCGCCTCGAGGTCCGCCACCAGTTTCGGGTCCTTCCGGGCGGTGGGCGTCCGCCCCCCGCCGGGTCGTCGGATGCGCCCGGGCTCCAGCCGCTCCCCGGACCGGACCTCCCGGAGCCCTCGGGAGATCGTAGAACGGGAGAGACCGGTGGCCCGCGCGACGAGACCGATCCCTCCATGGCCGAAGGCGAGCGCCTCCGTCGCCGCCCAATACCGACGGGTCCTCTCGGTGAGTTCCGGGGCGAGGGAGGCATACTTGGCCCGGACGACCGCGAGCTCCACGCCCGAGCCCGAAACGGTTCCCGGATATATAACTCACTTATTCAGTAGCAGCCCCTTAGCATAGAGGAGGCTGCCAAGGCGTGGATGCTCTACTTTCGACTCCTCTTTCAGGGCAGGCGCCCAAAATTCTCTCCAAGGCTATCAAGAAACGACCAAGCAGAACTCAACAAGTTCCTCGAATCTCATTCGTCCTATCTGAAGGGGCTCGACAATGAGATCGCGGCCGCGTTCTGTCGGTTCCCATAATTCTCGGCACGACTCTTCCCGAAATTATAGCACACGCCTGATGCGCGCCCCGGGGGGTCTTCATGACCCTCGCCCCTCGCTTTTGGTCGTCGGTTCCTCCCTCGCCGAGCTACATGTACGATCCGATGAAACGCCACCAGATCGAGGTTCTGCGCGACGCCGTATTCTCCCTTCGTCAGGTGGCGCGCAAGGCCAAGGTCAGTCTCGACATGGTCCAACGCATCCTGCGTGACCGCACCGCGGCGAATGGCCCCGACCCGCGCCCCGTCGGGCGTCCGGCGCTCGCGACCATCTTCGAGCCGACCGTTCGGGAGATCCTTCGCGAGCAGGTCGACCTCCCTACCGTAGAGATCCTCCGACAATTGCGGCGACTCGGCTACGCTGGTGGCAAGAACCCGGCCTACCGACTTGTCCGTCAGGTCCGTCAGGTCACCACCCCTCCGATGGTCCGCTTCGAGGGACTTCCCGGAGAGTTCGCTCAGGTCGATTTTGGCCACGTGCGGGTGGGCTACGACGACGGAACCACGGAGATCCTCCACTTCTTCGCCGCGCGACTCAAGTGGTCCCGGTGGGTCCACGTCGAGCTCGTCGAGAACGAACAGGTGGAGTCACTCGTCCGGGACTTCCTCTCCGCCTTCGACTTGTTCGGAAATCGTCCCTCGTCGGCCTCGGCAAAGAGGGCACGAAGCTCGCCACCCGAGTCAGGCTGGGGAAGACCGCTGCCTCCGACCCATCCGTCTTCATCGATTGGAAGCGCCGCCCCCTCGCGATGGGGCGGGCGGAGGCCCGACGGCTCAAGCTCGACTGGGTAACTGTTCAATCGTGGAAGCGGTCGCTGAAGAAGAACGGGACGCTCGCGGGGACGCGCTCGGTAGGCTGAAGCGCGCCTTGGTCACGGGCTGACGAGACGAGCGGATGGCCGCCAGAAAGGGGCGGGGCTGGGACGGCGCGATCTGGGGGGTGGGGGCCCTTTTCGGGGGCTGGTCCCACTTATCGACCTCCGTAATATAGCGCGGCACCGGGGCGGGCGCGGGGGGATTCGAACCCCCGACCGCCGGGTTAGGAACCCGATGCTCTATCCAGGCTAAGCCACGCGCCCTAGTCTTGGCTATGCTTCCCGGTTCATTAGACTGCGGCCGATCGGGACGGGCGCGGGATCGGAAGTACCCGGCCTACGGGTGAGGCTCTGACGCCGCTTCGCTCAGCAACCGGTCGTATCGGTGGTTGACCTGGGGTAGGAAACTGGCCCCATCCGCTTCGAAGATCTGGATTCCCTGACAGGCTCCACCGATCGTCGGCAGGACCGGCCGTCGGGGAGCTGCAGGCGCGGCCCCCTCCTGAGCCCCCCCGGCTGCCCCGATCAGCCAACGGTCCGGCCCGACCACGAACAGGAACGGGTAGACCCGGCACTCTCCGGCCAACTGCTGGAAGAGTTGTTCGGGGTGCGCCCCGGGGCGGGGAGTACCGGCCACAAAGTAGGACCGGTCCGCGGTCCGTCCTTGGTACGGAGGCACGGAAGAGGGAGACAGGATCGACCGGTGAGAGATCCACCCCTGCTCGAGGAGGCGACGGACCGAGAACGGGAGTCCGAACGGGCCTCCCGGACTCGCGGGATCGGTCCGGGCGGAGGGACGATCGACCCGGTCGAGCAGATATCGGACCGCCCACCTCTGATGCGGGGTCAACGGGCCCGGTGCGGAGGTCCCGGGGGAGGCGGGTCCGCCGACCAGGGCCCGAGGATACCCCGAGGTCCCCGGTCGGCCGGTCAGGTGGGCCCACATTCCCTCGTAATCGAAGTACACCGGCACAGACCGGGCGCTGAGTTCGACCGTCAGCTGCACGCCCCCGTCGGCCCATCCCTCCCTCTCGATGAGGGCCCAGCGACGACCCGCCGACGCCTCAGAAGCCTCCCAATGGATCGAAAAGACCAGGTTGGGCCCGATTACCACATGTACCGCCCGGGGATCCCGGGTCAGCACTTCGGCCAGCGCTCCCCTGCGGTCGGCAAACGGCCGGACCAGCAGGAAGCTGATCCAAGGCAAGCCGAACAACCGTGGGTCGGGGATGTACCGGTGATGAACCCACCCTTGGGCATACACCCTCCGACGGATGTGATGATACGTCGATCGGGGGAGCCCCCATCGTCGTAGCCGTTCACGCTCCCCTCCGGACGAATCTTCCAGCAGGAGTCCGACGACCCGGGCCTCCTGCTCCGTCAGAGAGCGCGCGATCTTCTTCACCCCGCTTGACAGACCCTATCAGCCGGTCCAACGGAGGAGGGCCAACACTGAACTCTTCTTTAAGAGATTCCTCCAGGGTGTAGGGGGACGAGAACCATGATGCGAGATTCGCGATGGAGACGATGGCTCCCGGCCGCGGGGGCCCTGCTAATGGCCGCGGCCCTGCTGGTGATTGTTTGGCCCATGGGCTCCGCCCTGCCGGTGACGGCTTCGGTGGCCGGCGCGAATGGCGCGGGTGTCCGCACGGTCCCATCCCCCGAGGGTTGGGCGTACGGACGGGTCATCGAGGTCAAGTACGCCCAGGGAGGTTATGATGACCACGGGGTCCACCTTCGGGGCCAGATCATCGAAGGCTACTCGGTGATCTTCAATCAGACCAACACCTCGACGGGGTTCCAGCTCGAGGTCACCCGAACCGACGGGGTCTCGGTCAACCTCACATTCTGTCCGGGGTCGGCCTGCACCGTGCCGGTGGCCAACTTCACCTTCCGGGCCTGGGAACGCAGCGTGACCTTTGGCAACTTCACCACGAACGGAACCGTGACCAGTCTTCCGAATGGATCGTCGGTGAGCGCCGTCGCGCTGATTAATTCGACCGGTACCTACCGCGGTTTCCTCTCCCAGGAGTTCGTCCTGGACCATCTCGGCGTCGTGATGAACCGGAGCCTGACGGCCGTCTTGGTGGGGAACCTTTCGGCCACCTTCAACCCCCCCATCGGGCTCTACCCCAACAATCTCTCCGCGACCCCCCACTGGGTCTCGCAGTCCAACTACACGGCCTCGGGGAACTGGACCGGCAACTTCACTTCCCAGTTGAGCCTCAACGGCACCCCGCTCCACACCTACTCCCAGAACCTTTCTGGTTCGGTGAACCGGACCGGCTCCCTGAGGTTGCACGGGACGGTGCTCGGCCGCCCGGTTCAGGTCGCCAACCAGACTGCCGATCGGATCCTCCTCTGGCCCGGAGCGGATTCCCAGTTTGAGATCGGGGACGGGTTCATCCTCCTGCCCCGGGAGGCCAACCTCATGGGCGCGATGGAGAAGCCTTGGGGCCCGTTCGCTTCGGGGTTGGCCTGGAGCCGCCTCTCGGCGCTTGAAGTGGCGACAGGTCGGGCTCCCATGGATCATGTCGGTCTCCTGGGCTCGACCTGGGTCTACGCATTGGATTCGACCGACCCGCTTGTCGGGGGCGACCTCCTCACATCGGCCGGAGCCCCGAATGGCACCGCCACGACCAGTGCGCTCAACGTGACGCAGAACCAGGTTCAGAGCCAGCCCGAGACGGTCCCGCAGGCCGAGAGTTCGTCGGCCTGCCTCCAGCAGGGAGGCTGCGCGGCCTCGACGGTGGTCAGCCCGTTGGGGTCGGGAGCTCCGACGGCCGCCTCACTCGGCTCGGTCCTGGCCTTCGCGGTGACGCTGAGCGCCGCCATCGCTCTCGGGGCCCTGTTGGTCGCCCGTCGCCGGCCCCCCCGTAGCCCGCGGCACCCGTCCTCGGAGTACACCCCACCCCCGCCATCGGACCTGCGGGCGACGCCGACGGTCGCCCCGGAGAACCCCGACGAAGACCTGCTCCGCGACCTCTGGTAGGGCCCCGCCTTCCGCCCGCCACCCTCGAACGCACCCAAAGCCCCCCGAGGCAGCCCTGGATGGAAGGAAGCCAACCGGTCCTTCAGGTCGGTAGGGCTCGCCCTACCGACCTGCCCTCGGAAGCCGCGAATCTCCCTCGGGCCGGCACAAAGGCGGACCCGGTCCCCGACGTCGCCGTCGTGGTGGGGGCGTTCTCCCGTCGGCAGTTTCTCCGAACGGCCGTACGGTCGGCCCTCGTGCAGACCGGGGAGGGACTGACCCTCGAGGTCGTCACCGTCATCAACTTCCGGGACCCGGAGCTGGAACGGGAGTTGGCCGAGCGGGGAGTTCGGGTTCGGTTCGATCCCCGTCCGGGGTTGGAGCGCTGGATCGACGCGGCGCGATCCACCCGGGCCCCCCTCATCGCCTTTCTGGACGACGACGACCTCTTCGACGCCCGACGGCTGGCCCGGGCCGCCGAGACGTTCCGGCGCCACCCCACGGTGGGGTTTTACCGCAACCGCGTCTACCTTCTGGGCCCCGGGGGCGACGTCGATACCGATTGGAGCCGTTGGGGTCGCCTCTACCGGGACTCAAGCCTCGACCGGACGGGGCCGCAGCTTTTGACCGGGGCCGAGATTCGCGCCTGGCTGCCGCAGCTCCTCGAGATCCATGGATCGTTCAACAGCAGCACGATGGTGCTGCGTCGCGAAATCCTCGAGCATCCACGGTTCGATGCGCTGCGGGGCGGCCGGCAGTTCGATCTCGCACTCTTCGTCCAGGCGGTGCTCTCCGGCCAGGGCCTCTACCTCGATTCGGAACGGCTCACGGGGTATCGTCGACACCCCCAGAGCGTGACCCACGACCCGGACTGGATCCGCACGGTCTCGAAGGCGGGGACGGCCCGGAGGCTGGTGGATCAGGCCCGGAAGGCGGGGTACGACGACCTCGCCGATTGGCTGGCCCGGGAGCAGCGCCGGCTGGAACGGTCCCCCGGAATCGACTCCGTGTTGCAGGCGCTGGCCGGGCATCCCGCCCCGCGCCAGCTGGTTTCGATCCTGACGCGGTATTTCATCTTCCTTCTCCGACACCCCCAACTCATCCGGCCGGACGCCGATACCGGCTACCCGGTGCACCGGATCCTCCAGGCGATGGTCCGATCGGGCTTCGGGGTCCCTAGCCGGAGGGCCCGGCCGTCGTCGGTGCGCCCGGGTTGGATCCGGGCCGGTCCGACGGCAGGGCTCGGCGAGGGAGTGGGTAGCGGAGGATCGCCGCGATCCCACCAAAGGCCTTGAGCAGCATCTCGCCCTCGTCACTCTCGGTGGAGATGAGCCGGACCGTCCCCCCGTTGCGCGCGGCCCGGGCGAACAGTTCCTCGACGTAGTCGTCGCTGCCGAGGAGCTTCACCGCCCGCTGACCGCACTTCCCGCAGGGCCGCTCCGTCTGCTGTTCGGCCTCCTCCGGGGAGCCGATCCGTTCCGATTCGGCCCCGCAGCTCGAGCAGCGGAACCGCCACCGACGCTTCTTGAGCCCTTCGGAGACAATCAACAGGTCGACTGCGCCGAGCTCGAGCGCCCGCTCGACCTCAACCTCCCCGTAGGCGGCCAGGCCCTGGTCGGCCCGCCGAACCTCGCTCAGGAGCCGCTGGATGAGCCGCTTCTCCTCGGTGAGTTCGAGCCCATGGAGGGTCTGGGTCGCTTTTTCGACCATCTCCTTGAGGCCGTACTCGTCGGTATATCCCGTATCGAAGAGCGGCTCGACCACCTTCTGCTGGAGCTCATGGTGAAGGTAGCGCTCGTTGTAGAAGTACTCCTTGGTCGCGCCCGGTCCGCCGAGCAGGATGCCCTTGAGCTGATCCTTCATCGGGAGGAAGAGCTCCGCGGCGATCTCGGCGATCCGGACGAAGAACTCGTGGGCGGCATGTTCGATCATCCGCTCGAACCGGTGGGCCGACTGGCCCCCGCGGCCGTGTTTGGAGGGGACCTGCGACTGCCGGTTGCGGAGCGTCTCGATCCGCTTGCCGCGGAGCAGGCCGATCGTGACCTCGGCCCGGTCCATCACGATGAGCCCCCAGCTCTCGGGCTCATGCACCATCCCCCGGAGCGGCTCCAAGTAGAAGGTGGAGTCGCACCGGTAGAGGTAGGTGTTGAGGGGCTCGGGGGGCTCGACGATAAAGGTCACCGGCTCCGACTTGTCGGCCCCCACCGCCTTGCTCCCGACGAAGAAGGCCACCCCGTGGGGCGGCGGCTCCTTGAAGCTGCGGACCCGGTTGGAGAGCGAATCGATCGCCCACATGACGTTCTTGCGGGTCGTCCGGCTCTTGATGTTGGAACTCTGGGCATACTCGTTCCTCAGGTAGGCCATCACATCCGAGATCTGCTTGCCCGGGGGGACGTACAGCGAGATCAGCTCGGTCGCCCGGCCGCGGGCCTGGGCGATCTCCTCGAGCTTGCGCTGGAACGAGTACCGCGCGAGCTGGGGGTCCTGCGGGGGCTCCTCGGCGGTCATGCGCCTCCTTGGGCCCCACCCGGCCGCCCGGGGTGCGGCCCCCTAGGTTCGGCCCGCCCGTTTCCCGGGCGGCGGAGTCAGAGCAACCGACGGATATGCTCGTCGATGACCTCTTCGGGGTAGGCTCCGACGATGCGGTCGACCAGCTTGCCCTGCTTAAAGAAGAGCAGGGTCGGGATGCTCATGATGCCGAGCGCGCCGGCCTTCTCCCCGTTGTCGTCGGAGTTCATCTTCCCGAAGGCCACCTTGCCCTGGTACTTTTCACTGAGCCGGTCGACGATCGGTGAGACCATCCGGCAGGGGCCGCACCAGGGGGCCCAGATGTCCACCACCGCCACCGAATTGGACTGGGCAAACTGATCGAACGCCGCCCCATTGATTTCTCGAACCGACATAGGAATCCTCGCCGGTTCCATGCGGGGCTGCGTATTAAACCGTTCGCGTTCCGCCGGTTCCGCTCGCGCCACGGGAGAGGGGGGAGCGTGCCGGGAGCCCTACGATATCCAATAACGGTCAGAGCCCCACCCCGTCCCACCCCCGGGCCTCGGCGTAGATTCTTCGACCGCAACGCTCACAAACACTTACTGATGTTTGTCAGTGTATGGCCGTACAGACTGTGCGAGTGGTCACCTCGCGGGGGCACCAGTATCGTCAACGGGTCGAGCACTTCTGGGACCCCAAAGCCAAGCGGACCCGCACTCGGATCCTCGAGAATCTCGGCCCCGTTCGCCCCGTCTTTCCTCGAGCTCCCGAGCCTCCCTCCCTCCCGCTCCCCCCGGTCCACTTCGGTCTCCTCGCCACCCGCATGATGAGCGGCACCCTCACCGCCGCCCACGTCGTCCAGACCGTCCAGGAGATGGGCGAGGAGATGCCCTCCGGGACCCTCCAGGCGGTCGGCATCCGCTTCGACCTCGCGGAAAAAAAACTCGAGCTCCTCCTCTGGCTCGAGCCGCCCTCCGCCCGCCCCCGCCCTGCCCCGTCTGCCACGCGCCCCTCGACCCCATCGGGACCCACACCACCACGCTCCTCACGCTCCAAGGGCCAGGCCGACTGACCGTCCCGACCTTCGGATGTCCCTCGGGGCACCTCGAGGGACATCGGCGCTCCGCCCTCCGCTCGGCCCTCGCACCTCCCTATTGCGTCCTTGGCTACGACCTCCTGATCGCCGTCGGCCTCCTCCGCTTCGGTCTCGATCTTCCCGAACAGCGGGTCGCCGCCGTCCTCGAGGACGGCTGGGGTCTTCCGATCGCCCAGAGCACCGTCTCCCGCCTCTCCACCGAGCTCCTCGTCCGATGGCGGATGCTCGGCGAAGCGCGCCTCCCTCCGTGGGTCGCCTCCCTCGGCCCCTGGGTCGTCCAGATCGACGGCACGGTGGTGGTCGGTTCCCCGGTCACCTTTCGGGCTCGGGAGGCGCGGACCGGCGCCACCCTGTGGGCCGACCAGCTCGAGGCGGAGAGCAAGGCCGAGGTCGTTCGGTTCCTACGGGCGCTCCGCGCCCGGTTCGGGCTCCCGACCCTGCTCCTGCGGGACCTCAGCGCCACGCTTCGGGAGGCCGCCGCCGAGGTCTACCCGGAGGTGCCGCAAGGGGAGGACCACTGGCACTTCCTCTCGACGATCGGCCTCGTGATCCTGGTCGACCACGAACGGCTCCGCAAGGGGCTACTGGCCGGGGACGGCCTCGCCCTCCTCGCGCAGGGGTCGCGCCGACTGCCGACGGAGGGCCGCACCCTCGACGAGCTCGAGCGGGTCTGGGTCCGATTGGCGCTCGAGTGGATCGACGCCGCCCGACTCCACGCGGGAGGGTTCCCTTGGCGCCTTCCGTATCTCGAGGTGGCCCGACGGCTCCGTCGGGTGGAGACTTGGTCGGAGGCTCTCGTGCGGGCCGGGGCGGTGCGCGACGTGGGGGTTCCCGAGGTCGGGGAGTTGCGCACGAAGGTCCGGGCGCTGCTGGGCCGAGAGTCGGTTCGGCTCCCGTTCGGTCGACTCGCGGCGGCGTCGGCGTGCTGGGAGGAGCTTCGAAGGGCGATGCGGGTGGAACGAGGTCGGCGAAACCGAGAGGACCTCGCTCCGCTGGCCGCCGCGGAGGTCGCGGGAGTCCGTCGAGAGATCGAGGAGGTAGGCCGACGGTTCTCGGCCCGAGGGGAGTGGGCGGAAGCGATCTGGGCGGAGGTGGCGAAGCGGTTCGAGGAGCACGCATCGTACCTCTGGCCGGTGGTCCCGGGGCTGAACGAGGTGGTGCGGAGCACGGTGGCGCTCGAGAGAGCGCATCGGGACGATCGACATCGGATCCGTCGACGGACGGGGCAGAGCGACACGGGGGAGGCGATGGGGGAGATGGGGTCGCGGCTGGCGTTCTGGTCGAACGCCCGATGCGAGCGGTTCGTGAGGGAGAGGTTGGCGGGCGTCAACCTGTGGGAGGGGTTCGCCCAGCAGGACCCCCGGGAGGTGCGTCGACGGATGGCCGCCCTCCCGAGGGAAGGGCGGCGGCCCCGGGTGATGGTGGCGCGAGGAAAGGCCGAGGGGCGGCTGGCGGCGTTCGTCGAGTTGTCAAACGGCTCGGGGCCGCTGGAGCCGGGCCTCAGCGCGTGGGCGGCCTCGGTCGCGTCGGAGAGCGTTCAGGCCGGGTGACCGTTATTGGATATCGTAGCGGGAGCCCCCCGGCGGGGACCCAACACTCTTTGTAACGGCACGGCCTGGCCTAGACCGGGGCTAAGGGCCATGGGAGCATCCTCCACCGTCCCCCGGGGAGACTCGGTGCCCCGGGCCGCGCCGAATGAGCGGCCCCCGACCCTGCTCTCGCCCGCCGCTCGCCGGGACGCCCGTCGCCGGATGCTTCTCCTTCGCCGCGCCGCCCTCGAGCGGGTCGCTCGCCTCGCGGGGGCCCCGCCGCCGGCCCTGGCGGTCTTCCGGAGGGAGCTTCGGAGCAGCGACCTGCCCGATCTTCTGCTCGACCGGGGCGCGGGACCGGCCTACGTCCGTGAGCTCCCCCAGGGCGCCCTCCTCTACCTCCTGGTGCGGCTGCTGCGTCCTGCGAGGGTCCTTGAGACGGGAGTTCGCCCGGGGTACTCCACCGCCTGGATCCTGGCCGCGCTGGACGCGAACCGTTTCGGCGAGCTCACCTCCCTCGGCCCGGGCTCGACCGAGGGCCGGGGACGGGGCGTCGCCGATGCCACGGTCGGGCAGATGGTCGCGCCCCGACTGAGGTCCCGCTGGACGCTGGTCCTCGGCAACACGGAGGAGCGACTTCGCGCCCTGCTCGGCCGGGGCGATCGGATCGACCTGTTCTTCTACGACAACGGGCCGGACCCCCACCGGGCCGCCCTGGAGCTGAGGTGGGCCTGGGCCGCTCTATCCCCTCGAGGGGTTCTGCTGGCGCACCATGTGGACGCCCACCCGGCCTGGACCGATTTCTGCCGGGCCCAGGGCCTGCCGCCCCAGATCCTCGATCCCGGTCCGCCCCCGTTGGGGGGCCTCGGGATGGCGGCCGAGGAACGCCCCTAGCGCTCGAGTTCCTCCACGAGGTGCTGGACCGCGGGGAGGATCAGCCGCTCGAGGGCGGTCCGGACCGCCCGCTCCGAACCGGGAAGGGCGAAGACCGGTTTCTGCTGAACGAGGTAGAGGCCGGCTCGGCTCAAGAAGGCGAGGGGGCCGACCTCCTGGAAGCTCAGGTTCCGGTAGAGCTCGCCGAATCCCTCGAGCTTCTTGCCGCCCATCGCTTCCAGTGCGGCGACGCTCAGGTCCCGGGAACTCACTCCCGTGCCGCCGATGGTGAGCACACACTCAACCTCCCGGTCGGCGAGCCAAGGTTCGAGGGTGTCCCGCACATCGGCGACCGAGTTCGCGACCAGGTGGTACCGCTGGACCCGGTGGTGGCCGGCCTCGATCAGGGTTCGGGCCAGGTGACCAGACAGGTCGTCCTCCTCGGTGTGAGTGTCGGAGACCGACAGGACTCCGAACTGGATGGCGCGGTCTCCTCCGGTATGGTGGCGCGATGCGGGAGCTTCGGGTGTCATGGGGACTTCCTGGGGTGCTTTTCCTTGAGCCGCACCTTGATCGGGCCGAGGCGGGTCGCGGGGTAAAGCCCCCGCCCATCCTTCTCCAGGTACTTGACCATGTCCCAGGCCGTCAGGAGCGCCACGGTGGCGCCCACCAGCGCCTCCATCTCCACCCCGGTCTGTCCGATCGCCTCGGCCTCGACCCGCACAGAGAGGGTCCGGGGCCCCGTGATCGACAGGACCACCGAGCTTCCGGAGAGCGGGACGATATGGCAGTGGGGGATGAGATCGCTGGTGCGCTTGAGGGCCAGGAGTCCCGCGATCTCGCCGGCCGCCAACGGGTCGCCTTTGGCCACGGCGCCCCGTCGGATGGCCCGGATCGTGGAGGGACGCAGCTTTAGCTCCCCGACGACCACACTGCGCCGGGCGGTCGTCGGTTTTCGGCCGATGCTCCGCTGACGGGTCACGGGCGGGTTCCCGTCGGATCGCGCAGCGTGGCCAGTCGGGCGAGGACCGTCTCGAGCTGGAGCCGCTCCGAAGCCCCCTGGGCCAGGCGGAAGTCGATCTCCCCAAGGTGGACCACCAACCGGGCCTTCTCCCGGTCGCTCATTCGGTCGGAGGGGAGGTCGGGCAGGTAGGTGTGGATGGCCCGGAGGATGTCCTCGCCGGTGGCGCCGCGGTCGGTGAAGAGGCCGTAGAGCCGCTCCCGCGCCCCGAAGAAATCCGTGTCGAGGGCGCGAGCGACCATCTCCTCGACCTCCCGGCGGAGTGGGGTGGTCGCGAACTGCTGCACCGACGCCTCGGTGATCTCCGGGGAGGCGGTGGCGGAGAGCTGGAGCAGGTTCGTCGCCCGTCGCAGGTCGCCGGCGGCGGCGGTGAGGATCACCTCCAAGGCGGCGGGAGTCACCCGCCGGTGCTCGGCCCGGGCGACGCGCTCCAGGGCGACTCGGAGGTCCTCCGGGGGGTACAGCCGGAACCGGAACACCGCGCATCGGGACTGGATGGGGTCGATGATCCGGGAGGAGTAGTTGCAGGAGAGGATGAACCGGCACGACCCCGAATATCGCTCCATGACCCGCCGCAGCGAGGCCTGGGCTTCGGCGGTTAGGTTGTCCGCCTCGTCGAGGAAGAGGAGCTTGAACCCGACCGAGCCGAGCGGCGAAGTGCGGGCGTATTCCTTGATCTTGGTCCGAACGGTATCGATTCCGCGTTCATCCGAGGCATTGAGCTCGAGAAAGTTCTGCCGCCACTCGGATCCGAACAGGTCCCGGGCCAAGCACAGGGCCGCCGTGGTCTTGCCGGTGCCGGGCGGGCCCGCAAAGAGCAGGTGCGGCATCGACCGTCGTTCGGCGTACCCCTGGAGAAGGCGCACGATCCCCGCCTGGCCCACCATCTCGGAGAGGGAGTGCGGGCGGTACTTCTCGACCCAGATCGATCCGTCGGCGACCCCGGGGTTCATGGCGGAACTCCGGGCCCGGGCGGCCTCTTTACCTTACCGCCCGCCCCCGCTCGGGGGGCCCCTCCCGGGGGGCCCGTTGTCCACCGGGAGGCTGGCTCGGATGTCGCCCCCGGGACCGATGCTCCGGCGGGGAAAAATTGCCCCCGAAGCGACTCCGCCACGAGGAGCCCATACTGACCGAGCGCCTGCCGGTTGCCGCCGTGGTCGTCGCGCTCGACGATCCCGAGCAGCCATCGCAACTGGCCGAGCGCTTCGCGCCAGAGCCCGACATCGAAGGTCCGGCCTCCGGGGTTCGAAGGTCCAGGAGGGCAGGCGCGGAGGGCCGCCTCCAGGGTAGAGATGGCGGCCCGGATCTCGGGGAGGGAAGGGTTGGAAAGGCGGACCAGGCCCCGACTGAACTCCTCAAACCAGGGAATCAGCTCGGGGAGCTGGGTCGGGGGCCCCCCGGAGGGGCAGGGGCCCGAGGTCCTCTCGGGCCCACCCTCGGCCCCCGATGGTGGATCGGCAGTACGGTCGGCCATTCGAACCCCCCCCACACGTCCCGGCCGGCATTCCGTGATGGGATTATATCGCCTCGGACGCTGCGATTCCCATGCGGGAGAGGCTCGCCCACGTCGTTTTCCGGGGAACCCTGAGGGAACGGACGGTCGAGCCGTACCTGACCCTCCTGCGCGGGCTGCGGGATCGACGGCGGATCCGGGGGGTGCTCTTCGACATCTCCAGCGGCGGCGGGGAAGTGACCGCCTCGAGCGACCTCTTCCGGGCCCTCCAGCGGCTCAACGCGATCAAACCGGTCGTGGCCTCGATCGGGGCCATCGGAGCCTCTGGGGCGTACCTGGCGGCTCTCGGAGCCCGCCGGATCGTCGCCCGCCCGGAAAGCCAGGTGGGATCGATCGGGGTGATCTACCCGCACCTCGCGACCCGCGAACTCCTCCGCCGCTGGGGAATCGGGGTCGAGATGATCCACGCCGGCCGCCACAAGGATGCCTACCAGGGGTACCGGCCCCTCGACCCGGAGGAGCGGCAGAAACTCCAGACGCTCGTCGACGAAGGCTACGACGCCTTCGTCCGTCGGGTCGCCGAGCAACGTCACCTGTCGCCCGACGCCGCCCGGACCCTGGCGACCGGGGAATCCTGGACCGGGGCCACGGCCCTCAAGCTCGGCCTGATCGATGCCCTCGGAGATACCGAATCGGCGCTGGACGAACTCGGCCGGCTGACCGGGGTGGCGCCCCGTCGGACGGTCCGTCTGACGCCTCCACGACCGTTCCTCGAGCGGATCCTGTCCCCGGTGGCCCAGGGCTTCGGCCGAGGGGTCTCGACCCAGTTGGCCGAGTCGGTCGAGGACTGGTTCGAGCTGGGCTCCCTGCGCCGGTAGGCCGCCGGGGACCCCCCAACCGCCCGTGGATGCCGAGCGGTACCCGGGACGGATCCTTCGCCGGCCGATAGGGAAACGGCCGGCCCTCGTCGGTCAGGTTTATATGCCCCTTCCCCGTCGGAGGGGTGGCATGCCCGACAAACGGCGTTCCGGCTTCTC
>Ga0070737_10004076_pt1 | contig 14982 bp, 10 predicted proteins | sample Coa_R1_10_FD_66438 | JGI IMG/M metagenome (GOLD analysis project Ga0070737, IMG submission 66438) | Surface soil microbial communities from Centralia Pennsylvania, which are recovering from an underground coalmine fire - Coalmine... | ecosystem: Environmental > Terrestrial > Soil > Unclassified...
GCGCAGGCGGCGCCGGGGACCGCGCAGGCGGCCACCCCGCCGCGCGCCCGGGACCGCTTCGACCCGCCGTCGCTGGCCCGCGCGAAGAGCGAGCCGCTGCCGGGCATGCGGGAACTGGCTGAGTTCACCCATCCCGCGCTGGCGATCATCGGCCTCGGTTTCTGGCTCAGCTACGTGCTGAGCCGCGACCGCGTGTTCGCCGCGATCGGCTCCGGCGTCCTGCTTGGCGCGATCGCCGCGGGCGTGTCCTGGGCCATCGTCAACGCCCGCGCCGCCAAGCGCGCCGCGGACGGCGGGCCGGCCGCGGCCGGCCCGTACGCGGGCGCGCTTTCCTTCTCACCACGGCTGCTCGTCCTGCACGCTGCGGGCGCGGTTCTCACGCTGTTGATCGCCGTGGTGATCGCCGCCCGCGCCTAGCCCGCCCCTATCCGTGTGCCATCTCGGATGCCCATCCGCGTGCCATCCCGGATGAATGTGACATTCAGCCGGCTATAGCCGGCTCGATGTCACATTCATCCGCCGCGAAGACTTCAGCCGCCGCCGCGAAGACCTTGCGGGATCTACCGCGAAGACCTCGCGGGCCGGGCCGGCGCTACGCGCCGGCCAGTAGCGGCGGCAGAGACGCCACCGTCCGTTCGGAATAATGCATTTCAGCGGCCGACACCAGGGCGGAGAACAGCCGGGGGTCAGTCCCCTGCTCGGGGTGCCACTGCACGCCGACGATGAACTCTCCGGGGGAGGCGGACTCCACCGCCTCGATGATGCCGTCGTCCGCCCACGCCACCGCGATCAGCCCGTCGCCGACGCGGTCCACGGCCTGGTGGTGGTGCGTCGGCACCTCGAAGTACTCCCCGCCGGGCAGGATGGCCTGCACGGTCGTGCCGCTGGTGACGCGGACCTTGTGCATGCCGAAGCCGTGGGGCAGGCCGCTGTGCTCCTCGTGCCCGACGAGGTCGGGGACGTGCTGGTGCAAGGTGCCGCCGCAGGCGACGTTCAGCACCTGCATGCCGCGGCAGATGCCGAGCAGCGGCACGCCGGTCCGGATCGCGGCGTCAGCCACCGCCAGTTCCCAGGCGTCACGGTCGGGCGCGTTCACGTCCGTCTTGGGGTGCCTGGCGGCGCCGTAGATGGCGGGGTCGATGTCACCTCCGCCCGCGATCACGACGCCGTCCAAGACGGCCACGGTCTCCTCGGCTTCCGTGGCATCGCCGCCGGGCGGAAGCAGGACCGGGCGGCCCCCGTTCTCCCTGATCGCGGTCACGTAGGTCCACGGCAGTAGGGCACCTTCTTCCGACCAGCCCCGCCAGTCGGCGTTCGTGTGGTACGTGGTAATACCAATCGTCGGCGCCATTTGTCCCCTTCACGATGATGGAAGCGCACCGAAACCGCCGTCATGCCCGCTGCGCTGGCCCGAGGACTACCCCCGGAAACCCCGAAAAATCCGGCCAGGCAATGGGGAAGGCGGGCGAGGTGCCGAGATTGAGGTTACTAGCGCAAAGCCTGGGATTGCGGCTAATCCACGATACTGCTGATAGTAACACTTGATAAACGTTCTGTAATCAGAGCCGGCGCGAGCGCTGGCGCTCCCGCCCTCCGCCCATGCCGTTGTTTTCGCCTGTTCTGGCGGTACGATCACGGTGGGCGGAGCGTGCGGGGGGCCGGACCGCGATGAAGGGACGGCGGCGGGACCGTGCGGGAGGCCATCAGACGAGCCGCCGGCGCGGTCCGGGCCGCGCGGGCGGGCGTTACCACGCGGGCGGGCCTTGCCAGGCAGGCGGGCCTTGGCGGGCGGGCGGGCGTTACCGGGCAGGCGGGCGGCGGGGCGCAGGCGGGCTTGTCACGCAGGCAGGTCTTCGCCATGCTTGGCGGCGGTGCCGTGCTCACGGCCGAGGCGGCCTTCCTGCGCGGGCGGCAGCCCGGGTCATGGTGGGGCTCGGCGGCCGCGTCCGACCCGGCGGGCGGGCCGGCATACATTCCCTGCTACCCGCTCGCGGCCAGCGGCTACGCACCGGACGGCGCCGCGGGCGCCACCGCGGCGTACCCGCTGTCCTCGGTCCGGCTGCTGGACGGGCCGTTCCGGGCCAACCAGGCGCGGAACCTGAACTACCTGCTCTTCCTCGACCCGGACCGGATGCTGCACACGTTCCGGCTGAACTACGGCCGGCCCTCGGCCGCACTGCCGTGCGGCGGGTGGGAGGCACCGAACATGGAGGTCCGCGGGCACACCACCGGCCATCTGCTGTCCGGGCTGGCCCTGTCGTACGCGAACACCGGCAGCCCGCAGGCGAGGGCGGCGGGGGAGTACCTGGTGGGCCAGCTCGCGCAGCTCCAGTCGATCGCGCCCCTCGCCGGGTACGCGCCAGGCTACCTGTCGGCGTTCCCCGAGTACTTCTTCGACTGGCTGGAGGCGGGGCGGCGCGTCTGGTCGCCGTACTACATGATCCACAAGTACCTGGCCGGGATGATCGACCAGTACCAGCTGGCCGGCGTGGGACAGGCGCTCGACGTCGCGATCCGGCTCGCCGACTGGGTGGACGCGAGGACGTCCCGGCTGAGCTACGCGCACATGCAGCAGGTGCTGCAGAACGAGTTCGGCGGGCTGCCGGAGGCGCTGGCGAACCTGTACCGCATCACCGGGTCGGAACGGTACCTGCGGACGGCGGAGCGGTTCTATCACGCACGGTTCCTCGACCCCCTGGCGGCGGGCGACGACATGCTCGACGGCGAGCAGTGCAACGTCAGCGTCCCGAAGGTGATCGCTTCCCTGCGCATGTGGGAGGAGACGGGGGAGGCGAAGTACCGCGCCATCGCGGAGAACTTCTGGCAGATCGCCACGGCGCATCACTCCTACGTGATCGGCGGCCAGGGCAACCACGAGCACTGGGGGCCGCCGGACGTGGTGGCCGGCGCGCTGTCCAACTACACCTGCGAGGGCTGCGTCACCTACAACATGCTCAAGCTGACGCGGCTGCTGCACTTCCACGACCTGGCCCGGGTGGACCTGCTCGACTACTACGAGCGCGGGCTGTTCAACCAGATGCTCGGCACCCAGGACCCGGACTCCCCGCACGGCTTCGTCTGCTATTACACCGGGCTGTCCGCGGGCGCGTTCAAGCAGCAGCCGCTGAACTACTTCCCCCGGGGCAACCCGGACGTCTACTCCACCGACTACGGCGATTTCACCTGCGACAACGCCACGGGTCTCGAAACGGCGGCGAAGTTCGCGGACACCGTCTACGCGCGCGACCCCAAAGGCGTGTACGTCAACCTGTTCATCCCGTCCGAGGTCCGCTGCGCCGACCAGGGCATCACGCTGCGCCAGACGACCGGCTTCCCCGACGACCCGGTGGTCCGCCTCACCGTGATGCGCGGCACCGCCCCGATGATCCTGCGGCTCCGGGTGCCGGGCTGGACCGCCGGGCCGCCCGATGTGGTGCTGAACGGCACGCCGCTGCCGAACGCGGTCGTGCCGGCCGGGTCAGCCGCCGTGACGACCGGCCTGACCGCCGGCGTCGCCGGCGCCCGCGCGGGGAGCGCCGGCGGCTGGGTCGTGGTCAGCCGGCACTGGCGCCCCGGCGACTACCTCGAGGTCACCTTCCCGATGCGCCTGGCGTTCGCCGCCGCCCCCGACGACCCCGCCGTTCAGGCGGTCACCTACGGCCCGGTCGTCCTCAGCGGCCGTTACGGCGCCAGCTACGCCACCGCCGTCACCCCCGCCGCGGCGCCCCCGGGCACCGGCGGCCCAGGGATCGCACCGCTCCCGGTGCTCGAGGTCGCCTCGGTCCGGCGCGTCACCGGCCGGCCGATGACGTTCGAGGCGACCGCCGACGCCCAGCGGATCACCATGATCCCGGTCGCCCGCGCCCAGCACGAGCACTACACGGTCTACTGGCGCACGGCGTGACCGCCGCCTGCGGCCGCCGTAGAATCGGGCATTGATGACGTGCAGCGCCTCGGTTTCCATCTGCGGCGACGTCGAGCGGCCCGCTCGCCTCGCGCTGGCGGAGCTGCGCTCGCTGACGGACGCCGAGGTGGTCGCGGACTTTCACTGCCGCGAGGGCTGGAGCCGGCCCGGCGAGCGCTGGCGCGGAGTGCGGCTGCGGACCCTGCTCGCGCTCGCCGGCGCCGCCGATACGGCCGGCTATGTCACGGTCGGCTCCGGCGGGTACACCGCCGTGCTCACCCGCGAGCAGGCCGAGGATGAGCGGGTGCTCCTTGCCCTGGAGCACGAGGGAGCCGTGAGCCCCCGGAGCCCCGGCTTCCCGCGGCTGGTCGGCCCCTCGGAGTGGGACTGCTTTCTGAGCGTCAAGTCGGTGGACCGGATCGAGGTCACCCGCCAGCCTCAGCGAGCGACCGCGGCGGCGATCGCGCTCGCCCGGCTTGGACGCTAGCGCGGCGTTCTTCAACGAAGGTACACAAAGGGTCGGCTGCCGGGACCGTCTTGGCCTGGGCCTTCAGGCAGGCGCCCGCTCCGGGTGCGGCCGCTCCGTGCGGCCGTGGGCCGTGCGGCCGTTATTCAGGCTTGCATTCAGGCTTGCTGATCTGGATCGGCTCGGCGGCTCGCGTGGCCTGCGCGTTCGCCTAGCGCCCCTATTGCCCCTATTGCCCCTAGCGCCACCAGGGACGACGGCGGACCTCCGCCATCCGCAGCGCCGGTCCGCTGACCGCCTGCGCGCTGCGGCTCAGGTGGTGCAGGTGCTCCTGCACCCACAGCAGGTGCGGGTGCGGCAGCTGCTGCGCGGGCGCCGTGCTGGCCAGCACGGCCGCGCCGCCGTGCGCGGCCGCCTCCGTCACCGGGGCGGCCCCGCCCGCTGGAACCGGGCCGGCCGCGTGCGCCGCGCCCTCCGGGGAGGCCGATGGGCGGGGGACTGCCGGTCCCGTCATCGGGGGCGGCGAGACGGCGGCCACGTCACCCGACCGCCCCGGACGGCTCACCTCGTCGGCTATCGCGCGGTAGAACCCGGCCAGGCCGGCCGCCGCCGATCGCAGCGTCACGCACGCTGGCGCGCCGGCGTACTCCTCCGAGCCGGCCAGCGGCAGGCACGCCGCGCCGGGCGGCATGCCGGGCGCCGACTCGGGCTGCCGCAGCCCGGCGAGCGTGTTCGCGGTCAGCCGCACCCGTGTCGAGGCGTTCACCAGGGTCCACAGGTCGTCCTTGCTCACTTTCTTGCTGCCCTGTTCGGCCAGGAACCCGCGCACCGCGTCGTCTAGCCTGATGCCCGCGCTCACGGCGGCCATCGCGGCGGCAGGCGGCATCATCAGCTCGCTCAGCGCCCAGTCCACCGCCTGCGTCAGATACTCCGCGCCCTGCCGGAACGCGTCGGCGAGGTCGGCCGCGACCACCGACGACGCGCCGCGCGGCCAGAACAGCACGCCTACCACCAGGCTGACCGCGCAGCCGATCGCCACGTCCTCGACGCGCAGCAGGCCGACCTTCCACCCGACGGGAACGAGCAGGTTGAACAGCACCACGATCGTCACGGTGAACGCGGCCTGCCCGACGAGGAACGGGGTCGTTCCCGGCGCATAGGAGGCGACGAGCACCGCCACGGGCAGCGCCACCCACAAGGCGGTCTGTCCTGTCCCGATCGCGAGCAGCAGCGCGGCGCCGACGATGAACCCGACGACCGTTCCCGCCAGCGCCCGCCACGCCGTGGCCCCGGTCGACGCCGCGCTGGTGCGCAGGACGGAAAGCGTGCCGAGGACCACCCAGAATCCGTGCTGCACGCTGGAGAGGTCTGCGACGGCGACCGCCGCGGCCAGGGCCACCGCGCCGCGCAGGCTGTTCAGGAACCACACCGAACGGATGCTGGCGTGTCTGGTCACCACGACCGCGGCTCCGGCCAGATCGGCCATCCGCGGGGCTCTGCTGATCCGGGGGGAGCGATCCTCCCCGGATCCTGCCTGCGCACGGGGGGACTGCCCGTCCGCCCGTAGCCCCCCGGCTCCCCGTCCACCCCCGGCTCCCCGCGCACCCCCCGCCACGGGCCCGGGGCCGCCGGCGTACCACGTGCGGCGCTCGGCTTCGACCATCTCCGTGCCGGCCCGGCGGCTCGCGATGAGCGCGTCGGCGGCAGCGCTGCGCGCGACGACCGCGATGGCCTGGGCGTGCACGGCATGCGCCGCCGCTACGCGTGCGTCGGGTTCCCCGGCGCGGCCGGACAGGCTGCTCAGGTTGGCCGCAGAGCGGGCACGCGCGGCCTCGAGCGCGCCGAAGTCCGGGTCCGCCTGCTGCCCGGACAGCAGCGCCTGGACGGCGGCGAGCATGTCCGCGGCGGCGCGCAGCAGATCGCGGTCGGCCAGGCATGCCCGGGCCATGTCGACGTGCCCGTCGAACGCGTCGCTGACCTGCGCGGCACCCCAGTCGAGCAGCTGGACAAGGCTGGACATCGCCTGGTCGGCGGCCGCCAGCCCGGTGGGCCGGAACGGCGCGGCGGTGAACGTGGTCCGCAGCTTCTCCTTGGCCGCGTGCATCGTCTGCGGCTGCGTGGCCTGCCCGCTCGCGGCGGTCCTGACGCGGCTGGAAAGTCCGGCGGCGAGTTCCGCCGCGGCCGCCCGGAGCCGGTCGCTGGGAGAGCGGGGGGACAGCAGCAGCACGGCTGCGGTTCCCGCCGCCGAGGCCAGCCACCAGCCTTCGAGCCGGCTGGGGATCGTGGCGGCGCCTCCCGCCGAGGCGACCGGCAGCACATAGGCGAACATCGCCGCGGTGGAGCCGGAAACGGCGTTCGGCCCGGCGACCCCTGCGAAGAATATCGCGAACGTGACGGGGATTGTGACAAGCGCGGCGAGCCAGGTTGTGCCGCTGACCAGCGTGCCGATGATCAGCGCGAGGCTGCCGGCGACGGCGAGGCCGGCGTGACAGGCAAGCTTGTCTTTCCTGGTGCCGCCGAACCCGGCGATGACCAGCGTCGCGAACCCGCCGAACGTCGCGAACAGCGCCATCTGCGGGTCGGCGATCACCTTGTAGGTCAGCGCGAACAGCGACGGGACGACGATGGTGGCCCGCACGGCCCGCATGGCGGCCGGCACCGACCAGCTTGGCTTCCACCAGGGCTGTGCCATCCTCAGCATCCTACGGACTGCCCGGCGCGGGCCGCCAGGCCTTATCTGGAGGGGCGGGCCGCCAGGCCTTCTCTGCGGCGAAGGGCGCCATCTGCGGCGAAGGGCGCCAGCCTTATCGTGCGGCGAGGATGGCTGTCACCGCGGCGCGGAGCGGCGCCATCCGCCGCGCGGCCGCCGCGCGCGCGGCGGCGAGATCATCCCCGGCCGGCTCGACGACTTCCAGGTACGCCTTGATCTTGGGCTCGGTGCCACTCGGCCGGATCACCACCCTCGCCCGGGGGAGCGCGTAGCGCAGCACGTCGGACGGCGGCAGGCCGGTACCGGGACCGGTGAAATCCGTGACCGTTTCGACGGGCAGCCCGCCAAGGGCGTCCGGCGGAGCGGCCCTGATCCGGCGCATGACCTCGGCCGGACTGCCGATGCGGAGGGATAGCTGCCCGGTCAGGTGCACCCCGTGTGCTCGCTCAAGGCTGTCGTAGCCGTCGAGGAGGGTCTGCCCGGCCGCTTTCGCGGCAGCGGCCAGGCGCAGGACGGCGAGCGCCGCGCCGATGCCGTCCTTGTCGCGGACCGCCTGGCCGACCTGGTAGCCGAGCGCCTCCTCATAGCCGAAGACGAACTCACACCCGGCTTGGTCATCGGCCGCCCGGGCGATCCACTTGAAGCCGGTGAGCGTCTCCTTGCAGCGCGCGCCGGCCGTCGCGGCGATCTTCGGCAGCAGCGTGGCGGAGACGATCGTCGTGGCCACGAGCGGCTCGCGCGGGTTCGTGTCCGCCCCCGGGCCGCCGTCGTCGTCCCCGCCGCCGCCCGCGCTGTTCCCCCCGCCGCCCGCGTTGTCGCCCCCGCCGGGCAGGTGAGCGCCGGGCAGGTGAGCGCCGGGCAGGTGAGCGCCGAGCAGGTGAGCGCCGAGCAGGTGAGCGCCGAGCAGCGCGCCCAGCTGGTCGCCGGATAGCTGCCGCCAGCCCCCCGGCCCCGGCACGGCCACCGCCAGCCGGTCCCCGTCCGGGTCGCTGGCCAGCACCAGGTCCGCGCCGAGCGCCCGTGCGTCCGCCAGCGCCAGGTCAAGCGCGCCGGGCTCCTCGGGGTTGGGGAACGCGACCGTCGGGAAGTCCGGGTCCGGCTTGGCCTGCGCCGCCACCATATGCGGGGCGGCGAACCCGGCCCGCCGGATGGCGCGCAGCATGAGGTCCCCCGCGACCCCGTGCATCGGCGTGTACACGATCGTCAGGTCATGGCCGTCCGCCGCGGGCACGGGGGCGTCCGCCGCGGGCACGGGGCCGGCGACCGCGTCGAGGTACGCCGCGGCGATCTCGTCGCCGTGCCAGACGATCAGCGGGTCGTCCAGGCTCGCCGTGGGGATCGTGGAAAGCGGGCCGAGCCGGGCGATGCGGCCTTCGATCTCGGCGTCGACCGGGGGGATGACCTGCGCGCCGTCGCTGAGGTACAGCTTGTAGCCGTTGTCCGCCGCGGGGTTGTGGCTCGCGGTTATCATGATCCCCGCGCTGACGCCCAGGTACCGGACCGCGAAGGCGAGCAGCGGCGTCGGACCGGGCCTGGGCAGCAGGTGCACCCGGACGCCCGCTCCCGCCAGCACCCGCGCCACCTCGTCCGCGAACTCATCCGAGCGGTGCCGCGCGTCGCACCCCACGACGACGGCGGGCGGTTCGCCCGGCGGTCGGGCGGCGGCCGCCTCGCTCTGAGCGGCCGCCTCGCCCCGAGCGGCGAGCAGCCATCCGGCCACCGCCGCGGTCGCGGCCCGCACGACGGCGCGGTTCATCCGGTTCGGTCCGGCGCCGACGGCGCCGCGCAGGCCAGCCGTCCCGAACGTCAGCCGTCCCGCGAACCGGTTCCGCAGCTCGGCGATCGCATCCTCGTCCGGTGCGGCATCCCCGGCCGGTGCGGCCCGGCTTAGCAGCGCACGCAGCTCAACCCGGTCATCCTCGTCGGGATCGTCGGCTATCCACGCCGCTACCGCCTCGCGTACCTCCGAGTCGATCGCCACAGCCACCCCCGCGCATCGCTCAACCTTCCGCCCTCATGATGCACGCTTCGCGCCCCGCACGCCCCGCGCCCCGCACGCCCCGCGGGCATCAGGAGCGGTGGCTGACCGCCGGAACGTCTTCCAGCGCGGCGGCCACGCGGGCCAGCAGCGTTCTGAGCGTGGCGGTGGCCACGGTGCGCAGCAACAGCCGGTCAAGCCCGGCGCCCAGCGCGCCGAACGGGGGACGGTAGGAGCCGGTCAGCGTCAGCCGCGCGCCCTCGCCGTCGCCGGTCAGCCGGATGTCGGCGTCGAGCGCGGGAAACAGCCCTCCCGTTACCCCGGTCGCCTCCCACCGCAGCCCGATCGCCATCGTCCCGTCCCGGTGGACAGGCTCGGTGAACCAGACTCGTACCAGCCGGGACGCGCCTGGCATGGCGCCTGCCGGCCCGACCCGCATCAAATGCTCCACGCCGTCCTGGTAAACCGCCTCCGACATCTCCCGGAACCAGCCACCGCGCGGCAGCCTAGCCAGCCGCGCCGCCGCGGTGGCGAAGGGGACGGCCAGCACACGCTCATGGGAGAAGAACACATCGACAGTCAACCCGCCGCCGTGGCCGGCCCGGAGTGACCAAAGGCCCGCGTTCCAGCGCCGCAGGTCCCGGCCCTGAACAGGATGAGGCGATGCTTCATAGCATCTTCAGAGCACGGTCAGATGCGAATCCTTCGCTCCGCGGACAGCGCTCAGCGGGATCGACTGGTCGAAAGTGACGAGCCGGCCGTCATGGGCGACCGCCAGCGCCAGCGGGTACGCGCCGGTCACCTGCCGCGGGCCGTGCAACCGCGAGGCGTCCACGACGTGTTCATCGGCCAGGCTCACCGAGCAGGGCCAGAATTCGTGATACGCGGTGCTGCTCGCGCGGGCCAGCCGCTCGAGGGCCAGCCCGGGGGCACCGGGCTTGGGTAGCGAGGCTGGCTGACTCGCGCAGCCTGTCGATAAGCGCGTTGGAGACCGCTTCGCCCCGGTGCGGCAGCGGCCGGAAGCCGTAGAAGCCATCGGTGTCCGCGGACGTGGCTGCCTCGCGCTGTTGCGTCAGCGCCTGCCGTGCGAGTTCAGACAGGACCGCGCCGGCCGTGCGGTGCTCACGCCGTGCCCGTTCCCTGACGGCAAGCAGGACGTCATCATCGAGCGACAGGGTAGTGCGCACACATCTGAGTTACTGCATCAGTGAAACCAGGCACACCGGGCAGCGCGTCAGGACTTGATGTAGGGGACGCCTTCGGCGCGCGGGCCGCGCACCTTCCCGACCAGGCCGGCCACCACGATGATCGTCACCACGTAGGGCGTAAGCAGCAGCAGGTTCGACTGGATGGGCACGTTGATGCTGGACAGGATGGACTGGAGCTGCGTGGTGAAGCCGAACAGCAGCGCCGCCCCGATCGCCCCGAACGGCGTGTACCGCCCGAAGATCATCGCCGCCAGCGCGATGTACCCCTCGCCCGAGGACATGTCCGGGCCGAACGAGCCGACCGAGCCGATCGTGAAGTACGCCCCGCCGATCCCCGCGATGAGCCCGGAGACGATGACGTTCCGGTACCGCGTCGCCAGCACGCCGATGCCCACGGTGTCGGCGGCCACCGGGTGCTCGCCCACCGCCCGGGTGCGCAGCCCCCACCGGGTCCGGAACAGCCCCACCTGCACCACGGCGAGCAGCACGTACGTGATGTACAGGAAGACGGTCGAGTCGAAGAAGACCGGCCCGATGATCGGGATGTCACCGAGCAGCGGGATCTTCAGCAGGCTGAACGTCGCGGGGTTGTTCAGCGTGTCACCGTACGGCACCATGATCGCGTTGTACAGGTAGCCGGTGAGCCCGAGCACCAGCGTGTTGAGCACGACGCCGAGCACCACCTGGTCGACCCGGTAGGAGATCGCGAACAGGGCGAGCAGGACGGCCACCAGCGACCCGGCCAGCGCCCCGCAGAACAGCCCCAGCCACAGCGACCCGGTCACCGACGTCGCGATCGCCGCGCAGAACGCGCCGAGCAGCAGCTGGCCTTCGATCGCGATGTTGATCACGCCGGACGTGGAGCAGATCACGCCGGTCAGCGCGCCGAGCATGATGGGGATCGAGTCGTCAAGCGTGCCGGACAGCAGGTTCACCACGTTGAACGGGATCGTCTGCCCGGCGTCGGCCCAGGCGATCAGCGCGACGATGAACAAGAAGAGCACGAGCCCCACGACGACCCGGCGTGGCACGCGGGCGAGGGGAACGATTCCCAGCAGCGAGAGCAGCCGCAAGCCGGCCAGGGCCAGGGTGATGCCGCCGCACACGTAGCAGGCAGCCGCGGCGGGCAGCACCAGGTTGGGCACCGTGACCCTGGCGAACTGCGGCGTGAACGCGAACGTGGCCGACCCGTGCGCGTGCAGCCCGAACACCACGATGTCCACGAGCCCGAACACCGCGTACGTGAGCGGCGCGGCGAACCGGCCGCCCCACGGCGCCGCGCCGCCTCTGGCGGGACCGGGCGCCAGCAGGACCGGCAGCCGCTCGGCCGAGGCACGTGACGTCACGCGTTCCACCCCTTGGACATGGTCGTGCCGACCCCGCCGGCCCGTGCCGCGCGCAGCCGGTAGATGGCCCGGACCAGCGGCGGCGCCGCCACGAACAGGACGATCAGCGCTTGCAGCACCTGCACGATCTGCACCGGCGTGCCGGTCGACGCCTGCATCCCGGGCGATCCCGCGTGCAGCGCGCCGAACAGCAGGCCCGCCGCCACCACGCCGCCCGGCCGCCCGAGGCCGAGCAGGGCCACGGTGATCGCGTCGATCCCGTAGGTGCCGAAGCTCTGCGGGTTGAGCGTGAAGTCGGTGCCCAGGATCACGGTGGACGCGGCCAGCCCGGCGAGGCCGCCGCCGATCGCCATCACCAGGGCCCAGTTGCGTTCCACGTTCATCCCGGCGACCCGCGACGCGGACGCGTTCGCGCCGATGCCGCGGAACTCGAACCCGGTAGTCGTCCGGTTGAGCAGCCACCACACCCCGAACGCGCAGGCCAGCGCCAGCGGGAAGCCGGCGTTGATGCGCAGGTGGGTGCCGGCCAGCAGCGGCAGGTGCGCGTTGGACGCGATCGGCGGCGTGATCGGGTTCGGCGACCCGGGCGCCTGCATCAGCGACGGCGAGGAGAGCAGGTAGGCCAGCAGGTACAGCATGACGTAGTTGAGCATGATCGTGACGATCACCTCGTGCGCCCCGGTGCGCGCCTTGATCTCGCCCGCCAGCCAGCCGAGCGCGGCGCCGCCGGCGAACCCGCCGAGGACGCAGACGACCACATGCACGAAGAACGGCATGCTCACGTCGTAGCCGAGCCACGCGCTCATGATGGCGCCGCCGATGAACTGGCTCTGCCCGCCGATGTTGAACATGCCGGCCTGGTACGGCAGCGCCACGGCGAGCCCGGCGAGGATCAGCGGCGTCGCCTGTACCGCGGTCTCCGACAGCGGGTTGAACACGGCGGACAGGTATCCGTCGTGGACGGCGACCGGCAGCGAGGCCTGCTGGAACAGCGCCGCGACCGTGTGCGGGTTGAACACCGAGCCCTCGAACAGCGCCACGTAGGTGCCCGCCGCGGCGTCCCATGCCCGCGCGACCGCGTTCCCCGGCGCGGTGAAGAAGCTGCCCCAGGCGTGCAGCACGCTGGCATTGGTGAAGGCGGTCAGCAGCCCGCCGAGCACGGTGGCGGTGAACAAGGCGAGCACCGTGACCGTGACCGTGTTTCCCTCGAGCACTGACTGCCGGAGAATTTCCCCGAACGGACGGTGGCGACTGTCCCCGGCGGCCTCCTCCGCCGCCGGCGGTGTCGCGGAAGGTTCCGCCGCGGGTGGCGGGGCAGTCATGGTTCCTCCTGCAAGGCGGCCGCCTCCGCCGCGCTGTCCGGGCTGTCCGGGCTGTCCGGGCTGTCCGGGCTGCCGGGGACGCCTGCCTCGCCGTCAGCGGGTCCGCCGGGGACTTCGGTCACGCCGTCGCCGCCGTCGTCGCCGTCGTCGCCGTCGTCGGCGCCGCCGGCCATCAGCCGGCCGAGCTCGGCGGCGGGCACGCCGGGGCCGCGGAAGCCGGTGATCTTGCCCTCGTACATCACCGCGATGCGGTCGGCGAGCGCGTAGATCTCGTCCAGTTCGGAGGAGACGATGACCACCGCGACGCCGTGGTCGCGCTGGCCGACGATCCGGCGGTGCACGAACTCGATGGAGCCGACGTCGAGGCCGCGGGTGGGCTGGCTGGCGATCAGCACCTTGTGCTCCCGGCCGAGTTCCCTGGCCAGGATGACCTTCTGCTGGTTGCCGCCGGACAGCGTGCCGGCCGGGGCGGCGCCGGATTCGGTGCGGATGTCGAACTCGGCGATGCGCGCGGCCGCGTTCCTGGCGATCTCGGAAAGGTTGAGGTTGAGACCCGAGGCGTACGGCGGCTGGTCGTAGGTGTCCAGGATCAGGTTCTCGGTCACCGTGAAAGAACCGACGAGCCCGTCCTCCTTCCTGTCCTCCGGCACGTAGGCGATACCCGCCCGCAGCCTGTCCCTGGGCGACGCGCGGGTAAGGTCCACCCCGTTCAGCGTCACCGAGCCGGCCACCGCGGGCCGCAGCCCCATCAGCGCCTCGCACAGCTCGGTCTGCCCGTTGCCCTGCACGCCGGCGATCCCGAGGATCTCCCCGGCGCGGACGTCGAAGGACAGCCCGCGCACCGCCAGCTCGCCGTGCTCGCCGGCCACCGCCAGGCCGGTGACGCGCAGCACGACATCCCCCGGCCGCGCCGGCGTCTTGCTCACCCGCAGCTGCACGTTCCGGCCGACCATCAGCGACGCCAGGTCCTCCTCGGTCGCGGGCGGGGTGCGCTGGCCGACGACCTTGCCGCGGCGCAGCACGGTGATCGTGTCGGCGATCGACTGGACTTCCCTGAGCTTGTGAGAGATGAAGATGACCGACGTGCCGCCGTCCCTGAGCTGGCGGATGATCCGGAACAGCTCCTCGGTCTCCGCCGGGGTGAGCACCGCCGTCGGCTCGTCCAGGATCAGCACGTTGGCCTGCCGGACCAGCGCCTTGATGATCTCGACCCGCTGCTGGATGCCGACCGGCAGGTCCTCGACCAGCGCGTCCGGGTTCACGTCGAGGCCGTAGCGGTGGGAAAGCTCCCGCACGCCGCGGCGTGTCCTGCGCCGGTCGAGGAGGCCGGCCCGGCCGGTCTCCTCGATGCCGAGCGTCACGTTCTCCGCGACCGTGAAGACCGGCACCAGCATGAAGTGCTGGTGCACCATGCCGATGCCGGCCGCGATCGCGTCCCTCGGCGAGCCGAACCTGGTCGGCTTGCCGTCGATGAGGATCTCGCCCTCGTCGGGCTGGGTAAGCCCGTACAGGACGTTCATCAGCGTGGTCTTCCCCGCGCCGTTCTCCCCGAGCAGGGCGTGGACCTGCCCAGGGGCCACCGAGAGGCTGATCCCGTCGTTGGCCACGATCGGGCCGAACCGCTTGGTAATGCCCCTGAGCTCAAGTTCCACGTGCGATCAACCGCGCTTAGCTGACCGGGCTCTTGGTCGGCGTCTTGATGGACCCGTTCTCGATGCCGGCCTGGATGGCCTTCAGCTCGGCCTGCAGCGACGCCGGGACCTTGCCGGCGTAGTCGTGGAACGGCGCGAGCGCGACCCCGCCGTTGGCCAGCGTGCCGATGTAGTTGCCGCCCTTGAACGTGCCCGCCTGCGCGGAGAGCACCGCGTTCTTCACCGCGGTCTGGATGCCCTTGGTCACGCTGCTGATGAAGTACTTGCAGTACTGCGCGGCGCTTATGCAGCCGTCGGTGTCCACCCAGAGCATGGCGACGTGACCGCCCGCGCTGTCCGCGTCCTGGACCGCCTTGGCCGCGCCAAGGCCGACGTTGCCCGCGACCGGGAAGATGA
>Ga0070737_10004077_pt1 | contig 14981 bp, 12 predicted proteins | sample Coa_R1_10_FD_66438 | JGI IMG/M metagenome (GOLD analysis project Ga0070737, IMG submission 66438) | Surface soil microbial communities from Centralia Pennsylvania, which are recovering from an underground coalmine fire - Coalmine... | ecosystem: Environmental > Terrestrial > Soil > Unclassified...
ATCCGTGCTCAGGCGTCCACCGCTCGGAGCAAGGCAGAAATGTATTAGTTCATATCAATGACGTAGCTTTATTTTTGCGTGGTCCCTAAGGAATACCTGCCGGCAGCATGATGACAGGCGCTAATCCGGCACACAGAGCGGAGGGCACTCTTGCTTTTTCTTTCTCATCTTTTTGTTCCTGAACGGGGAGGGAATTGCGGGCAGCATTCTGGCGTAAAGGCGGCAATCTGGAATACAAAGGCGGATGGTGACCCAATCGGATTTTCTGATTCTGCGCGAGTTTCCTTCTGGAGAAATTGAAGCGAAATGGCGGGAGTTCCTGAAGGATGTGGAATACCCGGGCCACTTCAACGCTCCGGAATATTTCCTGGAACCGTATTGGGATGGCAAGCGGCCCTTTGCCATTCTGGCCATGCACCGGGATAAAGTTGTGGGAGCGCTCACCGGCGTTCACGAGGGTGAGGAAACGGTCAGCGGTCTTCAATCCCGGCCTCAGGTCTGCCTTGCAAAGTCGGCTGATCCGGCGATTGCCGCGGATGCCCTGGCCAGAGGGTTGCTTGCCGAGGCCGGCGACTCCAAGCTGATCACCCTTTACACTTGGCATTGGACGCCGCTCGATGAGCTCAAGAAATATCGATTCCGGCGACGCGAACTGGAAGGATGCATAGTCCTGGACTGCACCCTGGGCGCAGAGGCGCTTTTCAAGCAGTTTTCCAAAACCCGGCGTTACAACATTCGCCTGGCTATGCGAGAGGGGGTTGAAGTATTCCAGGCAACCACGGAGGAGGAATTTCGGACCTATTACGATATTTATCTGGGTTGGTGTCGGCGAAAAAACATCACGCCCTTTCCTTATGAGATGGAAAAAAAGGCATTTTTTGCCACCCGGAATAACCGGCGGCTGTTTCTAGCCCGCTCGTCAGGGAAAATTATCGCTGGAAGCATCATTCGATTCTTTCCCGGCGGACTCTCGGAATATGCAAGGAACAATTCTCTTCCTGAATTCCTGCGTCTGAATCCAAACGACCTGATCCAATGGCGGGCCATCGAGTGGCTTTGTCAGGAGGGCATCCAGCGGCATTCCATGGGCGGGGCCCACGCCTTCCTGCAAAAGTTTGGAGGCGCCATGGCCCCGGTCTATCGCTATCGGTTGGATCGGACGTTGCTTCGGCGGCACGACTTGCGAGAGGCTTTGAGCGATCGGGGACGAGCCACGCTGAAAAAACTTCCTGCGCCTGTCGAGAAGGCTGCGCGGAAATTTATGGGCGCCTGATATCCGCTTTGAGACCGCAGTTATTGCAGCTTGGTGAGCACGACCCGTCATTGTGGCGATCAATTTTGTGGCGGCGCTGTCCTCAGCGCCGAAGAGTGCTGGCGAGGAGGCTAGCGCTACAGTAAAGATTGCCACGATGATCGGTGTGCGCATGGAGAGATCCTCAGCGATGGAGATCAGCGTTATTGTCTGCACGCACAATCGATCTGCGATTCTCCGGCAGACTCTTCTCAGCTTGAGCGACATGGAGTTGCCGAAGGACCTGTGCTGGGAAATCCTGGTCGTCGATAACAACTCTACGGATGATACGCGCCGGGTTGTGGAATCCCTGGGTGCTTGCGAACTGCCCAACCTGCGCTACGTTTTCGAGCGGCAGCAGGGCCTTTCTTTTGCGCGAAATCGCGGGATCGCCGAAGCGAAGGGCGAGATTGTAACCTTCACGGACGATGATGTGGTTGTGGCGAAGGACTGGCTGGCCGAAATCAGAAAGGCGTTTCAGGAATTTCAACCCGCCTGTGTGAGCGGCAGGATTCTTTTGCACCCAGACCTTCGCTTACCGGCATGGTGGGACAGACGTTGGAATGGATCGCTCTCAGAACTGGATTTGGGCGATCAAGTTATCCTGGATGAGTTCGGGTACGGCGCTAACATGAGTTTCCGGCGCGAAACCCTTGCGAAATATGGCTTGTTTAGGACGAATTTGGGAAGGACCAACCACGCCCCGGCCATGGGGGAAGAGACAGAACTCATGTTCAGACTCCGCCTAGGCGAGGAGCGCTTGGTTTATTATCCAAAGGCGATCGTTTATCATCGTCCGAGTGTGGCAAGGCTCTCGAAAAAATATCTTCGTCGATGGTTTTATCAGTACGGAATTTCCTTGCATCAAATCGATCTCGTGAGGTTCAGATCGGGCCGGTGGCTTGGGGGTGTGCCGCTTTGGCGATACCGTTGGGCAGGGGATGTCCTGGGGAGTGCGGCTTTCATATGGATCACGGGCGGCTCTCGGGAGAGATTTCATCAGGAATTGCGCGTCATTTGCCTGATGGGTTACTCAGCCTCGGCTTTCAAGCAGCGATTTCGTAGTCCGATTCGCGTGGAATCATAAATTTCGTCCGGCATGGATATCACCGTCCTTATCTGCACCTGTAACCGTGCCTCAAGTTTGAAGCAGACGCTTGCGAGTCTTCGGGCCCTTGAGATGCCTCCCTCCCTGGCGTGGGAAGTGGTGGTGGTCGACAATCATTCCACGGATTCCACGCGCAGCGTTATTGAAGAATTCTCTGCAACTTCGGGCTTAAATGTGCGTTACGTCCTCGAACCGCAACGCGGGAAATCGCATGCCCTGAATGCAGGCGTCCGGGAAGCGAAGGGTGAGATCATCGCCCTGACGGACGATGACGTAAGGGTAGCTACGGATTGGCTCGTGGAGCTGAAAAGGGCGTTTGACCAGTTCCGGCCCGCCTGCGTGGGCGGCAGGGTTCTTTTGCATCCAGATCTTCGCTTGCCTGCATGGTGGGATCGGAGATGGAAAGGAGTTCTTGCACACTGCGACCTTGGAGATGCCGTCATCAGGTCGGATTCCAGCTCTGTTAACGTATACGAATACGGGTACGGAGCGAACCTGGGTTTTCACCGCCGCGTGCTTGAGAAATACGGTCCCTTCAGAACGGATTTGGGTCCCGGCAAAATTGGCGTGGGAGAAGACACCGAATACGTTTTAAGACTGTATCTGAACAAAGAGCTCATCATTTACTATCCGAATGCTGTCGTTTATCATCTGCCCGACGTCGAACACCTCTCAAAGAAGTATCTCCGCCGGTGGTATTATCACAACGGTGTAGTCCTGCAGCGGCTTGATTTGATCCGCTTTCAATCATCCCGACGGATAGGGCACGTCCCCGTGTGGAGATGGCGATGGGCGGCTGAGACTTTGCGATCAGCAGTGGTCAATTTGTTGACGGGTGGCTTGCGAGAAGTGTTCAGCCAGGAATTACGAGTAATCCGTCTGGTTGGATACGGAGTGGAAGCCCTCAAGACGCAGTTCCATGTCGCACGGGCAGCGAAATCGTGACCCTTCTGGCCGGCGTCTTTGGCTGATGAAGCTGACCTTCCTGTAACCGCGTAAAGCATCCGACGTTGCGAAATCTTGCGCTTTTCGACCCTACTTTATGGATTTGAGCGTTATCATCGCTACTTTTAACCGTTCTGCCGTGTTAAAGCAGACGCTTGCAAGCCTTGAAAGCATGACGGTCCCCAGTTCAGTGCGTTGGGAACTCCTAGTGGCGGATAACAACTCCTCGGATGATACGCGGGCGGTCGTTCAAGAATTTGGACAGCATGCTCTGATGGAAGTTCGCTATCTCTTTGTGGCGCAACAGGGAAAGTCCTTCGCCCTGAATGCTGCGATTCAACAGGCGCGGGGTGAAATCATCGCCTTCACGGACGACGATGTGACCTTTGACCCGAAGTGGCTGATCAACTTGAAACGCGGACTTGACGAATGGGGTTGCATGGCTGTAGGCGGAAAGATCATCCCCGTATGGAATGGTCCGTTGCCCTCCTGGTTTCAATGGGAAGGCCAACAGGCTGTAGTGCATCTCGACCTGGGCGAGAGACCCAAGGAGCTGAACTTTGCGATTGGCGCCAACGCTGCTTTCAGGAGAGAGGCATTTGAAAAGTACGGCCTGTTCGAGACAAAAGTGGGTGTCAGCGCGGAATCAGCGGCGTCTTATGAAGACGATGAATTCGGTCACCGGCTGATTCGCGCCGGCGAGAAAATCATGTACGTTCCGGAGGCTATTGTCTATCATCCCGTCGCGCCTCACCGCCTGACGAAGGCATACTTCCGCAGGTGGTTCCGCGACAGTGGGCGGATGATGATAAAAGCGCGCATTTGGCCCGAGAACTCCGTGCTTTATGCGGGAATTCCCAGATATCTCTTTCGTGAATTGATTGAAAATCTGTTCAAATGGCCGGTAACTTTCGACGAAAAATTGCGTTTCCGACGCGAACTGCTGGTTCGGCGGGCGACGGGGGGCATGCTCGAAGGTTTGCGGATGCGTTGGTCGCGAGAGTGAATGCTGTGAGTGCTGCGTCACTTTTGCAGTGATAGCCCTCATATCTGTCCGGGTCGCGCGTATTTTCCCATGATGATTTTCTTGATCCGGCGCTTCAATCCGATTTTTGCCATCAGCTTGCCCAGGTAGAGAGAGAAGCGTTCGAGGAACAGGTGAGATGCAACCAAGGCGAGATTTTTGAAGTTGCGACGCAAATACAGAACCTGCGCGCATCGCAGAGATCCTGTCTTGATATGGTCCTTGTAAGCTAAGGTACCTTCCGTAAAATCGAAATATCGGTAATTCTCTTCGGTGAACAGACTTTCCATGAAGAGATAATATAAGACGTTGCCTGGTGACCACTGAGCATATTCCTGATCGTAGCCGATCATCTTATAGACAAGATTTTCTTTCTGAGCCACACAATAGGCGAACGAGACGGGCTTGTCTTTGTGGAACAGAATATAAGCCCGCACGCGATCGCTTCGGGCAAGCTCAATAAGCTCCTCTTCTTTCACAGCGCCCTGAAAGCCGGGTCCGCCCACCTCAACATGCCACGAGCGCGTTGAAACTTCGCTTGCCAGGCGATGGAATTCCCCCATTTCGTGTGGGTAACGAAACTTTCTCCACTGAATTTGTCCTCCGGAAAATTCCGTGAAACGACGGACGCGACGCCTTAGATTGTGCCGGGCGTTCTGGCTAAGCTGATCCAGATAATCCTGGAAAGAGCCCTGAAAATCCACAAAATACCGGTCCTTGGAGCCCACGACGTATTGGATAAAGCGAGGAAGTAAAGTGAGCCGCGGAGGGTCAACTGTGACCGGCAAGGCTGGAATGACCGCCGCTTCGATTCCATCTGGCAATGATTTCCAGGGGAGCGTCAGTTGGTCGATGGGTATTTCCAGTTGAGTAAACGGGACATCCAGTGCCATGGCAGGCAAAGCGACGCTCTTCAAAACTCTGCCGCCCAACATGAAATCAATTACTTCTTTCGCCGGCTTCCAATGCTCGGCTTCCAGGAGGGGGCTCGCGCCCTCCTGGTAATGAACTGGGATTTTAACCTTGGTGTCCATAGGCTCAGCGATTAGGAGACTGCAAGGATGAATTCATTGGTGGCTGAACGTCCTGGGTAAATACTGCAGAAGCCTGCCGCGCATCTTGATCCCCATAGGCTCGCGAGTAAGGAACAGCCAGAATAGTCCTGCTGCATAAACCGCTCCGCCTGAAACAACCTGTACGATCAGCAGACTGAGACTGGGCGTCGGAGAGAACCATCTGAAAAGCAAGAGCACAAAGATCAAAGGCACGCACATTCCGAGAGGCGGCAGATACGTCTGGGCGAAAGCTTGCAGCAGAGACATCTTCAGAATCTTGCACAGATGGGGTGCGATGACAAACATGCCAGTAAAGACCAGTGGGATGGCCGCGCCCATCGCTACTCCGACGATTCCCAGTCGGCGCACCAACAGAAGGCTGATCGCCAGACTCGCGGCGCCTTCGATGGGGTACACTTTCGCCAGCCAAACGTGCTGGTTGATTCCGTACAAAATTCGGGTGGAGGTTGCCTGGGAAAACCAGAGGGCTGCCGGAACGGTGAGCAAAACCAGGATGATGTAACTCTTGGCGACGTATTGGGGGCCCATCCACAACGAGATGATGGGCTTGCCCATGATGATCAGCAAGGCCGCGAAGGGGAAGGAAATGAAGGTACAGATGCGATTGCCTTCCACAAAGAGCTTGCGCATACGGGTTTCGTCGTTGGTGGCGTGCAGGTGACTGGCCATCGGGATGAAGATGAATGCAAGGTTGCGTACGATTCGCCCGATATACTCGGATAATTTCTCTCCGATGGAGTAGAACGTGATTGCCGCGGGCGAGATGAAAATCCCGGTGACAATGTTTTCCGCACCGCCGCGGAGCATCCCGGACAAAGTAACGACAAAGCTATTTAAACTATAATGGGCGACTAGGCGAAACGTCCGTCGATCGATGAACCTCAGTCCCCAATGAAGTTTCTGAATGCGCATCACGACGATAATGCAAAAGACGTTGTAGAGCACCATGTTGATTCCGCAGGTAATCAGGGCCACGGTTAGCAGACCCAACCCGCGGTCCAGGAAGAAGACTACGAGCCCCGCGCGGAGCAAAGTGCAGAAAATTTCAAAGGGGCTCATCAGATAGAACTTCTGCAGTCCCTCTAGAATTCCGCTAAACACGCTGAGCGGAAAATTGATGGCTAGCGCGGTTCCTGAAATGATGAACAGAAGCTGAGCGTCACGCAGAAAAGAAGGGGAAATTTTGAAGAAGGCATCCACGTAAGCTGAACCCAGCAGGGTCAGACCGAACACCAAGGATCCCAGGACGAGATATGAGAAAAAGCAGGTGTTCACCACGCGGCAGAGGTCTTCTTCGTTTCCGGTGGCCTTGAAGTTTGCGACATACCGGACGACTGAGGATCGAACGCCCAGGCTCAGCAGTCCGTAGTAGCTGGTGGCTGAGATAATTAAATAGTAGAGTCCGTAAGCGCTGTCCCCCAGACGATGAAGGACAAAAGGCGCTAATAAAAATCCTACAATGCTGCTGGTGATCAGCGACAACCAATTCGCAACAGCATTTTTTGCGGTTAACTTCCTGAGATTCATTCTGTGTTTGATCAATAGTTTGACTGTTCAGCCGGTGGGTTCGCGGCTGGTGGTCCCATCGCTTGGAGTTCCCGACGAACTGTCACGGCGCTAATGTTCCACCCTCGAGTTTGAAATGGGGAGGCGCCGCCCCTGTTCCAGGTGATTCATTTTCATTCGTTGAAAATCCTGGGGATACATTCCGAGTGGCGCTGGCGAGCCACAATATTGATTATTACAGATCGTGGAAGGCTGAACAATTTCAGCCTCCATCGCAGGTATGCTTTCATGAAACCGCAGCGGCCGGTGTGCCACTATCAGGAGCAAAAATCATGCCAATGTTTAACATTCATAAAATTCAGCCAGCGCTTTCACAACCACGACCTGATGTTCCTCCAACAGTTCAGGATAGATTGGGAGGGCGAGCGTTTCCCTGCTTGCAGCTTCGGCGCAGGGAATATCACCCTCATGATAGTTTAGATCGGCAAAAGCAGGCTGAAGGTGGAGGGGAATCGGATAATAAATTTCGCTTGGAATGCCGCGGCTTCTCAGGAATTCGCGCAGTTCGTCGCGCCGTGGGCATCGAATAACAAACTGGTTGTAGACGTGGGTGCAATTTGGTGGCAGGGCTGGGAGGGTGATTTGTTCCAGTCGATGTTGAGCGAAAAGTTGGCTGTAACGAGAGGCAACTTCTTGCCGCTGCCGTGTCCACTGAGGCAAGTAGGGCAGCTTGGCCCGAAGGATCGCGGCCTGGAGCGCATCCAGGCGGCTGTTGGTGCCGAGGATTTCGTAGTGATATTTTTTCCGGCTGCCGTGGACTCGGAGTCGGCGCAAACGGTCAGCCAATTCCTGATCCTGGGTGGTGATTATGCCGCCATCGCCCGCGCCTCCCAGATTCTTTGAAGGGAAGAAACTGAAACAGCCGAGAGTTCCAAAGCCGCCCGCCTTTTTGCCGTAGTACTCGGCGCCGATGGCCTGGGCTGCATCTTCGATGACGGCCAGACGATGCCGAGTTGCAACTTCCAGAATGGGGTTAAGCTCGGCGGGCAGCCCGAAGAGATGAACCGGAATAATGGCTCGGCTTCTCTCAGTGACTGCGGCCTCAATTTGCTTGGGATCGATGTTGTAGGTGGCAGGATCAATGTCCACGAAGACCGGGCGCGCGCCCTGCCTGGCAATCGCTCCCGCTGTCGCCACGAAAGTGTAAGGGGGGGTGATGACCTCATCGCCTTGCCCCACGCCCAATGCCTCAAGCGCGAGTTCGAGCGCTGCCGTTCCCGAAGCGCAACTGATCGCTTCACGGACTTCGATCAGGCTGGCGATTTCACCCTCCAAAGCCTGAACCTCCTCGCCCAGAATGAATTGCTGGCTCTCCATCACCCGGAAAACCGCCGCCATAATTTCATGACGGATTGAGCGAAATTGAGCCTTCAGGTCCAGGAATGGGAAAAGAGGCACAGAGTCTTTAAGAGTAATAACGCTTGCTGCTGAGGCCGGCGCTGGGTTGGAGCCTGAAAGGGTGCTCATGGTGAGGAATGCTTTCCGTGCTTCAAGCGGCCCGCGTCCTGGGGCGTCTTGCCCTCCTTTCTTCATGAGGATCAGCCAGCCGAACGTCTCCGAAGCAGGTTATTCTCAGTTTACCTTGCCTTGTATCAGCATGTCACGGGCGGGATACACAGACTCGGCGTGTTGGAAATTGTGATATTTTGTTTTGTAGTGCCTTTTTGCCTTTCATCTGCTGTTAATGCCAGGAGATGCGACCGATGGGGTGTTCGCTCTGATTTATGTTTTATTCATTGTCATTTGTTCTGCTTCTGCTTTTTGCGGCAGTCATCGCTGGGTTTTTCGGAGCCTTGCTGGGAGTAGGCGGCGGAATCTTTATTGTTCCCGTCATGGTTTTGATGTTTCATCTCCCCATGAAGATCGCCGTGGCCGCGAGCCTGGTGTCCGTCATCGCCACCTCCAACGCAGGGGGCTCATCCTACGTCGATCAGCACATCACTAATTTACGCCTGGGAATGTTCCTTGAAGTTGCCACCACCATTGGCGCTCTTTCCGGCAGCGTCCTTGCTCTCTATCTGAAAGATTGGCTGATGTTGCTCATCTTCGCCATCATGTTGGCCTATATGGGCTATGCAGCTTTTGCGACGCGCAATGTGGACGATGAACGCATTGCTGCGGGCGATTTTGCGCGCGCCAAGCAGGATCGCCTCTCCGCATATCTGGACCTGCATGGCAGCTATCACGATGAGGCGGCAAACCGCGTGGTGAATTATGTGGTCACTGGCGCCCCGACCGGCATGGGAGTGGCCTATCTGGCTGGCATGGCTTCAGGCCTGCTCGGTGTGGGCGGTGGAGTCTTGAAGGTCTCCGCTATGAATGCCTATATGAACGTGCCGATGAAAGTCGCGGTGGGAACCAGCAAGCTCATGATCGGCGTCACCGCTGCGGTGGGATCAATCCTCTTTTTTATGGCGGGGCTGATTCATTTCTATGTCGTGGCGCCAGTGGCTTTGGGCACCACGCTGGGCGCGACGGTCGGCACCCTGGTGATGAATCGACTGCACAGCGCGTCCTTGAAGTGGTTGTTTGCCATCCTGATCGCCTATCTGGCCTATGGCATGCTGGCGAAAGCGGTGAATATTCAGTTTCATCTCCACTGGCCCGTCCTGGCATGAGGTTTCGGAATGCCGCAAGAGAAAATTTCCAGTCCGTTTGTCCCGAAAATCAGCAAAGCTGAGCAGAAAATTTATGCGGACGTTTATGACGTGCTGCTCGGAGGCATGCTGCTGAGCACGGTGCTCTTTGCGGCAGGAGTCGTGCTGGCCCTGATTCACCCGCACTACATCCCGCTCACTCACGATTATGTGGAGCGGAATTATAATTTCTCGCAGGTCGTGCGTGGCCTTTTGGCTTTGCGACCCGGGCCGATCATGCTGATCGCGACCCTTTTGCTGATCCTCACTCCGGTTTCCCGCGTCCTGATTTCCATTTACGCCTTTTATGCGAGCCGCGATTATAAGTACGTTGTGGTCACCGGCCTGGTTTTTCTTGTCATCGCGCTGACGGTTGTGCTGGGCTCGCTGGGACTGCAATAAGGGCGTTAATCCTCTGTCATGCGACGGATCTTCGCCCCCACCCGTATCAGCTTTTCCTCGATTCGCTCATACCCCCGATCAATGTGATACACGCGATCGATCACGGTCTCACCGGAAGCGGCCAGGCCCGCCAGCACCAGCGAGGCGCTGGCGCGCAGATCGGAAGCCTGCACGGGTGCGCCGCTTAAGCGCCTCTTGCCGCGCACCACTGCGCGCCGTCCTTCGACGACAATATCCGCGCCCATGCGCATCAGTTCCAGCGCATGGAGATAGCGGTTTTCAAAGATGGTTTCGGTAATCACGGAGGAGCCTTCCGCCTGGGTGGCCAGCGCCATATATTGCGCCTGCATATCGGTAGGAAAACCGGGGTATTCCTGGGTGGTGACGTCCGAAGCTTTGAGATTTCCGGGTCCTCGAACTTCCAGTTTGTGCTCTCCGCAAGGCTGAATTTCAACCCCCAACTCTTCCAGCTTGGCGATCACGGCGTTCAGGTGATGCGGTTCAACGCGCTCCAGAACCAGGTGTCCTCCGGTGATGCCCGCCGCGGCCAGGAACGTGCCTGCCTCAATTCGATCGGGAATAATGGCGTGCTCCGCGCCGTGCAGCGAACGGACGCCGCGAATGCAAATGCGCGGCGTGCCGGCGCCTTCGATGTCGGCTCCCATTTTCCGAAGGAGATTTGCCAGGTCTTGCACTTCCGGCTCGCGCGCGGCGTTTTCCAGCACGGTTTCGCCTTCCGCCAGCGTTGCCGCCATCATCAGGTTTTCCGTGCCGGTTACGGAAATGGTGTCGAAATAGAACGGCGCTCCCTTCAACCGTTCTGCGCGCGCCTGAATATAACCATGATCGAGCGTGATGGTCGCCCCCAATTTTTCCAGGCCTTTCAGGTGTAAATTCACCGGCCGCGCCCCGATGGCGCAGCCGCCAGGCAGCGAAACACGGGCTTCGCCGAATCGGGCGAGAAGCGGCCCCAGCACCAAAACCGAAGCGCGCATCTGCTTGACCAATTCGTAAGGCGCTTCGGGGTTAATCAATCGACGCGCATGAATCTCGATGGTGTTGCCGATTTCATCGTGAGTGATGGAGGAATCCGCGCCCAAATCTTCCAGCAGGCTGCGCAGCGTAGCGATGTCGCGGACTCGCGGAACGTTATGCAGCACAACGCCCTGGTCCGTCAATAATGCGGCTGCCATCGCCGGCAATGCAGCGTTTTTCGCCCCGCTGATCGCTACGCGGCCCTCAAGAGGCGTTCCGCCCTGAATCAGAAATCTGTCCATGTGTCGAATCCGTTTTGTTCAATCAGTCACTCAGCGTCCCTGCGCTTCGCGCAGCAAGGCCGCGATGTTCACCCCAGTACTTATCAGATGCAGGGCCTCGCGCTTTGAAACGCCCTTCACAAGCATCAATGCGGCGACGGGTAATTTACCATCCGCTTCTTGGATGGCGCGGGATGCCTGCGCGGCGCTCACTCCGGCGGCTTTCATCAAAATGTCTTCAGCTCGTTTCCTGAGCTTGGTATTGTTAAGCTGCATGTGGACCATCCAGTTGGAAAAGACTTTGCCTAACCGCACCATGGTTGCGGTCGAAAGCATATTAAGCGCGAGTTTCTGGGCGGTTCCGGCTTTCATGCGCGTAGACCCGGCAATCACTTCCGGGCCCACGACCAGCGCAATGGCCACGTCCGCCACGCGGTTCATAGGCGAATCGGGGTTGCAGGTTAAGGCGATGGTTTTGGCCCGCAGCCGGCGCGCATAGCGCAATCCGCCCAAAGTGTAAGGTGTCCGGCCGCTGGCGGAAATACCTACGAGCACGTCATTTTTGCTGAGCTTGATGCGCTTGAGGTCGCGAGCGGCCAGTTTCGGATCGTCTTCCGCGCGCTCCACCGGTTTGAGCATCGCTCGCGCGCCGCCGGCCAGCACGCCGATTATCTGATGGGTGCCAAACGTCGGGACGCACTCTGCCGCGTCCAGCACGCCCAGCCTGCCGCTGGTGCCTGCGCCCAGATACACCAGCCGGCCTCCCTGCGCGAGTGCAGGCACGATGATTCGAATCGCGCGCGCAATTTGTGGAATTGCCCGGGCTACAGCGGGAGCAACCTTTTGATCCTCGCGGTTGATGATACGTAGGATTTCAGGAATAGATTTGATGTCGAGCGAGATCGAGGCAGGGTTTTCCTGCTCGGTAATCTGCAAGCCTGGACTTTTCTTTCGATTCTGCAACCCACAGCATCCTTTTTTCTAGATGGCGCAGCCATCGCCGCTGTTGGCCGTATGCGCAATTTTTAAGGGTCCATACATCAAAAATGCGCGATGGATGCGCCGCTGACTGAGCTACTTTGAAAATGTCTCCCAGCCGCGCCTTGAGAAATCCCAATAAATCGCGTATCCGCAAATCGCGGCGACAACCAGATAGACCCAGCCGAGCCAGACCGGACCGAGCACAAGCTTCCCGATGCCGAACATGGCCAGATAGACCATCAGCGATCCCAGAATCCAATCCAGGAAATTATACCAACCATCGTGGGTGGGGATGATGTCCGGGCTTTTGGCGGCAATGCGTTTCCAACCGGCTGCGCCGGGCCGTGTGCGGCGATAAAAGTCCACCAATGTTTCTTCGGAAACCGGGCGCGTAAGATAGGTGGCTGCCAGCCAGACAAGGGTTGTCACGCCCACCGTGATCAGGATGGATTCGGCAAACCCGTGGGCCGTCGCGTCGCTGATATGGAATCCAAGATGAAGCACCACGGTGGTGACCAGCGCCGAACCCATGGCGAAGACTTCCGACCAGGCGTTGATGCGCCACCAGTACCAGCGCAGCATATAGACTGTGCCCGTGCCTGCTCCAATCGCCAGCAGCAATTCCCATGCTCCGGCCACGGAGGTCATCGCCAGCGAAACCGCCGCGCCCAGAACGGCGAGGCCCGCTGTGGCAGCCTTGGAAACGAAGACGTAATGCTGTTCACTCCGGTCCTTTGCCATGAACCGCCGGTAAAGATCGGTGACGAAATAGGAGGACCCCCAGTTCAATTGGGTTGCAACGGTAGACATATAAGCTGCCGCAAATGCCGCCAGCATCAACCCGCCCAGCGCTTCAGGCAGGTAATCCACCCAGACTTTGATGTAGCCAATCTCGGGGTCTTTCAGGTGCGGATAGAGCACCACGGAAGCGAGAGCTGTCAGTATCCAGGGCCAGGGGCGTATGGCATATTGAGCGATGTTGAACCAGAGCGTGGCCCAGAGAGAATGCTTCTCATCTTTGGCGGAAAAGATGCGCTGGGCAATGAAGCCGCCTCCACCCGGGTCGGCTCCGGGATACCAGTTAGCCCACCAGTTGATGGCCACATAGACGAAGAAGGTGATAAAAGGCATCCAGGGCGAATTGAGATGCGGAATGAAATCCAGGATAGATCCTGTGCCCCCTCCATGCACGGCTCTCCGATGCGCGTCCACCACGGCAAGTTTGCCCAGCAGACCCTTCATCCCTCCCACGGCCCGCACGCCGTAATAAGCCAGAACCACGACCATGGTCATCTTCAGGATGAACTGGAAGAAATCTGTCCAGAGCACGCCCCATAGTCCCGAAAGAGTCGTATAGAGGCCGGTGAAGGCGATGATGGCGAAAATAATGACAATCGCCCAGAATTCAGAAACGCCCAGCACCGTCATCAGAATCTTTTCCATGGCCAGATTCACCCAGCCGAGGATCAGACAGTTCATCAGGATGCCGAAATAGACGGCGCGGAATCCGCGAAGAAATGCGGCGGGCTTGCCGGAATAGCGCAGCTCGACGAATTGGGCGTCCGTGACGATCTCCGCCCGACGCCAGAGCCGGGCAAAGAAAAAGACTGTCATCATGCCGCTGAAAAGCAATCCCCACCAGAGCCAGTTGCCCGCAATGCCCTGGGTGGCAACGAGCCCGGTGACGGCGAGGGGGGTATCGGCGGCGAAAGTGGCGGCGACCATCGAAGTGCCAGCCAGCCACCAACTGACGTTCCGCCCGGAAACAAAGTAATCATCCGTGCTGCCGGTGCCTTTTCGGCGGTAATACAGCCCGATCAGCAGGTTGAAAAGAAAATAGGCGGCGACAACAAGCCATCCGGCGGCAGTGATCTTCATTCAAGCTCCTTGCGTGACGGATTCTTTGCGGCGTAAAGAATCTGTGTGGGAGTTGCTCTTGTAGTGGCGGTGTTCCCCACCGCCGGCTTTTATTTTCACTCGTTCAGGAGTGCGGAGAATCGCCGCTACAGCGTATTTTCCCAAATCACGCTCCGACGCTGCGCACAACCTACAGCGCTTAGTCCGGGGCGGGCGGCGTCCGCTCCGGACGCATGCCATGTGTTCCGACGGTCACTAACCCGGCGCATTCGTGACAGACGTGAATCATCCCGACGACGGAATTCATGTTGACTCAGGAAGTGCGCCAGTATATACCAAACGCTTTGTGCCTCGGAAGCAAAAAGCGGCTTAACCTCCTCTTTCGGGGCGACAAAAACCTTTGTCCCCCAGATCGGCATGATCGCGCGGGCTGCGATCACCTGAAAGAAAGGCGTCGAGACGATGATACGAAAAGGGTTCCCGCACGTAGTCATTCTAGCAGTGTTAATGTTATTCGCCGCGCAGGGCGGCAGCGGCCAACCGCCGGGATGGAAAAAGGGGAGGGCGCTCGCAGCACAAGCGGAAGAAGCCCCCGCATCGCTCGCTTCGATTGCCCCCCTGGTTGAGGATGCCATTCGCAAGAATGAGTGTCCGGGCGCAGTGGTGCTGGTGGGTCATGAAGGCCGTATCGTTTATCGCCGCGCCTTCGGCTTCCGAACGCATATTCCTCACGATGCACCCATGACGGTGGATACCCTTTTCGATATGGCCTCGCTGACTAAGGTAATTGCCACAACCCCTGCCGTCATGCAATTGTTCGAGGAAGGCAAAATCCGCCT
>Ga0070737_10004078_pt1 | contig 14981 bp, 11 predicted proteins | sample Coa_R1_10_FD_66438 | JGI IMG/M metagenome (GOLD analysis project Ga0070737, IMG submission 66438) | Surface soil microbial communities from Centralia Pennsylvania, which are recovering from an underground coalmine fire - Coalmine... | ecosystem: Environmental > Terrestrial > Soil > Unclassified...
CGGCGGCCCCGGATCACCAGAACCGCGGCCATGGCCAGGAACAGCAGGATCGCGGTCTCGTTGAGCGAGCCGCCCCACTGCCAGGCATCGGTGTTCCCGGCCCAGTCCCCGCCCGCCAGCCGGAGCGCCAGCGAGGCGTGCAGCAGCACCAGCGGGACATACAGCACGCGGCGGTACGGCAGCGGCCGGCCGAGCACCGATGGCACGATCACCGGCGCGTGCGCGAAGATCATCGACATGACGAAGCCGAGGAAGATGGCGTGCAGTTCGGCGTCGTAAGCGGCTCCGTCGGCCATCTGCCCGACGCCAGCCCACAGGGCGCCGGCGACCGCCAGCCAGCCATAGCCGGCCAGCAGCGCGGCCGCCATGTACCGAGTGACGCCGCGCCCGCGGATGGTGCGCCGGGCGATGTCGTACCGGGCAAGCCAGGCGGCCAGCGCGATCAGCCCGGCCCCGGTGACGCGGACGCCGACCGGGACCGGCTCGCCGGCGACGGCCGCGGCCGGCCCGGCGGCCAGGGAGGCGAGTAGGCCGCCGGCGAACAGTCCGGCGGCGGCGGCGAACAGCAGCCTGCCCAGCCGCGAGGTGCCGGTCATCCGGGACAGTTCCAGCCGCTCCCCGGTGATCGTCAGCACAAGGAAGCCGGCCAGCCAGGGCACGAACCGGGAGATGTCCCACCCGGCCAGCCACAGCCCGTCCGCTGTCACCCAGCAGGCCGCCCCGGCGGCCAGCACGGCGTTGTGCAATGACGGCTGGATGCGGTGCACAGCGACGAAGATCGCGACCAGGGCGAGGCCGCCGCAGCCGAGCAGCGCCTCGCCGGTCCCGCTGGGTGCCCCGGCAGCGACCGCGAGGCCGCCAGCCCCCGCGGCGGCCGGGGCCAGGTATCCCCAGGCCTCGCCGAGGGCGACCGCCCGTTCCAGCGCGATGAACGTGCCGAGGAAGCCCAGCGTCATCAGCGGTCCGTGCGCCTGCGGCAGGCTGGCGACCCCTTCCGGGACGGCCAGGCCCAGCCGGACCAGCGCCGCCCACAGCCCGGCCAGCAGGCACACCACCGCGGCGGCCATCAGCGGCGGCACCCACCGGGCACGGCGGCGCCGCGGTGCGGTCAGGGTGACGCGCGGCCGGGTTATCCCAGCCATCCGAGCTGCTCCTTGGCCCAGTCGCTCATCATCTCGCCCGGGTCCCACGGCGGATCCCACACGATCCGCACATCGATGTCGTTGACGCCCGGGACACCCCACAGCACGTTGTGGATCTCGTCGTCGATGTAGCCGCCGAGCGGGCAGCCCGGCGTGGTCAGCGTCATCCGGATCGACGCAACCCCGTCCCCCGACAGCCCGACGTCGTAAACCAGGCCCAGGTCGACGATGTTGATCCCGATCTCGGGGTCGATCACCTCGCGCAGCAGTCCGCGCAGCGTCTCCGGGCTGGCCTTCCCCGCGGCCAGGGATATCACGTCCGGCGGCCCGGAGCCCGCGGCCGGGACGGGATCCCCCGCGCTACCAGTCATGGCATCTCCCTCCTCCTACCCGGACTTCGACGGCCCGGGCCAGGGACCGGATCAGGTCCCGTCCGGACGCGCACGTCCGGCCCCGGCGTCGCCGGCAAGGGGACAGGCAGGCCCGGCGGCCTGCCGGGGACAAGTACATGATACTCAATTCTGCTTGTATAAACATATATAGCTGTAATAAATTTCAGGCCAGTATCTCGCCGGGACCGCGCTGGCCGACAGGGGCAGCCCTGCTGAAGCCGCGGCAGGACGCGGCAGGACCAGGACGCGGCAGGACTATGCATGCGGGCCAGGGCATGTGCGGCCAGCGGGGCGGTGCCTGTTCGCTGCCCCCGGTGGATTACGGGTGGCCGCTGGTAGCCCCGGACATCCGCGGCTGGTCCCCTCCGCCAGCCCTTGCCGTCTTCGCACGCTCTGAACGCCCCGCACCGGGCGACGGGCGGTCGCCATCAGCGGCACCCGCCATGGGCCCTGGGCGTCCTGTCACCGAGCTGGACTCCGGAATCGGGTCTACCCGCCGGGCGGAGCCGCGGATGTCCACTCCCCCGGGGCCTTTCGAAGGACCGGGCGCTCCCGGGATAGGACGCGAACCTATAACCTGCCGGTTAACAGACCTGCGTTCCGCAGTTAACCGGCGTCCTGGGCCACGCCCGGGGGGATGCGCAGGCCGGCGTGATGCGCGAACCGATCAGAACCGCCAAGGTGCCCGGCTAAACGTTTGGCCGGATCGCTGCTGGCAGCAGGATATCTAGCGGTATAACCCAGTCCGTGTACCTGCGGTCGACGTCCGGCGGAACAGGACGGATCGGGGCTCCGCTGCCCCCAGCTCGCGCACAACGTCCGGGACCCGCAAAGGCGCGGGTCGGCAGCGCAGGTCGTGTATAACTTGAGGCGCGAGGACGTGGCGAACCGCGAGGCGCTGCAACGGCTGGTGGCCTCGGTGACGCGGCTCCCCGACCCGGATGCCGCCCGTGCCGCGTCGGCGGACGGCCTGGAGTTCACCGGGTCGGGACCGGCCGGCGGTACCTGGTCGGCGGTACCTGGCTGCTGGCCGAAGGCGGCCGCCCGCCGCGGATCGTCCCGCTGCCGGCCGCGTGAAGCGCCGGCCCCGGTCAGGCGCCACCTGGTCAGGCACCACCTGGTCAAGGCGTCATCTGTGACGATCACGATCCCGCTAGGTGCCCGGATCAGCGGGGGCGTGGCCTCGGCGGCGACGGTGACATGGATCCGGGGAGGCGGCGGGACCCGGTCCGGGTAGAAGGTGCCGGGCCCGTACAGCTGCCCGTACCGGACCACGACCCCGCCGGCCTCCAGCACGCGGCATTCGCTCAGCTCGCCGCCGAGGGTTACCTGTCCTCGCACGAACGCTCGGCCACGCGCGTCGGGAATGTCAGCGCCGCCGCCGCTCTTTCCGGCACCGGCCAGGAGCCTGTCCCGCGCTATGACCTCAGGCCGGGGGTGCCGGCCCTGGGGAACTTCCCCCGCCAGGCCTGGCTCAAGGCCGCCACCGATGTCCTCCGGCATGTTCCCAGCGCGGCGCTCGGTTATCCGGACCCGCGCGGCACCGCCGCCTGCGGACGGCACTGGCCGCCTACCTGCGCCGGGTGCGCGCCGTCGCGGCCGACCCGGAGCGGCTGGTCATCTGCGCCGGCTTCACCCAGGCCCTGTCGCCGCTGACCCGGGCGCTCGGCGCACCGGTGATGGCGCTAGAAGACCCGGGCCTGGCCGACCGCGACCGGACCATCGCCACCGCAGGCGGCTCGCACCTCCCGATCCCGGTCGACGCGATCGGCGCGCGGACCGGCCTGCTGACCGGCACCAGCGCCAGCGCGATGGTGGTAACCCCGGCTCATCAGTTCCCGCTGGGGGTCACGCTAGCCCCGTCGCGGCGTTCGGAACTGCCGTCCTGGGCTGCCGAGAGCGGCGGGCTGATCATCGAGGACGACTACGACGCCGAGTTCCGCTACGACCGCCAGCCCGTGGGCGCGCTGCGGGGACTGGCACCCGAGCATGTCGCCTACACCGGCACGGCCAGCAAGACCCTCGCCCCGGCGCTGCGGCTCGGCTGGATGGTCCTGCCCTGCGCGCTGCTGGACGCGGTAGTCCAGACCAAGCATGATCGGGACCTGGGCAGCCCGGCCCTGGAGCAGCTCACCCTCGCCCGCCTGATCGACAGCGGTGCCTACGAGCGGCACCTTCGCCGCGCGCGGCGGCACTACAGCCACGCGACGGCACTACAGCCACGCGACGGCACTACAGCCAGCGGCGCGACACCCTGCTGGCTGCCCTGCGCCATCACCTCCCGGCGGCCGAGGTCAGCGGCACCGCCGCCGGACTGCACCTGGTCCTCACCCTGCCCGGCGGGCTCGACGCCGCCGCGGTCGTGAACGCTGCCGCCGAGCGCGGTCTCGCGCTCGCCGCTTTCGACCGGTACGTCCTGACCGAGAACGCCGCAGCCCGCAACCGCCTGGTCCTGGGCTACGGCAACATCACCCCGGCTGCCATCGGCCCGGCGGTGCGCCTCCTGACCAAGGCAATTGGCGACTGCGGCGGCCGGTGAGCTACCTCGCCCGGACGCTAGCCGCGCCAAACCGCCGCGGTTGGCGCTAGCGGGCAGAGCGGGTGCCCGCGGGGGCACAAGGAGGTCGCCTACGGCATCGCCAGCCTCCCCGCAGACCTGGCCGGCCCTGCCGCCTGGCCGGCTACGCCCGCAACCGGTGAGGCGGTCCGGTCTGGTGAGCAGCAGCCGGGCGGCCCGGCGGGGTGAACAGGTGCGGCCGGAATGCCAGACCCGAAGGTGGAGCCAGGCCTGCGCGGAACGCGAAGGCCTCCTGGGCTCCCGCGATAGGACTCGAACCTATAACCTGCCGGTTAACAGCCGGACGCTCTGCCGATTGAGCTACGCGGGACCGTCGCACGCGGCGGGCCGGCGCAGCCGGGCCCGTGTGGTGCCGAGGATAAGCGTAGCGCACCCGCAGGGGTGCCATGGCAAGCCCGGACGCACGGCGGCGGCCGACGCAGCCGAGCCCGGCAGCCCCGGGCAGCCGACGCCGGGGCCGGGCAGCCGCAGCGCCGCCGGGGCCGGGCAGCCGACGCCGGGGCCGGGCAGCCGCAGCGCCGCCGGGGTCGGCAGCCAGGGCAGCCGCGCGGCGCCGGGCTGTGCCTGAAACGGCCAGCGCGATGCGGCGGCGGCGAACCCGATGTTAGGGCGGCGCGTGGCGGGGAACGTCACGCGCAGAACGCCACATGCCGGAAGGGGCTCCAGATGCACCGCGCTACGTTCATCGCAGGGTTCGCCGTCGGGTTCGTCGTGGGCGCACGCGCCGGGCGGGAGCGATACGAGCAGATCGTGAAGTACAGCCGCCAGGTTGCCGGATCGCCGACGGTCCAGAAGGTCACGCAGACCGTCACCACGAAGACCACCGAACTCACCAAGACGGCGATGGAGAAGGCGCCAGATGTCGCCAAGAAGGCGGCCAACCGGGTCCCGTCGCGGATACGCGGCAAGGGCGGCACGGACGACGTCGACGACGTCTCAGCGGACGGCAACCTCGGCTACCCGGCGGGCGGATCCCAGGCCCCGGTCAACGGCACCCGCTACGCCGACTAGCCGCCGCGCCCGCCGGCCCGCGCGGCGGCGGGGTGCCCGCGGCCGGACGCCCGCCGACCCGCACGGCGGCAGGGTGCCCGGCGGCCGCGCCCGCCGGCCCCGCGCGGCGGCCAGGGTGCCCGGCGGCCACGCCCGCAGCCCCGCACGGCGGCCGGACGCCCGGCAGGCCCGCACGGCGGCCAGGGGTGCGCGGCGGCTAGTCGAGGTACTCGCGCAGCAGCAGCGCGCGGCTCGGGTGGCGGAGCTTGGCCAGCGTCTTGGACTCGATCTGCCGGATGCGTTCCCGGGTGACCCCGAACTCCCTGCCGACCTCTTCCAGCGTCCGCGGATGCCCGTCGGTCAGCCCGAACCGCAGGTGGATGATCCGCTGCTCGCGCTCTGACAGCTCGCAGAGCACCCGGTCCAGCTGGTCCTGGAGCATGATGAACGCCGCCGCCTCGATCGGCACCACGGCGTCCGCGTCCTCGATGAAGTCCCCGAGGTCGGACTCCTCCTCGCCGATCGGCGACTGGAGCGAGACCGGTTCCTGGGCAATGCGCTGGATCTCGGCGATCCGTTCCGGCTCGACGCCCATCTCGGCGGCGATCTCCTCGATGGTGGCCTCACGGCCGAGTTCCTGGTGCAGCTGGCGCTGCACCCGCGCGAGCTTGTTGATCGTCTCCACCATGTGCACCGGCACGCGGATCGTCCGCGCCTGGTCGGCGATCGCCCGGGTGATGGCCTGCCGGATCCACCAGGTCGCGTAGGTGGAGAACTTGTAGCCGCGGGTGTAGTCGAACTTCTCCACCGCACGGATCAGGCCCAGGTTGCCCTCCTGGATCAGGTCGAGGAAGACCAGGCCGCGGCCGATGTACCGCTTGGCGATCGACACGACCAGCCGGAGGTTGGCCTCGATCAGCCGCTGCTTGCAGCGCACGCCGTCGGCCGCCAGCCACTCCAGGTCGGCCCGCTGCTCGCCGGACAGCGGGCACCCGCTGTTCAGCTTCTCCTCGGCGTACAGGCCCGCCTCGATGGCCTTGGCGAGTTCCACCTCGTCTTCGGCGGTGAGCAGGGGCACCCGGCCGATCTCGCGCAGGTAGATGCGCACCAGGTCGCTGGTGCCCGCGCGGCGGCCCCCGTCCGCCTCAAGGTCCGGCAGCCTGGTATCGGTGTCCTCCCCGGCGGGTGCCTCAAGCACCTCGATGCCCTCGTCCGCGAGCACCCGCACTACCCCGTCAAGCGCGTCCGCGGACAGGTCCGCCCGGTCGATTGCCGTGGTGACGTCCCCGAGCGTCACGAAGCCCCGCGAGCGCCCGAGCGCCACGAGGTCCGCCAGCTGTTGTGTAAGCGATGGTCCGCTCGTTACTACGGTGAGGCTCACGAAGACAGTGTGCGTCACCGGACGCCGATTCCGGGGGACCCAATTTTGCCGCCGGGGCCAGCCGGTTTACGTTCCCGCAATCCGCGCCGCGCTTTGCGGCGCTCGGCCTCAGCCGCCCGTGGCCCGCCCGAGCAGCGCCTTCCGGCGCTGTTCGAGCGCCACCAGGTCGCCGAACATCTTGTTGTACCCGGGCTGGTCGTCGACCGGGTTCGTGCGCTGCAGCCGGGCCTTGACGGCCGCGATCTCCCGCCCGACGGCCAGCTCCCCCACCCGCGCGAGCACCACGTCGGCGTACTTCTCGTCCGGCTCGCCGGCCACTTGCAGGGCCTCGACGGCGAGTTCGGTGACGAACGAGCGGACCCGGTCATCCGGTGCCGCCTCCAGCAGCGCGGCCACCCAGTCCCGCGCCCGGCCGGCGCTGACCACCCCGCCGCGGCCGGCGATCAGCCCGGCCACCGCGGCGTGCGCCGGGACGGTGAACGCCGCCGCGCCGAGCGCGTCGAACTCGGGGCCGCACAGCGCCGGCCACTGCACCGCCAGCTTGAGCGCCTCCCGCTCCACCCGCACCACCGGATCGGACCGGTCATAGGGCCGCTCCGCCGGGGCTCCGCTCCCCCCGGGGGGCTGCTTCCCGGCATGGGGGGCTCCCGCCCCCCATCCCCCCTGGCCCCCGGTGGCCCCCCGCACGGGAGGAGTGCCCGTCCCCCCGTATCCCCCCTGGGCCGCTGAGGAGTTTCCCGAACGCACGCGGCTGGCTCCCCCCGGCCGGCCGCTGCCGCCGTGCTGGCGGACCCGGGCGAGCACGAACCGCTCGTCCATCAGCCCGAGCCAGCGGTCCAGGTTCACCGCGTACCGGGCGCGCATCCCGGCGTCCTTGATCCGCGCGACGATCGGCGCGGCCTCGTCGAGGGCGGCGAGCTGGCCTTCGGTGGTGTCCAGGTCGTGCTTGGCGAGCACCGACTTGACCGCGAACTCGAACAGCGGCACGCGCCGCGCGATCAGGTCCCTGACCGCGCCGTCGCCGTGGGCGAGCCGCAGGTCGCAGGGGTCGAGCCCGTCCGGCTGGACGGCTACGTACGTCTGGGTGACGAACTTCTCCTCCAGGCCGAACGCGCGCAGTGCCGCCTTCTGCCCCGCCGCGTCCCCGTCGAAGGTGAAGATCACCTCGCCGTCCGCCCCGTCGGTGTCCATGATGAGCCGCCGCAGGATCTTCACGTGGTCCTCGCCGAACGACGTGCCGCACGTCGCCACCGCGGTCGGCACCCCGGACAGGTGGCATGCCATCACGTCGGTGTACCCCTCGACGATCACCGCCTGCCGCCGGTGCGCGATCTCCCGCTTGGCCAGGTCGGCGCCGTACAGTACGTGCCCCTTCTTGAACAGCGCGGTCTCCGGCGTGTTCAGGTACTTCGGCCCGTCGTCGCCGGGGTCGAGCCTGCGCGCGCCGAACGCGACCGTCTCACCGGTCAGGTCCCTGATGGGCCACATCAGCCGGCCGCGGAAGGAGTCGATCGGGCCGCGCCTGCCGTGGCGGGCCAGCCCCGCCTTGATGAGCTCGTCGTCGGTGAACCCGCGCGAGCGCAGGTGCCTGGTCAGCTCGTCCCATGCGGCCGGCGAGTAGCCGACGCCGAACCGTTCGGCGTCGGCGAGGGTGAAGCCCCGCTCGGCGAGGAACTCGCGCGCTACGCGCGCGGAGTCACCACGGATCCGTTCGGCATAAAACTCCGCAGCCGCCCGGTGCGCCTCGATCAGCCTGCGCCGCTGGGAAGTCTCCTGGCCCGGCACGTAGCCGCCTTGCTCGTAGCGGAGCTCGATGCCCGCGCGGGCCGCTAGCCGCTCGACCGCCTCCGTGAAGGAGAGGTGGTCGATCTCCTGGACGAACTTGATGACGTCGCCGCCCGCGGTGCAGGAGAAGCAGTAGTAGAGCTCTTTACCGGGCGTCACGTTGAACGACGGCGTCTTCTCGTCGTGGAACGGGCAGAGGCCCTTGAACGAGCCGCCGCCCGCGGGGCGCAGCTGGAGGTACTCCCCTATCACGTCGACGATGGGCGATCGCTCGCGGACCGCCGCGATGTCTTCCTGGCGAATCCGACCCGGCATGGTCCGAGTGTATTGCCGGTCCCGTGGCCGGCGTCGTGGCCGGGCTCCGTTCACAGGGGGCGGGCGGGCCTGATCTACCATGAGGTCCGTGGGGGGCTACCCGGGGGGGGTGGGGGAGTGTTCAGTGTCCGATCTCCTTGTGCTGTGGGACGTGGACGGCACGCTGCTCAACGCCGACGGCGTAGGCGGCGAGCTGTACGACCTGGTGTTCCTGCAGCTGTTCGGCCGGTCTTTGCAGGTGCGCCTGCCGATGGCGGGGCGCACTGACCGCGCGATCATCCTTCAGACGCTGGAACTGGCCGGCATCCCCGAGCCGCGCCGGTACGTGGACCCGTTCATCGCGGGGCTGACCGCGCACGCTCCGTCGGTGCGCGAGGCGGTGGCCGCCCGCGGCAGGGCACTGCCGGGGGCGGCGGCGGCGCTCAGCGCGCTGGCGGCGGCCCGGATCGCGCCGGCGCCCGGGATCACGCCGGCGCCCGGGATCGCGGCGGCGCCCGGGATCACGCCGACGGCCGGGATCGCGGCGGCGCCCGGGATCACGCCGGCAGCGCCCGGCGGACCCGGCTGGCCTTTGCCAGCGGGCGGACAGAGCCGGGTCCGCCAGTCGGTGCTCACCGGCAACATCCGCCCGGTAGCCGAGGTCAAGCTCGCCGCGCTCGGACTGCGCGACCCGCTGGACCTGTGCATCGGGGCCTACGGCGACGACCACGAGGTGCGCAGCGAGCTCGTCGGCGTGGCGCGGCGCCGGGCCGCGGCCGTGCACGGCAGGTCCCCGGACGACTTCGACGGCCTGTCCACCGTCCTCATCGGCGACACGCCGCTGGACATCGAGGCGGCGCTGGCCTCAGGCGCCCGCGCCGTCGGCGTCGCGACCGGCCGGCATTCGGCCGCCGACCTGCTGGCGGCGGGCGCGCACGCGGTGCTGCCCGACCTCACGGACACGGACCTGGTCGTGCAGGCGATCCTGTCGCCGGCCACGCTGCCCGCGCCTCCCGGCGGGGCGGCGGCGTCGGCGGTGCCCGCGTTATACGCGTTATCCGCCCGGAGGGTCACGCCGGCCTTCGGCAACGCCGGCCTTCGGCAACGCCGGCCTTCGGCAACGCCGGCCTTCGGTCACGCCGGCTGCCGTGCGCGGGCCGTCAAGCGCACGGCAGCCCGGCGAACAGCGCTTGAGGCGCCCGGTCCAGCCCCGCTTCCGCAGGGACTGCGCTACCTGGGCAGCCGTCGCGCATCCGCGGCGCGTCACGTCGTCCCAGTCGTACCGCAGCGTCGACCCGCCGCTGGCCGTGGCGTCGTTGTCCCGCTCCCTGTCCGTGCGGCGGCTGTGCTCAGGATGCGCCTGCTTCCCGTCGAGTTCCACGACCAGGCCGTAATCCGGGTAGTAGCGGTCACGGAACCCGCGAGTCCCGTCCGGCTTAGTGAACTTGACCTGCCGCTGTGCGGCTGGCAGCCCGTGCGCGCCCGCCACGTCGCGGTCGTAGCGGAACTCGAGCACCGAATGCGTCCCGCCCGCCGCGGCGGTCACGATCTCGTCGAGCTGCCGCCGCCAGCGCAGTTTCTTGCGCGTGCTCATCACGGCCCGCAATGGCCCTTCGCCGGTGAGCCGTTTTCCGAACGCCCGCGTTACCCATCCGCAGACGTCGTCGAGATCGTCGGCGGCGTCTGCGAGGTCGAGGATCGTGTCCTCGAGGAATGTGCAGGGGAGGGTTCCGCGCGGAAACCGCGCGTGGTCGGCGCGGGCCGAATGGTGGATCATCAGGCCCGGTACCCGCGCCACCCGCCGGCTGGACGGGATGGTGACGTGAACGAGCGGCGCCCGGCGGTCGGTGAGGCCGTGCAGTTCGGCCGCGGTCTCGTGGCTCAGCTGTGCCCCCTTGCCCGCGTAGAGCACCGCCGCCCACAGCTGCGCCGCACGGTCGACCGGGCCGGTGAAGGTCGCGTAGACGCCGCGGTGAATCTGCTGCCACCGCCCGAATTTGACCTTCGCGGCGATGGCGCCCGCGGATAGCCCGCAGTCGAGCGCCTGCCGCCGTGATACCACGCCGGCCTGGATGCCCGCTAGCGTGCGAAGCTGCGGAGGAATTTCCCTTCCCATGGCCCCGATTATGCCGACAGGCACCGACAATTCGGGCGAAGATGACATACGGGACGGCAGCCGCGCGCGGAGGCGCACTCAGCGCCCCATTTTTTCATGATCCGGAAAGATTTATACACCTATTCCAGTTAAAACCTTCTCCATGAAAGGTTTTTCAGTTGGTGACGTGTCATGGGAAGACGCTGCATCGGCACTGCACGCCCAAATTCATCAAGCGTCACAGGCGTAACAACGCACACGTGGACCGGAATGGCGGCCGGGCCGGGCGACGCCGGAAACGATCCCGAGCCAGCCCGGAATCCGCGGCCAGCGTGGCCAGTGCGGACAATGGGGTTCATGTGGCCGCTGATTAATTGGGCAGCGCCATGACCCGGATGGCCCGGCCCGCCGGCGGGAGACGGGACGCCGGCGGGAGACGGGACGGCGGCGGGAGACGGGCCGCCGGCGGGAGACGGGACGCCGGCGGGAGACGGGACGGCGGCGGGAGACGGGACGGCGGCGGGGTGGTCAGATCTCGGCGAGGGGGACGGCGGGGTCGGCGAGGCGGACGGGGTCCAGGACGCGGCCGGAGCGGATGAGTGCCTGGACGTCCTCGGTCACGTCCCATACGTTCACGTTCATGCCCGCGACGAGCTTTCCCGCCGACAGCCAGAACGCGATGAACTCAAGGCCGGCGCGGTCACCGCGGTAGACCACCTCGTCGTAGGTGCCAGGCTCGGGCAGGCCCGAGCACTCCATGCCGAGGTCGTACTGGTCGCTGTAGAAGTACGGCACCCGGTCGTAGGTCACCTGCTGGCCGAGCATGGACCTGGCGGCGGCGGGGCCGCCGTTCAGGGCGTTCGCCCAGTGCTCGACCCGCACGTGCCGCCCGAGCAGCGGCAGGAACGTCTGGGCCACGTCGCCCGCGGCGTAGATATCGGGGTGAGAGGTGCGCAGCGCGGCGTCGGTGACCACCCCGTTGGACACCTCGAGGCCCGCCGACGACGCCAGCCCGACGTTAGGCATCACGCCGATGCCGACGACGACCACGTCCGCGGGGAGCACGGCGCCCGCGGAGGTGAGCACCGACCCGACCCGGCCCGACGCGTCGCCGTGGAATTCCGCCGCTGTCTCACCGAAGCGGAACTCGACGCCGTGCGACCGGTGCAGGTCTTCGAACACGCGGCCGAGCTCGGGGCCGACCGAGCCGTAGAGCGCGCCTGGCTGCGGTTCGACGACGGTGACCTGGCAGTCCGCCATCCGGGCCGCCGCGGCCGTCTCCAGGCCGATCCAGCCCGCCCCGATGACCACCACCCGGCGGCCGCCGGCGAACGCCTCGCGCAGCCGGTCGGAGTCCGGCAGCGTCCGCAGGTACCGCACCCCGTCGAGGGTGGCGCCCGGGATATCGATCCGCCGCGGCGACGCGCCGGTGGCCAGCAGCAGCTTGTCGTAGGTCATGGCGCTGCCGCCGGACGTCACCTCGTGCGCCGCCGGGTCGATCGCGGTGACCGTGACGCCGGTGCGCAGGTCCACGTTGTGGTCGGCGTACCACTGGGCGGAGTGCACGAAGGCGGATTCCCGCTCGGCCTTGCCGAGCAGGTAGCCCTTGGACAGCGGCGGGCGCTCGTACGGGGGCTCCGGCTCGGCGCCGAAGAGGACGATCTCACCGTCGAACCCCTCGGCGCGCAGTGTCTCGGCGGCCTTCGCGCCGGCCAGACCGCCGCCTACGATCACGAACCTCGTCATTCGCGCCTCCCGGAAGTCCAAAGTTCCTGACGGTGCTGGGGTTGTCCCCTGGACGGTAACGCCAGCCGCCGGTGCCACACCATAGCGGACGTGTCGGTAAGCGAGGCAACCTGGTCGACAACGACACGCCGGCGGTCCTCGTCGCTGTCCGCGTCCTCCCAGGACGGGCGGAACACGGGATCCAGCGTGGCCGGCGCGCCCCGCTCGATGGCCAGCGCCAGCTCCGCGATCAGCTCCCGCTCCCGCGCCTGCTGCGCCGCCGCGCCCTCGCGGGTCATCACGTACTGCGCGGCCACCGCCTTGAGCAGCGCGCACTCGAGCAGCTGGCGGCGCGGCACGATGAGGTCGGCGGCGTACCGGGCGAGGCCGGGGAGGAAGCCGCGCCCGGAAGCGGAAGGCCCGGAAGGCCCGGAAGGCCCGGAAGCACCGGAAGGACCCGGCGGGCTGGAGCGGCGGCCCGGCGCGGCGCGGCTGAAGGAGCTGAGCGTCGCCCGTTCGGCGGCCCGGCAGAACCGGCCTACCAGCTCGCTGGTCAGGTTCTTGGCGGCGGCGAGCGCGGCCGGGCCGCCGTCGAAGCCGAACCGCCAGCAGGGCAGCTCCATGAACTCGGCGAACACGGTCTCCAGTTCGGCCGCCGTGACGTCCCACGACGGCGCGCAGTACGACGCCATGGCCACGCGGGCAACCGCCGCCCGTTCGGACGGGTCTTTGAGGGCCTTCATCGTGACGAGGCCCGCGTGCAGGCCGTCCTCCAGGTCGTGGACGGAGTACGCCACGTCGTCGGCCCAGTCCATGACCTGGGCCTCCAGGCACGGGCGGCCGGGCGGCGCGCCGTCGCGGATCCACTCGAAGACGAGCGCGTCGGATTCGTAGGCGCCGTACTTGCCCGTCCCGGAGCCGACCACCGGGTACTTCAGCGACGCGTCGAGCGTGGCGCGGGTGAGGTTGAGGCCGGCGCCGGGGACCTTCGGCTCCAGCCGGGTGAGCAGCCGCAGCGATTGCGCGTTGCCTTCGAAGCCGCCGCAGGCCAGCACGCCGCCGGGGGCGGCGAGGGAGGCGAGCGCCGCCTCCCCGTTGTGCCCGAACGGCGGGTGGCCCAGGTCGTGCGCCAGGCATGCCGCGTCCACCAGGTCGGGGTCGCAGCCGAGCGCCGCGCCGAGCTCCCGGCCGATCTGCGCGCACTCCAGCGAGTGGGTCAGCCGGGTGCGCGGGAAGTCGCTCGCCCCGACCTCCACCACCTGCGTCTTCGCGGCGAGCCTGCGCAGCGCCGAGCTGTGCAGGACCCGCGCGCGGTCCCGCTGGAAGTGCGTGCGGCCGCTGCGCTTGGGCGGCTCGGCCGCCCAGCGCTCGACGTCGTGCGGACTATAGCCCACTCATCTAGTGTCGCTGCCCGTGCTCGCGACCGCGGCGCGGCCCGCCTCGAGCCGCGCGACCGGCACGCGGAACGGCGAGCAGGACACGTAGTCCAGGCCTGCCTCATGGAAGAACCAGACCGACGCGGGGTCGCCGCCGTGCTCGCCGCACACCCCGAGGTGCAGGCCGGGGCGGGCGGCGCGGCCCTCTTCCACGGCGATCTTCACCAGCCGGCCCACGCCGCCGGCGTCGATCGTCTCGAACGGCGACACGCCGAAGACGCCCATCTGAATGTAGGGGCTGAAGAACGCGCCTTCGACGTCGTCCCGGGAGAATCCCCAGGTCATCTGGGTCAGGTCGTTGGTGCCGAAGGAGAAGAACTCCGCCGAGCGGGCGATCTCCCCCGCGGTCAGCGCGGCCCGCGGCACCTCGATCATCGTCCCGATGTGCGCGCGGGTGTCGACGCCGGTCTCCGCCTCGATCTCGCGGAGGACCTTCTCGACCCGCTCCCGGCTGATCTCCATCTCCTGCACGGTGGCGGTCAGCGGGATCATGATCTCCGGGCGCGGGTCGCCGCCTGCCCTGATGCGTTCGGCGGCCGCGCGGGCGATCGCGCGCACCTGCATGTCGAGCAGCCCCGGGATGACCAGGACCAGCCGGACGCCGCGCAGGCCGAGCATCGGGTTCTGCTCGTGCAGGCGGCGGACCGCCTCAAGCAGCTTGCGGTCCTTTTCCGTAGCCCGGTCGCCGGCGAGGGCCACCTTGACGCTCAGGTCGGTCAGGTCGGGCAGGAACTCGTGCAGCGGCGGGTCGATCAGCCGGATGGTGACCGGCAGGCCGTCCATCGCCTCGAGGATCTCCGCGAAGTCGCCGCGCTGCAGCGGCTCGAGCGCGTCCAGGGCCGCCTGGCGCTGCTCGTCGTTCTCGGCCAGGATGAGGTTCTCGACGAGCTGGCGGCGCTCGCCGAGGAACATGTGCTCGGTGCGGACCAGGCCGACGCCGCTCGCGCCGAACCGGCGGGCCCGCGCGCAGTCCGGGCCGGTGTCGGCGTTCGCGCGCACGCCGAGGCGGCGCTTGGCGTCCGCGTGCGCCATGATCGTGTGCACGGCGGCCACGAGGTCGTCGGCGTCGGGGGCCAGCTCGCCCTCGAAGTACTGCACGACGTTGGACGCGACCACCGGGACCTCGCCCAGGTAGACCGCGCCCGAGGTGCCGTCGATGGAGA
>Ga0070737_10004079_pt1 | contig 14977 bp, 15 predicted proteins | sample Coa_R1_10_FD_66438 | JGI IMG/M metagenome (GOLD analysis project Ga0070737, IMG submission 66438) | Surface soil microbial communities from Centralia Pennsylvania, which are recovering from an underground coalmine fire - Coalmine... | ecosystem: Environmental > Terrestrial > Soil > Unclassified...
AGCCCCAGCAGTCGGCCAACACGCGGCGGAGCCCCGGGGTGATGCGGGCGTCCGGGCCCCGGCCCGGGAGCGCGAGGGACAGCCGCCCATCGGCTACTCCCCCCAGCAGCCACGAGCGCTCGAGGAGCCAGCCGCGGGCCAGCCGCGCGTAGTGCCGGGCCTGGAGCCCCCAGTCGTACACCAGGTCGCCGTGGTCGTCCTCGCGCACGGCGGTGGGCGGATTCAGGTCGCCCAGGTCGTTGCCCAGGTATAGTCCCACGAGCACCAGGTCCGGCTCCAGCGACACCCCGTGGACGAGATACCAGTAGTAGTAGTAGGCCGCCTCATACGCCCCCACCCCCGCGTTCAGCACCTCCACGTGCTCCAGGCCTGCCGCGCGCAGCCGGGTCTCCAGCACGTGGGGGTAGTGCTCGTCGTTGTTGACGTAGCCCTCGGTCTGGGAGTCGCCCAGCACCAGGATGCGGAACACCCCGGCGGGTTTCGGGACGGCGACATCCGTGTCGCGCCGCAGCGCCTGAGCATTGGTGCGGAACACGAACTGCCCATCGGGATGCTCGGCGAGCGGCACCTGCTCGATCGCCAGCGGCCGGTTCTCCCAGCGGAGCACGGGATGCGGTTCCCGCACGGCGCGAGACGGGCCGCACCAGCCGGGCGCGGCACAGCTCTGGCCGTTGTCCACGCCGCTACCAGCCAGCGCCCGGCGCGCGGCCACCTCCAACCCGAGCAAGCAGACCAGGCCAGACACCAGGCACAGCAGCAGCGCGAGCCAGACACGCCCACCGCCAGCGCGCCGCCGCAGAGCATGGGGCCTCGCGCCAGGGGGGCGGGTGGCGTCTCTAGCGGGCAACGGACTTTCCTCGACGCGGCCCCTGTGGGCCGGGGGGGCGATCCCCGACCCCCCCGGTGATGTCATGGGGCGGCCGCACCGCGACGGCTCTCACGGCAAGTGCCCGCGGAGCACGTCGCGAGAAAATGTCATGGCGGCCAAGAGACTGGTCACGAACACTAGCGCCAGGAACAGGCTGACGGCGATGGCCAACACATGCCCGTCGGCGGCCCGTGGCCAGAGGAGCAGCGCGTACGCCAGTGCGAACAGCGCCAGGAACACCCACGGCAACGCGAGCACCGCCAGCCGCTGGCCCCCCGAGAGACGCGGCCGTACCTCGTCCGCCATCACACCACCCCCACTTGCTCGGCGTACACCTGCTTGGCACCGGGATAGGCCCGGATCTGCCGCTTCGAGGAAGCCGGTACCAGTGCATCGCCCATGACCAGGTAGTCGAGGTCCGTGTGCGAGAAGCAGTTGAACGCCTCGGCCGGTGTGCAGACGATCGGCTCGCCGCGCACGTTGAACGACGTGTTCACTAGCACTGGGACGCCCGTAAGTTGCCCGAATGCCTGGATGAGGTCGTAGAACAGCGGATGCTGCTCGCGGCCGACGGTCTGCACGCGGGCGGTGCCGTCGGCATGGGTGATCGCCGGCACCAGGTGCCGCTTGGCCGGCTCGACGCGCGCCACCAACAGCATGAACGGGCTCTCGCGCTCTGGGTTCCGATCGTCGAAGTCGAAGTAGGTGCTCGCGGCCTCACGCAGCACCGCCGGCGCGAAGGGGCGGAACGGCTCGCGGTGCTTGATCTTCTCGTTGAGCTTGTCCTTCATCGCCGGGTCGGTAGGGTCGGCCAGGATGCTCCGGGCGCCGAGCGCGCGCGGCCCGAACTCCATGCGCCCCTGGAACCAGCCCACGATGTTGCCCTCGGCCAGGAGCCGCGCCACGACCGGCGCGATCTCTCGCTCGGCCAGCACGGTGAACGGCACGTCCAGCTCGTGCAGGAAGGCGTGGATCTCCTCGTGGCTGTAGCCCGGGCCGAGGTACGCCGTCTCCATGCGGTAGCGCCGCTCGCCGCGCAGCACCGTGTGGTACAGGTACGTGGCCGCGCCCACACAGCCGCCCGAGTCGCCCGCCGCCGGCTGGACCCAGAGGTTGTCGAAGCCGGCCTCGCGCAGCACACGGGCGTTGGCCAGGACGTTGAGCGCCACGCCGCCCGCCATACAGAGGTTGCGCGAGCCGCTCAGCACGCGCGCCTGCCGCGCTAGGCCGAGCATCGCCTCCTCGGTGACCACCTGGATGCTGGCGGCGATATCCGCGTACCGCTCCTCCAGGCCGGCGTCGGGCGAGCGCGGCGGACCGAACAGCTCCACGAAGGCGCGACTGAACGAGTGCAAGCTGCGGTGGTACGCTAGATAGCGCATGTCGAGATGGAAGCTGCCATCGTCGGCCAGCCGCAGCAGGCGTCGCACCTGGTCCGCGTAGCGCGGCCGGCCGTAGGCGGCCATGCCCATCACCTTGTACTCGCCCTCGTTGACCTCGAACCCGAGATACGCCGTGAAGGCGCTGTACAGCAGGCCCAGCGAGTGGGGGAACCGCAGCTCGTGCGTGAGCTCCAGGTCCAGGCCGTGCGCGACGCCCAGGGTCGTCGAGCACCACTCCCCCACGCCGTCGGCGGTCACGATCGCGGCGTCGTCGAACGGCGACGGGAAGTAGGCGCTTGCCGCATGCGAGATGTGGTGCTCGCCGAATAGGATCGGGCCACCATAGGCAAGCTGCTTGCGGATATGGCCGCGCAGCCATAGCTTCTCGCCCAGCCAGGTCTGCATCGCCCGCACGAACGCCTGGCGCGAGTGGGGGAACGTGGCGGCGTAGCTGGACACGATGCGCTCGAACTTCAGCAGCGGCTTTTCGTAGAACACGACGTAGTCGAGGGCGTCCGCGGTGATGTCGCCCGCCTGCAAGCAGTAGCGGATCGCGCGTGCCGGGAAGCCCGAGTCGTGCTTGCGGCGCGTGAAGCGCTCCTCCTCCGCCGCAGCGACGAGGTCGCCATCGCGCAGCAGGCAGGCCGCGGCATCATGGTAGAAGCACGAGATGCCCAGGATGTGCATGCCAGGTCCTTTCTCCGCGCGCAATCGCCCCGAGGCTCCGAACCACGCCCGACATTAGAACGGCCGCTCCATTTCCGCCAGGCTATGGAGTAGCCGCTGGCGCGGGAGCCAGAACGAGTCCCGCGGACGTGGGTCCAGCTCGAGCAGCCGCAGGCCGGCTAGCCGTGTCACCAGCACCGTCGGCCCCAGCACGCAGAAGTACAAGAATGTGAGCACCACCACGGCCTGGTAGTCGCTTGCCCGTCGTGTGTACGCTTTCCACGCGGTCCAGAGCACGCGCAGCGTGGGCGGCGCGCGCTTCACGGCCTCGAGGCGATAGCCGCTATACAGCATGACTGCGTCCCCCCTCCTCCTCAGGGGCTAGAAGACCGGATAGATGATCGGAGCAATAGGCGTTGCTTGCAGCAGCATCAGGACGCCTAGGAATAGCAGCGCGATCAACAAGGGCAGCATCCACCACAGCCGGTGCTGCCAGATCATGGTCACCAAGGCGCCGACCATCGTGGTACTATCCATGAAGTCGGCTAGTAGGCCATACGATCGGCGCCGACGGCGAGTGGGGCGCGCGGTTGCGCTGATATCCCGTCCCTGTGTGGACTCGGAGTGCGGTGTGTTGATCGGCATGACTCTGTCTCCTGTCAGGGCATGGCGTGGGAGCGTACCCGTCCGGCGACACGCTATCGGTGGGGCTCCGGTGCACAAGCGCCGTAACGCCCCCACCAATGGTTCCAGCGTACATGCAGCACATCGCGGAACATCAGGACCGTGTCGCGCAGCGGATGCACGCGGCTGTTCGCGTGATAGCACCAGAGAATGGGTACCGGGGCGAGGTGCAGGCCGTGCTGGCGGGCGAGATACAGGACCTCGACATCGAAGCCGAAGCCATCGATCGTCGCGTGGCGGAACAGCGCCTCCGCGCTGGCGGCGGTGAAGGCCTTGAAGCCACACTGGCTGTCGTCGACGCCAGGCAAGGCAAGGGTGCGGACCAGCCAGTTGAAAGCGCGCCCCATCACGCGGCGCATCCAGGGCTCACCGACGCGGCATGCCCCAGCGCCCTCCCGGGTGGCATAGGCGATATCGGCCCCCGCCCAGAGCGGCGCGAGCAGCTTGGGCAGTTCCTGGACCGGCATCGAGAGGTCGGCGTCGCACATGACCCGCACCACGCCCCGCGCGGCGAGGATCCCTTGCCGCACGGCCGCGCCCTTCCCGCGATGGGGGGCCGCGAGCAGTCGCACGCGCGCGTCGACCGCGGCGACCTGGCGTACAACAGCCGCGGTAGTGTCCGTGCTTCCGTCGTCGACGACCACGATCTCCGTGGGATAGTCCCAGCCGTCCAGGAAGCGTTGGAGCTGCTGGAGCGTCGTGGGCAGGCGCGCGGCCTCGTTGTAGGCGGGGATCACGATCGAGAGGCGGGGGGCGTCCATCGTTGCGCTCCCGCTGTCTACCTCAGGGCGTAGATCACCACCGCGTTACCGTCCTGGAGGTCGAGCTGGAACACCGGCTGCAGCCCCGCGGGCGGCTGGTGCCAGTCCAGCAACGGGCGGAGCACGGGACGTGCAGCGAGGAAACGCTCCTCCACGACCAGCAGCGCGACGCCCTTGTAGCGCGCGTACCGCACTAGGTCCGGGTACTCGGCGTAGGGCGTCATCAGTGCGTACTGCCGCAGCCGCCCGTAGAAGGAGATCGGCGCGCCGTGCACGGCCATGACCCGCGCGGCACTGTACCCGTTGTCGGCCAGCCAGCGACCGGCGGCGACGGTGGCTTTCCAAGTGGGCTGCTGCTGCGCCGTGACCCGATACGCGGCGGCGATCCCAAGGAGCACGAGTGCCACGCCGAGCACCGGCACGCTGCGGTACAACGCGTGGGAAGCCGCGTGCCGCTCCACGGCCGGCAGCCGAGGGAGGTCGTGTCGCAGCTCCAGCGTCCCTACCGCGAGCCACGGGATCACCAGGGCCACCAGCGGCACGAAATAGCGCGTGTACAGGAAGAACGCGGGGTACAGCAGCACGTATACCAGCACGAAGCTGCCAATCGTGAGCAACGCTAGTCGGGGCTGGCGCGGGCGCCCACCGCGCACGCACCCGAGGAACGTCACCAGCAGGATCGGGAGCGGCAGGACCTGCACGAGAACCAACTGCTCATCGTAGAGGTTCCTAGCGTAGTGCGCCACGAACTCGCGTACCGAGAAGGGGTAGTTCCGAGCCATCTCGGGGGAGTCGACGATCAACCGCGTGCCATCGGGCGTCAGGCGATAGAACGCGGCCTCTAGATCGGCGCCACGCGTCATCAGCGTGCCCTGGGCGAGGTTACCCAGCTTGCCGCTGATCGTCCATTGCCCGAGCTGGCCGTGGAGATACAGCACATACGGGAGCACTAGCGGCGCGAGACCAAGAGCCACCCCAGCGTAGGCCAGAGGCACGGCGCGCCACCGGCGGTAGGCCGCGGCGGCGAGCAGCACGCACAAGCCAAGCGGACCAAGATACACGAGCCCCTCGGGGCGCGTGAGGTAGGCCGCACCGACCAATGCCCCGGTACCCGCTGCCACAGGCAGCACGCGACGCCCCTGCGCGATCGCTCGCTGCAGCGCCAGGGTGAAGAGCAGCACGCTGGCCAGCAGCAGCGTGTACAGCATCTCGGACAGCGGCGTGAGGCCCATCTCCAGGAACCGGGGGTAGATCGCGGTGAGCAAGGCAGCCACCAGGGCGACCTGCTCTCCGTACAGCGGTCGCGTGAGATAGAACAGCACGGGGATCAGCAGGAGGCTCGCCAGCACCGAGACCAGGTACGCCGCGGCGGCCAGATCGCCTCCGGTGAGCGGGCTCACTAGCACGATCGCCGCGGCGTAGCCCGGCGGGAACACCTGGCCGACAGCGGCCACCCAGTCGCCCGCCAGTAGGCGGAGCGCCTGCCATGCATAGCTCGCATCGTCGCCGACTAGGGGGCGCTGCACGGCCTGCGGCCAGAGGGCAGCGCGCAGCCCTGCCCCGCCCGCTACCACCGCGACCAGGGGCCACGGGGCGAGCCGTAGGCAGCGGGCGGTGGCCACGGCCCGGGGTGCTGCCAGAACCCGCGCGGGGACCGTCTCAATGCCCACGACTACACCGTCCTCGCTGCTCTAGTGCCTATATCGCCGCGTACTTGGTCGGAGACACAAGGCTTGCTGAAGGGCCTGGAGACCGCGCTACTCCGCTGTCCGCGGTAGCGTCGTCGAGGTCGGATAGCGTAGCGCCGCGACAGCGCCGAGGAACATATACGTCGTGTAGCGGACGTGGGGCGGGCGCTCGCGCCGTTTGAGCGCGCCGGCGATCTTCCGCAGCCGCCAGAGCACGTCCTGCCAGAAGATGAGGCCGGCGAGCCAATCACCGCGCAGCACGTTGCGGGTGTAGGCCGCCCCATGGCCGAAGCCATAGCGGGCCATCAAGGTCTTGAGGTGAGCGCCGTCGCGCTTACCCCAATGCAATACCCACACCTGGGGTACGTGGACTAGGGTGAAGCCCGCGCGCAGAGCGCGGTAGCAGAGATCGAGATCATCGGCAATGCCCAATGGGGCCCCCGGGCCCAGCCATTCATCGTAGCCACCTAATTGCTCGAAATCGGCGCGCCAGGAAACGAAGTTCGCCCCCACGCCGCTCCACACGAAATCGGGCACAGGATCGATCAAGCGCAGCGGCACGCGACGCACCCGATGGAAACCGCTGGGCACGTACTCGGGGACGAACTCGCACTCGCGGTCGTGTGGGATGGCCCGGAGTGCCCCGCAGATAAGCGCCGGCCGCGGCTCGCACAGCAGCACGGCGACCGCCTGACGAAGCCAATCGGGTGGCACGGTCACGTCATCATCGGTCATGGCGAGGACGGCGCCGGTTAGATGCGGGACCACATGGTTCACGGCATGCCCCTTGCCACGTGCATCGCAATGTATGAGCCGGACCCGGGGGTCGCCAATCGCGGCGACTACATCGGCGGTGGCGCAGCCCGCGCTCTGATCGGCCACCACGACCTCGAAGTCGGGGTAGTCGTTGGCGAGAATAGTCGGCAAGCAGCGCGCTAGGTCCGCTGGGCGATTGTATGTCGCGATCAGCACGCTGACCGATGGCAGAGTGGTAGTGGGTTGGGATATCACAGTTCCGCCCCACGCGGTCGCCTGAGTCGCCGGCGCATACCTATCCATCCCGCGACCACCAACGCAACACTAGCCTATCGAACGCACGCGAATAGCGTCCGGCGGTAGTTCTTCGCGTAGTATCCGCGATCGTCGTTATCCGTGCCGAGTGGTATAACCTCGCTGAATGTGGTGTGCTGCTTGATGAATTGCGCGATATAGTGTTCATCCCACCCACGGAGCGCCGTCCGGTACCACTGCTCATGGGCCTGGCCGGTATCTAAGAACAAAACGCTGCCAGTAAGCGCGTCGACCTGACGCAACAGCGCTTCGGGCGAGTAGCGACTCGGGCGCAGGACGAGGTGATGCAGCACGCTGAGCAATAGAACGATATCGCACCGCATCTTGGTACATTCCAAGAACCACTGGATATGGCCATGGACTTGTTGCGCTGGCGAGAGCCCATAAGCGATCCGCCCTATCCTCAACGCATCGGCCTCTGCCTCGACGCCCAGTGCCTGAGCACCGCGCCGAGCGAATTCCGCGACAAACCATCCGTAGGAACACGCCAGATCGATCATCGAGGACCGGGAGAGATCCAGCCCCATCCGATCCAGAAATGCTACCATCATGGCCCAGCGATCCTCGCAGCGACGCACGAGCGGCCATGACGTATCGAAATCGAGTGCAGATACCGGTTGATACAGCTCGCGTCGACTCTGGGTCACCGACACGCGGAGTGCGAGCCGCTGCAGCTCGGTGGGCTGCTCCCCTGCTACCACGACAGACGCATGGCGCTGACCGAGCACCCAGGCAATCGCGAGACGATGATATCCATCCAGCACTTGATAAGTATTGGGCGTCCACGTCGCACAGACTCTCGGTAGTGTACCGCGGACGGAGTGGCCATATGGGGAGGGGAAAGACACTTCGGTGGGATCACCACGGCGCATGCGCTCGTACAGCTGGCAAAACGCTGCGGCCTGAGCCTGGATACCCGCCTCTGTGGACTGGCCGAAGTAGTGCCCGCTGTATCGGATGCAGTCGAGAGCATTGCGATAGTACGATGTAGCCCGAAGAGCGGCGAGATCCAAGATGGCTGGCCCATCACGCGAGTAGCGCTGTAGCAACTGGACATGGGGCGATTCGTAGAGCGGTAGGGATGCTCTGCGGGGATCGCCCACGAGATCCGCCCACTGGCCAGCACTGTAGACGTGTTCGCCCACGTGCTCCCCCCCTTCACCGACATGCTCGCCGCCCAGCAGGACGCGCTCCAGGGGGATCTGGCGCACACGCGCCTTGTGCTGGGCCCAGCGACGAAGCCGCCGGTAGCGGGTGCGTAACGGCGGCGGGACTCGCCGCTGCAGCGAGGCATGGAGGGCGTTCAAGGGAAGCATGCAGTGTGTCTCCTATGGAGTTTCGTGCGTTCGTACAACGATCGGCATCCCAGTGGCGAGCGGGCGCTGGAGCGCCAGTGGCCAGCGCGTGGCAGCCAGTGCGCCCAGGGCCATATACGCCAGGTAGCGCATGGCGGGCGGCCGCCGGCGCTGTAGGAGCGCGAGCATGATCTGGCTGGCACGCCAGATGCCCTCCTGCACTAGCAGGTAGAGCGCGCGCCAGTCGCCTCGCAGGGCATGCCGCATGTACATGGCACCGTGCCCGAAGCCATAGGCTGCGAACAGCCGGCGAATCGCCGGGCGGCCGCTGTACTTGCCCCGATGAACAACGACGGCCTCCGGGGCATGCACCACGGCGCAGCCACGCCGGAGCGCCCGGTAGGCAAAGTCGGTATCCTCATGGCTGACCAAGGGCGCGCCGGGGCCGAGCCACTCGTCGTACGGCCCCAACTGCACCAGCGCGCGCCGCCAGGCGAACACATGCGCACCGCCTCCCGCGTAACGTGTCGCCGGCACCAGGCGGAACGGGGCCAGCGGCACGCCGCGGAACTCGCGCCGGGCGGCCGGGAGGAAGTGCGGCACCATCTCGACCGGCGGGGCATGCGCCATGGGCGCGATCGCGCCGAAGATCAGTGCGTGGGCCGGTGCGGCCGCCACCGCCGCGGCTACGCGCCGCAGCCAATCCGCGGGCACGGTGCAGTCATCGTCCAGGATCGCCACGATCTCGCCGCGAGCGCTCTGGATGCCGGTGTTGAGCGCGCGCGACCGGCCGCTCTCGGGCAAGTGCAGCAGGCGCAGGTGCGGGTCAGCTAGCGAAGCAACCAACCGCGCGGCCGCGGCGGTAGTGCTCTGGTCCGCGAGGACCACTTCGAACGCAGGGTAGTCGTTGGCCAGCAGGCTGGGCAGAGTGAGCGCCAGCTCGGACGCGCGATCGCGTGTGGGGATCACTACCGAGATCGTCGGCAGGTCGGTGGGGGCAGCACTCATGGGCGTCTCTCCCACCAGCTAGCGGTGGCCAGGGGCGCGCGCAGCTGGTCCAGCGCAGCGCCCAGCTGCCGGTGGCCGCGCGCCAGGCGGCGGCGTAGCCGCTTGCCCCGCGCCTGGCCGAGCCGCACGCGGCACATGACGTCGAACAGGTAGTCGGCACGGCGCACCTCGGTACGCCGCAGCCGGTGGGGGTCCGTCCAGCGATCGTTGCACCCCGGATCGCTCGTGAAAGCGAGTGCGAAGTGGCGGCGGACGACCTCCACCACGGCGGCGTTGTAGCGGCCGTAGGGATAGGCGAAGGCGGCTACCGGCCGGTCCAGCAGCGCCGCCAACGCCGCCTGGCTGCCCTGCACCTCGGCGAGCACCGCGGCAGCGTCGAGTGCGGTCAAGTCGGCATGGGAGCGGCTGTGGGCACCGAACTCGACGCCCGCGGCCGCCCAGCGGCGGACCGCGTCGGGCGTGAGCAGTGGAGACGCCCCGTCCATCCACTGGTTCGTCGCGCCCAGCAGGTCGGTCACGACGAACACAGTAGCGCTGAAGCCGTATCGCCGTAGGATGGGCAACGCGTAGCGGCCTATGTCGGCGTAGCCGTCGTCGAACGTGAGCAGCACCGGCTTGGACGGCAGCGGCGTGCCCCGCACACGCCAGGCCAGCCAGTCCGACGCGCGGATGCCCTGATAGCCACGCGCTGCGAGCCAGCGCACATGCGCCTCGAACCGCCGTGGCGACACGGTTAGCCAGGCGTGGGGCCCCGGCAGAGGACTGCCCACGTGATGGTAGCTGAGCACCGCCACCTTGGGCTCCGCGAGCGCGCTACTGACCACCCCCGGCCTCCTCGGCGCACGCGAGCGGGGACAATCGCCGGACGGACTGGGCCGCGCGCTCTCAGCCCGCGCCGGCGGGGACGGCGAGCCCCAGCCGGCTCTGCCGGCGCCGCAGGGCGAGCACGAGATTGTCCTCGTCGAACGCCACCGCGCACTGTGGGATCGGGGCGTCCTGTGCGATGTCCCGGGTCAGGCGCGCGAAGCCCGCCAGCCCGATGGGGAGCAGGTCGGCACGCCCCGCGTCGTCGGCGGCCATGATCAGGCCGTAGCAGTCGAACCCGCCGATGCCGTCCAGCCGCTGGCCGGCGCGCAGGTCGCGCTTGGCGTAGGCGACCACCTCGGCCACCGGCCGGCCGCGCGGCGCGATGGTGGCGCAGCGGTGCAGTGCCGCCTCGGCGGCGGACAGCGGCGCCTCGTAGTGGCAGAGGACCTGCGGCCGGTACAGCAGGTAGTATGGGCCGTCGCCCATCTTGAGATAGCGGAACTCGCGGTGGACGGCCGGATCGGCGCTGTGGCCGATCACGAACACGCCGTTCGGGATCCCGAGCGTGTACTCGACGATCGGCCCGGCGGCGAGCAGGCCCCGCTGCTCGAAGTCCGTCAGCACCGAGGCCAGCGTTGTCTCCGGCCCCACCATGCCCGTGACGGCCGGCCGCATGCCGGTGGCGTTGGCCACCACGGCCATCTCGATGTTGAGCTTCGTGCCGTCGGCCGCGGCCGCGGCGATCCACGGCTGCAGCCCGTGGGCGCGGGCGAACGCCTCCTGGGTCGCTGGTGTGGCGTAGCGCTTCAGCACGCCCTTGCAGTTGCCCGCCACCACGGGGGTCAGGCCCAGGGTCCGCACGTAGTCGTAAAGCTGCTTGAGCAAGCCGGGCTGGTCGCCATCCACATCGCTGTACACCACACCGGCCATCTCGGCCATCTGCTGGAGCACGGGCCCCACGGTGGCCTGGGTCTCCAGGTTGGCGGCGACGACATGCTTGCCCTGGTGGAGCGCCTCCACGGCCACCGCAGCGCCGACCAGCACGTCGCCGGTGGCCTCCATCACCACGTGGATGCTGGCCACGTGCGCGGGCAGCAGCACGGAACGCGTCGCGACGTACTGGCCGCGGGCGAGCGCGGCGTCGGCCTCCGCGGGGTCCGTACAGACCACGATGTCGCCCGGAGCGACCCCGCCGGCGACCAGCGCGGCGATCGCCCGCTCCAGGGTGCGATTGGCTACTACGGCCGGTACCAGGCCGGGCAGACGGCACAGCTGCCGCACAAGCCCGCCGCCGAAGAACCCCGTGCCGACCACCGCCACGCGCACAGGGCACCGCTCGGCCTCGCAGCGCTCCAACTCCGCATAGATACTCATCCGCTCTCTCCTCGCTCGTGCCAGTACCAGGGGCCAGCGGGGCTCAGGCGCGGGCACCCGTGATGCGCTGGGCCGGGGCACTCCTGAGGTCGGCCAAGGCCTCGTGCAGCGCGCGCAGCATCGCGGGCGCGCGCTGGGCATGCGCGCTGCTGCCACGAGTCTGCTGCCCTATGGTGAGTCCGGCCCAAGCGAACCGATACGCCGCCGCTAGTGCCGTGTAGCAGGCGACCAAGGGGTCGTCGGCCAGCGGCCCATAGCCCTCGCGGAACGCCGCTTGCTCCTCGGCCGAGAAGAAGGCCAGGCTAGTGCCCACATCATAGCGCGGGTCGCCGGCCAACGCGTCGGCTAGATCGATGATGCCTGTGATATGCTGCCCGTCGGTCAGCAAGTTCACCGCATGATAATCGCCATGGAGGAGCACCGACTGCCCGAACTGCGCGTTGCGCACTCGCACTCCCGCCTCGCGCAGCAAGGCTAGGTCCGCGTCGCGTAGCACGTCGCGCTGTTGGAGGTACTCCAGGCAGGTCTCCACGATGCGTAGATCGGTCCAGTAGTCGTGCCAAGAAGCGTACATGCCCCTGTATTCCCCATCGCGCAGACATAGCGGGCCGACCGCGCGCACACGGATCGTGTGCAAGCGCTGCAACAGCGCGCCCGCCTCCCGGTAGAGGCGAAGTCGCTGCGCTTCGGGCACGACCACCGACTCCAGGGAAGTGCCAGGCAGCCTGCTGAGGATAGTCGTCGACAAGTAGAGCCAGCGGGGACGGGCATCGGAGAACAACAGCCGCGACACCGGTAACCCGGAAGCCTGGAGGAGGGTATACGCCGCCTGCTCGGTGTAGAACGCACGTAGGTCGGGCGCGATCAACATGATCACCGACTGGCCGTTCCAGATCCCGCTGTAGACCCGCCGGTGCGTGCCGCTCCGCATCGGCTCGATCTCCTCGATCCACGTGCCGAAGCTGAGCAGGAGGGCTAGGCGGAGCAACATATGCTTTAGATCGTGCTGCAGCAGCCAATCTACCAGGCGGGCGCGCCCCCATCGAGCCATGGAGTACCTGCCTCACCGCCGGGCCGCCGGCAGCAGCGGCCAGCCACGGTCGCGCTCTGCGACCACGCTGATCGGCAGCGGCCAGGCGATGGCGAGCAGCGGGTCGTCGTAGCGCACCCCGCGGGCGTGCTGCGGCGCGTAGAACGTGCTCATGCCGTACAGCACCCCCGCGTCGTCGGTGAGCGTCTGGAACCCATGGGCGCAGCCCTCGGGCACGTACACCGCACACGCCTCCCCTGCGGCGAGCCACAGCGCGACGTGTTGGAGGTAGGTCGGCGACCCCGGGCGTAGGTCGACGATCACGTCGTAGATCGCGCCGGCGATGCAACACACCAGCTTCGCCTCCGCGTGCGGCGGTGCCTGGTAGTGCAGCCCCCGCACGGTGCCCCTCTGGCGCGTGTACGACACGTTGACCTGCGCGAGCACGTCGGCGAGGCCGTGGGCCGCGAACTCGTGGCGACAGAACAGCCGCGCGAAGGTGCCCCGCTCGTCGCGGTGGGGCGCCAGCTCGATGCGATAGACGCCGGCGAGCGGCGTAGGCAGAAAGCGCACGCGCTAATCCCCCCGGCCATGCAGCCAGCGCGACGCCCGCACGAGCCCCTCCGGCGTGCCGATGTCCACGAAGCACCCGCGCGTGAACACCACGCTCGCGCCCCGTAGGCCCGCCTGCAGCGCCTGGCGCAAGACGGTCCCGAGCGGCACCTCGGCAGCCACGTCGCCCTCCTCGGCGACCACGGTGTGCAGGAAGCGGGTAAACGTCGGCGTCCAGGCCGCCAGAATCCAGGTGAGCGGGGCGGCCGGCTCGCTCGCACCGACGACGATATCGTGGATCTGGCCGTCCGCGTCGGTCACCACCGCATCGATCTGGCTGGCCGGCGGGCGAGGGAATAGACCGAGCACGAGGTCCGCCGCGGTCGTCGCCTGGTGCGCCAGCAGCCACCGCAGTGCCTCGGCGGGCTCGAACACGATGTCGGGAAAGCCGAACACCACCCGCTCATCTCGCACGAATGGGTAAGCAGCGTCCAGTGTGTACGGCACCCCGAACGGCCGGCGCATCAGAAGGTAGGCGAGGTGCAAGCCCAGCGCGTGCCCGTCGCGCAGGTAGGCGGGGAGGTCCCATTTCCCGTGGCGCAGCACGACGTACACGCGCTCGGCGCCGGCGAGACGCATGGCCGTGAGGAGGTAGGTGCACACGGGCCGCGGCCGTGGCTCGGCGGCCCCATCGAAGCGCTGGAAGCCGAGCGGGTACAGCTCCTTGCTGCACGGCAGCGGGGCGAGGCGGGTGGCCTGGCCGGCCGCCGGGACGAGCCCTACCACCATCGTCGGGCTCCCCCCTCAGGCCAGCGCGTCCACCGCGATCGGCGGCACGTACTCGCGGCCCTCGGGTGGCGCCGCGCGGTCGTAAAGGCGCACGACCTCCTCGGGCACGCGCGCCAGGTCCGATACGCGGCGCAGCTCCCAGAGCGTGGTTCCCTGCGGCACCGAGTCGACGTTCAGCGCCCCGTAGCGAGCCGCCAGGTCGTCGGCGTTGGCCACGCGGAAATCGACGCTGAACCGGGTCCGCCCCGAGGTGTTGGGCACGGTGGAGTGGAGCTGGGCGCCGGAGAACAGGATCACGCTGCCGGCTCGGCAAACGATCCGCAGCTCAGGCTCCAGCTCGAGCGGCTCCTCCGGCCGCGGCTGCTCGCGCGCGTCGGTGCGGATGTGCTGGGCGGCAGCGCCGCGCGCGGTACGGTTCCACTCGTAGTGGTTGTAGCGGCTCGACCCGTTGCGTACCGGCTGCGCCCAGTACTGCGGATGAAACGCCATGCAGTTGCTCGCGTCCAGGTCGTAGATCGGCAACCACCAGTTCTGCTGGCACAGCGGCGCCGCGTACCAAGTATCGCGGTGCGGGTGCAGGGCGTAGGCGATGCCCGCCCGGAGGTAGTCGCCATGGGCCATGGTCCGCAGGCGCGGGACATCGAAGTATGTGCGCGTCGGATCGCAGCCGAACTCTTCCAGGATTGCCCGGATGCATGCCTTGGACTGCGGGTGGTGGATGAACCGTGGCTTGAGGTCCGCCAGGATAGCGGCGAAGCGCTCGACGGGCAGCGCGAACTGTGCCCGCTCGGGGTCCAGCGGCGCGAACGCCTCGCGGATCATCGTGCGCGCGAACTCGCAGAACGCGAGCGTGCTGGGCCGCGGCGAGAACACCACGATATCACCGTTGTAGAGCCATGCACGGCGCTGCTCGTCGCTGCATACGGGGTCGGCGTAGATCGCTGTCATGCCGGTCTCCTGTTCTCCTCGGGTAGCCGATGCGGCGGCCCGCACGCTCACGCG
>Ga0070737_10004082_pt1 | contig 14974 bp, 12 predicted proteins | sample Coa_R1_10_FD_66438 | JGI IMG/M metagenome (GOLD analysis project Ga0070737, IMG submission 66438) | Surface soil microbial communities from Centralia Pennsylvania, which are recovering from an underground coalmine fire - Coalmine... | ecosystem: Environmental > Terrestrial > Soil > Unclassified...
GAATCGCTCACGGCGAAGCGTATGGCTGAAAGCTCGGCGGCAACCGAGAAGCTCATGGCGGAGGTGGTCGAGCGAGAAAACGTCAAGGAAGCGTTGCGACGAGTCAAGGCTAACAAAGGGAGTCCTGGCGTGGACGGCATGACAGTTCACCAGTTGCCGGGATACCTGAAAGGGCACTGGCCGACTATCCGGGAACAGTTGCTGCACGGGACCTATCGACCGCAGCCGGTGAAACGGGTGGAAATCCCGAAGCCGGACGGAGGGGTGCGAAAGCTTGGCATCCCGACGGTGCTGGACCGATTTGTCCAGCAGGCGGTGATGCAGGTTCTGCAGAGGCGCTGGGACCGGACGTTCTCCGAACAGAGTTACGGGTTCCGTCCCCACCGCTCAGCACATCAAGCCGTGCGCCAAGCACAGCAGTACATCGGTGCGGGGTTCGGCTGGGTGGTAGACCTCGATTTGGAGAAATTCTTCGATCGGGTCAATCACGACAAGCTGATGGGTCAAGTGGCAAAGCGGGTAACGGACAAACGACTGCTGAGACTCATCCGGGCATTTCTCAATGCCGGGGTGATGGAGAACGGATTGGTGAGTCCGGTGGACGAGGGAACGTCGCAAGGCGGACCATTGTCCCCTCTGCTGTCAAACCTCGTGCTCGACGAACTGGACCGTGAGTTGGAGCGGCGTGGTCATCGCTTCGTGCGATATGCGGACGATTGCAACATCTACGTGCGCAGCCCACGGGCGGGACAGCGGGTGATGGAGAGCGTCACGCCCTTCATCACGCGAAAGCTCAAGCTCAAGGTGAACCAGGAGAAGAGTGCGGTGGCGCGACCGGAGGAGCGAAAGTTTCTGGGCTTCAGCTTTCTCGGTGATTCAGAGCCACGGCGGAGGATTGCGCCGAAGGCGCTGACGCGGTTTAAGCAGCGAGTCCGGGAACTGACGCAACGGACGCGGGGTGTCAGTCTAGAACAGAGGCCTCGGTCCTTAAGTAAGTATCTGATCGGATGGCGAGCCTACTTCGGGTTTTGCCAGACGCCCGCCAGGCTCGAAGGTCTGGACTCGTGGATACGGCACCGGCTACGGTCGGTGCTGTGGACGCAGTGGAAGCGGCGTAGGAGGCGCGTGGAGGAGTTACGCCGGCGCGGTGTGGGTCGTGATTGGGCGGTGAAGACCGCCTGTAGCGCCCACGGCCCGTGGCGTCTCAGCCACAACCCGACCATCTGCCAAGCCCTGCCCAACGCCTACTTTGATGCGCTCGGTCTGCCCCGCTTGGCAACTTGGCTGCTGAATCAACCTCCGAACCGCCGTGTACGGACCCGTACGCACGGTGGTGTGGCAGGGGTGGGCGGGTGACCGCTCCCCCTATGCCGCTTGCGTCTTTTGCTTGTCACCTCCGCCCTTTAAGTCCTCATCGAGGCCGAGGATTTACCCACAAATTGTGCTATAGAGCCTCTTGAAGATGTGGGCGAGGCAAATGGGTCGAGTACCAAAATGATAGGGAATTGGGCTAGTCATATTCTCCGAAGGCATAAAGGTGCTACAACTACGAAAGGCACAGAAGAGTGACAAAACCGAAAATCTGGTTATTGGTAGCAATCACGCTGTTAGCTTCTCCTGCTTTGCTTACTGCAGCTGATAGGTTTCAAGCAGATATGGCTCAGGCCCATCGGTGGGTGTCCGCAAAGTTTGAGGGGATGCCCAAGGCCCCCCCCGTTCAGGGGTACTTGATGGTTTATGTAAGGTCGGGGACCGTACAAAAGAATGGGATTGAGGGCGTAGTTGGAGGGGTTCAGGGTGAATACCCTCTGGAAATTGGGAATAAGGATTATCCCCGCGGCTTGTATTGTCCTTCCCTGGGCAAGATCGTGGTGCATCTTCCAACTTCAGCAGAGCGCTTTCAGGCTGTAGTGGGTGTCGACAGCAGCGATACGCGTTTTATCGACAATGCAGGCCGAGGCAGCGTGGTGGCGTCGGTGCGCGTATCGGGAAAAGAAGCCTACCATTCAGCGGTGATGCATGCGGGCATGCCCGCTGTGCCCGTGAACGTGCACCTTGGCCGGGCTACGGAATTCACCCTTGAGCTCAGTGACACTGGAAACCAAACGAATTGGGACCAGGTGGATTGGGCTGAGGCTAGGGTGAAACTGGAGAATGGGAGGACGCTCTGGCTAGATGAGTTACCTATCGGCCCGATCCCCGGCGCATATTCGGCTGAAGTTCCCTTCTCGTTTCGTTATGGCGGGCAATCGTCACGCACGCTTTTTAGGAGTTGGGAGCTGAGTCGAAGTACCCGTAAGCTTGACCCCGAGCGGACAGAACACACACTCATTTATACCGACCCCAAGACTGGCTTAGAGGTCCAGTGTCATTCTGTGGCGTACCAAGATTTCCCGACCGTAGAATGGACGCTGTATTTCAAGAATACTGGGAGAGCCGACACACCCATCCTTGAAAATATCGAACCTTTGGACGCTGAATTCGAGCGCAACGACGACGGGGAGTTTGTTCTTCATTACAACAAGGGCAGTTCGGCGACGCCGACGGATTTTGAACCCTTTGAAGCCACGCTTGGGCCCGGGGCGGTGAAGAAGTTTAGTCCGGTGGGGGGAAGGCCGACCAACGGTGAATGGCCTTACTTTAATATCACGCGGCCCGGAGGAGGAATCATTGTTGCGGTGGGATGGCCAGGAGAGTGGAGGGCACGCTTTTCTCGGGATCAGGGACAAGGGCTGCGAATTGTGGCTGGCCAACAACTGACGCATTTCTTGCTGCATCCTGGCGAACAAGTTCGAACTCCGCTGATTGCTCTCCAGTTTTATAAAGGCGATTGGATTCGGGGACAAAACATCTGGCGGCAGTGGATGATCGCCCATGTCCTGCCGCGTCCGGGCGGAAAGCTTCCGGACCTGCAGCTAGCTGCAAATAGCACAAAAGCATACTTTGAAATGCAGGAAGCCAACGAAGACAACCAAAAGATGTTCATTAATCGCTATCTTGCTGAGGGCGTGAAGCTCGATTTCTGGTGGATGGACGCTGGCTGGTATCCGTTTAAGGGGAGTTGGGTGGACGTGGGGACCTGGGAGCCCGACCCGAAGCGTTTTCCGCACGGTCTGCGCGCCATTTCGGACTACGCGCACTCGAAAGGCCTTAAAATCATCCTTTGGTTTGAACCGGAGCGGGTGATGCCAGGCACATGGCTTTATGAGCATCATCCAGAGTGGTTGTTAAAACCACCTCCCAATCCCGGGAATCAGGCGTACGCGCCGGAGACTCGCCTCTTCAATTTCGGGAATCCACAAGCCCGGCAGTGGATGATAGATCATATCAACAGTCTCATAATCCAACAGGGGATTGACTTGTATAGGCAGGATTTCAACATGGATCCCCTGTACTTTTGGCGAGCGAACGATGCGAAAGACCGCGAAGGGATTACGGAGATCCGCTACGTCACTGGTCTCTTGGCCTATTGGGACGAACTGCGGCGGCTGCATCCGAGCATGTTGATTGACACCTGCGCAAGTGGAGGACGTAGGCTGGATCTTGAGACCTTGCGGCGCGCTGTTCCTCTCACCCGCAGTGACTACCTTCTTGAAGCCATCGGCGAAGAGGACCACACTTACGGGATTGCGATGTGGCTTCCTTATTTTGGGACGGAAGCCGATGGCCTCGGGCCATATGCATTCCGCAGCCAGATGTGTCCTTCCCTTCTTCTCAGATATGACATGCGGCGTAAGAATTTGGATTATGGGGAAATCCGCCGATTAGTAACGCAGTGGCGTCAAGTAGCAAAGTATTACTACGGTAATTATTATCCTCTCTCGGCTTATTCAACTTCAACGAACGCTTGGGTAGCTTGGCAGTTCGACCGGACTGATTTGGGTCAAGGTATGGTACAAGCATTTCGACGCCCCGACAGTCGTTGCGAGTCAGCCCGCTTCAAACTAAACGGTCTAGATGCCAGCGCGATTTACAAAATAACAAATTTAGATGTACCCGACTACAACGAAGAAATTTCTGGGCGGGAATTGACTGACGAAGGACTCTCTGTCGCAATCAAGGGCCGGCCTGGAGCCCTTATTCTTTTGTATTCACGAATAAAGAGATAGAACGGCTGTCTCGATGGACTCGCTCAAGACTCAATTGGGTTAATGAAATCATAGTCTATCGGAAAAATTGACAGCCTCCCTGAAAAATCTTCCAGCAAGAGAGTGAGTTTTCCGGCAGAATCCTAGAGTGACGAGGAGGTTTTTGCCGATGAAGAAGACCCGATACACGGAAGAACAGATTGCTTATGCTTTGCGGCAAGTCGAGCTGGGAACCTCGGTGGTGGAAGTAGTGCGGAAGATGGGCGTCAGCGAGCAGACTTTTTACTGGTGGAAGGAGTAGTATACCGGGATGGGAGTGGGATAGATTCGGCGGCTCAAGCAGTTGGAGGAAGAGAATCGAAAGCTGAAGCAACTGGTGGCCGATCTCAGTCTAGACAAGCTGATGCTGTAGGACGTGCTCTCAAAAAACTCTAAGGCTTTGCTGGAGGCGTGAATTGGTTCGGCATCTCTAAGGCCGCTACGGAGTAAGTGAGCGCCGGAGTTGCAGGGCGCTTCGATTATAGGGGTCTTCGCACCGTTACTGATCGACAGCCCCGGACGAGGCCGCCATGCGAATGAGGATCAAGGAAATTGCGGTGGCGCGAGGCGCGCCGAAATCGATCCGCGTGGGCAACGGCCCCGAATTCGTTTCAAAAGTTCTGGACTGATGGGCTTGCGAGCGCGGAGTGACGCTGGATTTTAGCCGACCCGGAAAGCCGACCGACAATGCGTACTTGGAATCGTTCAACGGGCGACTACGGGAGGAATGCTTGAACCTGAATTGGTTTTTGAGCTTGGAAGATGCTCAGGCGAAGATCGAGTCCTGGCGTGGGGGAGTACAATGAGAGCCGGCCTCACATAGCCCTGGGCCACGTGCCGCCAGCAGAATTTGCTGCCTGGGACGGGGCTAGCCCCGGATCAGGCAAGCTAAAGAAGGCCGGAATCCTCACTCCCTGAATGGACCAGAAATGGGGGGACCTTCGAATCCCCGGAACTCGCATTATGAATGGGCCTAACACGGGGAGCGGCTCTAACCTTGCCCCCTCAAACGAGGCCATTTACAAGTAGAGCTTCCCTGGAGTAGAACCCCTTCAAGGAGGCGTATGAAGGCGAGTCGGTTTACGGAGGAGCAGATCATTGGGATTTTGAAGAAAGCGGAAGCGGGAATGAAGACAGCTGATGTTTGCCGAGAGCAAGGGATCAGCGAGGCGACGTTTTACAAGTGGAAGGCGAAATACGGGGGATTGGACGTGAGTGAGGCGCGGCGGCTGAAGCGGCTGGAAGAAGAGAATGGCCGGCTGAAACGGATCGTGGCCGATTTGACGGTGGACAACGTGGTGCTGAAGGACTTGCTCTCAAAAAAACTCGTAACGCCGGCGAGCAAGCGGGCAGCGGCGAACTCGGCGATCAAGGAGCATGGGCTGAGTGAACGCCGCGCTTGCAGATTGACGGGGTTAGCTCGAAGCACGAAACGGCGGGTCTTGGCGGGCAGAGAGGATGACCCGCTGCAGGTCAGCTGTGCAAGCTGGCGCGCCAGAGGCCACGGTTCGGATATCGGCGTCTGACGGTGGTGTTGCGCAGAGAGGGTCAAGCAGTGAATCACAAACGGATTTACCGGCTATGCCGAGAAGAGAAGCTGGCCTTGAGGCGCCTCCGGCGCCAGCACACGGCGCGGCTGCTGGCCGCCGCGGAGAAAAACGCCGCCGAGCGGCCGAATCAATGCTGGGCCCTGGATTTTGTCAGCGACACTTTGGTGAGCGAGCAGACGTTTCGGGCTTTGACGGTGCTGGATGAATACACGCGCGAGTCGCTGGCGATTGAGGTGGACACGAGCTTGCCGGCGCTGCGTGTGATCCGCGTTTGGGAGCGATTGAGTGCGCATCGGGGCCGGCCGGAGGAGATCCGGATGGATCACGGTCCCGAATTCGTCAGCCGGGTGACCGGATCGTGGTGTGAGCAGCGGAAGATCCTGCTTCGCTTTATCGATCCTGGGAAGCCGATGCAGAATGGCTACCTGGAATCGTTCAACGGCAGGTTTCGTGACGAGTGCTTGAATGCCCATTGGTTCCTGAGCTTGGCCCAGGCGCGGACTGCGATTGAAGCCTGGCGAATGGACTACAACGGGGAGCGTCCGCACAGCTCGCTGGACTACCGGACGCCCAACGAATTCGCTGCCCGGCTGGCCCTGAGGGCGGAGCAAAATTCAATGGGAACTCTACCTGCGATTGGTACCGCCTAAGGGGGCAGGTCAGCTCAGGATGACCAAATGAAGATCACGAAAATCGAGACTATTAGCTTTGACCCTTTACCCATTTCGACATGGGAGGCAGAATATCCCGGTTCGCGGCAAGCACTTCCTATTAACCTATGGCTCCGGCTTCACACAGATGAAGGCTTGGTAGGAATTGGAGAGACGTATTATGCGCCGGAGGCAGTTGGCTCTATAATCCACAACGTCTTCGCCCCATTATTGATTGGCCGTGATCCTCTTGACATCGAGAATCATTGGAGCAACTTATTTGCAGTCGCAAATTTCTTCGGCTCCGGGGGCGCTGAAATGCGGGCAATCTCAGCGGTAGACATAGCGTTGTGGGACCTCGCAGGCAAGAAAACCGGCCAGCCTATATACAATCTGCTCGGGGGACGCAATCGTGACAGGATCCCAATTTACAACACCTGCGTAAGTTATGGGAAATACCAGGACTATCAGGCCTGGATGGACGGTCGCGCGGGTCAACTTGCCGAGGATCTAATAAAGGAGGGTATTAAGGGAATTAAGATTTGGCCATTTGATCGATTTGGGGCAAGACTCGATGGGCCCTTGCAACCGCGAACTACAGTCCCGACGTGCCGCCCGCTGCAGTCTGCTGGCATACTAGCTCACTATATTGATAACGAGAATTTAAAGAAGGGCTTGGCGATTCTCGAAGACATCCGCAGGACTGTGGGCGACAAGATTGAAATCGCTATCGAAGGCCACGCTCGCTGGGATATCCCTGCCGCAATCCGAATTGCGCGGGCCCTTGAGCCCTACGACATCATGTGGCTTGAGGAAATCATGCCACCGGATAACACGGAGTCCTACGTCCGGCTTAAGTCGGCTACGAAGGTCCCACTTTGCCAAAGTGAACGAGTTCTTGGCCGTCAGGGTTTTCGGCGAATCATCGATGAGAATACGGCCGACATTATCATCCTCGACGTCTCATGGTGCGGCGGCATAACCGAAGCCCGCAAGATTGCCAACCTGGCTGATACTTTTTATCTGCCGGTGACGACGCATGATTGCACCGGCCCCATTGCACTATGGGCGTCTGCCCACCTGATGATGCATATTCCCAATGCCATGATCATGGAGACTGTCCGAGGATACCTGGACGGGTGGTACAACGACGTAGTCACGGACCCTATACCTATTGAAGATGGCTGCCTAAAGTTGAGTGAAAAGCCAGGCCTTGGCACTACGCTGCGCGCAGATTTTGCCTCGAGCCCGGGATCTCACGTGGAGATCACCACCGAAGAACGGTTCCGGTAACATTGATGGATATATCGAGGCAAATTTTTAAGATGATGTTGACTGGCGATTTCCTAACTGCGGACGGTAATCCTGCAGATGGCGTTGACCTAGACATTCTGAGAGATGTGCCTCATATTGAGGCCGGTTTTCTGATGGACCTCAAGCCCGACCCAAACGACTCGAGCTACTGGGACCGCTTGTACTCGTTAGAGATACTGCCTCACCACATCGCCGATGCCGATGGTCTCGTAGTCTGTCGCCCCTGGGTTAAAGCCAAGGCATTTGCGCGTGGTGCGGATCGCTTGGTTGCTATCGGTCGTGCGGGCGCGGGCTTCGACAAAATCGATCTCGCCGCATGTACGGCAAACGATGTGGCTGTCTTTTATTCTCCTAACACGTTTATACACTCAACCGCATCTGCCGCGTTGCTTCTCATCTTGGCATTGGCAAAACGACTGTTCGATCAAGAGCGCGTTGCTCGCTCGGGCCACTGGGAACAGCAGGGAAGTGTGAAAGGCAATGACTTGGTTGGAATGACTCTGGGCATCGTGGGGTTGGGGAACACAGGCAAGGAATTAGCACGCCTTGTGTCGCCTTTCAAAATGAGGGTGATTGCTTATTCGCCGCATGCCGATCCCGAAGAGGCGAGGCTTCTTGGTGTGAAGCTAGTGCCGCATTTGCATGAATTGCTGAGGCAATCGGACTTTGTCAGTCTTCATTGCCGGCTTGAGGAACATACACGCGGGATGATCGGGGAACGCGAGTTCCGGCTGATGAAACGGAAGGCTTATTTCATTAACGTCTCACGAGGTGAGTTAGTGCAACAATCAGCTCTGACCCGTTGCTTGCGCGATCGCTGGATTGCAGGGGCTGGATTAGATGTATTTGAAAGGGAGCCCTTGTCGGCAACCGATCCTCTGATCCAATTAGACAATGTCATACTAACACCGCATTACCTGGCTGCGACACATGAGGGTACACGTGCTACGGTTATCTCGACAGTCCAAGGGATGTTGCAAGTGGCACAGGGATGCGTCCCTGAAAACGTCATTAACCCAGAAGTCCTTGATCGTCCCGGTTTCCGCGCCAAGCTTGGTCGTTTCGCCAGGACCGGCCCAAAAGACGGCTTACGGGATGTTTCTGCTCCTCCGACAGCGAAGAAGGGCCTAAGGAGACGCAACTCCGGTATGGAGAGCAGTTAACGAAGTGTACGATGACCCGAATCTGTGTGCAAGAGGGTCTCACATCGATTTGTTTCCTTGCATCAACTGATGACGAACTTATCGGGAGGGACAGGTCAGGTGCGGACGAAGCGATAGAGATTACAAGCAGCTTTGTGTAGCGGCACGAGGACTTACTGGCTCGAGTGTAGACGGACGTTCACCGCAGAGTAACTCGCGCGTTGGGTCGCCAAGCCATGATTCGAAGATTTTGAGGAGGCGTCATGTCGCTGATATTTCCGCAAAAAAGCAAGACTTTTTTGCACGGCATAGGAAAATACCCTGATCGAACGGTACTGCGGTGGCTGCTCGTAATTGCTTTCCTCTCGGCCACGCTTGGATTGCATGCCCAGGAGCGGCCCGGACAGATTGTAGCTTTCAGCCCCGATTTCAATCGGTTGATGGATGTTAACGAGCCCATCGTAAAGATTACAGGCAATTTTGACGGGACTATCACTGAAGGGCCAGTCTGGAACCCGCATGGCTTCTTGATCTTCAGCGATATCTATCGTGACACCATCTTCCGATGGGATCCACAGAGGGGCCTCAGTATCTTTCGATTTCCGGGTAACTACCCGAATGCCAATACTTACGACCAGCAACTCCGGCTCGTAACCTGTGATGAAAAACTAAGGCAATTGGTTCGTACGGAGAAGGGCGGCCGTTTGACCGTACTGGCCAAGCAATGGCATGGAATGAAGTTGAACCCTCCAGATGATGTGGTGATAAGGAAGGACGACACAATTTATTTCACCGATCCATGGTGGGATTTTCCGCCGGGTGCGGTTACAGAATTGAGTTTCCAAGGGGTATTCGGTATCAGGCATAATGGGAAGCTTTTCCTGGCGGCAAAGGATTTTGGTTTGCCCAATGGCCTTGCCTTCTCTCCGGACGAGAACATTTTGTACATTAACGATACACGGCGGGCGAAAGTGTACGCCTTTGACGTTTCCCCTGATGGTTCATTGTCAAATCGGCGGCTTTTTTGCGATCTCTCGAAAATGAATGCCAAGTATGGGCCGGGAGCCGTAGATGGAATGAAAGTGGATAAAGACGGAGATGTATGGGAAACAGGTCCGGGAGGTGTTTGGGTATATGACAAAACAGGGAATCGGCTGGGATGGTTTCAAGTTCCCGGACCGAAGAGTATTGTGATCACGACCTTTCCTGGAAAGACAATCAACTTTCCAAATGTGCCGGCCAACTTGGCCTGGGGAGACCGAGATTATAAGACACTCTATTTGACCGCACCCGGCTCGGTGTATCGGGTTCGCACCAAGGTCCGAGGCATGATTACTTACCCGGTCACGGTGCGGTAAATAAAGCATATTGGAGCAAGTGATGGCCTCTCGGAAAAAATTTGTATGGGTAGCCTCGCTGGTTCTTGCGTTGGGATTTGCGATTAACTACGTCGATCGCGGAAACATTTCGGTTGCTGCTCCAGTCATCGGGAAGGATTTCGGCTACAATCCTGTCCAGCTTGGGGAATTGTTTTCAGCCTTCTTTGTGGCTTATGCGTTCATGCAAATCCCTGCCGGTTTTTTGGCGGAACGATTGAACCTAAAGTGGCTGTACGCAGTTGCTTTCATCGTGTGGTCAGCAGCTACGGGGGCGACAGCTTTGGCGGGAAGTTTTTTAGTTCTTCTCCTTCTTCGGGTTTTCCTCAGCGTTGGTGAAAGCATTTCTCTGCCAGCCAGCTCCAAAATCCTGGCCTCGGAGTTTCGAGAAGAAGAGCGAGGAATCGCGAACGGCCTCCTTGACAGCGGAACCAAATTTGGGCCCGCGATTGGTACGCTTCTCGGTGGGATCATACTGGCAAAGTACGGATGGCGATTCCTGTTTCTTCTAACAGGCGGGGTGGCACTTCTTTGGTTGGTTCCCTGGTTCGCTGTAAGCTCGTCGTTCGGGCCTCCGAAGCCAGAGAAGTTGGACCCCAAAGTCGTCGTTGATGAGGTTGATGCTCCTGAGTTGACTCTGAAGCAGATTCTTCTGTCGCGACGTGCCTGGGCAACGTTTGCAGGAAATGCATGTGGAGGATACATCTGGTACTTGATGTTGTCCTGGCTGCCGTCATATCTGGTGATGTCGCTCCACTTCAATCTTACGAAAATGGGCGTGTATGGCTCCTTAATATTTGTCGCCACGGGCCTAACGGATATTGCGGCGGGTTGGGCCAGTGATAGGATGATCCGAAGCGGTTGGTCGGCCAGTAAAGTCCGAATTCGAATGGCGGCGGCAGGGCTTATTATGAGCACCTTGTTCGTTCCGGCCGGTTTCGCTTCGACTCCGGGCAGGGCATATTTCTATCTAATCATCGCCTGCGCCCTTTTCGGCCTTTACTCCGCCAACATCTGGGCGATTACCCAGTCAATCGCAGGCCCCCGCAATGCTGGGCGATGGTCGGGCGTTCAGAATTTTATAGGTAATCTGGGGGGCGCCGCGTCGCCAGTTGTGACAGGATGGGTCATCCAACTAACTGGGTCCTTCCGAGGGACATTTGTGATTACGGCAGTCGTCGTGGTGGTTGGGGCCGCGATCTACCTATTCCTCATCCGAACGCTGGATCCTGTCATTCCCGTGCCCCAGGAGGCGTACGGACGTAAGCAGGTCTCAATATAGACGCGCGTTGGGTATCGACACGAAGGAAAGACTCCACACCGACAAGAGCGGCCGTTCGCCTGCGTGGCCATGACCAGCCCGTAACAAAAAATGTTGTTCCTCGGGCTGGGCTGTTAGCTTAACACTGCGAGTTTGAGGAAAGATTGGAGGCTACTTTGAGACGGAGGGAGTTTCTAACCAACGCCGCTGGCTTGGGCGTTAGCTTCTCGGTTCCGGCCTTCGGCAAGGGTCGAGGGGACCGATCGAGCCGTACTGATTTGGTGAAGTCGCTGGACGGCCCGTGGCAAATAGCTGTCGATCCCAATGACGTCGGTCGCGGCCAAAAATGGGAGTCGCGCCCTAGGGCCGGCGCGAAAGTGACTTGGGTCCCATCCATTATCCAAGAATCCTTTCCCCATTATCATGGAGTCGTGTGGTATTGGCATGATTTTTCCCCGTGCGCGAATAATTACAAAGAAGGTCGTTATCTGCTGCGATTCTGGGGTGTGGATTACCTCGCTGACGTTTGGCTTAACGGGCATCACGTTGGGGCGCATGAAGGCGGTGAAACTCCCTTTGTTTTGGATGTCAGTGATGCAATCACACCTAAGATCGGCAATCGCCTTGCTGTTCGGGTTTTGAATCCCGACAACAAACGGATTGACGGGATTGTTCTGGACGAGACTCCACACCAACACAAGAGAGTTCCTTATAGAAACGGTGTGGAATACGATTACGGCGGCATCATGCAGCCTGTTGATCTGTTGATGACACCCGTAGTGCGTGTTGAGGATGTTTTTGTGCGGCCAGATTGGAAAACCGGCAGGACCCAGATCCAAGCAGTTATCAATAATGCCGGTACCAAACCTCTCAGGGCGCAGGCCGAGGTCACAATCGCCCCAGCTGCGACGGGAGAGGCCCTGGCTGTAATGACCGAGCAATACGAAATTTCACCCGGCCATAATCAAATCGCGACAGAAATCCAAATCGGAGAACCACACCTCTGGTCACTCGAAGAACCCTACCTTTACCGCGTAACTTTACGTGTCCAAGCCCGGGGTTTCGAGGGAAAGCATGAGATGTCAGTGCTGAGCGGATTTAGAGACTTTCGGGTGGTGAACGGTTTCTTTGAACTGAACGGACGCCGCGTTTTTCTGAGAAGTTCAATCACCCTCAACCATTCTCCGGTGGGTTTGAGGCTTCCCCCACGCCAGATGCCAGATCTTTTGCGACGCGACATGGTGTACTCCAAAGCCTCGGGTTTCAACACTGTCCGCTTCGCCATAGGTATGGCCTATCCGTATCAACTTGACCTATGCGATGAGATTGGTCTGATGGCCTATGAAGAGACGTACGCTGCCGACAGCCTCAAAAACTCCTCAAAAATGAAGGAGCGTTTTGACCGCTCTGTCGCCGGCATGATTCTTCGCGACAGGAATCATCCTTCCATCATCGGCTGGGGATTGTTAAACGAAACCGACGATGGGCCGGTTTTTCGACATGCGGTGGAATCCTTATCGCTTGTCCGCTCGCTAGATGATACTCGGCTAGTGTTGTTGTCAAGCGGACGTTTTGACGGCGATTTGGGCATCGGCTCGGTCAGCAATCCAGGCAGTTCCCAATGGGAGTGTGTTTGGGGGAACGAAGCGCCGGGAGCCCCCAAAACGCCAAACTGGAAAACGCACGGCTATCCCTCGGTCCCAGGCGTGGGTGATTTTCACTATTACCCGATAGTGCCGCCAACACACAAATCGGACCATTTTCTCCGCACTCTGGGAGCAGACTCCAAGCCGGTGTTCCTCTCGGAGTACGGTGTCGGAAGCCTCCTCGATGCTGTTCGAGAAGCACACTGGTATGAGCAAATCGGTGCAAGACCGGACCTTGAGGACAACGAATTGATGCATTCGATGGCGGAGCGCTTCATCGCCGACTGGAACCGTCTCGGCATGGATGGAGTCTATCCATTCCCTGAGGATATGCTTCGGGAAAGCCAGCGCCGGATGGCGTGGTATCGCACGCGCGGATTCAACCTCATACGGTCCAACCCTCAGATTTGCGGATATGACGTCACGGCAATGCTCGATGGGGCAATGACAGGGGGAGGGGTGTGGAGGTTTTGGCGAGACTGGAAGCCTGAGGCTATGGATGCCATGCAGGACGGTTGGTCGCCCTTGCGTTGGTGTCTCTTCGTCGAACCATCTCACAGCTACCGCGGCCGAACTATCAAGGTCGAAGCGGTACTAGCCAACGAAGGTATACTCCCTCCTGGAAAGTATCCGGTGCATTTTCGAATCTGGAGCGACAAGGGCGTTGCATGGGATCGTCGAACGGTGGCCGACATTCCACAGCCAGAGAACGACGCTGAGGCCCCCCTGGCAGTTTCGGTGCATAGTGAAGAAATTAGGCTGAATGCACCGCCCGGCGCATATAAGTTCGTGGCAAATTTGAAGCGCGGTGGCGCACCTTTCGGTCGGACATTGCGATTCTTCATTTCGGACGCGACTGACCTGCCGAAGCTCAACCTAAACATAACCGCATGGGAAATTGAAAAACGAGTTGAGGATTGGCTCAATGGGCACGGTGTTAAGCATGAGCGTTTTGGAGGTGACGTGCCGAGCCGACGGGAAATCATTCTCGTGGGGGATCTGTCACAGGTAGATGTAACGGGAGAAGCGTGGAGTAACTTGGCGCGGCGGATGGCCCATGGAAGTGTAGTTGTGTTCCTTTCCCCGTTCGCGTTTAAGGGCGGGACGAACAGCGTCCACTGGCTTCCACTTTCGAAAAAAGGGAGATTATACAAGGTTCCTTGGCTGTCGATATATCACAATGAATGTGTGGCAAAGCGGCATCCAATTTTCGACGGGATGCTGGGCGGAGGAATTATGGATTGGGACTACTATGGCCCTCTGATCCCAAAGTACGCCTTCCAAGGTCAGGATACTCCGGACGAGACGGTTGTCGCAGTCTTCGGTATCGGTCAAATGGGCGCGCCTGGCGGCTATGATTCAGGGATCGTGATTGGGGCGTATAAATTTGCGGAACAGGGCCGGTTCATTCTCAATACATTACCCGTTCTGGAGCATCTCGACCTCCATCCGGCCGCAGACCGCATTCTTTTGAACCTGATAAATTATGCGGCGAATTTCACCAAGAAGCCTTCTGCGGAGCTTCCGCCGGACTTCGAAATGAAGCTGAAGTCAATCGGCTATCCCATTTAGTAACCAATTACTTTTTGTGAAGCGCTCTTTTCTTCTACCGCAAAGGCATTTGTTTGAACAAATATATGTAGAGAGAACTGGGGCGTTAATGGGCAGGACTGAATCCCTTAAGAGGTGACGTAAATTCTGGTGTGTAAAAGGGGGGAGGGTGTAAGTTGGTTTCGCATGGCAAGCGAAGACCAAATCCTTGAAAAGGAGCTTACACCCCATGAGGAAAGTAACACCGATCACGGAGCAGTTCGAACATTTTGTGCGGGACCTGAAGGAGACGTTTTGGGGCGACCTGTAGGGGAAGACGCGGCTGGCTTGGAAGGAGTTTTTGGAGGAGCAATCCCG
>Ga0070737_10004083_pt1 | contig 14970 bp, 15 predicted proteins | sample Coa_R1_10_FD_66438 | JGI IMG/M metagenome (GOLD analysis project Ga0070737, IMG submission 66438) | Surface soil microbial communities from Centralia Pennsylvania, which are recovering from an underground coalmine fire - Coalmine... | ecosystem: Environmental > Terrestrial > Soil > Unclassified...
GCAAGACTCGAAGCGGACGGTAGCTTTACTCTTATCAGCGGACTGGGTCCGCAGGGGCAGGGGCACACCACAATGATTCGAAACCTGCTTGCAACGGAGTTGGGTGTTGCAAAGGATCGCATCAAAGTTGTCTTCGGCGACTCGGACTTGATGCCCAGCGGCTTTGGGACATTTGGTAGCAGGAGTGCTTCCGTTGGAGGAGCCGCGGCCGTCAGAGCAGCAAGGAAGCTTATCGACAGGATGATCGAAGCCGCGTCGTCCGTCCTTGAAATTGATAAATCAAAGTTATACTACTCGAGCGGTGAGATCAGGCGTAGAGACTATCAAGAGTTTCACCTTCCGCTGGAAAAGTTGGCGTCATCGATGGTCGAAGGAAAGCTCCAGTGCTTTGACTACTACGAAACGGGCGACGTCTCGGCTTTCGGCGTGCACATGGCTCTCGCCGAAGTGGACAGCGGGTCGGGCATGGTGAAGGTCTTGGGATACAACGCGCTTGACGACGCTGGAAAAGTGATAGACGAGGTGTCCGCTGAATCTCAGATTGCCGGCGGGGTGATGCAGGGTATCTCGGAGGTGCTCTACGAGCAAGTCGTCTACAACGAAGAAGGGCAGCCCGCCGTTGGGACGATTGGGGACGCGGGCGTGCCGAGCGCGTGCGAGTCCATATCCCCCCGATCGGTCTTCGTAGAGTTCCCGTCATCGTTCATTCACGGAGCAAGGGGGATAGGAGAGGCGGGAGCAATCGGGGCCGTTCCGTCGCTTGTGCGGGCGGTCGAAGTCGCGCTGAGAAAGGAGAAGGGAGAACGCAACAAGAACGTCAGGATAAGGTCTACGTCGCTTGCGCCTGAATTAGTGTATGGACTACTGTCCTAAATGGTGGATTCGTAAAAGAGAGAACGGACGGATAAAGTGGAAGAGAAGGGGGAGCTCGCGGAGCCATTCAATCAGAAATAGAGGAACTATCATTCAGGTTGTGCCAGTTCGGGCTCACTCCCCTTCAGGCAAAGATGTACGTGAGTCTGGTCGTCTACGGTCCGAGCCACGCGAAATCCCTCGTGTCGATCATGGAGATTGGACGCGTCGATGTTTATCGCATCCTTCGCGGTTTGCGAAAGAGGGGGCTGGTCGAGGTCTACCTGGGCAGCCCCTCCAAATTCGCAGCCGTTGATCCAAAGCGAGCCCTAGATTTCCTGACGAAGGAGAAGGAAAACAACCTCGCGGAACTGAAAAAGTCCTCGGGCACTCTCAAGGAAAGATTGGAGGCCGTATCGGCTCGGATGCACGCACCGGACCCCAGGGACGACACGGCTCAGAATCACTTCAAGCTCAAATTTGGAAGACAGGTTCTCGACACGCGGGAGCAACTCCTCAACCGCGCGAACAAGGAGATCCTCGTGATTTGGTCGGGTCTGGGGCTCAAGATTCACATCGCGGAGGGCCTGCTCCAGACCTTCGAGCGGGCGGCGGCGCGCGGGGTCAAGATTAGGGCAATCACCGAATTCATGACCGATGACTTGCAGGAGATCCAGCTCATAAACAAGTTCGCGACGCTGCGCATAGGAGAAAATCTCCTGACCACATTGAGATCAATGATAGTGGATTCAAGGGAGGTCCTGCTCAGCGCCACCTCACTACCCGCGAGTCAGAGCGAACTCATCGCGCTCTGGACGGACAACGCCGCGATAGTGAGCGGATTCATGAAAGACTTTGATAGATTGTGGGACAGGTCGCTACCGCTCGACCAGCACCTGCTGCACATGAAGGCGCGCTGAGAAGCGGGGGCTTGTCTGTACGCATTCGCTACAAACACAGCGTATATAGGACGATGCGCTTTTTCCTCGGAATCGCGCCTTCGCGAATTGACAAGGTATTCCACAGGACTCGCGACGTCCTCAAACGTCATGGTTGAGGATATTGACGTCTCCTACCTGAAGCCATCAAAGTATCAGCTCAGACGGGGCCTCGGAGACATCTCCTCACTCGTGCGCTCCATCTCAGAAAGAGGGGTGTTGCAGCCGGTGCTCGTGAGACCACTCGACAACGGCTACTTTGAGATAGTGTGTGGTCACAGAAGGTTCGCCGCATGCAAAAAGTTGAAGCTGAAACATCTTCCATGCACCATCAGTCATCTTTCAGACAAGGATGCGTTCGAAGCCAGCATCGTTGAGAACGTACAGCGCGAGAACCTCGATCCGATAGATGAAGCTCAAGCCTACCGAAGATACGTCCTTGAGTTTGGGTGGGGGAGCATAACGAAACTCGCTCAAAGAATTGGCAAGAGCGAGGTGTACGTTTCGCATCGATTGCTCCTGCTGAACCTTCCGGCGGAAGTTAGATCCAAGATAGCCGATCGCTCGCTCAGCACGAGCAAGGCTAGGGAGCTCGTCTGGCTCAAATCACCTGAGCTTCAAAAGGATATGATGAGCGCGATTTTAGATCGCAAGCTTTCATCGAAAGGAGTCCACGAGGCTGTCACTCTGGTGAAACAGGGAGTCAAGGTGGGCGACGCGGTCGAGGCGGTGGATAACCAAGTAAATTCATGGAAATCATACAAGGAGGAACGCCCTGATCCGGATTCGGTTTTGATGGAGAGGGCGATAGTCTCGCTGAGAATCTCCATGATGAGGCTCGATAACCTGATCGACCTTGCAAAGAACGAGCAGTTCAAGGAGTACCTGATCAGTACTCGCTACGATGTCCATCAGCTGATCGACAGGTGCCTAAGAAAGAAGAAGGAGATGTGGGGCCGCTGAGGAGTCCATCCTCTTTTTGTTCACGTGAACTAACTTGACTCAGTCCTTCGGACGCTGGAGCTCGCCGTAGCCGAACTTCTTCCTCGCCTCCGTGAGCGTGCTCCCCTGCTTGACCGCGTCCGCGATCCCTCCCTCCTTTGAGGCTATGTCGTTTGCGGCTTCGAGGATTTGCTCCGCTTTTCCAAGAGGAACGCACACAACTCCGCTGTCATCCCCGATGATGATGTCGTTCGGGGAGACGAGCACGTCAGCGATTGTGATCGGTTTGTTGATCGCGTCGAGCTGGATCCTGTCCTTCCCCGTCATGACAAATCTCCCCTTGCTGAATACCGGGTAGCGATGCTCCCGGATCACGGGGACGTCCCTGCACACCCCGTTTATCACCGTCCCAGAAATTCCTGCTTCCTTTGCCTTGAGGGTCAAGAGACCGCCCCAGATGGTGCAGTAGGTTCGACCACCGTTGTCGATCACTATAATATCGCCGGATTTTGCTTGGTCGATGTACGTGGGCCAGGGCTTCTTCTGAGTCTGCTCCGCCGGCAAAAATCTCAGTGTGAATGCGGTACCGCACATCTTGACTCCGTCAACGATCGGTAGAATACCTTCAAGGCCGCCCTTGATGCGAAATCGATCGCATGCATCCGAGATCCCCGTGGTCGGATGTTTTGCAAATTCACGCGCGAGTTTCTGCGCGTATTGATGCATTGACTCAAACTCCGATTTGTTTCCCCCTCCACTTTCTTCTTGTTGCTGTTGTTGCTGCATTTTTCCTTGAGCTCTCCGATCCCTCTTCCTTCTTCCTTAGGATGCGATCGGACTCGATCAGGTGCCTGTCCCATAAACCTTTTTGCACGGGTTCAAAGCGAGAGGAAGGAAAACATCACCATGAGCACCGAAACGCCTCTGAAAAGAGAGATCAAGGAATACAGAAAGAAATTGGAGGGGGCAATCGATATGCAAATTCATCTAGCTCCTGACATCGTCCAGCGCACGAGCACCGAAAGCACTTTCACAAGGCAGGCTGAACAGGCGGGCTACTTTGGATATCTTTCCAAGTGCCATCACCTCACCACGGCGGGAAGGCAGATGATACTCTCCTCGAAGGTCCGTTTCTTCGGCTCCATCGCTCTGAACAATTCCATGGGCGGCTTGAATCCATACGCCGTCGAAGTTGCTCTGAAGCTCGGTGCCTCGGAGGTCTGGTTCCCAACGCTCGATGCTGAGAACCACATCAAGACCTTCGGGCAGGCCACACTCCCCACCTTCAAGCAGCTAGAAGGCTCAGCAAGCAAAAGGCAGGCGCTCCCGGCAAAGCCGATCTCGGTGCTTGACCCCTCCGGGGAACTCAAGCCGGAGGCGATGTCGGTCGTTGAAGCGATGGAGGGTTCCAACGCAATTCTGGGGACGGGTCACCTGTCACTCCAGGAGGCAAACAAGGTGATCGAATACGCAAAGAAACGCGGGCACAAGAATTTCCTCATCACCCACCCGGAGTTCAAGGCCACGTTCTTCAGCAAAGAGGAGCAAAAGAGGTTTTCAGAGCAAGGCGCGTATCTGGAGCACTGCGCAACGGTGAATTACGATCCGAAGCTTATCTCGGAGAACATCAAATACGTTGGATCATCGCACTGCGTGCTTTCAAGCGACGCAGGTCAACCGCTGAAGGGTAATCCCATCGACGTCTTATTTGACCTAGTGACCGCCCTTGAGGAACAGGGAATCAATACCTCGGATATTCAGAGGATGATAATCGACAATCCGAGGAAGCTTCTCGGTGTCTAGGTGTAGTGCCTCTTTGCCCACGCGACTATTTCGGAGACCGCTTCCTTTACTCCGTAGTTAGGCTGGTAGCCCAGTTCCCTCTTTGCTTTTGAAAAATCCGTTGGAAAGCGCTTTGGATTGTTCACTGGCTTGATTGTGATTCCAGAAGTACCTCCCGCCTGCTTTTCAATTTCTTCCTTGAATGAGGTCACCGAGTCTATCCTCCCGCTTCCGACGTTGAATACCCCTTTTCTGACGCCCTTGGCTTTCAATGCGAGCGTGCAGGAGTGAGCCATGTCCCGCACGTAGGACCACTCCGACTCGTACTCGCTCACCTCGATCGGTTTCCGCTCAACTGCCGCAACCGCGATGTCCCTTATCACCCCGGCACGGCCCATGTCACCGATCCACGCCCCATACACTGTGGGCATCCTGAGAGCGATGAACCCGACGCCGTAAATGTTCGCGTAATTCAGACCGAGATTCTCACAAGCAAGTTTGGTGGTTCCGTACACATTTCCTGGAAGAGTCGGGGCGTCCTCATTTACCGGGCCGTTGGCGGGCAGGGTGTCGTATGGGTTGAGCATCCTGTAGGGTTGACCGGAGCTGGAGTAAACGACCTTTTCGAGCCCCAATTGTCTTGCAATCTCCAACACGTTGAGCGTTCCGATGACGTTCGTCTTTACGGCCAGAGCGGGATTGTCCCTCGCCCCGCTGATGAGAACGCCCGCCGTGTGAACAATCGTCTTCACGTCATTGGTCCGGATCGCTTCCTTCAGTTTCTCAGCGTCGAGTATGTCCCCCTTGACCAGATTCACCTTCCGAAGATCGATCACATCGGAGATGGCGTCCGACTGCCTCGCGGTACCGAAGAAGATTGGTTTTTCATCATAGCCCTCCTTGAGAAGATCGCTCACAACGTATGAACCGAGGAATCCCGTCCCAGTAACCATGACCGACATTTCTCTTCTTTTCACTACTCTTTGATTTCCAAGAATCCGCGCGGAGTTTCTAAATTTAAGCGTATGTTCACAGGTGCTGGAAAAAGAATCATCTTCTTCATCTTCATCTTCGATCCGAATTTTTTATTTTCGGAAGCAAGAATGAACGTCTTGGATATCGCTCTTTACGTCAGAGAAAAATTTCCAGAGTGAGTCGGAGTCAGAGAAAAAGAGAGAGTGAAAGGAGTTCGGGGTGAAAATGTTGGACTTGAACAGTTCTTTTTCCTTCAGAGTCGCAAGTTAGAACTCGAGCTAGCAAAACGATTCCAATAGATTATGGCGCTGCTACGCCATTCGCTAAACCTTGTAAAAAGTACAGAATTCTATTTCTGCATCCGGTCGAGCGTGCGTGCGTGCATGCATACATGCATACCTGATTCGCTTAGCGAATTAGGCCATCCGAGAGATCGATAATCAAACATGAAATAAGACGATCATTGCAAAGAAAGCTTTAATTAAATTCGATCTTTCGAGGCAAATGAGAAAGTGTTGCCATCCAACCGAAGAGCTTTGTCCATAGTTATTCTGCTTCTCTTGGTGTCCGTCGCAGTCACGGGGTTATTCGGCGCGACGGTCAAGCAAGATATTGCGAGCGCTCAATCAAATTCGACGACGAGCTGCCCGTCGAATCAGATCTTTCATTTCGTCACCGAACCGATTCCCAATACGTTCAATCTGCTCGTGGGAGCGGGAGGCGACTCTACATTCATTATTGGCGGGGGAATCGAGCAGATGAGCATGACCCCCTTCCCTCTGGGTCACAATGAAACTCCGTGGCTCCAAGATTCGCTCACCGATGTCATTATTTCCAATTCTAATTACACGCAGTGGACCTTCCACGTGAGAGACGGGCTCAAGTGGTCAAACGGTCAGAACATTACCGCTCAAGACATTCTGAATTGGCTCAGCCCAGGATATGCTCTAAACCCGACCTACGACTTTGTGGGTCTACATTCCGAGATAAGTAGTGAGCACGCGATCAACTCGAGCACTCTCGTTCTCAATCTCAACGTGTCCGACGCTCACCTGCCGGAGAAGCTCAGCACATACTATTATGCTCCTGTGGAACCACCATCTGATGTGTCTCTGGGTCCGACCAACAATCTCTTTGGAACCGACGTTGTGAGCGGTCCGTTCTACGTTTCCAATTACACCTCGGGTGCCACGGTGATGACCATGCTGAGGAACCAATACTACACACCCACGCCGGGACCATGCGAGATACAGGTCAATTTTGTCGAAAGCTCTTCATCTGAGATCCCGTTCTTGGTATCCGGAACGGCTGACTTTGCTGGCCACATAACGTTCGGAGACATTCCCGCGATCCAGAACATTCCATTCATCCACATCGTTCACAGCAACGGGACCCTCGGAACTGAACTGCTCTACAACGTGACCTCGTACCCCTACAACATGACGGCGTTCAGGCAGGCCCTCGCCTACGCGATAAACTTCTCAGCCATCGTCCAGAACGCCTACGACGGATACGGCGTGAGCGGTGCGAACGCGCAGGGCGAAGTCCCCTCCTCGTTCACTTGGTGGAATCCAAAACAAGTCACATACAATGACAGCATTGCAACCTCGCTTAACCTGCTCCACTCACTCGGCTTCACGGGAGGAGGTAGTGCAGGAGCTCTCAAGTTCCCCAACGGAACAGCCATGACCACGACGATCTGGACGGACAACGCAAAGAGTTGGGACCTTGATGTTGCAAGCGCGGTCCAGTCAGATCTCGCCGCCCTCGGGATCCAGGCCAACATTCAGAGTACCACAATCGGGAACCTGATCGGGGACTATAATTCAAACTCGTTCAACATCAGAAACAACCTCTTCGTCTACAGCACCCCTGGACCGCAGTTCGAGGATCCGTGGCTAGACGCGCAGCCGCAGTGCACCGTCTTTGGAGTTCCGGGATGCTTTGGATGGCAAACTAACAACCACTGGGAGTGGCCGCCGAGCGCAGACGCTCAATATCAGAGCAACCTCACAGCCATAGATTCAACGGCAAACGTTGCCCAGGAGAGAACGTATCTGAACAACATCCAGCTCCTCAACGCCAACTACCTGCCCATGATCGTGCTCGGGTATCCAGATGAGGTGGATGCTTACAGTTCACAGCACTTTACGAACTGGCCCCTGGTCGGAGATTACTACTGGTTCGGAGCGTATCCGAACAAGACAATGTTCGCCGCGGTGCAACCAGTTGGGACAGCCTCGAGCACGAACAGCCTGAGCAGCAGCAGTAGCAGCAGCACCTCCGCGCTCCAAAGCAGTTCAACTTCCTCAGTAACGGCGACAACATCGACACTCGCGACGGGCTCTACGAGCGCCACGACAGCCACGAGCTCGGCGACGCAGAGTAACTCAAACACAAACACCTACCTCTTGATTGCGGCGGTCGTGATCGTCATAATCATAATCGCCGGAGCAGCAACGTACATGATGAGGCGCAGGCCCGCGAGGGCTACGTAACGGGAGAGAGTCGCAAAGCCAATCCGCGCTTGCATCTCACTCCCTCCCTTCTCTTTTTCCTCTCCCTTAACTCAGCCAGAAGCAGGGTTCCGATCACTACCCCGGGCGCCCAAGGAACGGTGCGGTGAGCGAAGCTTTTCTCTAATTTTGAGTTAGGAGAGCAGCTCGATCCAGATTCCGTCGGGATCCTGAAGGTAGACCTCCGTTCCCTCCGACTGCCTCGGTGATACGGCAACCTTCACTCCCTTCTTCCTGAGGTCGTTGTATGCTGCTTCGACGTCATCAACGATGAAGGCAAGATGGTCAAGCTCCTCGCCCCTAGTGTACTTTGTGTAGAACCTGCTCCCGGTGGGATACCAGTTCAATTCGAGCTCGCGGGTCGATCCCGGAGTCCTGAGAGCCACATACTTTCCTCCGTGCGGCATTGTACCTTTTCTTGTCACCTTCATCCCGAAGATCTTTGTGTAGAAATCGATAGATCGCTCTAGCTCCCTGACCCTTATCCCCGTGTAGAAGAATTTGAATTTGGGTTGTGAATTTTTGCTCAAAGAAGTCCCCCCTCAGGCCTCCACCAGAGTTTCGGTGCTCCTCACGCCTTGCATCGAATTGATCGCGATTGAAAGTTTGCTGATTGCATCATAGTTCTGGGCGCGAGCAAAGACAACGAGATCAAACCTTCCGTACGCTATGAACGCCTTCCTCACTCCGCTCAGCTTCGAGATCTTTTCAAGGATCTCATCGCTCTGGAAAGTGGTCGTCTTTACGAGAAGACACGCGTTCAGCGCCACCCCCTTTCTCTCACCCCTCCACTTCCGGCAGCGTCTCTGTGAAAACTATGCCGGCAAGCTTGTTTGCCTTCAAGATAGATTTCCCCAGTTGTTTGCTCGATGACGCCTCAAGGTCGACTACGACGTCAAACCTCCCCAGAACCGGAAACGCTCCCTTCACCTCCGGGATCTGTTTCAGCCTCCTCACGACCTCCTCGAACTTTCCTCGCTCGGTTCGGATGAGCATGCAAGCCGATATCAAACTCAGGTGCCGCCTCTCCTCCGAGCGGCAGTCTTGCGGAGCTAATAAGCTATCGCAGGTTTTCCTTTTTCACGATAAAAACGCAAAAGGGGGTAACTGCAAACGGAGACCGCCATCTTCAAGCTAATGGCGCGTATTGCAAATATTATCTATGACCCAACAGGTATATATGAGCCATTTTCCTGAGAAATTTTTTATGAACACGACAGTATCTGTGACCAACAATAATGAATCGGTCACGTTTGCAATTGATTATGCTGGTCAAAACGCATTCTCGCTCATTGATCAGGAAAGGATGGAGTACAGGAGCTGCATGAACTGCGCCAGGCATCCGAGGTTCCCTGAGATCCCCGCGGTCACGCTTCACAAGGGTGGCCGGTGCACGCTCTGCAAGAGCCAGAAAAATGTGCTAAATTAGCGCATTCTCGACCTCCTTCCACGCTGTATTGGACATTCAATACAGTTTAAATGAGCAAAGCGTATGCTCTAGCGATATCCGAAGGGATGTGGAGCTGGAAGAATAATATATGATCAAACTTTCAGACAAGGCAAAGAGGCTGATCGATGGAAGGAACTTTGCTAACGTAGCAGTGATCACTCCGGAGGGATGGCCGCACGTCACACCGGTCTGGGTGGACCGTGACGGCGATTATATCCTCCTGAACATCACGAAGAGCAGGGCGAAATTCCGCTACATTGAGAAGAACCCGAGGGTCGCGATCTCAATCTTTGACATGGCGAATCCCTACGTGAACGTGGTGATAAGGGGCAGGGTTACTGAGGCTATCACTAATGGAGCCGAGGAGCACATAGACAAGATGGCGAAGAAGTACTTTGGTCAGGAAAAGTACCCATATCACCAGCCCGAGGATCCACGAATCCTGATCAAGGTGGAGCCCCTGAAAGAGACCGGCATGGGGTAATTGGCCTGTTTATACAGCCCCACATGACGATGCCCTTCTAAATGCGCGTATTAACTAGTTTAAATATTATGAAGTGGAACGGGTCAAAGCTGTAGAGCTGATTCTCTATTGCTTGAACAAAGGCGACTCCAGAAACTTGGATACTCTACGCTGATGGTTTCGCTGCCACGAGACTGGGTGAACCAGCTCAACCTCAAACGCGGCGACGTTGTGAGCTTGACCACCGACGATCAGGGCAGGCTCATCGTTCACCCTTCGCTGCAAGTACTCCACCACAAGCGAAGGTGCGTCATTCACGCCGAGAGCGCGGATGAAAAATTACTTGGTCGACTCATCCTCGGTGCGTACATCGCGGGGCATGAGACCATCGAGTTGAAGACGAGGCTCTCCGAATTTCCCCCGGGTCAACTCGAATCGATCAGGAAGACCCTGAGCGAGCTGATAGGGATGGGGATCGTCGAGCAGGGAGTCAACCGGATAATCATCCAGAGTTTCCTTGACCCCTCGAAGTTTCCGATAGATGGCCTGATTTCAAGACTGCACCTCATAGTCGATTCGATGCGAGACCTCGCCGTCAAGGCGTTCATCGAGGAAAGACCAGAGTTTGCAAAGCAGGTGATCGACATGGACTTCGAGGCGGACAAAGTATACTTCCTCGCAACTCGCCAGCTCCTCCAGGCGGTCGAGGACAAGGGGCTCGCGGAGCAGGTCGGTCTCGAGAATCCGAGAAATATTGTTGGGGATCGCTTGGTCGTCAAGGCGCTCGAAGAGGTCGGGGACTATGCGCAGGTCGTCGCTCGAAGCGCCCTTCGGATCATCGAACTGGAGTACTTCAACAACGACGTAAAGAGGGACGTGAGCCTTCTAAACGAGGCGGCGCGCAAGATCGGTTCGCTCGCGATGCGCGCCCTTTACAAGCGCGACATCCAGTCAGCCAACTCGGCGATCATTGAATACGCCTCGCTCGCAGCTCTTGAAGAAAAGATAGAATCGAACCTGAACAGGGAGCTCTCGGGAGCGATCGCGGTTGCCCCGCCACTAAAGTCCGTCACGCAAAGCCTCATGCAAATCGGGAGGTATTACACCATCGCAGCGGAAACGATGATCAACCGCGCGGTCGAGACTCCCTCGGACATGGTCGAGATCATCGCGGAAGAGTGATTCCTATAGAGAATCACATTACGCATCCCCTCATCTCCCTGTAGACGAATGCACTTTTCCCCCACTGATTTTTTGGCTAATGATAATAAATGTCACAAAAAATGGAGCAACTTGATCACGTATTCTCATATTGCTCTGGTGCTTCTTCGCGCTCCCGATGAAAATGCATAAAGGCAAAGCCTACATAGCCACGGCCCGCAGGTCGTATTTCTGCTTGAGTTTCGAGAATCGCGCGAGGATCCAGATCATCGCCAACCTACTTGAAATAGCAAAGAATCCAACGAAGAAGACGAGGATGCTGTACGGTGCAAACCTGAGTTTCAAACAGGCAGAGCAATATCTCGAACTCCTAAGCAAAGCAAACCTCCTTTCGAAAAAGGAGGGTGACGGAAAGCGCAAGAGGAGCATCATCTTCTTGACGACCTCGAACGGGAGGAGATTCCTCAAGCACTACGATGCGCTTTTGAAACTAGCTCCATTTCTGGAATAGCATTAATTAATTAGATAGATAGATCCGATTTAGGACACACGCTCTATGGGATTCTCTTCTCTTCTTTGAAGTCCTTTTCTTTTCGGGATCCCGGACAAGATTCAACCACAAAGACTATGAGAAGAGATCCAAACCCGCTAATCTTTATCTAGTTTGCTTAAAACGCGGAATCGAAAGATCCGCGTGAACGAAATTAGATATGCTAGAGACACCCCAGCCGACCTGCATTCCGCCGACTCCGAACAACGCGAAGACCTCCGAGGAAGTGGAACGAATGTTCAATTCCCACGATTGGGTTCTCCACCGAGCCGAATCACAATCTGGGGGTAAGGGCGTACTGATCAGGATGACCTGCAGGAGATGCGACGCGAACAAGATCGCGATCTTGCAAGAGGACGAGTAGAAGAAAAAGTTGGGACCGCCTAGAGTTGTTTTCTAGCATGCTATAATACTCATTGATTTTTCGCTAGAAAATTGTCCGCGTTGACCATTACTCTTACCGTTTATACGGACAGCTCACTCAGCTTCACTCTTATGAAATTGCTCTGAGGAATCGCGCGGGGGTAGAATTTTTTGGAGAGGAATCAGGCCGGCTCAAACTCGGAGCTGACGAAGGTCCTTCACGGAGCCGCCGCAACCACGAGCGCGAGGCTCGAAACGATCAACGGAGCAAAGAAGCAACTGGACGTGTGCGACGATGCTCTCGGGACGGTGGCCCTCGTCCAATTTGACGCGATCAAGAACGCGATCAGAAACGCATCCAAGGTTCGCGGTGTGAGGATCAGGTTCATCACCGAGATTGCCCCCGAGAACCTAAAGTCGTGTAAGGAACTGATGGATTTTGTGGAGCTCCGCCACCTCGAAGGCGTGAGGGGCAATTTCGCGGTCTCCGAGAAACAATACTATGCATTTGCCTCGATGAAGGAGGCAAAGATCCCCACCGAGACGATTCACAGCAACGTTAGAACGATCGTCGAACAAAACCAGTATCTCTTCGAAGTGCTCTGGAACAATGCGCAACCGGGGGTCCAGCGCATAAGGGAGATCGAGGAGGGAGTCTCCCCGATAGAGACCAAGATCGTAAGCGGCAGGGAGAATGTTTCGCGGGCCCTTTCCTCGTTCCTCCAGAAGATCGCCTGTCAGAAGGGAGACCCCGCGGACTGCTTCCTCTTCGCGGCGTCGGATGAGAGGGTCCCGGAGGATTCGGAGTCAAACTTGGAACTCGTAAGTCGGATGAAAAGCGATAACCCGTCGCTGCGAATCCTCTTGATAACCGACGTGCAAAGGGGCAATCTTGACTATGTGAAGGAGCAGATGGAAGCAGGGATCGACGTTCGTCACATAGAGCGAAACAAGGTCTCGTTTGCGGTCTCAAGGGATGGATACATCGCATCGAGTTCCGAGGCTGTGAACACGACCGACAACAGCTCGGTTCCAAACGAGATAATCTGGAGCAACAACCCGGACGTCATCTCTCAGGCCGTTCAGATGTTCGAGATGATGTGGGAGACGGGTGTGTCCGCCTCGCAGAGAATACACCAGCTCGAGCAGGGGATAGATGAACTGGGTGAAACCAAGATTGTGAGAACGTTCGAAGAATCCACGGCGCTCGGGCGGGAACTCATGAATGGTGCGCGGGAGGAGATCTTGATCATACTCGCCTCTGAAAGAACGATAACCCGAAACTCGGAGATGTACGAAGAGATGATGAGGAGGTGCAGGGAGAAGGGGCTGCGAATAAGGATTCTCGCGCCGGTTGATCTCAGCGCGGGCACGGGCCGAATCTTTCGCGGCGCCCCTTGGAGACAGATTCCTCCGATGAACGTTGGTTTCGCAATCTATGATCGAAGCAAGATGCTGATCACTCAGTACGCGGATCCAGAAGCAATCGAAAGGGCGGACGCGTTCGTCACGAACATATTCACCACCAACCGACACACCATTGACGGGATCGTATCGGTCTTCGACGCTCTGTGGAACGTCACGGAGTTGAGGGAAAGGGAGATGGAGGCAAAGGAGAGGGAATCAAGAGCTCGTAGACAGGCCCAGCTCCTCCAGGACATTCTGACGCACGACATCAGAAATTACAATCAGGTTTCCCTATTGACAGCGGAGCTGATCAAGGAGGAGTCTGCGGGCAACATAGGCCTGGAGAGCTTGGTCGATTCGCTCCTCAAGTCCATCGAGGGGTCAACGACGCTCGTGGATCGCGCAAAGAGCCTGGGCCGTATCGCGGCGGAGGAAAAGCCGAGGCTTCACCGGGTTGATTTGATCTCTTCGATCGAGGCCGCGCTGGAACTCGTTAGGCGCGCGACCCCCAACAAGGAGATCAGGTTCGAGCTCCGAAACGATGCCGGGGACTCTCAGGGGAGGACATACGTCACCGCGGACGATCTTTTGAATGAAGTATTTTCAAACCTCTTTTCAAACTCCGCCAAATACACGGAGGGCAATCTCGTTTACATCCTCGTTGAGATCTCCAAGACAAAAGAGTTGGAGGGGGAGGATAGATCGATGCTCAAGATCTCCGTGTCGGACAAGGGCCGAGGCATCCCCGAGGAGATACGCGAAAACATATTCAACAGGTACCTGATCGGCGCGAGGGGCAGCGGGCTAGGGTTATCAATAGTTCACGCGTTGGTCGTGGACAGGTACAAGGGGAGCGTCAGCGTATCGGATCGCAATGGTGGAAGAGGGACGACGGTTGACGTGTATCTGCCCGAATGAATGAGTCCCGAATGAACGAATGAACGCAGCCTTCTCTCTTCCAGTGTGTCGAAAACAAAATGAGATGAAAATAAAAGAAGAGAAAGGGTATCTGATCTTTTCTTTCTCATCGATTCTAGCCGAGATCTTTCTTCACGTCACCCTTTGCCTGCTCTAACTTCCCTTTGAGCTGTTCGCTCTTGTCGTCGGTGACCTTTCCCTCCTCCTCTCTGATCTTGCCCTTGGCCTTTTCCATCTCGCCTTCGACTTCATGTTCTGACATTTCTATTCCACTCACAAGTAAGGAGGAGAGTACGAGGCAATTACTAAAAAGTTGGAAACCCCTTTCGGAATAGAGCGAGCTTAGCGGGAATTGCTCTAAAGGAAAAAAATGTAAGGCTATGGGACCGGCGGGAGCAGGTAAGACCAAGGAATCCCGAGTATAGGAAATAGTATGAGTATTATCGGGAAGATTATCATCGGAAGAAAGATCAGTAGCCAAAAGATGATCGGCACTATCCTCTCAACTGTTACCTTGACGGGCAAGGAGGCTCTGTCGACCTCGGCTCTGTCCGGCGCTGGTGCGAAGAGCATGTCGAAGATGCCCTTGAACGGCTCTACCTTCGTGAGGTCAGGAATGACGATGACTAGCCACGTTATGATTGCTAGAGCTA
>Ga0070737_10004084_pt1 | contig 14969 bp, 10 predicted proteins | sample Coa_R1_10_FD_66438 | JGI IMG/M metagenome (GOLD analysis project Ga0070737, IMG submission 66438) | Surface soil microbial communities from Centralia Pennsylvania, which are recovering from an underground coalmine fire - Coalmine... | ecosystem: Environmental > Terrestrial > Soil > Unclassified...
TGCCGAAAGTGCAAAGAGCGGACGAAGCTATTGATATTTGCGCAAGTATGCCAGTCACCCTCGCTCTCTTATCCCCTACTGGTTGTGTAGAGGCGACAAAATCTACTTCTTTTTGTAACGGCATAAGACGCCGCTGTTTTCCAATTGCGCGATCTTGTCGGGCGAATAGCCGAGATAACGCTGCAAAATTTCTGCGTTGTGCTGGCCCAGGGTGGGTGTTTCCAGCGTCAGTTCATCGGGAAAATCCGAGAAGCGGAATGGAAAGCCGGGCACCTGGTATTCGCCCAGGATCGGGTCGGAAATCGTGCGCACCGTGCCGCGCTGGCGCAGGTGCGGATGGTCGATCGCTTCCTCGACCGACAGCACGGGCGCGACCGGCACATGATGAGCGTCGAGGGCGGCCACCGCGGCGTCATCGCTGGGCATCGACGCGAGCCATTGCTGGATCGTGTCGATTACGAATTGTTTGTGCGCCACTCGTCCCGGCTCGGTCTTGAAGCGCGGGTCATCGCCCAGTTCGGGCTTGCCCATTGCCCGGCACAGCGATTGCCATTGCGCCAGGGTGATGGCGACAATGAATATGTAACGTTCTTTGCCTTTGAACAGACCCACCGGACAATGGGTTTCATGATGCAGTCCGGCGCGGCGCGGTTTGATCTCGCCGCGGCTGGAACTGGCTAATACCACGCTTTCCTCGTGGCAATGGAAGTAGGAATCGAGCAGTGTGACTTCCAGGAACTGGCCGCGGCCGGTGCGTTCGCGATGCAGCAGCGCGTAGCCGATCGCCGCATAGGCGTGGACGGCCGTCATCACGTCGCCCATCGCGGTGCGCAGCGGATAGGGCGGCCCGTCGGGCTCGCCCACCATCGAGACAATCCCCGCGTAGCACGCACCCATCGGGTCGAAACCGGGCTTGAACGCCAGCGGCCCACTCTGGCCGAAAGTGGAAATCGAGCACATCACGATGCGCGGATTAATTTCGCGCACACGTTCATAATCCAGGCCGAGTTTCGCCATCACGCCGGGCGTGAAATTTTCGGCGAGGATATCCACCTTGGCGAGGAGCTCCCTGATGATCCTGTTGCCTTCCGGATCCTTGGCATTGACGCACAGGCTCTTCTTGCCGCGGTTGTGCTGGCTGAAATAGGAACTGCGGCCGTCCTTGTATATCGGCGCGACGCGGGTGGGATCGCCGTAGGGCGTCTGCTCGACCTTGATCACCTCCGCGCCGGTCTGCGCCAGCAGCCGGGTAAGCGTGGGCCCGGCGATGAACTGCGTCATGTCCAGAACTTTGTAGCCCTTAAGGATATGCTGTTGGCCAGGCATAATGTCCTCCCTGGTATATTCGGACGTCAGATGACTATCTGGTCGCGGCGCAGCGCCGCAATTTTGTCGCTTGAATAACCCAGCAGTCCGGCCAGCACTTCCTCGGTATCAGCGCCCAGTGCGGGCGCGGCGCGGCGCACCCGGCAGCCGGTCGCAGACATGCTCCAGGGGATGCCCGGTTCGGTCAGACGGCTGCCGTCCTCATGCGGCGGTTGGACGAGGAAGCCGCGCTCGCGCAAATGAGCGTCTTCGGCGACATCCTTGTTGTTGAAACTGGGGAATGCCGTGACGCCGCAGCGCTGCAGCAGCTCCGCAGTCTCCCATCGGTCGCGGCTTTTGGTCCACAACGAGATGATATGGTCGAGTTCGTCCTCATTGCGTTTACGCATCGCGGCGCTGGCAAAGCGCGGGTCATCGGCTAGCGCGGGCCGGCCCATCGCTTCGCACAGCGCCCGCCATTCGCTTTCGGTGCCGACCGCGATCGTGATCCAGGCTTCGGCGCCGCCCGCTGCGGGGTAGCAGTTGTGCGGGCACATCAGGGCGTCGCGGTTGGCGGTAAAACCGGGGTCGCGGCCGCTCATCGCATACTGGAGCAGCATTTCGGGCAAAACCATCTCGAGCACTTCGAGCATCGAAAGGTCGATGTACTGACCCACGCCCGTGCGCTTTCTGTGAATGAGAGCAGCCGCAATCAGATAGGACGCGAACAGGCCGCTGGCGGGGTCGCTGTAGGCCACCGCCGCTTCGCGCGGCCGATCGCCCGGATAACCGGTGACCGACAGCAGGCCCGATTGCGCGCCGAGCTGCGGCCCGTAGTTGACGAAGCGCGCGTATGGTCCGGTGCGTCCGTAACCCGACATCGATACCATGATCAGGTCGGGCCGGTAGCGGCGCAGCACCTCGTATCCCAGTCCCATCCGGTCGATCACGCCGGGACCGAAGTTCTCGACCACGACGTCGCAGTGGCGCGCCAGCTCGCAAGCGATCTCAACCGCTTCAGCCCGCGCCAGGTTAAGCTCGACACTGAGCTTGTTGTGATTCCACTGATTGAAGGGCCCCGCCCGATTCGGGCCCGGCGTGCCGCCCAAATACGGCGGCAGGCGGCGCGTGGCGCACAAGCGTCTGGAACTCTCGATACGAATGACCTCGGCGCCGAGATAGGCAAGCTGGAGTGTGCAGAACGGTCCGGCCCACACCCAACTGAAGTCCAGTACGCGCACGCCGCGAAGCGGTCCGCCATCGTGCGGTCCGGCGTCAGCCGCGCCGCCGCCCGGTACCGTCGGCGCGCCGTCCCAGCTCCTGTCGGCGAGGACTTCCCGATTATGCTCGCCCAGTTGCGGAGCGGGACGGCTGAGCCTGAAGGTCATCGCGGTGGACTTGAAAGGCGCGGTAGGTATTTCGACGCAACGTCGGGCCGCGGCAGGCATCGGCAGCGCAGCGAAGAAGTCGCGTGAGCGCAATTGTGGGTCGGCATAAGCGTCGGACGCGCGGTTGACGGGTGCGACCGGAATCCGTTTGGCCTGAGCGGCAAGGAACAACTCCTGCGTTTTCCATTGCCGGGTCAGCTCGGACAGCAGCGGGTCCAGGGCCTCGGCGTTGGCGCCCCTGGCAAAGCGGTCCTTGAAAATCTCCTCGCGCGCCCACTCGGGATTGCCCAACAGTTCCATCAGGCGGTCCCACTGCGCGTCCTCCAGGAAATTCATCTGTATCCAACCGTCGGCGCAGGGTACGACGGTGCGCGGGCCGTAACTGTACTTTCCCAGCCGCGATGACTGTTGGCCGTTGTAGGTGTAGTGAATTAGCGTGGATTCCGACATCGCGGCCAGGCATTCCTGCTCCGAAATGTCGATCGACTGGCCCATGCCGCCGCGGGCAATGCGATGAAAGTACGCGGCCAGCGCGGTGAGCGCGGCGTACACGCCGCTTTGGAATTCCGCCTGATGGCCGAACAGCTTGAGCGGCGGCAGCTCGGGAAAGGGCGACGCCCCCGGTCCCGTGGCCGGCATCCCGGACGCGTGCGCCGCCGTCAGTTCGCAGGCGCGGTGATTCGCGCGCGGGCCGCGCTCGCCGAAGGGTGAAAGCGAAGCGACCACCAGGTGCGGATGGGCCCGGCGCAGGTCGGCGCTTTGCATGCGTGCCGCGTCGCGGTCGCCGGGCGCGACGTTATGAATCAGAATATCGGCACCTGCCAACAACCCGTCGAGGCGCGCGCGGTCGGCGGCGTCATTGAGGTCGAGCGTGACGCCGTACTTGTCGGCGTTAAGATACAAAAACAGTCCGCTCAGGTTGGGATCGACAAGGCTGTCGAAAAACGGGCCGCGGCGGCGCGTCGGGTCGCCCTGCGGCGGCTCGACCTTGACAACTTCGGCGCCCAGCAGCGCCAGCAGTTTAGCGCCGAACGCGGCCGCCACCCCGCCGCCGCATTCGACGACACGAATCCCGGCCAATGCCAATGCATACGCCATCTGCTCGGTGTGGGTGCTTGTCAACGGCGGTTCCTCTCGATTCCTATATCGTTCCTATATCGTTGACGCTGAGCTGTTTGTCAAAAACGGCGCGCCAAGGCCTGCGACCCCGCTGCAGGGCGTTTGCACCATTCCCCGGTAGTCGGTGTAGATTCGCACTGAGTCACGGCTGGTCGCAATCGCGGAGGTCATCATGGAATACGACGTGAAGATCGACGGCGGTCTGATCCTCGACGGCAGCGGACGCCCCGGAGTGCAAGGCTCGGTGGCGATCAAGGACCGGCGCATCGTGGCGGTGGGCGACGCGCCCGGCGCAGCGGCGCGCACCATCGACGCCGGCGGCCTGGTGGTCGCGCCCGGCTTCGTCGATATCCACACCCATTACGACGCCCAGGTGATGTGGGACCGGATGCTGACGGTTTCGCCATGGCACGGCGTGACAACCGTGGTGATGGGCAACTGCGGCTTCGGCGTTGCGCCCACCCGCCCCGAGCATCGCGGCCAGATCATGCGTACCCTGGAGAAGGTCGAAGGCATGAGCCTGACGGCGCTGGAAACGGGGCTGGGTTACGATTGGCCCTTCGAGACCTTTCCGCAATACCTCGACGCGATCGAGCGGCGCGGGGTGGGAATCAACGTCGCGGCGCTGGTGGGGCATACCGCGGTGCGGATGTATGTGATGGGCGAGGACTCCTACGCGCGCGCCGCCACCGAGCAGGAAATCCGCGCGATGGAGGAGGTGGTGCGCGAGGCGATGGCGGCGGGGGCGGCAGGCTTCGCCACCTCCAAGGGCTTCGCGCACATCGGCTACCTGGGCCGCCCGGTGCCAAGCCGCCTGGCCACCTTCGATGAAATCAGGGCGCTGACGGCGATCCTGGCCGAAAGCGGGCGGGGCACGGTCGAAGTCGCCACCGGCCAAGGCCTGTCCTACGACGAGTACGAGGAAATCGCCCGCGCCAACCGGCGTCCGATCAGCTTTTCGTTTCTGGCCGGGCGCGAGGATTGGGCCAGGATGCTGGCCCAACTCGAACGCATCAGAGCGCTGGAGCGCGACGGCGTCCGCCTGGTGCCGCAGTTCTCCGCGCGTCCGCTGACGATGGAATTCAACTTCCGCGAGCCCTTTCCGCTGGAGAATATTCGCACCTTCAAGCCGGTTTCCGAAGCACTCGATGTGGCCGGCAAAATCCGCGTCTATGCCGACCCGGAGTTTCGCCGAGCCTACAAAGAGTTGATGGACAGCCCCAGGGCCACCATCAATCGGGCGCTCAATCCGGAGCGGATTTGGATTTCATCCTGTCCGGCGCAGCCCCAGCTTGAACAGCGTACGGTGGCCGAAGTAAGCCGGGAGCGCGCCGTGCACCCGGTCGATCTGATGCTGGACCTGTCGATCGCGTCCAACCTGACCGCGCTGTTCAAGATCACGATCCTCAACGACGACGAGGAGAAGGTGGCTGTGTTGCTCAATCAGCCCGACGCGATGCTGGGGTTGACTGACGCCGGCGCGCACGCCAGCCAACTCTGCGACGCATGCGCCTATACCTACACACTGGGCCATTGGGTGCGTGAGAAGCAGGCGCTGACGCTGGAGCAGGCGGTGCGGATGATGACAGCGCGGCCGGCCGAGGTCTACGGATTGCACGACCGCGGACGAATCTGTGAGGGTGCGCCCGCCGATTTGGTGCTGTTCGATCCACAAACGGTGGGCGCCGGGCCGCTGCGCCGCGTCCACGACCTGCCGGGCGGCGCCGACCGCCTGATCTCCGAACCGTCGGGGATCGAGATGGTGATGGTGAACGGGGTGGTGATTCGCGAGCAGGGCAGGGACGCCGTCGATCCGCTCGGCCCGCTTCCGGGCCGCGTCCTGCGCGGCGGCGCGTCGGCGTAAACACCGTTTCTTGTGCCAGAGCAAATAGTGTTGTGCCCAGGACGGCGCTAACTGCAAGTGGGCACAACTGAATCGATTTTGCTCCCAACGATGTTGATTGTTGCACACATCAGGCGGATGCTTGGCGTGCGTGCTTTTCAAACTGATGTCCCCGGAAGGCGTCCAGCAGGGATGTGGTGTCGCCGTCAAAGGCGGACTGAGAGGGGATCGCGGATGCGCCGTTACGGGTTTGTCCTGGCCTGTCTGAAATGTGTGGTTGTGATCACATTGACCGCTGCGGCGGCATGCTCCGGATCGGGTTCGCCACCGATTACGGTTATCACGCCGACTTCGACTCCAACCCCCACCCCGTCCCCCAGCATCTCTCTGACCCCGGGCCAGATGGCGGCGATGGGACGGTCGTCGTACGCGATGACCCCGCTCGCTTCGGGCAAGCTCTTGATAGTCGGCGGCATCGACATCAACGGCGACACAGTTGCGACCGCGGAGCTGTTTGATCCTGGCACCAACACCTTTGCCTTTACCAAGGGGCCGATGCCGGAGGGGCGCAAGAACTCCACCGCCACGCTTCTCAATGACGGGCGGGTGTTGGTCGCCGGCGGCCAGGACGAAAAGAGCAACGAACTGGACACGGCCTTGATCTACGATCCGGGTACCGACAGTTTTACGCCCGTGGCGGCGCATATGGCGGTGGCGCGCACCGAGCATCGCGCCACGCTGCTCACCGACGGCACGGTGCTGATCACCGGGGGCGTCACGACGCCGATGCCCGGTCAAAGCGCCAACCCGGTGGCCTCGGCGGAATTGTTCGATCCTGCCGCCGACGACTTCATTTCGGTGGGTGACATGTCGGTTCCGCGCGCAGCGCATGTCGCGATAATCCTGAGCGACGGGCGGGTGCTGGTCGCGGGCGGCGTCAGCACCGACCTTCATCAAACCGCCAGCGCCGATCTTTACGATCCCGCCAAGGGCGCGTTTAGCGCAACGGGCTCGATGGCCTTCACGCGCGAGGGCGCAGCCGGAGTGCGGCTGCCGGACGGACGGGTGCTGGTGACTGGCGGCGGCGGGACGGCGGTTGGAGAAGTTGGCGCAAGCTCGGTGCTGAGCAGCGCCGAGCTTTACGATCCGGCCCGTGGGCAGTTCACGCCCACCGCCAACGACATGCCCGAGCCCCACTTCCTGCACGCAATCGCCCTGCTGCCCAGCGGCAAAGTCCTGGTGGCGGGCGGTTTCGCCGGCAATGGACCGTTCTTCTTTCTGGACGCCGAGGCGGCTGCCGCGTTGTTCGACCCATCGAGCAACGCTTTTTCTTCGGCGCTGCCGCTCAATATCGCCCGCGCCTTTCTCTACGCAGCCGTGTTGGGAGACGGACGCGTATTCATTCCGGGCGGCGCGAATTTTCAGGGCGGGCAGCTTCCTGATGCCGAGCTTTATCCCGGCACCGATTCCGGCAGCCGGTTCGCCGCACAGGTCAACGTCAGCGGCGGCTTGCACAGCGAACGCGTCGATGCCGCAGCGATCCGGCTGCCGGACGGAAAAATTCTGATCAGCGGCGGTATCAACGGCGTCGGCGACATCTCCAACACCGCTGAAACCTACGATCCCGCGACCGGACGTCTGACCCCGACCGGGGCGATGACTAGCGCGCACCACGGCCACAGCATGACTTTGCTTAACAACGGCAAGGTGCTCATCGCCGGTGGCAACACCGATGTCGCCGAACTGTATGATCCCGTCAGCGGAAGCTTTACCCCCACCGCCGGCAAGATGACCGCCGTGCGCTTGCACAGCACCGCGACCCTGCTCAACGACGGTACGGTGCTCATCGCGGGCGGCGCTCCCGATACCATCAAGCCAGCGCTGCAGAATGCCGAGTTGTACGATCCGGCCGCCGACACCTTCTCCGCGGTTGCGGCCCCGATGCGATCGCCGCGCGTCTTCCACGTCGCCGCGCTGTTGCCCGACGGCAAGGTGCTGCTGGCCGGCGGCTCCGACTCCGGCGACAGCTCGGCCGGCGCGACGGACACGGCGGAAATTTACGACCCTGCCGCCAAGACCTTTACTGACACCCTCAACACGATGAGCGCTCAACGCTATGCCGCCACCGCGACCGTGCTCGATGACGGTTCGGTGCTCATCGTCGATGGCGACGCCCGTTCCGCGACTACGGCCAGCGCCGATGTGTACAACCCGGCGACCGGCAAATTCTCGCCCAGCACAGGTGCGCCGCTCGCCGCGCGAGTCTTTCATTCCGCGGCGCGACTGGCAGATGGAACAGTGTTGGTTGTAGGCGGGGTCGGCAGCGCAAGCCGGCTGAGCAGCAGTGAAATCTACAACCCGGCCAATGGCACGTTTGCGGCGGGCCCCTCCATGGTCTATGCGCGATCGCAGTTGACGGCTACGGTGTTGGGCGACGGCAGCGTACTTTTGGCGGGCGGCGTCGGCAACAACGGCTTTGCGCTGCCGAGCACCGAGCTGTTCGTGCCGTGATTTCGCGCCGGGCTGCGCCTTTTTCGCGGGCCCTGCTATGATGCGGTGATGGCGCAGCCTTCGTTGCAGGATTTGGCCGCCCAACGTTACGTCAGCCTGATCACGTTCCGGCGCAACGGCGACGGCGTTGCGACCCCGATCTGGATTGCCGCCGACAACGGCCGGCTCTACGCGTTCACCGACGGTACCTCGGCCAAGATGAAACGGCTGAGGGTCACAGACCGCATCCGGCTTGCGGCGTGCGACGCGCGCGGCGCGGTCAGAGGCGAATATGTCGAGGGGCATGCGCGCCGCGTCGATGATCCGGCGGTCGTAAAGCGCGCGATGGGTGCCCTGGCGAAAAAATACGGCTGGCAGCTCGCCGTGCTCGACCTATTTTCACGCCTGTTCGGCCGCATCGGCCGCCGCGCCATCATCGAGATTACGTTGTGACTGGCTTGGCCGCATGGCCCCGGCTTTCCAGCCGGTGGCCGCAGTTTTGTAAAATGTGGCTGATCAGGCGTGTTCGCCCTGACCAGGGAGAGGGCGTCAGGGGGATGATGGTAGAAGTTCCATCGCAACCGATCAGTTCCTTGCCGCTAGTAAAGCGGCGACCAGGCGGTGGTGCGCAGCAGCTTGCTCTGCCATTGGTCGCGATACTGCAGCGCGTCGACCATGTAGCTGCCGGGTTTGCGCTGTTCGGGCGGCAGGTCACTGGTCAGCAGATGCATCAGCGCATCCAGGCTGGTGATCTTCTGCCACAGGATCGCCTCGCGCCGCTGATAGCTGCCGTGCGCGACCTGGAAGCAGGCCTGGATGTCGAGGATGCGCATTTCGGGCGGCGCCTGCGACATCGGGCGGGCGTAAATCTCGTCCCACATCCTGATGTAGTCATCCAGGCTGGAGTAGGGCCATCCGGTGTCTTCCATGAACAATGACAGCTCATGCTCGCGGCCGTCGGTGGGGACGGTTTTGAAATCGACTTCCTGCAGGCGCGACCAATACACGGGCAGCAGGATTTTGCCGGTCACGTCGTAGCGAAGTTGATCGACGCCGTCGATCCATTCGCGCAGGTCGCCCTTTTGCACCCGCAACGCCAGACGCTCCCACGCCGCGCCGTCGTTGATCGCGGTGATCGTCACCACGTTGTAGGAAGGGCCGCTACCGGCTGCGTGATTGGCGTACCACAGCAGGCGCGCGTCGTCGCCGCGCGCCAGCATCGGCATCCATCCGCCGCGATACGCCTGCTCGAATTCCTCCTCTTTGGCGCCCAACAGCTTGTGCACTTCATGCAGGAACAGCATCGTCATTCACCGCCTTTCGATTCGCATCCGCAGCCGTCCGTCCGTTCAGTACAACGGCGACCACGCGGAGGTGCGCAGCAGCCGGCTTTCCCATTGATCGCGCAGCACCAGCGCCTCATGCATCCATCCTCCGGGCCTGCGCTGCGCGATGGGGATTTCATGGGTGAGCAGATGGCGCAGTTGGTCGAGCTTGAGGATCTTTTGCATCAGCACGACTTCGCGCCGTAGATGGCTGCCGAAGGCGGGCTGGAAGCCCGCTTCGATTTTGATGAACGGGTCGGCCACTTCCAGGCTTTTGGAATAGGCGGCGCCCGACGTGTCGATGTAGCGCAGGTACTGCTCGCGGTAAGGCCACATCGTGTCTTCCATGTACAGGCTCAGCGGATGCTCGCGGCCGTCGGTGGGGACGGCGCGCCAGTCGACCTCCTGCATCGGCGACCAATGCAGCGGCAGCAGCAGCTTGCCGCGCGCGTCGTGGCGCAGGCCATCGACGTCGCGCACCCATCCTTGCAGGCTGCCCTTCTGGAAACTCAGCGCCAGGCGTTCCCACGCCGCGCCGTCCTTGACCGCGGTAATGGTCACCACGTTGTAGGACGCTCCGCTGCCCATCGCGTGGTTGGTGTACCACAGCAGCCGGGCGTCATCGCCTTTGGCCAGCGCCGGCATCAAACCCTTGCGAAACGCTTGTTCGAAGTCGTCGGCCTTGCGCCCATCAACCTTGTGCACTTCGTGGAGAAAAAGCATCGGCGCCTCCGCCGCGGATTGGATTTTGCTCGTCGCGAGACGGAGGCTTTTTATTAACACTGCAGTGCCAAAAGTGCTAACTGGGAAGCGGAGCCCGATGATGGCGAAAACCAGGGTCGGCATCGTCAGCGAGTTGTGGCGCTATCCGGTCAAGTCGATGTGCGGGGAGCGGCTGCGCGAGATGACGGTAACCGCCGACGGGGTGCTGGGCGACCGCGCCTATGCGCTGCGCGAACTCAGGTACGGTGCGATCATGAGCGCCAAGATCTGGCCGTGGATGCTGCAGATGCGCGCCGCATGGAGCGCCGAACCGGGCATCGACGGCGCCGCGGTTCGTATCGAAGCTCCCAACGGAGCCGTAATCGAGGGCGACTCGCCGCGCTGCGCCGAAACCCTGTCCGGCCTCTTCAAGCATCCGGTGCGCCTCGAGCGCACGCGTCAGGGCCCGATTTCAGCGGCCGATATCGAAGCGATCAAAAAGGGCGAGGCGTTTTTGCCGCAATGGAAGTTCTACGACGAGGGCCCGCTGCATCTGCTCGCCACCGGCACGCTGCAGCATCTGAAGCGGCTTGAAGGCGGCGATTGCGATTTCGATCCGCGCCGCTTCCGTGCCAACATCCTGATCGACACCGGCGATGACGCCGGCGGGTTCATCGAAGATCGATGGCTTGGAGGCGTGCTGGAGATCGGCGCGAGCGTGCAGATTGGCGACATGTGGCCGGCGCTTCGATGCGTGATGACGACCCATCCGCAGGAAGATCTGCGCCACGACCCGGCGATCCTGCGCGCCGCCGCCCAGCACCATCAGGCCTACCTCGGCGTCTTTGCCGGCACCCGCGTGTCGGGCGTAATCCGGGTCGGCGATCCGGTCGTGTTATCCACTCCATAGCGCACCATCGTGGGCAATATCCGCGACCGCGCGCCGACGGCTGTAAACGCGGCGCCGCCGGCCCCCGTCTATTGTCATGAAGGCAATGCGGGAGGGGAGTGTCGGAGATGAAAGCTGCGTCTGCTCTTGAATCAACCTGGCAGCGGTGCCGGTTGCGTCTTGAAAAGGATGGCCTGGGCCAGACTCTGTGGGCATATCTGTGCGTCGCACTGTTTCTGATCGCGCTGACCGTGTCGATGCTGGGATGCGCAGGCGCGCCCTTGGCGCCGCAGGTTGAGGGCACGATGATGAGAACTGGCGCGCCGCCGCCCGCTGAGGGAGCCGGAGATGCGATGAGCACGGCGCTGGGCGCCAATCCCATTGCCGGACTGACGGTTCGTTTCTAGCCCGCGAAGCCAGTCCTCAAGCACCGACGCGCTCAGTCGATGTGCAGGCGCTCGGCCAGGCGGCTGAAGCGGCGGCGCTCTTCTTCGTTGCGCACCGCCTGCGCCATCGCGGCGCGCGTGCCGACCAGCACGCACACGCGCTCGGCGCGCGTGATCGCGGTGTAGATCAGGTTGCGGCGCAGCATCAGGTAATGGCTCTGATGCATCGGCATCACCACCGCCGGATACTGGCTGCCCTGGCTTTTATGCACCGAGATGGCATAGGCCAGCGCCAGTTCCTCCAAATCGCCCGGATCGTAGCTGGCGTGGCCGTCCTCGAACGCCACCTCCACCAGCGCGCGCGCCGGATCGATGCGCACTATGCGCCCGATATCGCCGTTGAAGACCTGTTTGTCGTAGTTGTTTCGGAGCTGGATGACGCGGTCGCCCTCGCGCAGCTCGCGATCGCCGAAGACCAGCGCCCTGCCCTGCGGATTGAGCAGTTGTTGCAATTCGCGGTTGAGCAGATGGACCCCCAGTGGACCGCGGTTCATCGGGCTTAGGACCTGGATGTCGCCGGTGCCGGCGATTCCAAACTTGCCTACCAGCCGCTCCGAGACAAGTTGCTTGATGGTGGCCAGCACGTCCTCGGGCGCGTTGCGTTCGATGAAGAAGAAGTCGCCGTCTGGCGCGTTGGCGGTCTCGGGCAGTTGGCCGCGGTTGATGCGATGCGCATTGGTTACGATCCGGCTCTGCCCCGCCTGCCGGTAGACCTGCGTCAGCTCGACCACCGGCGCCAGCCCCGACGCGATCACATCCTTGAGCACGCTGCCCGGCCCCACGGAGGGAAGCTGGTTGCGATCGCCGACCAGCAGCAACGCGCAGTTGGGCATCAGAGCCGCCAGCAGGCTGGAAGCCAACTCCAGGTCCATCATCGAGGCCTCATCGACGATCACGAAGCCCGTGCGCAGCGGATAGAGCCGGCCGCGGATGAACTGGCCCGTGTCGGGCGAGTATTCGAGCAGCCGATGGATGGTCTTGGCCTCGCGGCCGGTGGCCTCGGCCAGGCGGCGGGCGGCGCGGCCGGTGGGCGCGGCAAGCGTGGGCTTGATGCTGAGCCGGTCCAGCGCCATCAGCAGCGAGCGCAGCAGCGTGGTCTTGCCGGTGCCCGGTCCGCCGGTGATGATCGCGACCTTGCTCTTGAGCGCGCAGCGCAGCGCGGTCTTTTGTTCGGTGGAAAGCGCAAACGGCGCCGATTTGTCGCAGGCCGCGATGGCGCGCTCGATCGCGTGGTCGGCCATCGCACGCCCCTGGCTCAGCTCGCGCAGACGGCGCGCGACGTTGGTTTCGGCCTCATGCAGGCGGCGCAGGTAGGCAACGGCGTCGGCGCCCGAGCCCTCGACAACGATCTCCCCACCTTCGGCCAGCTCGGCCACTGCCTGCTGCGCGAGGTCGGGTTCCATGTCGAGCGCGGCGCGGAACTGATGCTCCAGGTAGTCCAACGGCGCGCATACATGCCCGTCCTCCGCCATCCGCTCCAGCAAGTAGAGCACCGCGCCGCGCGCGCGCTGGATGGAGTTGCGCGGGATGCCGAGCTGCTCGGCGACCGTATCAGCGGTGCGAAAGCCAATCCCGTGCACGGTGCGCGCCAGCAGGTAGGGATCGCTGCGGATCACCTCCAGCGAGCGGGTGCCATAAAGCCGGTGGATGCGGCGCGCGTAATGGGCCGAAATGCCGTGCCCGCGCAGGAACACCATCAGCTCGCGCAGCCCCGATTGGTCCTGCCATGCAGCGGAAATCTGGCGCACGATCGCGGCGCCGATTCCGCGCACCTCGCGCAGCCGATGCGGCGCGGTATCCAGGACGTTGAAGAGTTCTTCGCCGAAGTGCTCGGTGATGCGGCGTGCCAGCGCCGGTCCGACGCCCCTGATCTGTCCCGAGGAAAGATAGCGTTCCAGCGCGGTCAGCCCGGCCGGCTTGAGCAGTTCGCAGCTCTCGACGCGGAACTGGCGACCGTAGCGCGGATGGCTTTCGAAGCTGCCCACCAGGCGCATCGCGGCGCCCACCTGCGGGTCGCCCAGGTTGCCGACCACGGCGATCGAGTCGCGCCGATGCTCGGCGTCCTCGACCTCCAGCCGGGCGACGACATAGCCGCTGTTGTCATTGACGAACAGGATCTGATCGATGATCCCCTCGATCACTTCCTGCGCTCGCCCGCCGTTGCTCATGCCGTTACCCTGCCGCGGCTCCCCTGCCCCGCACTATAGCTCAGCGGCGCACAGGGACGGGAACGGCGCTTCAGGCGGCCATCAGGTCTTCGCTGACACGCACCGGCAGAATCACCATCGACAGCCCGTGAAACTGCAGCCAGTTCTGCATTTCCAGCGCGGTCTGGTTGTGCAGAAAGCGATTAAAGAAATGCTCGCGCTCGAACACCAGCTTGCCGGCGAAGAACACCGAATGGGGAAACTCGTGCGCCACCTGCAGGCACAGCCGGCGCAGTTCGAGCACCACGTCGGTGCCCAGCCCCAGGCGCACCTCGGCATGAAAACCGAGGTCGGAGGCGAATTTGCAATATTCCTCCAGGTCGTCGACCAGCGATTGCTCCAGCGCCTGGAGTTCCTCATGGCTCTTGAACAGGCCCGAATCGACCTCGCCCACCGATACGAAGACCACGTTGCGGAACTGATGGCCGAACAGGCGCGGCAGCGAGATGACGGTGGCCAGGCCCAGCCCGTTAAACCCGCTGACCAGCACCACCGCAGTGGGCGCGTTGGGATCGAACTCCTGCTTGGGTTTATGGTCGGCGGCGAAAAGCTGCGGCACCAGCTCCACTTCCAGGCGCTCCACCGCCCGGCTGACCCGCGTGTAATGCTCGCGCACCAGCACGCAAAATCCAATCAGCCCGCCGGTCATCAGCACGGTGATCCAGCCGCCCTCCCAGAACTTCAGGGTGGTGGTGATAATCAGGATCGAGGCGGTGAACAGGCATCCCAACCCGTTGACCGCCAACTTGCGCATCCAGCGCGGCTCGGTTTTTCGGCTTTGCACCCAATGCACGCTCATCCCGAGCTGGGAAAGCGTGAAGGTCAGAAAGACGTTGATCGCGTAGAGCACGACCAGCATGTCGACCTTGGCCTCGGTGATGAGCAGGATGAGGAAGGCCGAGCCGCCCATGGCGAGCACCCCGTCCTGGGTCACCAGCCGGGTGCTGAGGTAGGAGAAGCGGCGCGGCAGCCAGCGGTCGTGCGCCATCGTCGCCAGCACGCGCGGGCCGTCGATAAAACCGGTCTGCGCGGCGACGAACAGCAGCGCGCCTTCGGTGAGCAGGGCGAAAGTGATGAACAGCGTGCCGAACGGCAGCCCGGCCACCTTCCACGATCCCACCAGCTTGTAGAACAGCACCGCGTTAAGCGTCTTGCCGTGTTCCTGGGACACGTCGAGCAGCAGGTAGCCGATCAGGATGCCGCCCGCGATAAAGGCCAGCGACACCGCCATGTAAAGCATCGTGCGCTTGCCGGT
>Ga0070737_10004085_pt1 | contig 14966 bp, 10 predicted proteins | sample Coa_R1_10_FD_66438 | JGI IMG/M metagenome (GOLD analysis project Ga0070737, IMG submission 66438) | Surface soil microbial communities from Centralia Pennsylvania, which are recovering from an underground coalmine fire - Coalmine... | ecosystem: Environmental > Terrestrial > Soil > Unclassified...
GCGGCAAGACGCCGGACGCCGCGCTTCCGGCCGTGGTCTCTTCCAAGTTGGCGAGCATCTCCTCGACTTCTTTCTCGGAGACGGCCTGCTCCTCAGCGACCACCTCACCGCTGGGCGGTTCTTCCATCAGCGATTGCAGAGCAATATCACTGGCTGACGGCGACGGTGGCTCCGGCTTGACCACATCTTCCACCACAGCGCCTTCGGAAAGGGCTGTGCCAGAATTGCTGGCCACTTCCTCCAGAAGCACTTCGGATTCGCCCTCGACTACCTCTACCGGCGCGCTGCCGAGATCCACTACCGAATCCGAAGGGGTGGCTTCCGGCGCACTGCCCAGACTCACCACAGAATCTGCAGGGGTGGCCTGGGGCTGCGGCGACACGCCCGTTTGCTCTGCCGGTCTGGCCAGCTGCGTGGCACGCTCGTCGCTTCGGCTGACCATTTGAGTCTTTTTGGCGGCCGCACAGTGAGGGCAGGCCGTCAGGTTGTCCGCATAGTCCTGGTTGCATACATTACAGTGTTTCGCCATAGCCTGTTCCACTCCGCTTTTGAGGTGTGTACTCTGAGATAGTTTTCCCGTGCGGGAGAAACCGCCGGATTATAAAAGCATCGAAATGGGGGCGGTCTTTAGTGCTAGCGGACATTTTCCTCCCCACAAAGGGGAGGAAAATGTCCGCTAGCACTTTATAATCCGAAGCGGCCTCACTGTTGCCCTATTTTCTCGATTTTACCAGGAGAAGACAACGGAATTCCGCCATTTTGGGCAATTCTCCGACGGCGCAACTACTACTCTTGCTGCAATCCACAAAGCCGGACGATCCACTCAGCGAAGTTAGGATAAGCCGTTCTTAGTGCATCTGGGTTCGCCGCTTCATAGTCGGCAAAATCGAAACCGGGCGTCATGGTCGTGCCCAAAAGTGCGAAAGCACCGCCGGCACGCAATAGGCTTCCCTGCCAAACGCCGGCCGGCACCACTATTTGCACATGTTGTCCCGCCTGAAGGTCTGGGCCAAGTGTGAAGAAGCGCCCGCCGTCTTCCGGAGTGGGACCGAGTTGCAACATCTCCACGGGGTCGCCGAGATAGAAGTGAAAAATTTCCTCGGTAGGCAAGCGATGTAAGGCCGAGAAAGTATCCGGCGTCAGCAGATAATAAATGGCTGTGCTGGCCGAGCGCGCGGCGGGATATCGTGGTACGAGGACATTAGCTGGCAGTTGTAGAGAAGAGCGATAGGTTTCGCGGTACCAGCCGCCCTCGCGCGGCAACGGTTGCAGATGTAGCAGGCGGATAAGCTCTTCGGCGCTGAGCATAGGCAATTCCCTTTGACATATAGTTTCTTTGTAGTTGGATGTGTGCAAAGCAGTCGTTTGTCGCTTCCCTTACAGCTGCTGGACAACACCGCAGGGCACACTGCCCGCTTGCCCATTTTCAGGCACGCGGACAGCGTGCCCTGCGGTGTTGCTCGTCAGTCCTTACAGGGACTTCTACCGTATCGAGACTGCTTCGGTGTTGGTTCTCGCCGTCTCCCACAGCAGACGCAATCCGCGCATCGGGACAGGTGCGAGTATAGCTCTTCCTCCGGAGAACCCTTATCTCGCTGCTACAGTTTTCGGGCTCGCTTCCTTGGCAGAGTCTTTCCGCACCAACCGCATTTGGTGCAGATGCTTGACGGGAAAGCGCCAATCCGGCGGGACACTGGTATCGGTGACACCGCTCGCCAGCATCCACTCAGATTGACTCGGATCGGGACGAACCGTTGCTCCGATGGGTAGCTTCATCGGTTCGCGCGTGGGAGCGGGGGGCATTTCTTCCGGGGCGCTCAGCTTGTGGTAGTCGTAGGACAGACAGAACAACTCACCGCTGGCCCTGGCTTTGTCCCAATCGATTTGGCCAGCCCACCAAACGCGGTCACCGTATTGTTCCAGATACCAGCGAAATAGCGAATCCATCTCTTCAGGCTTGTTCAGCACCACGATGGGAGCGCCCGAACGCACCTCGGCTGCGAGAGCTTGCATGACTTGGCGTGTCCACAATGCCTCCAGGGTGCGGTAGGGATGGACCACATCGCGGACGATGCCGCAGACGCCCACGAACAGAAGCAGTGTACAAACGCCGATGATCCAACGGCGGCGAAGTGTTGCAGAGCGGAAGCGTTCCAGAAGGACAGCGGCGCCCATGCCGGCGCTGAGGCAGATGGCGGGAGCGAGGTGCTGGCACAGCCGACACGAAGCGCCATAGGGATAACGGCGCAGTACAGCAGCGAGCAAACCCAGACCGAAGGGCGCCAGACATAGCACCAACAAGTCTCGGCGTCCCGACGTCCAGAAATGCCAGGTGCCTACCAGGAACAGAAGCGTCGTCAGTGTACTGCCGCCGTCCTGCGCACCGATGGGGAAAGCCATCATCTGTCCTGTGTGCGCGAAAATCAGCCATTTCATCAGGGCCAACGGCTGCGCGGGCGGGAAGCCCTCGGCCCAGAAAGCTTGCATGCCCTGTTCCGTTGTCGCGCCTTTGTCCGGCGAATGCAACTGATTCTGGCCGGCGATGAGATAATGACTCAAGAAAGCAGCGAGCAACACAATATTGTAGACACTCCACAAAAGCCGTATTTTCCCCCCCTGTCGCCAGGCCGCCGTCATGAGAGCGAGACTGATCGCGCCGGCCACAAAAACGACCGGATAGGAGCTAAAGAGCGCCAGCGGCGTCCCCAGCGTGAGGAAAACCAGCCAGCGCACTTGTTGGGGACATTGCAGCCAGCGAACGGCAGGCAGCAACAACAACAGCGACATGAACAGATCGAGCGCATACGGCTTGGTGAAAGCCCCCATCGACACCGGCCAGATGGCGACGGCCAGGAAACCCACCGCTATCGTCTGCGCCAAAGGCGGCAGCGTCGCCCGCGCCAGCCGCCAGAACAAAACCAACGATGCCATCCCGGCCACAAATGGTAACAGACGCATCGAGAATTCCGAGGCGCCGAACAAGCGCAGCGAGGTCAATTCGCCCCACAGAAACAACAGCGGAGCCACCTGGCAATTGCGCAGCTCGCGCGTCAGGCCGAGATAATCCAACTCCAGGAAATTCAGACAAATGAACGCTTCGTCGTCCCATATTGGGAAACGCAGCAGATAACGTACCAGGCGCCAGAGGACGCCGATGGCGAACAGAAGTAGTGTGAGCCGGCGGAGCAGCACATGATATTGCCATTCATCGCTGGCATCCGAGCCGCAGGGAATCGTGGCCATGACTCGCCACCTCCGCATTCGATAGAATCGTCCTCTATCGAACAATCATCGGATGAACGAGTTGTATACTTAAAAGTGTATGGCCTCAGTCGAAACAGGAACTTACCTTTCGTGCCGCCCAGTGTGTTCGACAGCTGCCACGCCAGCACGTAGCAACCGAACCCATCGAGGATCGCCGCCAGGTACAGGCCCCTCCTCGAGCGATCGACTCAACGTCGCGACGCCGGCCACAGCTCAGCGCCATAGCGCGCCGTGGTCTGCAAATCTTCCTCGATGCGCAGCAATTGATTGTACTTGGCGATGCGATCGGTGCGGCTGGCCGAGCCAGTCTTGATCTGGCCGGCATTCGTGGCCACGGCGATGTCGGCGATGGTTGTGTCCTCTGTCTCGCCGCTGCGGTGGCTGATGACGGTGGTGAAACCGTGGCGGCGAGCCAGCTCGATACAGTCGAGCGTCTCCGTCAGCGTGCCAATCTGGTTCACCTTGATGAGAATGCTGTTGCCGGCTCCCTTGGTGATGCCGTCGCGCAGACGCTTGGTGTTGGTAACAAACAGGTCATCACCGACCAGCTGTACTTTGCTTCCGAGCTTGCGTGTCAACTTTTGCCAGCCGTCCCAATCGTCCTCAGCCAGACCGTCCTCCAGCGAGCGGATTGGCCAGCGCTGGCACAATTTCTCCCAGAGGTCAATCATCTCGTCCGACGAGGCGATGCGATCAGGCTGGCTTTTGAAAAAACAGTAGCCGGTTTTGCCCTTTTTCTTGGCCTCGTCGAATAGCTCCGTCGTAGCTGGATCGAGGGCGAAAACGATGTGGTCGCCGAGCTTGTAGCCGGCTTTCTCGACTGCCGTGGCCAAGAGTTCCAGGGCTTCATCGCTGCTTTTGACATTAGGAGCGAAACCGCCCTCATCGCCGACAGCGGTGCTGAGATGGCGATCGTGCAGCACGTTTTTGAGATGGTGAAACACCTCAACCCCCATACGCAGAGCGTCGCGGAAGGTGGCGGCGCCTAGCGGCATAATCATGAATTCCTGGAAATCGACGTTGTTGTCGGCGTGCTTGCCGCCATTGAGGACATTCATCATCGGCACCGGCAGATAACGGGCATTGCTCCCACCGAGATAGCGATACAAGGGCAGGCCCGTCGAGGTAGCGGCAGCGTGGGCGACGGCCAGCGAGACGCCGAGCATGGCATTGGCGCCCAGCTTCGCTTTGTTGGCCGTACCGTCCAGATCGAGCAAAAGCCGATCGAGAGCGGCCTGTTGAAGGGCATCCTGGCCCTGTAAGCACGGAGCGATGGTATCGTTGACATGATGGACCGCTTTTTGTACCCCTTTACCGAGATAGCGTGATTTGTCGCCGTCACGTAGTTCCAGGGCTTCGTGGGCGCCGGTGCTGGCGCCGCTGGGAACAGCAGCCCGGCCTACGGAGCCGTCACGCAGGATCACCTCCACTTCAACGGTCGGATTGCCCCGGCTATCCAGGATTTCGCGGGCATGGATACTTTCAATGATGCTCATGTCAAATCTCCTGTAGAACCTCTACTCAAAGGAACCACCAAGACGCCAAGAACACCAAGAAAAGAATAAGAGAAAAAAGAAAAGTGAAAACTACCGAATTCTAGTGGCTTATCTATTTTTCTCTCTTTTTTGTCTTTTTTTGGCATTCTTGGCGCCTTGGTAGTTCACTTGGATAGTGCCTCTAACGACGGCAAATTGCCAGCAGCGTCGAATTCCAATGGGCGCGGCGAGCTGAGGACTGCGAATTCGGTCTGCCGCTCCTTTTCTTGCAGGCATGGCTCGGACACGTCCAACTCTTCCAGCTGCATAGTATTGCGGATGCGCAGAATGCGGGCCTGTTCCGGCGCGCGGGTGCCGATGATGGCCAAGGCGGCATCGAGGACTTCGCGATCGGTAGCGAAATGTACCGGCACAAAGGCGCCTTCGGGATAGCCGGCTGTCAGGCAATTGATGACGGTGGCGCGATAATCCATCTGCTGCACCAGCCGCGTAGACGTGAAGTCCGCCAGGCCGATGCCGGCAGCGTTGCCGTGCGTTTTTGCGCTCAGACCGCGAACGTAGATCAGCCGCATGGCCGGAATGCCCTCGGGCGGCGGCTGATTGCGAAAAGCACGTTTGCGGCCGACGACATTGGTATCCATTCCAGAGCCGCTGATGTTCTTGCCAATCTCGTCTACGATGAGCAGATCGGCCTTGCGCAGTGGCAGCCGCATCAACAAACGCTTGGCCTCGATCAACAACCGCTCTTCCCGTGCCTCGAACGCTTCCGGGGCCACGCCTTCTACAAACGCCGTCTCATCATAGGCATTTTCGACGAGAGCCAAACCAAAGGTGATGGGAGCCGATTTCATCAGCGTGCGGCCAATCGAACGGACGACGCGATCGAAGGGATGATCGAGGAGGATGCGGTGGTAGAGGAGAGCGCCGGCGTGCTTGCCCAGGCCGATCATCATCATCTTCAGCAAGCCGCTTTCGATGGGGCCATGAAAACCGGTGTGCGGTTTGATGCGGGCGATGACGCCGATATGATCGGACTCGGCAGCGATACGATCGAGCAGCACCGGAAAGCCCTCGACTGTCGTGCCCACTTGCACTGTTTCCATCGACGCGCGGATCGGCACGCCGACAAACTCTTCGGTAATGCCGTAGCTTTCGAGGATGCGCCGCTGTCCCTCGGCGGTACCCCCGCCGTGACTGCCCATGGTCGGAATGAGAAACGGCTTGGCACCAAGCTTCTTGAGGAAGGCAGCCGTACTACGGAGGATAAGCGGAATGTTAGCGATGCCGCGACTGCCGGCTGTCAGCGCCACCGTGTGGCCGGGTTTGATGCGCCGCGATAAGTCGAGTGATTCTAGGGCGGAGACGACAGCGGTAGGGACATCCGTAATCTGCGGCCGCTCGAACTGTTGACGGATGCGAACCATGCGAGGATAGATCATGGCGTACCTCGTTGACAGCTATCCGCTCTGCACAGGGGCGTAAGAGCTAGCGGACCAAACCTCCTCTCCTCTCGTGGGGGAGGGCTGAGGTAGGAGGTGTCAAGGCAAGGGAGCCAAAGAGGGGTATCCCCCCACCCCAACCCTCCCCCACAAGGGAGGGAAAAGACCCCCAACCCTCCCCCACAAGGGGGAAAAGGCTGCTAGCCTAAGCTCCTGAGACTTCACTCAAGAGACTTACGCCCCGTGCAGAAGCGGTTAAAAGAATACTTTGTCTATGGTAGGACAGAGGGATGCCGACAGCCATGCTATTATCGTTTAATGCCCCTGCGCCGGGCAGTTGTTGGTATAGGTTCCCAGAAGCAACAGTAAGCGTATCTGCGCTTTGTTGTAATTGCTCACGGCTGTCAGATAGTTGGACTGGGCTTGCGAGAGTTGGCGGATGCTGTTGAGCACGCCGTCATAAGTTTTGTTCCTCACCCGGTCTGCCGGGCTTTCTTCGGTCTCGCGTAGATCCATGATGCGATAGGTCTCTTTGGCATGGTCGATGGCCTGGGACGCCAAGCTGATCTGATCGCGGCCGCTAAGGATGGCAGTGTAAGCGTCCTCGACAGCGGCCCGCAGCTTCCGTTGCAGACTGAGGAGCGACAACTGAGCCTGTTGCAATTGACTCTGGGCCATTTGCAACCGGGCGCAGACCAGCGGAGCACCGGTGCGGGTGCAGCGGCGCTGCGCGCGGCAAGCCTCGGCGATGCTCTGTTGGATAGAAGCAATCAATCCTTGCAATTCCCGCACGCCCGGCCCGTTGTTTTGCGCTTGCTGAACCAGCGCTTCAACCGGCACGGAGGTATCGACGCGGCTGATCGGCTCCAGCGTTTCCGTAGGAATAGGAATGCCGTCGTTCATGCCTATCAGGTAGGCCAGCTTGGCGGCCACGGCCTCGCCTTGCTGATGAGTGTGAAGGATGTATTGCTGCCGGCCGTTGACGGCGGTTTCGATGGCCTCTACCACGACCTGGACTGGCCTCTCCGTTGCGGCCAATTTGCGTGCACGGGAGAGGAGTTTTTCCTCGTACTTCAATAAATCACGCGCCACTGCTTCACCGCGCAGGGCTAATAGCCAATCGAAATAGGTAGTGGCGGCATCTTGTAGAATGTCGTTCTCTTTTTGGCGCAGCTCGACGCGCCGCCGCCACACTGTCGCCTCGGCCACCGGCTTTTTGAATGTGTCCTTGCGCAGTATTTCCGGCAGGCACGACTGCATCGCCGCATCGAAGGCGATTTGGCTCTCATAGACGTGTTCGCGGGCTGTCAGGATGTCGGCATTACGCTCGAAAGTCAGCCGTAGTATCGTATCGAGATTGATGGCGGCCCCGTTGGGCACCGCCTCTGCAGCCAGCGACATCAAGACACCGGCCGCCAGAAGCAATCGAGCGCGGAGCATGACACGAGCCTCCTGCAAGTTTCCCAGGCGAGCGGCCGATGTTAACCAGTCGGTTAACATCGGCCGCTCGCCTCGCGGCTCGGATTACATCGGTTGCCCGGCTATCCGCTCTTTGCGGATTTTGCTAATTCTCGCAGTGAAGTGCGGTCCTCCTGATCACCGATAAGGATTGGCGGACAACACCATAGGGCAAGCTACCCGTTTGTCCCATTTTTGGGCGAGCAGGCAGCTTGCCCTATGGTGTTGTTCGGTAACTCCAAGCCTGTTATGCCGTCCAACGTTAAGATAAGGAAGAAGCGTAAACATGGGCCAATCCGCTTTATTGCTTCTGAAGAGAGTTGATGACGCCACAACTGGAATCCTGGGATCTCGATGGCGGAGTATGCTTTTGCTTGGCCTCCTCGCCTTTCTCCTCGCTCTTCCCATCTTTGGACGACTGTGTGGCTGTGATCCTCACAATTCTTATACAGACTATCCCGGGCATTTTGACTTTGCCTTGCGTTTAGGCAGAGGCGGCGAACGCTTGCCCCATGTCCTGTTCCACTATTGCTTACTTGCTCTGATGAGCGGCCCTAACGGTTTTCCCGTGGCGAAAACGGCTGCTGTCCTCTTGGCGCTTATGTGGGGCGCTCGCGCGGTGCTAACTGCTTTTCTCCTTCGCGCCAATGCCGCTGTCTCCCAGACGGCTCTTGTCATGCTGAGCCTCGGACTGGGTGTCGTGATGACTTTGCCGAACTGGTGGAAATTTCCCTCCGTGTATTTGGGCCAGCTTTCCCCTAACGTTTGGCACAATCCTACGACCATCTTCGCCATCCCCTTTGTCCTTCTGGTTTTCCTGCTCGGCCAACGCGTCCTGGAAGCACCTTCTTTGCTCCACATGCTGGCTTTGGGCCTTGCTCTTGCCTTGAGCATTCTGGCCAAGCCCAATTATGCCCTGGCCTATATACCCTGCCTGGCACTCAGCCTGTTGCTCCTGTTTTGCCGGCGGCAGTACACATCGATGAGTCGGCCTGGTTTCCTCCTCCGGCTTGCTCTCGCCTTCGTCCCCGGCATGTTGCTGCTCGCCTGGCAATTTCTGTGTACCTTTGGGAAGCACTCGGTCGAGGAATCTTCCGTGATTTTTGCCCCCCTCGTGGTCTGGTCCCTGTATTCTCCGCACATCTTGGCATCGATCGCTCTCAGCATTGCCTTTCCCCTCTTCACAACGGCATGTTATTTTCGGAGTTTTCTCAAAGACCGGGCTTTAATCCTTGCCTGGACCACGTTTGCTGTGGCGACCCTCCAGTTCGTCTTCTTGGCTGAGAAAGGCCCTCGCTTCGCTCATGCCAATTTCGCCTGGGGAGGGATTCTGGCGAATCATGTTTTGTTTGTGGCCTGTGCGGCTTTTCTCTTGCGCCAGCCCCAGGGCAGGAAACGGCATTTCGCTTTCGGTGTACTTGCTCTCCATATCGCTTCCGGTTTGTTTTGTCTGGCTCGGTGCCTTGTTCATCCGGAGCTTGCGGTTTATTTTTAGAACGCTCAGCCGCAGGTTATGGTCCTTACCAGACCGGCTCACATCGGCCGTTTGCCTTCCTGCGGCCAGAAATGATACACAGGAACGACAGCTTGACATCGGTAACCGCAACGCTCATACAGTCGGCAGGCCGGCACGTTGTCCCGTTGCGTCACAACCCGGCATTGGTTCCACCCACGCTCGGCAAGCCAGGCATGGGCTGCTGCGATCAGGGCGCTGCCGATCCCTTGGCCTCGGGCGGCGGCCGCCACGGCAAGAAGTCCAATGATCCCCATTCCGGCCTGAACCGCAATCGTGACCATGCCCAGCAGTTCTCCGGCGGCCTCGGATTGAGCCACGAGAACGGCGTCTGCCGCCTGGCGCTGCACCGAGCGATCGATCCAGGTTGTGTACATGCTGAGAAACTTGTCGGGCGGGAAAGCCGGATCTCGGCGGAAGCGAGAGTATGCCCCTGCCGCGATCGCGAGAGCATGCAGCTGCGAACAGGCGATTGGCGCAGAGTGTTCCTGAATGCAGACGCCCCGGGGAGCTGAGACGCTGCCTGGGCCGGCGGGCGCGGAGAAAGTCGAGTGGTACGTTGCCTTCCAGTCTACAAGACGACCAGCAAACTCCGTGAGCAGATCGCTCGGAGCTTCTTGGGTCGAATCCAGCTGCCAGTAGACGAGCACGATGTTCTGTCGGCGTGCTTGTTTGAGCAGCTCGAAGGCGAGCCGTTCATCGCTTACTTTTTCAAGCCGGGCCACCGGGAAGCCAAAGTGAGCCGAATCCCAACTCAGGGGGACAAGCCGGGAGTGATCAAATTCATCTTTCATCGTGCTCACCCAACCTGTTTCCGTGGATTGCGAAACGCAAGCTGATCGCGGACAAGATAGGTGGGGCGCTCCATGAGGCGAACATGCATGCGGCCGATATATTCGCCAATAACCCCCAGGGCGACCAGCTGGGTGCCGGAAAACAGAATGATAATGGAGGCCAGGAAAGTAAAGCCCGCAACTGGACAACCCACCAACAGGTAGTGCAAAAGCACATCCGCCAGAAGCACAAGCCCCAAAAAGCTGGCTCCAAAGCCGAAGATGGTGGCAAAGCGCAAGGGGAGTGTGCTGAAGGCGGTTGTCATGTTCAGAGTGTGTCGCACCAGCTTGCGCAAGGAGTAGTTGGACCGGCCATGGCGGCGGGGATCATGGCGAACCGGAACGGCTGCGAATCGTGTAGTGCCCCAGGACAGCATGGGATCGATCGACACATAGGGACTGCGGTAGTCGAGAAAAGCATAGCGGAGATAACTACGGAAGGCACGAAAGGCACTGATCGCCCGCGCCGTGGAGATTCCTAAAGCGGTGTACAGGATTCGCTTGATCAGGAGGGAGGCCGCATCTCGCCACCAGCCATGCTGTTCCTCAAGCGGGATTCCGTAAACCACGTCCCAGCCTTCGGCAAGGCAGTCGAGCAGGGCCGGAATTTCCTCAGGGGGGTGCTGGAGATCATCGTCCATGGTGATGATGATCTCGTAAGCCGCTTCGCGGATACCACAAAGCAGGGCGTTATGCTGGCCGTAATTGCGCGAAAGGTCGATGCCGCGCACCTCGGGATAGACCTGGGCCAGCGCTGTGATGGCTTCCCAGCTCTTGTCAGGGCTGCCGTCATTGACAAAGAGGATCTCAAATGTCGATGCGCGTCTTTGCAGCACGTTGCGAATCCGGGCGGCCAACTCCGCCAGGCTCTTTTCCCCCCGATAAACGGGGATAACGACGGATACAGTCTCGCCCTTCATGGCCCCCTCCGCACGCTTGGCCACCCAATTTCCCGGCTTCGTTGTTGGACTTCGATCGGCACAAAGATTGTGGCGGATCAAGAATTCTTGGCGCACGGCCAGCGGATGCCGGCCATGCACCTGCTTCGGAACCCTCAGCAGGTTTCCTTCAAGCTGCATTGTGTCCGTCGCCGATAAAATCCGCAGTCTTTAACGATTGATCCGATCTTATCGAGCTGAGATGCGGTCATGCTCAAAGCGGTCCTTGCTCAATCCAGCTACCTTCTTCACGCCGAATCGGGTCCGGCCACTCTTGGGGAGGGAACATCCGACGTACCTATTCCTTTCAACCAGCCCTACATGACGGGTCGAGAGTTGGAATACATCGCTCAGGCGCATGCTAACAAGCACTTGGCCGGCAATGGCGTTTTCACACGCCGCTGCCAGGATTGGCTACAACAACACCTGGGTTGCCGCAAAGCACTGTTGACACACTCCTGCACCGCTGCGCTGGAGATGGCCGCTCTTCTCGCTGAACTTCAACCCGGCGACGAAGTTATTCTGCCTTCCTTCACCTTCGTTTCGACCGCCAATGCTTTTGTTTTGCGCGGTGCGGTGCCGGTCTTTGTGGATGTTCGCCCCGATACGTTTAATCTCGATGAAACGAAAGTGGAAGCGGCAATCACGCCGCGAACGCGGGCCATCGTCGTCGTTCACTATGCCGGCGTCCCGGCTGAGATGGACGTCCTGCGCGCTATCGCCGACCGGCACGGTCTGTTGCTCATCGAGGACGCCGCCCAGGCGATCCTGGCGCAGTATCGCGGCCGGCCGGCCGGTTCATTGGGCCATCTTGCCGCTATCAGTTTCCATGAAACCAAGAATGTCATTTCCGGGGAGGGCGGTGCTCTACTCATCAACGATCCACGTTTCCTGACCCGCGCCGAAATCCTCTGGGAGAAGGGAACCAACCGTACCGCGCTGCTGCGCGGTGAGGTCGATAAGTACACCTGGATAGATATGGGCTCGTCGTTTTTGCCCAGCGAATTGGTTGCCGCTTTTTTGTGGGCACAACTGGAACAGGCCGATGCCATCCTCGCCCAAAGGCTGCACGCCTGGGAGACCTATCACAAGGCGCTTGCTCCACTGGAGGACCAGGGCGTGCTCCGGCGGCCGTGTATTCCACCGCACTGCCGCCACAATGCCCACCTGTACTATGTGCTGCTTGAGGGCCTGACCGCCCGCACGCGCTTCATCGAACAATTGAAGCATCAGAACATCATGGCGGTGTTTCATTATGTTCCACTGCATAGCTCCCCAGCCGGACGGCGCTATGGTCGAACACAAGGCACCATGAGTGTTACGGATCGCGCCGGCGAAAGTCTCGTGCGGCTGCCGCTGTGGCTGGGAATCGATGCTTTTTTGCCACGCATTATCGCTGGCGTGTATCGGGCCTGCCGCACTGTCACGCTTCCGCTGGCCGCTTAGGAGACCATTTGTCATGCAGGCGACTTATCCAGATGCTCCTGTACAACGGACGACAGCCCTTGTCCTCAATGGCTCTCTGACAAGCTTGCTTCGCACCGGCCAACGAGTTCGTTCCCTGGGCATGGAGCCGGGGCACGCTGTGTCTTTGCTGTTCATCGCGCTGGCCTTGACGGCCTGGAGCGCACTGGCCAACCGAACCTGGAATACAGGCGGGATCTGCTTTGCTCTGCTGTATCCGCTCACCGCTTATTACCTCGGGCGATTGGTCCTTGCCGCCGTGAAGGTCGAACCGCTGGTAAAGAGGAGTTTTGCGGTCCTCTTTCTGCTTGGCTATCTGACACTGGGGTTGCTTCAGCTGGCGGTTCACTCCTTTCTGCCAGGACCGTTGGGCTGGCAATTCGGGGCCATTGCCGCCGCCGCCCTGCTGAGCCAGCTGCTGCTCCGCCCCGAGCCGGAGTGCCCTGCGGCGGCGGATGGCTGGGTGAGTGTGTACCTGTGTGGTTTCTGTCTTCTCGCCGCGACCTGCTGGGCCTGGGGGCTATTGCATTCGATCCAGCTCGATGGCGCGGAAGTCGTGTTCCACCATTGGATGGATCTCTTTATCCACGCCAGTTTTATTGCCCGGCTCACGGCAGAGCCGGGATTGTGGGGCATGGGCAATGCTGAAATAGCGGGGCTGCCGGCGAAATTCTACCACTATGCTAGCTACCTCGGCCCCGCGACGCAGACCTTGCTCAGCGGTACGACGGCTTACGATGCGGCACGAAGCTGCTGGACGCCTGTGGGCACGTTTCTAACCGGACTGGCAGCCTATGCGGTTGTTTTGCCGTGGGCCGGACGTGCCGGCGGCATTTGCGCAGCGGCCGCGTTGTTGACGCTGCCCGATCCTTCTCACTACTGGCCGAACACCGGCCACCTGGCCTATCACTGGCTCCAGCAGATAGGCTGCGCGGGAATGTACGGCACAGCCTGCGCCGCTTCGGCACTGCTGCTGCTACTGCAATGGCGGCGACAGCGATCGCGTTCAGCCCTGCTGTTGGCCCTGGGCTTGACCGCCGCAATCCTGCTGTACAAGGCCCAGATTTTCGTGGTGTTCGTGCCTCTGGCCGGCACTTGCGTGGCCCTCTACTGGCCGGGCGTTTCCCGACGGCGGCGCGGCCTCCTCTTCGCTGCCTGGCTGACTGTCTGCGCTGGAGGCGCGCTGCTCATAGACGGTTTACATCCTCAGGAACCCCCCTTTGCCCTCAACCCGCCCTATTTTGAGGAATACACTCGGCTCTTGGCGACAGATTTTCCCGAAGGGATTTGCCGCCGGCTGCTCGATGCCGGTTTCGCCGGCTTGGGCCGCAGCCGCTATTATGCGGCGGCCCTGGGCATCTGCGCTCTGGCCACGTGCGGCGTCTGGCTAGGGATTGGCGTATTGCTCTTGGCGGCGACGCTGTTCCGCCGTCGGCTCTCAGCTGCCGATGCCCCTCCTTGGCTGGCCCTCGCTATCTACCTTGTTTTGCTGGCCAGCCTGAACGATTATGCTCTGGTGGGACACAATAAATGGGAACTCATCCATCGCCCTCTGGTCTGGGTTTACTTCCTCTTCGCTACCTGGTGTGCCGCACGGGGCTGGCAATTGCTCACCGAATTACGTCCATCCCTGGCCGGCAGATTCTACCGCTCCCGGATGGTCGCGGTCTTGTTGCTTCTCGCGCTTCTGTTGCCATTGCGAATGGGACGCTCTGTACAGATAGGCAAAGCCAGCTGCCGTTTCCGCTGCGTCAACCTGCGTGTCCCGGTGGGACTGGTGGAGTCTGCCCGTTTTCTCGCTCGCGCTGGCAAGTCCACGGACGTGATTCAAGACAGCCATTGCGATGATAAGCTCATCCTCGGTGGGTTGGCGGAGAAACCGTCTTATCTGGCTCGTCCGGAGGATTGGTCGCGCGATAAGTCGGCGCAGGTGCGGCAAGAAGTTAGTAAGCGGCGTGCCAGTGTACAGCGTCTGCTGCAACAGACCAATTCCGCCGAGTTGCGTCAGGCGGTAAAGGAGACCGGCATCCGCTGGTTTCTTCTCCATCCAGACGATGACGTTCGTTGGCCCCAAGCGGTCCTCGCCGCGCCTGCATTCGTCTCAGTCGGCTATCGGGTCTTCGATTTGGCAGCCCTCCTCTCGGCTCCCTGCCATCCAACCGCTAGGATAGCCAATAGCCGATAGAGAGTTGACGAAGGGGAGGCCAAACCGTGAAAGCTGCCTACATCGAAAAGACAGGCGGTCCTGAGGTGATCCAATACGGCGATCTGCCGCAGCCAGCGCCACAGACGGGCGAGGTGCTGGTCCGTGTCGGGGCCGTCGCCGTCAATCCCATCGATCTGTACATCCGCGCCGGCACGGTAGCAATGATGTTGCCCAAGCCGTTCATCATCGGCTGCGACCTGGCCGGCACCGTCGAACAGTTGGGACCGGGAGCGAGCCGCTTCAAAATCGGCGAGCGTGTCTGGGGATCAAACCAGGGACTGCTGGGTCGACAAGGAACGTTCGCCGAGTATGCTGCCGTTGCTGAGGATTGGCTGTATCCGACGCCCGAGGGGGT
>Ga0070737_10004087_pt1 | contig 14960 bp, 11 predicted proteins | sample Coa_R1_10_FD_66438 | JGI IMG/M metagenome (GOLD analysis project Ga0070737, IMG submission 66438) | Surface soil microbial communities from Centralia Pennsylvania, which are recovering from an underground coalmine fire - Coalmine... | ecosystem: Environmental > Terrestrial > Soil > Unclassified...
TTGCTGAGCCCGGCCAGGAAACACGCTTCGTAGCCAATTTGGCCTGCGATATAGTGATCCGGATGCCGGCCTTCCCAATAAGGCAGAATCACCGCGCGCGGGCGAAATTCCCGGATTTTCGCCGCGATCTTCAGCTTGTATTCGCGCAGATGTTCGAGCGCCGCATCAGGAAGACCCATGTTCTCCCGGTGATGGATGCCCATCACTCGCGCGGCCCGCGCCGATTCCTTCGAGCGCAACGCGGCGCTTCCTCGCGTGCCGGATTCGCCGCCCGTGAGGTCGAGCAGTCCTACTTTATATCCGGCCTGAACCATCTTAATGACGGTCCCGCCGCAAGTAAGTTCAGTGTCATCGGGATGGGCGGCAATCGAGAGCAGATCAAGCTGCATGTTCTATGATCCAGTCGCTCAAATTTGAATTCTATGCAAGCTGGCGAGGAGGGTCAAGGAAATGGGGATGACGCAGCGTCCTCCGGAGCGCCCCCTGGACGGACAGGTGGCGCTGGTCACCGGCGCCGCTTTGCGCATTGGTCGCGGCACGGCAGTGGCTCTCGCCAAGGCCGGAGCGCACGTGGTGGTGAACTACAGAACGTCAAGAAAAGGGGCGCTCGAAGCGGTTGAGGAAATCAAAGCGCTCGGGGTAGATGCCATGGCCGCGCGCGCGGATGTTTCCAACCCGCGTGAGGTTCGCGCGATGTTTCAGGCGATCCAGCGTCGCTTCCATCGCATCGATCTTTTAGTGAACAATGCCGCAATCTTTTACTCTGTTCCCTGGGAAAGGCTCGCGCCGCGGGACTGGGACCAAATCCTCGGGACTAACCTGAAGGGAACGTTTTTCTGCGCCCAGGCCGCCGCGCGGATCATGACGCGGCAGAAATGCGGGCAGATTGTTAATATCTCTTCGCTCGGAGGTCTCCAGGCCTGGCCTGACTATATGCACTACTGCTGCTCGAAAGCGGCAGTGATTATGCTGACCAAATGCCTGGCCAAAGCGCTGGCGCCTTACGTCCGAGTGAACAGCATCGCTCCCGGGACCATTCTCTTTCCTGGCGAGGAACGCGATCCCCGCATGATGAAACGCGCTCGCAGCGCCCCTTTGCAGATTCCCGGTCAGGTAAGCGACATTGCAGATCTTGTGGTCTTTCTTGCCACTCGCAACCGGTTTATGACGGGCCAGGTGATCGCCGTAGACGGCGGGAAATCAATAAATTGAGTCATCAATTCATTGAACCAATGGCTCAATGACCCGGTGTTCCCGGAATCTGGGGCGGTCGCGGCACATTGCCCCGCACCGCGTCCGTGAGTTCGATGTGGTTCCTTTTCAGAATGGTTCCGGTTGCCTGCTCAAACTGGATCAGCGCCTGAGCGTAGGCGGTTTTGGCCTTGACCACATTGTTTTCGGCTGTGGCAAGGTCGCGCTGGGAGTTGATGACTTCCTCCACGCTCGCCTGTCCCACCTTGAACTTTGTCTGTTCCATATCCAGCGTCTGGCGCGCCAGCGCGGTAACTTTAACGGCAGCCTCGAGCTGGCTCTTCGCCTGCTCAACGGCGCTTACGGCCTTGCTCACGTCCCACACCACCTGATTCTGCGCCTGCTGCAATTTCATCTGGAGCTGCCGCTGCTCGAGCAAGGCGCGCGCGGCGTCAGCCTGCGCGGTGCGATTGCGGATAGGAATGTTCAGTTCCAGCCCATAGGCGTAATTAGGAAAACGTCCGTGAAATAACTGGCCGAACGAAGACCCAAACTCGCCACTGAGGCCCGACGGCGTGTAGATGGCGTAAGCGTCGAGGGTGGGCAGAAGCTCGTTGCGAACCGCCTGAATGGTGACATGCTGATTGTGCAGGTTCAGTTGCGCCTGCTCGATTTCCGGCCGGTTGGCAGCCGCTTCGCGCAAAGCCTCAGCCAGAGACGGAATGTCATCAGGATGAGGCTCCGGCAATTGATCGACGGGGTCCACCTGGACGGCGGCAATCTCGCCGTTAAAGCTCTTGGAAATTTCCGCTTTCAGGGATTGCGCGTCCTGCGCGAAAGTGTTTCCTGCCACCAGGCGGTCCTGTTGCCGCGCGGCGACTTCTTCTTCCGCACGGACCACGTCCAGTTGCGCCGCGGCGCCAATTTTGGCCTCCGTCTCGTTGTCGTTTAACAGGTCCTTTGCATATTGCAGCCCTTCATCCGTCACGCGAATGTTTTCAAGATCGGCCAGCAAATCGTAATAAGTTGTCATCACCTTCGCGACAGTGTTAATCACGTTCTGGCGGAAGACGCTCATGGCGTACTTCTGATCGTTGCGCGCGATGCGGATGAATTTGGCGTTCGCGCGATACCCGAAGCCGTTCAGGAGTTGCTGGTTCACGCCGACAAACAATCCTGAATTGATGAAAGGATTGAATAATTGCGTCGTCGCGTTCGAAGCTTCGCGGTAGCCGTTCACGTTCACAAAAATGCTGGTGCCGGTCAGGAAGCCTTGATTGTAAGAGCCGGAAACGTAGGCGGAGCGCGTGGTTTCAACGGGCACGCCGCTCACCACCGTGAAGTTTAAGGGATTCACGGCGTGGTCCCATCCGTAAAACACGCTGACGGTGGGGTCGCAGCAACCCACGGCTCCAAGCGATGGGATGCCGCCGCCCAAAACGGTTCCTCCGCCACCGCCACCGCTGCTCCTGCCGTTACCGACGCCGCCGCCGATGACGCCGGAAAAGATGGCGCTCGATTGGTAAGCGCCCGCCACGCCTCGCGTCGCGCCCCCGGCTTTGGCGCGCAAAAGATCTGTCTGGGCGATGGGCAGGTCGTAACGCGCGACAGCGATATCGAGATTATTCTCCAGCGCCAGCGCGATGGCGTCTTCGAGCGAGAGCTTCAGTTTGCCATCGACAACCAGCTCATCGAGCAGGCGCGAATTGGCCAGCCGCGCGCGCGGCACAAAGGGGGCGGCATAGGCCGAGAAAACATCCGGGAAAGACCGGCTGCTGGTGTAGTTGTAAAGCGTTGCCTCAGCCGGTTGTGAGGTTGCCTGGTCGGATTTACCGGACGGTGGACCTGCCTGCCCGCATAAACTCCAAATGAGAACCAGACATACGGTTCCGAGAATGAGGCGTAATTTTTTGTGTCGCATATTTTCCCCCTTCGTTTCAACGGTCGATTATGAAATCTGACTGCCGCATGTTCGAGTGCGCATAGGAAGCGCTGCCATCTTCGTCAAAGGGCATACGCCTCGAAGCCAATAAGCGCCCTGAGTTTCGCGTTACATCGACGCCTTGTATCAAAGCGTGTTTTTTGGAAGTTTGAGTGAACGCCGACCTGCCGAAAGGTGGAGAACAATGCGACTATCGTGTACACTCATTCCGCATAAAGAATGTTGCCCTCAGCGCCGATGAACATTTGATCGAGCAAGCGCGACTCATTGCCCGCTCCCAGCATGCAACTCTCAATGAAGCTTTCTGCGACTGGCTGGCGCAATACGCAGCTCAATCGGAGAGCGGAGAGGAATTTGAGGCTCTGATGAAGCGCCTCCGTCACGTGAATGCGGGCCGCACTTGCAGCCGAGACGAAATGAATGAATAATAAGGGTCTTCTCGGACAGCGAAGATTTCCAGCATGGACAACAGTTTGAAGACCTTCGCGTTGAGAACCCATTCCGGTCGATCAGTTCTCCATCTTCCCGCTGATGCTTGATGTCTATTCATATCTCAGCGCCGTCATGGGATCGATTTTCGTCGCTCGCCGCGCGGGAATGTAACAAGCGAGAAACGCCACAGCGATTAAGACGACCGAAACAAGGGCGAAGGTAGCAGGATCTACGGGTTTGATGCCGTAGAGCAGACTCGCCATGAGCCTCGTCAACCCCAGCGCGGTGATGACTCCCGCACCCACGCCGGCGAGCGCCAGGGTCATGCCCTGTCCCAGGACCAGCCGCAGCACATCACCCCGCTGCGCCCCCAGCGCCATGCGGATGCCAAATTCCCTGGTGCGCTGGGCTACGGAATAAGAAATCACGCCATAGATTCCCACCGCCGCCAGGGTGAGCGCCACGATTGAGAAAAGCGTCAGAAGAAGCGCCAGGAAGCGAGGCCGCGATTGTGCGGCACTCATAACGCTATCCATGCTGCGAATGTGGGCCAACGGCAAGGTGGGATCGAGACTGTGCACTACGTGCCGGACTTCGCTGACCACGGCGCTCGGATCGCCCGAAGTCCGCACAGCAATGTAGGCGCTATCCTCCCCCATCGCTTGCGCCTGCTGATAGGGCAAGTAAAGCTCTGTTCTGGTAGGCTTTTCGAGGCCGGCATTCTTCACATCGCCTACTACGCCGACCACCGTCCACCAGCTTTGTGTCGTGTCATACCATGGCCGAAGCCTGCGCCCAATCGGACTCTGGTTTCCCCAGAACGTGCGCGCCATCGTCTCGTTCACGATGGCGACTTTTGGGGCGTTCGGCCCGTCGCGATCGTCAAACAGGCGGCCTGCAATCAGGCGGACGCCCATGGTTTTGAAATAACCCGGACTGACCACTTGGTAGAACTCAACGTTCTGAAGTGGGCCGCCTGGCTTGGGCACAAAACCTTCGATCTTCGTATCGTCGTCATCGGGAGGGCGTACCGGGGGCAAGCCGGAAAAAAGAGCGGAGTCCTCTGCTCCGGGCAGATTCGCCAGCCGCGCTTCAAGCGCCGACCAGAAATTCAGTTGCTTTTGGTGCGTGGAATAAACAGCGTCTGGCAAGCTCACCTGCATGGTGATCACATTCTTGGGATTGAATCCCGCATTGACCTCCTGAACTTTCCAGAAAGCGCGGACCATCAGCCCGGCGCCGATCAGAAGCATCAGCGCCAGCGCCATCTCGCACACCACCAGCGCATGACGGAGGCGCCGGGCGCCCGCGCTGACGGTGGCGCGGCCCGCGCCGGAGCGCAGACCTTCATGGAGGTTCTCGACGACAAAATGTATCAGGGGCGCAAGACCAAAGCAGATGCCCGTCAGGAAGCAGATTCCGACGGCAAACAGCGCCACGTGGCCATCGAGCGTGATGGCGGAGGCGCGAGGGATGCTCGCCAAGCTTGCGAGTTTGAGCAGCCCCATGACGTTACTGGCCAGAAGCAAGCCCGCACCGGTTCCCACGGCGGAGAGCAGGATGCCCTCAATGATGAATTGTCGCGTAAGCTGCGCGCGTGTGGCGCCCATGGCGCTGCGGATGGCAATCTCGTGTCGCCGCCCTTCAGCGCGCGCGAGCAGAAGGTTGGCAACGTTGACGCAGGCAATGAGCAGCACAAAGCAAACCGCGCCCAGCAGCATGAGCAAGGCAGGCCGCACGCCGCGCACGACCTCTTCCTGATACGGGTAGCTGACGATGGTGTGGGTTGCCGGATCGAAGTGGTGCTCTTTTGCCGAACCCGTTTCACCCCAGTATTTCACAAGGCTCGCCAGTTCTGCCTGAGCTTGTGGAGGCGTAACGCCAGGCTTTAGAAATCCCAAGAGGGACAGATAATGCGAGCTGCGGCTGCCCGGATTGGCCGGGTTGAGTTGAAGCGGCGTCCAAACGTCGGTAGGGCTAGGTTCGCCCAATGGGAAATGAAAGTCGCGCGGCATGACGCCGATAATCGTGGTCTTCTCGCCGTTCAGCAGGATGTCTCGTCCAATCATCGTTGAATCGCCGCCATAAGCGCGCTGCCAGAGGCCATAGGAGATATCTGCGACGCGGTTAGCGCCATGCTCATCATCGGCGGGCGAGATCAAGCGGCCCAGGACAGGGGCGACTCCGAGCGAACGCAGCAGGCCGCCCGATACCAAAGAAGCCGTGGCGTATAAAGGATTGCTTGTGCCGGACAAATTCACACCGCTCGTCACCCATGCATCGACCGACTGGAACAGCCTCGCGTCTCGCCGGATGTCGAGAAATTCCGGGGCGGAGACCCAGAACCTGCGCAAACCTCCTCCAGGAAACTTGGGGAACTCCGTGTAGATGCGCATAAGTCGCTTGGGATGCGCGTAGGGCAACGGGCGCAGAAGGACCGTGTTCACCACGCTGAAAATTCCTGTGGTCGCGCCAATGCCCAGCGCCAGACAAATCACTGCCGCGGCCGTGAAGCCGGGTCGCTTTGCCAACATGCGAAGGCCGAATTTGAGGTCTTGAATCAAGGCACTCACGTCAAACTCCATTCAAATGATGAATTGTGAATGCTGAATGACAGAAAGCCTGTTCGTCCGGTGTGGTTTATCATTTAACATTCAAAATTCATCATTCGTTCCTCAGCGCGGTCATGGGGTCAACTTTGGTCGCTCGCCGTGCGGGCATAAATCCGGCCAGAAGCGCAGTCAAGAGCACCAGACCTGCGACAACAGTAAAGATCGCCGGATCCACGGCCGTCGTGCCATACAGAAAAGCAGACAGCGCGCGAGTCGCTGCGAACGAAGCGATGAGTCCCAGCGCAAGTCCCGTGAGCGCCAGCCGCAGGCTTTGACCCAGCACGAGGGCAAAGATGTCGCCTCGTGTGGCGCCCACCGCCATCCGGATCGCGATCTCAAAGGTTCGCTGCGACGTCGAATGGGAAATCACTCCATAAGTCCCAACCGCCGCCAGCAACAGGGCCACGCCTGCAAAGCTCACAAAGAGCCACATCATCGAGCGAGGCTGCGCGGTGGAAGCCGAAATGATGCTTTCCATTGTCCTCACGTCGCTGACGGGCACATTCGGATTTACGCTCGCCACCAGCTTGCGAAGCTCGTGAGCGAGGTCTGACGCCTTAAGATTGGTCCGAATGAGAAGCGTCATCGCGATGGGCAATTGCCTGCGAATGTTAACGGCCTGCGGATAAGGCATGTAAATCGCTCCATCGACGCCGGCAGGAAAGCGATTCGCAAGATTGTACTGATACACATCGCTGACAACCCCCACGACAGTTCGCCACGGTTCATTGGCCCAGACCGGCCGGATGTGTTTACCGATAGGATTCTGTCCCGGCCAGAATTTTCGCGCTGTCGCCGCGCTGACCACAACCACTGGCTCCGATCTTTCCGTGTCGGTCTCGCGGAACGTTCGCCCTTCAAGCAGCGGAATGCGCAACAGACGGAAGTAACCGGGCGTGACGGCGCCCGCCCAAAGCATAGGCGCCAAAGTGGCTCCTGGAATCACGGGATGCCCTTCAACCTCCGCCGGAATCTGAGGCAATCGGCCATCCAGCGGGACGGTGTTGGCAGCGGCCACTGCGGAGACTCCGGTAAGGCTTTGCGCGCGCCGTAGCAGTTCGTTATAAAAAGCCACACATGCCGCCCGCTGCGGGCAGAGTGATGCATTCGGCGAGACGCGCAGGGCCACAACCTGCTGTGGATTGAAGCCCGGATTCACCTCTGCCAACCGCCAGAGGCTTTTGATTAAAAGTCCGGCGCTGACCGTAAGCATAAATGCCAGCGCCACTTCGCCCGCGATCAGCGCGCCTCGAACTCGAACGCCCGCAGCGCCTGCCGACCGGCGTCCTGCGATCTTGAGGGTTTCGGCGAGATTCACTTTTGAGGAACTCAGGGCGGGAACCAGGCCAAAAACCAATCCCGTCACGATGGCCAGTAGGCTGGTGAACGCCAGGACTTGACCGTTTATCGCAATTTGCGCTCCTCCCGGCATGTTTGCGGGCAAAGCCAACTTCAGGATGGAAAGCGCGCCAGAGGCCAGCATCAGGCCGAACCCGCCTCCGGCCAAACCCAGCATCACGCTTTCGGTTAATAGTTGCCGCAGAATTCGCCCGCGCACCGCGCCCAGCGCCGCGCGCAGAGCCATTTCCTTCCGCCGGGCTGCCGCGCGGGAGAGCAGAAGGCCCGCAACGTTAGCACAAGCAATCAACAGGATCAGCGCCACCGCGGCTTGAAGAATGATCAGCCTGCCGCGGACGCCACTCACCATCTCCTGCTGCAGCGATATGAGCGTGGCGTCCGCGTTCCAGCTTCGGGGCATCACGTAAGGAAACTGCGTAATCGCATGCGCAATCATCTCATGAAGTTCGCCCCGCGCCTGCTCCACTGTGGCTCCCGCCCGCAGCCTGGCGATGAGCGGCATGAAGTTCGTGTTCCAATAATCGAACGAGTTCCGTAAGTCGAAATCCAGGGGGAGCCAAAGCTGTACTCGAGAGGAAGGGAAGGCGAAGCCGGAGGGCATCACACCAATCACTTCCCGGTCATCGCCATCAATTCGCAGCACGTGGCCGAGGATAGCCGGATCGCGGTTAAACCGTTTCTTCCACAGGGCATCGCTGAGGATGACAACCCGATCCTGACCAGGACGATCTTCGCCCGGCCGGAACGCGCGCCCCAATTCCGCTCCCATGCCAAGCACGGAAAAGAGGTTCGCCGAAACAACGCTGCCCGTCAGCCGCTCTGCCTGACCCTGCCATGTGAGGTTGAACGCCGTGTCAGGCGTATAGGCGGCTATCTTAAGCGTCTTTGAGTCCGCTTGCAGGCTGGCGATGGCCCCCTTGGGATAGAACCCGGTCACGCTGACCAGACGGTCCGGCTGCGGATACGGCAAGGGCCGCAATAGCACGGCATTAACCACGCTGAACATTGCTGCATTCGCCCCGATACCCAGCGCCAGCGTGATGAGAGCCACGAGGGTGAATCCGGGATTTCTGGCCAATTGCCGCCAGCCAAATCGCAGGTCTTGGAAAATGGCGCCCATCAAAAATCTCCTGGGGGGATGCAGCTTGCTACGCCCCTCCGAAGTTTGCGCATTTGCGATTCGAGGTATCCACAAAACTCCGGTGCTGTCATTTTGAGAAACTGAAGGCGACAAAGAATCCCCGCATTTGTCTGATTCCCTAAATACCGTGATTCTTCGCTGCGCTCAAAATGACGGCACCCGAGGTTTGGCTGAATCCTTAGAATTAAATGCGGAAGCTCGAAGGGGCGCTGCCTGCAGCGCCTCCGTTTGTATAAAGTTGTATGTTAGAATACATCATATGAAACGTACGACAATCTTTGTGGATGAAGCCATCGATCAGGAGCTTCACTCGCTGGCCAGCCGTCGCGGTGCGCCGGTTTCCGAACTTGTTCGCGACGCGCTGGGTCGCTACATCGCGGAGGAAAGTCGCGGCCAAGGTCTCAGGCTGCGTTTTCTGGCCGCGGGCCGCAGCGGGCAGAAGAACATTTCCAGACGTCACGAAGATCTCCTCTGGTGTGATCTTAATCCACACGGCGCCATCATGAGGCGGAAGAGAAAAGGCTGATGCCATTGCTTCTGGATACCGGCGCGCTTTATGCGCTCGCCGATGCCGATGATTCCTGGCATCTCCGGGTACGCGATTTCCTGTCAGAGGCGCGGCAGACTCTGCTGGTACCTGTCACTGTGGTTCCTGAAACGGCTTATCTGATTCGGACTCGACTCGGCACTAGGGTGGAACAACAATTTGTTGAGTCGCTGGCGGCAGCAGAGATTATGGTGGAAAACCTCACACGTGTTGACCTTACGCGCTCTGCGGAGTTGGTCAGAAGATACGAATTCCTGGGCTTTGTCGATGCCTCTGTGGTAGCCATGGCCGAACGGCTGAAGTTGCGCGCTCTCGTCACAACTGATCGGCGCGATTTCAGCCGTGTACAGCCCAGGCACATTCATTCGTTCGAACTCCTTCCCTGATAAACGAGCAGTTGGCTCCCGCCAGCGTGAGAGTTCGGTCTCCGTGACCTCAGCCGTGTAGTTATCCGTGACGGCAGCCTTCACCTATAGAGCATTTAGGATGCCGCCCTCTGCATGCGATGTATTCTATTGATTTTAAATGATTTAATAAGTTTAAATGGCGGGATTAAACCACGCGAGGTGTCCGATTTCGCAAAAGCGCTGTCCGAAATCGGACAGTGCACTATCAGGGCGGGCCGTTAAGGAGAGTAGAAGTTGCGCGTTCTTATAGAGGAGTTAAGCTTCGTACTTTCCTCTCCAGGCGCGCCAGCGAAGCTTCAGCAGGTCCAACAGCATGCGACTGGAATCGCGCAGAAATCTCACCTTGGTGGCAGGATCGTTGTTCCATCGCACTGGAATTTCCAGGATGCGGCCACCTGAGCGCTGAATCAGAAACAAAAGTTCAGGATCAAATCCAAACCCAAAGACTGTTTGGCGCTCAAAGGCGGGTCGCGTGGTCTCACGGCGAAAGAGCTTAAATCCGCATTGTGTGTCATGAATGGCGAGCCCGGTCAACAGCCGAACCACGCGGTTAAAAAGAATCCCGCTCCACTCACGGAGTTTTGGCTGATGAATGCCGATAAGTTCTCGCTTCAGGGCGCGTGATCCGATGGCGGCGTCGGCCCCCGTCGATTCCATTGCTGCCAGCAGACGGTCTGCTTCTTCAATGGGCGTCGAGAGGTCGGCATCCGTGAAAAGAATGTAGGGAGCCCGTGCTTCCAGCGCCCCGCGTCGGACGCTATAACCCTTTCCCCTATTGGGCTCATTGCGCAGGATGCGAAGTTCGGGCCAGGCGGTGGCAAAGGTTTCGAGCAGCGCAGGCGTGCCATCGATCGAGCCATCATCCACCACAATCAGTTCTGCCGCGAATGGTTTCCGAGCGAGGTATTCCCGGATTGTTTCCAGCGACTTCCCAATCCGCTGAGCTTCATTATAGGCGGGGATGATGATGCTTAAGTAGGGTTCGTCCATTGCTATTGAGGATTACAGAATCGGGCGCTGCGATTTGTAATTCAACACCCGCCTGAAGTTGGCGAGAAGATGCTATGGCAGCGCGCTGCCTCTCATCGTCAAGCTCCTCAATAGCTCATCGGCAATTGGAGGTCTATAGCGAACGATGTAGCCCGGCTTACCGTCTCGGAACAGGCGTCGGTTCGATCTCACAGGCCATCGGCGTTTTGTCGTCAGGTCTAACTTTGGCCCAACTCCGCGAGAGTCTGGCGCACTTTGTCGGCATCCTTAAATTTAGGGTTAAGCGCAAGGACCCGCTCGAGTTCCACCTTGGCCTTGGCGCGATTTCCCAGCTTGGCGTAAGTGAGCCCAAGATGATAGTGTATAGCGGCATCCTGGGGATCCTTTTGCGCGGCCTCTTCGAGCAGACCCAAGGCAAGCTGATAAAGCCCCTTCTGGTAATAAGCGCAGCCCAACGTATCCGCGGTAGCGGGAGACTCCGGCAAGGCCCGGCGCGCGGACTGAGCCATGGAGAGCGCCACATCAAGATTCTGGTTATGTTCAATCATTAAATAAGCCAGATTGTTCTGAGCGGGAGCGAAATCGGGCTGGATTTGGAGCACTTTTTGGTAGAGACCCTGCGCCTTTTCCCAGTTACCCATCTGGTCGTCTAGCTGAGCCAGGCTGAAATAGGGCCTGATGTCTCGCGGATTTGTCTGAATCGCTTGTTCGTAGGTAGCCACCGCGTTGCTGTTCGCGCCCTGCGCGGACTGAATTTGACCGAGAAGCAGATACGCCTCCATGTTATTTTTACTCAGGCGCAAAGCCTGGGACGCCGCCGCCTCCGCCTGGGAGAGGTTGTGATTCACCACATAGACTTTCGCCAAAAGCAGATAATAAGCGCTGCTGTTCGGCGCTTTTGCGATCTGCGCATTGACGAGCTGGATGGCCTGCTCGGGCTTCTTCTGGGCCAGATCAATGTTGACCAGCCCCTGGAGCGCTGCCGGATTATCGGGATTTTTCTCAAGGGCCTGCCCATAGAGCTTCTGCGCTTCGCTGAATTTCTTCTGCGAAAAGCGCAGATCGGCGAGGGCCGTATATCCCAGCGGGCTTTCGGGGGCTGCCTTGATGGCTTTCGTCAGATCGGCCTCAGCGGCCGCCACATCCTTGTGCATCAAGTCAGCCTTGGCGTGAAGGATGTAGCCCTCCGGTGAACTGGGCAGGGCGCGCATCAATTGCTCAGAGGTCTGGTCCAGCAAGTCGACGTCGTTTTTGCGAATCGCAACTCCGGCCAAAGCCTTCTGCGCCTCCACCATCGCTGGGCGCAGTCGGGCGGCTTCACGCCATTCGCTTTCCGCGCGATCTAATTGGCCCATCATATTGAAAGCAACCCCGAGGTAATAGTGAGCCGAAGGATTATCCGGTTCCGCCTTCAAGACCGTTTGCAAAGTATTGATGGCGTCCTCGGGCTTGTTCTGACCTTCATCGATTTCAGCCTGCAGGATTTGAGCGCCGGCATCCTTGGAGTTCTTTTTGAGAAGCTCGCCGACAATGTTTGCCGCCTGATCATCATCGTGGTTGAGAACGAGCAACTGAGCGTAGCTCTTTTCAACCACAGGGTCATTCGAGTGCTCCTTGTGCAGGGAGGCAAACTCCGCCAGGGCTTTATCCATTTGACCCGTCGCAAAGTAAAACTGGCCCAGCATGCGATAGGCTTCAGGATTGTTGGGCATGGCTTTCTTGGCCGCTTCTAAAACCTGCTCGGCCTCTGGTTTCTTCCCCTCCAGAAGATAAAGGCGCGCCAGCGCTGCGCGCGGCATGGGGTCCTGGGGGGCGATTTCAACGGCGCGCTGGAATTGCTTCTCAGCTTCAGGCCAGCGGCGCTGCTGAAGATAAAAATTCCCCAGCGCCATCACGGCTGAAACCGATTTGGGATCCAACTCAACCGCTTTCTTGAAGCTCTCTTCCGCCTCGTTCACCTTTCTCGCGTCCAACTGGAGCATGCCCATATTGAGGTAGCTTTGCGGGCGCGAAGGCTCCATCTGGATGGCGTTCTGCATCTCTTCAAGCGAGGCGTTGATGTTGGAAAGCCCCGCGTCAGAATTCGCCATGAGCACCATGGCGTCAATATTCTTGGGATCTTTTGCCAGTACAATTTTGGCCTGTTCTTGCGCGCGCTTGAATTGTCGACTGGCCAGGAAGAGATTTCCGAGATCAATTTGAGCTTTAAGGTCATCGGGCCGGAGCGCTACGGCTCGGCTCAATTCCTCGTAGACCCCATGCCAATAGCCCAGCTTCATGTAACAGCGGGCGAGTTGGTAATGAGCTTCCTCGTATTTGGGGTCGATGCGGACGGCGTTCGTGAACTGAATAGCCGCGTCACGGTATTCTCCCTTGGCTAAAAATCTCGATCCGCTGTCGAAGAAGCGGTGTTTCCGCACATTGGGGTCTCGAGTGCACCCGGCTACGAAAGCGACGAGCATCAAAAGAGCCACCCAAGTGTTCATCCGACGCAACTTATTCATGATCTTTACCTCCTGGCCGAACGCCAGCTTCTTTCTTCAAAAACTTCTCGACAAACGCTCACTCGGGAATATAGCCGCCAAGGAGCGGCAGAATCCTTTTAGTAAACGCCAGAGCCCTCTGTTCTCCGTCCTGAACGGATTCCTGGGCGGCGAGCGGAGTGATGACTCGCACCAGGGCGCCATCTGACCGATTCATGCGCAGCGAATCTTCCACCAGGTAAAGCCTGGCCCGGTACTCGCTCGCCACGGTGCGTCCATGCGATTGAAACCAATAAATCACGACTTCCCGGTTGAGGCCCAATTGCAGAACGTAGTAGTTCGCATTCAGGATTTTTCCGTTTCCCCACGGCACGTGGATGACGCTGGACTGAATGGGAGTCCAGCCAGATCCCGGCAAACAATGTTTTGGCGAATGGATCGTATTGCCGGTTCTTTGGCTTGGGAAGTAAGCGATAAAAAGATCGATATCCGTTTGGTTTGGGCCGTGATAGAGCCTCTCCAGGTATTCGCCTGGGCCGAGGATCGACAGATCCTCAGAAGGGATCGTTAGCGTTGTTCCACTCCACGGTCCGATTTCGGCTGGGAACAGCGCCAAACCTTTGCGCGGAGGGAGGACTTCCGCGCGCGTATGGGTGTGCAGAAAGAAAGCGGCTACAAAGAGAAGGATTACCGGAAATAACCCTTTCAACCACCCAGGCCGTGATGACGTCACGATTTGGCCCTCCTTAAAGCTCGGAACAAAGCGCGCAGAGCCGCATGAACGATGAACAGAGTGATCAACGACAAGACAAAGATTACCCAACCCGAAAACTCATGAAAGAAGCCTTGCGCCTTGGCTGGGTCCCAATAAAGCCCCGTCAGCCCCGTTCCCATAATCCGCAAGCCATTTGCCAGAACCGCGATGGGAACTGCGGCGATGGCCAGCAACACGCGAATGACGTTATCCGTTTCCAGCAGATATCCATAGACGATGGCCAGAGTGCCGAGAGAAATGAGCGAGCGAATTCCGCTGCACGCTTCGACAACTTCCAATGACATATTCGATAACTGAATCACGTTGCCGTTCTGTAAAACTGGCACTCCGAGTAGTTGAAGGAACCATGTGGCAAGATCAGATGCAAGAAACTGGAGCGGCAGCGTGACCATATTCATGATCAGGGTTGGAGGTGGGATCATCAGAAAAAGAAAAAGCCACGGGAACAGCACCGCCTTGAAAAATTTCCATCCCTGGAAGTAGATGACGAGACCGGCCACGACAAAAAGCAATGAAGAGCGCGACAAAAACAGTTCCGCGCCTAAAACGCCACAGATCAGCACCCCTAAGCCGACGGCAATAACCAGAAGTCCCGACCAGGCGGTGCGGGCCTCAATTTTCGCCAGCCTTCTGCGATCCTTCCAGATTAGAAATGCTGCAAATAAGGGGACGAAAAATCCGTGAGAGTAATTAGGGTCTGTCCACCATTGATCGACAAGGCGACGGAGGATTCCAAGATAAAGATAACCAAGGAGAATGGCTAGAGCGACTCCTGGCCATACCCAGGAGGGTACGCCTGGAGCCTGAACCTGTGTCTCTTCCATCAAATCCTGGCTTTGAGGTGTATTCATCGCGAGATCTTTTTAAGTCTGCGTGAAAACTGTGCTATGACATCAAAACCGGAGTTTTTACGCAAACTCTTTCGGCGCTTTAAAAAAATCTCTTAGCGCCAATGCGTGGTCGTGTTCCCCCTCCACCTGAGCGTTGGCATAGCTTTTCCGCACACTCGGAAATTTGGTCCACTTCCGGTTTTCTGCAATCCGCATTCCAGTACACAGAAGAACGGGGGATGCCTTCACAA
>Ga0070737_10004090_pt1 | contig 14956 bp, 9 predicted proteins | sample Coa_R1_10_FD_66438 | JGI IMG/M metagenome (GOLD analysis project Ga0070737, IMG submission 66438) | Surface soil microbial communities from Centralia Pennsylvania, which are recovering from an underground coalmine fire - Coalmine... | ecosystem: Environmental > Terrestrial > Soil > Unclassified ...
CGAGCTTGTCGCGGAGGTGGCGGCCGCCGGCGTGCCGTACGCGCTCGTCACCTCCTCACAGCGGTGCTTCGTCGACGCGGTGCTGCGGCGGACCGGGTTGCGGTTCCCCGTCATCGTCTGTGCCGAGGATGTCAGCTCACGCAAGCCCGACCCGGAACCCTACCTGGCCGCAGCGCGCCGGCTCGGCGCCGAGCCGGCGCGCTGCGTGGCGCTGGAGGACTCCGCCACCGGGGTGGCCTCCGCCGAGGCGGCAGGCTGCCGCGTCGTCGCGGTGCCCTCCCTGGCGCCGATCGAGCCCCGGCCCGGCCGCGCCGTCGCGCGCTCGCTGCTGGGGATCGACCTGGCCTGGCTGCGGGCGCTGTGCGAGCAGGTGGCGGTGGACTGACCCCGGTTCCATGGCGGGACCCCGGGGCCTTTGCTGACGGTCCCGCGGGGTGGCGTACCATGACCGACGCGGAAAAACCGGGCGTAGCGTGCCTCCCCGCAGGAAGTGCGAGCGCCCGCAGATGGTATCTCGTGACATTATTACGGAGCCGTTTCGGTTGCGTAACCTTTTGCCCGATTCCTCCTATCGTTCCGCACCGGCGTGCTTTACTGAGAAGTAACGGGCGGAAGCTGAACCGTGCCCCGGGCTGGCATCAGGCCGGCCGGGAGCAGGGCGGTTCCGTGCGCCGTTGGCATGCCGCCGGCGCCCGGGAGGTCGTGAGCAACGGGGACCCGCAGCGAGCATGGCGGTCAGATCGGAGGGAGTGCGTGAGCCTTCTGGAGGTGAAGGACCTGCGGGTCAGCTTCCCGACCTCGGATGGCTTGGTCAAGGCGGTGCGCGGCGTGTCGTTCAGCGTCGACCCCGGCCGTACGTTCGGCATCGTCGGCGAGTCCGGCAGCGGCAAGACCGTGCTGACCCAGACGCTGCTCGGGCTCACCCCGGGCGCCCGGATATCCGGGCAGGCGGTCTTCGACGGGACCGACCTGATCGGGCTCAGTAACGAGGAGATGCGCGAGATCCGCGGTGCCCAGATCGCGGTCATCTTCCAGGACCCCCTGACAAGCCTCCACCCGCTGTACCGGGTGGGGTGGCAGATCGCGGAGATGATCAGGGCGCACGACAAGTCGGTGACCAGGGCCCAGGCGCAGGAGCGCGCCGTGGAACTGCTCGGCCGGGTGGGTATCCCGCGGCCCCGGCAGCGGGTGCGGGACTACCCGCACCAGTTCTCCGGCGGCATGCGCCAGCGGGCCATGATCGCGATGGCGCTCTCGCTCGAGCCCAAGCTCATCATCGCCGACGAGCCCACCACCGCCCTCGACGCGACCGTGCAGGCACAGATCCTCGACCTGCTGCTGCGGTTGCAGCAGGACTCGGGCACCGCGCTGATCCTGATCACCCATGACCTCGGGGTGGTCGCCGGCATCGCCGACGACGTCATGGTCATGTACGCGGGCCGGGCAGCCGAGGTGGCGAGCAAGCCCGACATCTTCTACCGGCCGCACCACCCGTACACCAAGGGCCTGCTCGAATCCATCCCGAACAGCTCGGCGGCCCGTGAGCGGCTGCGCCCGATCACCGGGCAGCCGCCGAGCCTGATCAACGTCCCCTCCGGCTGCGCGTTCCATCCCCGCTGCGCCTACGTGATGGACCGCTGCCTGTCCGACGAGCCGAGGCTGACCGCCATGCCGGAGGACCCCTACCACCGCTCCGCCTGCTGGCTTCCCGCGTCGGCCGCCGGCCTGTCCGAGCAGGCCGAGGAGGTGCGCAGGCGGACCGTGCAGGAAGGGCGCGGCGCCGACGCGGCGAGGATCGCCGCCTCGATCGCGGAAAGCCCCGAGGCGGAAGGGAGCGTGATCGCGTGACCGGCGCCCGCGGCAAATCCCCCGGCACGGCAGCCTCCGGCATGCTGTCCTCGCCGGACGGCAGGGACGGCGACGTGCTCGTCAGGGTCGAGAACCTCGTCAAGCACTTCCCGGTACGGGGCGGCGGGCTGATCAGCCGCACGGTCGGCCAGGTGCAGGCCGTCGACGGGGTGTCGCTGACGCTGCGGCGCGGCACAACGCTCGGCCTGGTGGGCGAGACGGGGTGCGGGAAGTCCACGCTCGCACGGTGCATAGCCGGGCTCATCCCCGTCACAGCGGGCCGCGTCATCTTCGACGGGCGCGAGATCACGAACCTGTCGCGGCGGGCGATGCAGCCGGTTCGCCGGGAGATCCAGATGATCTTCCAGGACCCGTTCGGCTCGCTGAACCCGCGGCGCCGGGTGGGCTCGATCATCGGGGACCCGTTCGCGGTGCACAAGACCGCGACCGGGGCCGAGCGCAAACGCGCCGTCCAGGAGCTCATGGAACGCGTCGGCCTGAACCCCGAGCACTACAACCGCTTCCCCGCCGAGTTCTCCGGCGGCCAGCGGCAGCGGATCGGGATCGCCAGGGCCCTCGCGCTGCGGCCCAAGCTCATCATCGCCGACGAGCCGGTCTCGGCGCTCGACGTCTCCATCCAGGCGCAGATCCTCAACCTGCTGGCCGACCTGCAGGACGACTACGGCCTTTCCTACCTGTTCATCGCGCACGACCTCGAGGTCGTGCGGCACGTCAGCAACCAGGTTCTCGTCATGTACCTGGGCAAGGTGGCGGAGACCGGGCCGCGGGACCCCGTCTACGACTCGCCGCGCCACCCCTACACGACCGCCCTGCTGTCCGCGGCGCCCGCCGCGGACCCCGAGACCGCGGCGCGGCGCCAGCGGATCATCCTCACCGGGGACGTGCCGTCACCGATCGACCCGCCCGCCGGCTGCCGGTTCCACCCCCGCTGCCCCAAGGCCCAGGACCTGTGCGGCAGGCAGGAGCCTGTGCTGGAGGCCAAGCCAGGCGACCAGGACACCCACCTGACCGCCTGCCACTTCCCCGTGGACGCGGGTGAGGACCTCACCCGCCCGAGGGCTAGGGAGACAGCATGAGCAGCGTCACCGAGCTGGAATTCCAGGCGCAGGCCGCCGAGTCCGCGCCGGAGCAGGCGATCGAGGGGCGCAGCCAGTGGCAGCTCACCTGGCGGCGGCTGCGCCACGACAAGGTGGCCGTCGGGTCGGGGGTCGTCATCCTCGTCATGGTGGCGCTGGCCATCGCCGCGCCCGCGTTCGCCGCCCTGACCGGCCACGGCCCGACCCAGCAGTTCAACTCCGGCACCGCGCTGAACGGCATCCCGGTCGGGCCGGGCCGCGCCTTCTGGCTCGGCGCCGACGAGCAGGGCCGCGACCTGTTCGTGCGCATCCTCTACGGCGCGCGGGTGTCGCTGTTCGTCGGGATCGTCACGACCGCCATCGGCGCGGCCATCGGCGTGGCGGCCGGGCTTACAGCGGGCTATTTCGGCGGCTGGGTTGACACGGTGCTCGCCAGGTTCGTCGACGCCGTGCTCGCCTTCCCCTACATCGTCCTCGCCCTCGCGCTCGCGGTCGTGCTCGGCCCGAGCCTGCCGGTCGTCATGGGGATCATCACGTTCTTCTCCTGGGCGGGGATCGCCAGGATCGTCAGGGGCCAGACGCTCTCGATCAAGGAGAAGGAATACATCGAGGCGGCCCGCTCCGTCGGGGCCAGCTCCTGGCGGATCATGTTCGTCGACATCATGCCGAACCTGCTCGGCCCGGTGCTCGTGCTCGCCACGCTCTACATCCCGACCGCGATCGTCTTCGAGGCCACGCTGTCGTTCCTCGGCCTCGGCGTGCAGCCGCCCACCCCGAGCTGGGGCAACCTGCTCTCCGGGGCTGAGAGCTACTACAACGTCGCCTGGTGGTACCTGGTGTTCCCCGCCCTCGCGCTGTTCATCACCACGCTGGCCTTCAACCTGCTCGGCGACGGCATCAGGGACGCCATGGACCCGAGGACCGAGCGGATATTCGCCGCGGGCCGCGGGCGGAGGCGGCGAGACAGGGAGGCTGCGTCCGCCGGCGCCGCCCCGAAGGATGCCTACGGCCTCACGGGGCAAGCGGGAGGCATTTAATGACCATCGTCAGGTTCCTCGTCCGGCGGGTCATCACCGGCATCGTGGTGCTCTGGCTGGTCGCCACCGCCGCGTTCTTCCTGTTCTTCGCCAGGCCCACCAACACCGTCGCCCGCGAGCTCGCGGGCAAGGCCGCGACGGCCCAGACCATCCAGCTCATCAAGAAGAACCTCGGCCTCACGCAGCCGATCCTCGTGCAGTACTGGCACTTCCTCGACAAGCTGGTGCACGGCAACCTCGGCTACTCCTACCTCGACGGCGAGTCCGTCAACACGATCATCGCCCAGGACATCCCGAGGACGGCCTCGGTGGTCGTCGGCGGCGTGGTGCTGTGGCTCGTCGTCGGGCTCGGGGTCGGCATCCTGAGCGCGACGAGGGCCCGCAGCTTCTTCGACCGCTTCTCCACCTTCGGCGTGCTCGGCGGCCTGTCCCTGCCCACGTTCGTGCTCGGCGAACTCCTGCTCTTCGCCGTCTTCCTGCCGCTCAACAAGCACGGCATCACGTTCATCCAGGACGGCTACGCGAGCCCGTCGCAGGGCATCGGGACCTGGGTCGGGCACATGATCCTGCCGTGGGTGACGCTGGCAACCGTGCAGGCCGCGGTCTACACCCGGCTGTCCCGCGGCTCGCTGCTCGACACCCTGGGCGAGGACTTCATCCGCACCGCCCGCGCCAAGGGGCTGCCGGAACGCAGGGTCATCTTCCGCCACGGCGTGCGCGCCGCCCTCACCCCGGTGGTGTCCCAGCTCGGCATCGACGTCGGGACGCTCCTCGGCGGCGTGGTGGTCACCGAGGTGGTGTTCGGGATCGGCGGCATCGGCCAGGACTCGGTGACCGCCGTCGTCCAGGACAACCTTCCGGTGATCATCGGTTTCGTGCTGCTCGCCGCGGCGTTCGTGGTCGCGGCCAACATCGTCGTCGACCTGGCCTACGCGCTGCTCGACCCCCGGGTACGGATCACATGACCGCGGCGTCCGGGCGCTACCCGGCGGGCGCCGCGCCCCCGGCCTGCCGCGCATCCGGCCTGCCAGGGGGCCACGGAGTCCGGTCACGGGCACATCCCGGGCCCGTAGCCGTTCCACGTGGCGGTCCCTCGCCCCTGGCAGGTGCTCTCGCCGGAGTTTGACACAAGAAGATCTCTTGCTCGCGTGCTGCAGGGGAGAAGGAGTCATGCAATGAAAAGATCGGTACTATCCGTGGCCGCGGTCGTCCTGGCGGCCGCCGGGCTCGCGGCGTGCGGCGGCCCCGCCAAGTCCGGCGGCTCGGGCGCCACCTCCCCGGGCAAGCCGGTGTACGGGGGGACGCTGCGGCTCGTCGCCTCGGCGGGCCCCGACCACTTCGACCCGGTGTCGGCGTACTACACCACGGACACCCAGCTCGAGCGGGCGTACGCCCGCCAGCTCGTCACCTACCAGCCGTCCAACAACTGGAACCAGGCGGAGAAGATCGTCCCCGACATCGCGACCGAGGTGCCCACCACGAGCAACGGGGGGATCACCAACGGCGGCAAGACCTACACGTTCCACCTCCGCACGGGCGTGATGTTCAACACCTCGCCACCGGAGGCGGTCACCGCCAGTGACTTCATCCGCGAGTTCAAGCGGTTCTGCAACCCGGTCGCCCCGGTTGGCAACGTGACCTACTACGAAAGCACGATCGCCGGCTTCACCAGCTACTGCAACGCGGAGAACTCCTACTTCTCCGCCAAGAACGCCCCGAAGGCGACCGCCGCCAACATCGCGAGCTTCCAGCACACGCACTCGATCTCCGGGCTGTCCGCCCCCAACCCGCAGACCCTCGTCGTGCACCTCACCCAGCCGGCGGCCGACTTCCTCAACATCATGGCGATGGAGTTCGCCTCGGCGGCCCCGCCGCAGTGGGACAACTACGTGCCCGACAGCGCGCAGTTCCGGCAGCACGTCTACTCCGACGGCCCGTACGCGATCACGACCTACGTGCCGGGCAAGGAGATCGTGCTGACCCGCAACCCGGTGTGGAAGCAGTCCACCGACCCGGTGCGCCACCAGTACGTCAGCAAGATCGTGGAGACGATCAAGGGCGCGAACTACTCCAACAACAGCGCCCTCGCCGACATCCAGGCGGGCACTGAGGACCTGGAGGCCGACCTGGTGCCGCCCACCACGTCGATCCCCACCCTGCAAACCTCGCACAACGTGAACTTCCACATCTGGCCGGGCAGCAACACCAACCCGTATGAGGTGTTCAACTTCCAGAGCCCGGACGCCAACCATGCCATGTCGAAGCTGAAGGTGCGGCAGGCCATCGAGTACGGGATCAACAAGGTGGCCATCGAGAAGGTCTACGGCGGCCCCGCGCTCAACACGATCATCAACACCGCCATCCCGCCGGGCAGCGTCGGCTACCAGCCGTACAACCTCTACCCGACACCGAACAACGAGGGCAACCCGGCCAAGTGCAAGTCGCTGCTTGCCCAGGCCGGCTACCCGCACGGCCTGACCCTCATCGACGTGTACAGGAACGCGGGTAACCACCCGGACGTGTTCCAGGCCGTCCAGGGCGCGCTCGCCAAGTGCGGGATCAAGGTCGTGGGCAAGCCCGAGACTGAAAGCGACTACTACGTCTACCTGGGGGACGCGCCCGCGAACAAGGCGCCGAACCGGTGGGACCTCTCCGAGCCCGGCTGGATCCCCGACTGGTACGGCGACAACGGGAGGTCCACGCTGCAGCCGCTGTTCCAGACCAACTGCGTGCTCAACACCACCAACGACGGCTGCTACAGCGATCCGCAGACCGACAAGTACATCAGCGAGGCCCTGGCCGCACCCACGGTGTCCGCCGCGGCGCCGCTGTGGCACAAGGCCGACGTGCAGATCATGAAGGACGCGGCGTTCGTGCCGTTCATGAGCCAGAAGGTCCCGCTGATCGCCAGCACCCGGGTACAGCACCTGATCTACGACCCACTGGGGGCTGACTACAACATCACCCAGTGCTGGCTGAACCCGAACCATCCGTAACGTCATCAGGCCGGACGGCTGCCCCGGCGACAGGGTCCCAGGACCCGCGGGGCGGCCGTCCGGCTGCCTACCGGCCCGGCTGCTGCCCGTACGGCCAACCGCAGAGGTGCTCATGACATCGGTTACCAGGCGCTGGGCCGCGCTGGCCGCCGCCGCGCTGGCCGCCGCCGGCCTCGCGGCGTGCGGCGGTTCCGGCTCGTCCGGCTCGTCCGCCGCATCGGGCACGCCGGTCTACGGCGGGACGCTGCGCATCGAGGCCAACGGCGGCCCCGACCACATCGACTCGGTGCAGGCGTACATCGTGGCCGACTACATCCTTATGCGGGCCTACACCCGGCAACTCGTCTCCTACCGCGACATGAACGTGACCGCCACATCCGGCCCGGCCTGGCAGCAGGCGATCACGGTGGTGCCCGACGCCGCGACCGAGGTGCCCACCAGGGCCAACGGCGGGATCTCGGCCAACGGCCTCGTCTACACCTTCCACATCAAGCCGGGCGTCATGTGGGACACGAAGCCGCCGCGGCAGGTCACCGCGGATGACTTCATCCGCCAGTTCAAGGCGTTCTGCAACCCGGTGCAGCCCGTCGGCAACCTGCTGTACTTCGAGGCCACCATCGCGGGCTTCACCAGCTACTGCAACGCCGAGACCTCCTACTTCTCCGGCAAGAACGCGCCGAAGCCCACAGCGGCGAGCATCGCCGCCTTCGCCCGCAGCCACACCATCAGCGGCATGTCGGCGCCCAGCCCGACGACGCTGCGGATCAGGCTGACCCAGCCCGCCAGCGACTTCCTCAACATCATGGCGATGCCGTTCGCCTCCGCCCGGCCCGCCGAGTACGACTCCTACGTCCCGGACAGCGCGCAGTTCCGCCAGCACACGATCTCCGACGGGCCGTACCAGATCACCCAGTACGTGCCGGGCAAGACGATCGTCATGTCGCGCAACCCGGCGTGGAAGCAGTCCACGGACCCGGTGCGCCACCAGTACGTCAGCAAGATCGTGGTGACGATGGGCACGAGCTCCGCGCAGACCATGCTGGCCAACATGCAGGCGAACACCGCGGACCTGGACCTCGACGTGCCGCTGTCGGCGACCTCCATCCCCGGGCTGCTCGCCAGCCACGACAAGCGGCTGCGCATCTGGCCGGGCAGCAACACCTACGACTACACCGCGTTCAACTTCCGCAGCCCGGACGCGAACCACGCGACGAGCAAGCTGCTCGTGCGGCAGGCCATCGAGTACGGGATCAGCAAGGCCGGCATCCAGAAGGTGCTCGGCGGCCCCAGGCTCAACAAGATCATCAACACCGCGATCCCGCCCGGCAACTCGGGCTACCAGCCGTACAACCTGTACCCGACGCCGGGCAATGCGGGCAACCCCGCCAAGTGCAGGTCGCTGCTCGCCCAGGCCGGCTACCCGCATGGCCTGACGCTGGTCGACCTGTACTCGAACGACACCCAGACCACCGCGGTCTTCCAGGCGATCCAGGGCAGCCTGGCCAAGTGCGGGATCACGCTCAAAGGCAAGCCGGAGACCGGGTCCACCTTCTTCGTCGACTACGGCAACGCCCCGCAGAACGACAAGCCGGGTGCCTGGGACCTGGCCCAGCCGAGCTGGTTCCCCGACTGGTACGGCAACGACGGCAGGACCACGCTGCAGCCGCTGTTCCAGACCAACTGCGTGGTGAACACCGTCAACGGCGGCTGCTTCAGCAGCAAGGCCGTGGACAGCCTGATCGCCCAGGCGCTCAAGGCCCCCACCGCGGCTGCGGCCGCCCCCCTGTGGCACCAGGTGGACGTGGACGTGATGAAGCAGGCGGCGATCGTGCCCGTGATCGACGCCTACACGCCGCAGTACGCCAGCAGCCGGGTCAAGAGCGCCGGGCTGCCCACCGCGAACTTCGACATCAACATCACCGGCCCCGACATCACGAACATCTGGCTGAATCCGCCGCACCCGTGACAGGCGGGCCCGTGCAGGCGGGCCCCGTGGCCGGCCCGGGGAAGCGGACGGCCCGGGAAGCCGGAAGAGCGCGGCCGCGCCAAGGAGCGGCGCCGCAGTGATCCCGGCGGGGAAACGACGACAAGGAGCATACTGCGATGACACAGGGATCCAGGCACCTGGCCGCGGTTGCCGCGGCGGTGCTTGCCGCCGCCGGCCTCGCGGCGTGCGGCGGTTCCGGCTCGTCCGGCTCGTCCGCCGCATCGGGCACGCCGGTCTACGGCGGCACGCTCCGCGTCATCGCCAACGGCGGCCCCGACCACCTGGATCCCGTTCCCGCCTACTACGTGCCCGACGGCCTGCTCGAGCGGGCCTACACCCGCCAGCTCGTGGCCTACCCGGCCCTCTCGCCGGCGGCCAACTCCGGGCCGGAGTGGGTCAAGGCCAACACCGTGGTGGCCGACGCCGCGACCCAGGTGCCCACCAGGGCCAACGGGGGGATCTCCGCCAACGGCCTCGTCTACACCTTCCACATCAAGCCGGGCGTGGACTGGAACTCCACACCGCCGCGGCAGGTGACGGCCGCCGACTTCGTCCGCGAGTTCAAGGCGTTCTGCAACCCGGTGTCCCCGGTGGGCAACGAACTGTACTACAACACCACGATCGCCGGCTTCACCTCGTACTGCGACGCGGAGACCGCCCACTTCTCCGGCAAGGGCGCCCCGAAGCCCACCGCAGCCAGCATCGCGGCCTGGCAGAACACCCACTCGATCACGGGCATCTCCGCGCCGTCCGCGCTGACCCTGCGGTTCACGCTCGTGCAGCCGGCCGCGGACTTCCTCAACATCCTGGCGATGCCGTTCAACTCCGCCCGGCCCGCCGAGTACGACTCCTACGTGCCCGACAGCGCCCAGCTCGACCAGCACCTGATGTCCGACGGCCCGTACCAGATCAGCTCCTACGAGCCGGGCAAGCAGATCGTGCTGACCCGCAACCCCGCCTGGAAGCAGTCCACCGACACCATCAGGCACCAGTACGTGAGCAAGATCGTGGTCACGATGGGCATCAGCTCGGCGCAGACCGCCCTTGCCGACATGCAGGCGGGCAGCCAGGACATCGAGCTCGGCGACGTCTCCATCCCGCCCACCTCGATCCCCGGGCTGCTCGCCAGCCACGACAAGCGGCTGCGCATCTGGCCCACCGGCCAGACCGACTACCTGTCGTTCAACCTGCGCAGCCCGGACGCCGGCGGCGCCATGGGCAAGCTGCTTGTGCGGCAGGCCATCGAGTACGGGGTTGACAAGGCCGGCGTGCAGAAGGTCAACGGCGGCCCGAGGCTCGCCAGGATCATCTCCACCGCGATCCCGCCGGGCAGCGTCGGCTACCAGCCGTACAACGCCTACCCGACGCCGGGCAACGCGGGGAACCCGGCGAAGTGCAGGTCGCTGCTCGCCCAGGCCGGCTACCCGCACGGCCTCAGCCTCGTCTACCTGTACCAGAACGACAGCACCGACGCCACGACCTTCCAGGCGATCCAGGGCAGCCTGGCCAAGTGCGGGATCACGCTGCAGGGCAAGCCGGAAAGCGGCTCCACCTTCTTCGTGGACCTGGGCAACGCCCCGGAGAACAACAAGCCCAGCCGGTGGGACATCGGCCAGGCCGCCTGGATCCCCGACTGGTTCGGCGACAACGGCCGCACCACCGTCGAGCCGCTGTTCCACACCGACTGCGCGCTGAACACCTCCAACTACGGCTGCTTCAGCAGCAAGGCCGTGGACAGCCTGATCGCGCAGGCGCTGACGAAGCCGTCGGCGGCCGCCTCGGCGCCGCTGTGGCACCAGGTCGACGTGGACGTGATGAAGCAGGCCGTCATCGTCCCGCTGTACCAGCCCTACGAGCCCCAGTACGCGAGCAGCCGGGTGAAGAGCGCCGGGCTGCCCACCGCCAACTTCTCGCCGGAGCTCACCGGGGCCGACTTCACCAACGTCTGGCTCGACCCGCCGCACCCATAACTGGTGTGCTCATCGCCGGCGAACCGCGTCACAGCCCGGTTACGGTTCGGTAACCCATTTTGTCCGTTTTTCCATGTCGGTGGCCACCGCGACCCGCGGCGGCCATGCTAGGGATAGCCCACAAAGCGATAAGGAGTATGCCCATGAAACCCCTTCCGAGGCGGCTGGCGGCGCTCGCCGTGGCCGCCCTTGCTGCCGTAGGGCTCGCGGCGTGCGGCAGTGCCGGCAAACCCGGCACGTCCGCCGCATCGGGCAAACCGGTCTACGGCGGCACGCTGCGCATCGCGGCCAACGGCGGCCCGGAAGTCAACCTGGATACCGTGCCGTCCTACTACACGGGGAATTACATCCTGGAGCGCGCGTTCACCCGCCAGTTGCTCTCCTATCCCACCCTCCCGTACTCGAGCCTGACCGGTGCCGCCTGGACCAAGCTGACCACTCCGGTGGCTGACGTGGCGACCGAGGTGCCCAGCAAGGCCAACGGGGGGATCTCGGCCAACGGCCTCGTCTACACCTTCCACATCAGGCGCGGGGTCATGTGGAACTCCACACCGCCGCGGCAGGTCACCGCGCAGGACTTCGTCCGCGAGTTCAAGGCGTTCTGCAACCCGGTCTCGCCGGTCGGCAACGAGACCTATTTCGAGAGCACGATCGCCGGGTTCACCTCGTACTGCAACGCGGAGACCGCCCACTTCTCCGGCAAGGGCGCCGCGAAACCGACGGCGGCCAGCATCGCGGCTTTCCAGAACAGCCACACGATCAGCGGTATCTCCGCGCCGGACTCGATGACGCTGAAATTCACTCTTACCGAGCCGGCCAGCGACTTCCTCTACATCATGGCGATGCCGTTCGACTCGGCGCGGCCGGTGGAGTACGACTCCTATGTGCCGGGCAGCGCGCAGCTTGCCCAGCACCTGATATCCGACGGGCCGTACCAGATCTCCTCCTGGGTGCCCGGCAAGACGATCACGTTCACGAAGAACCCGGCGTGGAAGCAGTCCACGGACCCGGTGCGCCACCAGTACGTGAACAAGATCGTGGTGACGATGGGCACCAGCTCCGGGCAGACCATGATCGCCGACATGCAGGCGAACACCGCGGACCTGGACCTCGACGTGCCGCTGCCGGCGACCTCCCTGCCCGGCCTCGAGGCGAGCAACGACAAGCGGCTGCGAATCTGGCCGTGGGAGGACACCAACCCCTACCTGGTCTTCAACCTGCGCAGCCCGGACGACGGCGGCGCCATGGGCAAGCTGCTGGTCCGGCAGGCCATCGAGTACGGGGTCAGCAAGGTGGACGTGCAGAAGGTGCTCGGCGGCCCGAAGATCAACAAGATCATCAACACCGCGATCCCGCCGGGCGGCGTCGGTTACCAGCCGTACAACCTGTACCCGACGCCGGGCAACGCGGGCAACCCGGCCAAGTGCAAGGCGCTGCTGGCCCAGGCCGGTTACCCGCACGGCTTCACCGCCTTGTACATGTACTCCAACGACACGCAGGGCACGGCCATTTTCCAGTCCATCCAGGGCAGCCTGGCCAAGTGCGGGATCACCTTGAAGGGCAAGCCGGAGACGCTCGCCACCTACTTCACCGACCTGGGCAACTCCCCGGAGAACAACAAGCCCGGCCGGTGGGACATGGCAACGGGTGCCTGGATCCCCGACTGGTACAGCGACAACGGCCGCACCACCCTGCAGCCGCTGTTCCAGACCGACTGCGCCGTCAACACCGTCAACTACGGATGCTTCAGCAGCAAGACCGTGGACAGCCTGATCGCGCAGGCGCTGAAGGCACAGTCCGTCTCTGCCGCCGCCCCGCTGTGGCACCAGGCGGACGTGGACGTGATGAAGCAGGCGGTCATCGTCCCGATGATCGACGGCTACTGGCCCCAGTACGCGAGCAGCCGGGTGAAGAGCGCCGGCCTGCCAACGGCCAACTTCAACCCGGACCTGGGCGGCCCTGACATCACCAACGTCTGGCTGAACCCGCCGCACCCCTGATCGCGAGCCAGCCCTGGCGCCGGGCCGGACCCGGCGCCGGGGCTGACCAGCCGGGGCTGACCAGAAGAGGACGCCGATGACGTCATCCCTGTCCAGACGCGTGACGGCGGCTGCCGTGGCCGTCCTGGCCGCCTGCGGGCTCACGGCCTGCGGGGGTTCCCCGAACTCAGGGGACGTCCGCGTCCGCGCCGGGTAAGCCCGCCTACGGCGGCACGCTGCGCATCGTCGCCAACGGCGGGCCCGAGGACAACCTCGACCCGGTCCCGTCCTGCACGCTGGCGAACTACGTCCTGGAGCACGCGTTCACCCGGCAGTTGCTCTCCTACCCGGCCGTCGACGTGACGGGCACGCCGGGACCTAGCTGGGTGAAGGCCACCACGGCAGTGCCCCCGACCGACGTGGCGACCGGGGTGCCCAGCAAGGCCAATGGCGGGATCCCGGCCAACGGCCTCGTCTGTATGCCTCAGGTGAGCACGATGATGAGCAGTGCGACCGCGGGCAGGATCATCGCCGCCAGCGACGGCCACGCCCACCGCGCCATGAGCGGGCCGCCCGCCGCCCCGCGGTCCCGCTCCCGCGCCGCCCGCCTGTCCAGCCGGGCCGCGATCGCCTGGGCGGCGGGCAGCGACATCAGCTCCTTCGCCTCCTCGGGCAGCCTGGCGCCCGCCGCGGTCCTGATCGCCAGGTCCTTCATCCGGCGCGACGGGCGGAGCCTGCTGCGGGCGGGTACGTACAGCGCCCAGCTCTCGATGACCTTGCCGCCGCTCCCGTGGGCTCCGCCGTCCCCGCTGGCCGCGCCTTCGGGTGCGCAGGTCCCGGGCGCGCAGTGCACCCGCACCCAGTCGCCGGTGTCCACTGACCGCACGGCGCCCCACGGCACGCGGTAGTCACGGAGCGGGTTCAGCACGCTGAGGCCGGCGTCGCCGGCGATCACCCGGGGCCGCAGCGCGCAGGCGTAGGCGACCCCGGTGACGGTGGCGAGGATCGCCACCACCTCGAGGGCAAAGTGACCAGGCCGCTGGACGGCGAGATCGGCGGCGTTGGCGACGGCGAAGGCCAGCCAGACCCACCACAGCACGAGTGGCGCCGTCATGCGGAACACCTCCGGCTTCCCGGGCGCCACGCCCGGCGGCGTGCCGGAAGGCTGCGCGCCGGAGAACGGCGTGCCCGGTGAGGGCACGCCGGGTGGCGGGGCGCCGGGGGTCCGGGCCCCCGGCGCGCCGGGGCGGGAAGACACCGCAACCAGCTCCCGTCGGTGGTGAGACGGCACGGCAAACGGGCCGCTTGCGATGCCGATCCTATAAGCCGGACGGGCAGTGGTGAGGCGTCCCGCCGCCTCCTGTCTTCCTCCCCGTGGTCCTTCACCTGGTGCCGTGCAGCGGGCAGGCATAGGGTAGTGGCATGTCCGGCCGTGGGGAGCGGGAATTGCCAGCGTACCGAGAAGCATTCGAGCAGAGCATCAAGGATCCCGGGGCCTTCTGGGGGGAGGCGGCGGGAGCGATCCGGTGGGTGCGTCCGCCCGCCCGGGTGCTCGATGACAGCCGGCCGCCCTTCTACCGGTGGTTCACCGGAGGCGAGCTGAACACCTGTGACAACGCCCTGGACCGGCATGTCGATGAGGGCCGCGGCGACCAGCCCGCGCTGATATACGACAGCCCGGTGACCGGCACCACGCGCAGCTACACCTACCGGGAGCTGCGCGCGGAGACGGCCCGCTTCGCCGGCGCACTGCGGCGCCTCGGCGTGTCACGGGGCGACAGGGTCGTGATCTACCTGCCGATGGTGCCCGAGGCCGTGATCGCGATGCTGGCCTGCGCCCGGCTCGGCGCGGTGCACTCAGTGGTCTTCGGCGGGTTCGCGCCGAGGGAGCTGGCTGCCCGCATCGACGACGCCCGGCCGGCGGTCATCGTGTCAGCCTCCTGCGGCATAGAGCCGGGCCGTATCGTCGCCTACAAGCCGATGCTGGACGAGGCGCTGCGGATCGCCCGGCACGCGCCGCGGCGGTGCGTGATCCTGCAGCG
>Ga0070737_10004091_pt1 | contig 14955 bp, 13 predicted proteins | sample Coa_R1_10_FD_66438 | JGI IMG/M metagenome (GOLD analysis project Ga0070737, IMG submission 66438) | Surface soil microbial communities from Centralia Pennsylvania, which are recovering from an underground coalmine fire - Coalmine... | ecosystem: Environmental > Terrestrial > Soil > Unclassified...
GCCAACAGGCCGAGCAGGAGCCGCCGTAGCAGTACGGTCGGCGCCCGCGCGGTGGCACAGGGGCCAGCAAGGGTAAGATCGAGCGCGCCACCCGCCAGGTAGAGGACGAGCGGCGCGACGGCTAGCAGCACGCGGCGATCCGGCACGCCGCGAGGCGACCGGGGCTAGGGGCCCGCGGTGCTCTCCACGCGCTGCAGGACGCGGCAGGCATCGAGCGCGGCCTCGACATCCAGCGCCTCGCGGTCTTGATGGATCGCGCGGATGATCCCCTCGCTGTCGAGGGTGAAGGTGGTACGGCGGACCAGGTAGCGCTGCTCGTCCCACACGCCGTAGGCGCGCGCCACCTCGTGCTTCCAGTCGGACAGCACGGGTAGCGTGGTACCGATCCGTTCGGCGAACGCCTTGGCGACGAAGGGGTTCTCCTGGATCACGCCGAGGACCTGGGTATTCAGCTCGCCGTAGGCCGACTCACGGTCGGCGTAGTTGGTCAGCTCCTGCGTTCAGCCCGGGCTGAAGGCCCAAACGTAGAAAGCGATCTGGACAGGGCGGCCGCGGAACTGGCTGAGCGATACCTCTTGGCGGTTCTGGTCCTGCAGCGTGAAGTCCGGGGCGCGGTCGCCCACGTGCAGCACGCGTGGCTCGGCCGCAGGGGTACTGGCGGCCGCCGCGGGGCCCGTGGGCGCGAGCGCGCTCTGACAGGCCACGAGCAGCAGGGCGGCGAGGGCGAGGCCGGGAAGTAGGGCGGCGCGCAGCATAGGACCGCTCCCTTCTCGCTACGAGCTGGCGGCGAACAGGGCGGCGAGCTTGCTGTCCAGCTCCGCCCGCGAGAGCGCCCCCAGCTTCAGATCGCGAATCACGCCATCGGGGCCGACGAAATACGTGGTCGGCGCGCTGGTCACGTTATAGCGTTTGACCTCGCTGCCATCGGGGTCGCGCACGAAGGTGAGCGTGAACCCGCCCTGCTCGACCCAGCGACGCATCACCGCCTCGGGCTCCTCGATGTCCACGGCGATCACCACCAGGCCGCGCTCGCGGTAGCGCTCGTACGCCTCCTGCAGCAGGGGCATCTCCTCGCGACAGGGCACACACCAGGTGGCCCAGAAGTTGATCACCACCGGCCGGCCCTGGAAGTCCGCCAGGCGCACGGTACGCCCATCGAGGCCCGGCAAGGCGAACGCTGGCGCGGGCCCGCCCAGGCGGGCCACTGGCGCGGCCGGGGCGCAGTTGACGGCCGCCCCCAGCAGGATGATCCCTCCCAGGGCCAGCACGGCCGGCGCGCCGCGCGGCAAGAATGTGTCGATCGGTCGTGCTCGCTGCATGTCCCGCCTCGCCGGGGCTAGAACACGAAGCCCCAATTGAAGTACTGCGGCAGCCGCAGGAACAGGCCGGTGAGCATCAGTACGCCCACCCCGACCAGGAACAGGCCACTGAGCAGCTCGACTAGCCCGAAGTAGCGGCTGAGCCGCTTCCACAGCAGGGTGGCCGAGCCGAGCGCGGCGGCCGTGAGCAGGAACGGCACGCCGAGGCCCAGCGAGTAGGCGGTGAGCAGCACCGCGCCCTGGGCCATGGTATCGGTGAAGGTGGCCAGGCCGATGATGCCCGAGAGGATGGGCCCGATGCAGGGCGTCCAGCCCGCGGCGAATACCACGCCGACCGCGAACGACAGCGGTAGTGAGGGAGCCCCCCGGCGCTGCAGCTCGAAGCGCTTCTGCCGGTACAGCAGCGGGATGCGCAGCAGGCCGGCCACATGCAGGCCCATGACGACCAGCACCACCCCGCCGATCTGGCGCAGCAGCTGGACGAACCCCGGGAACAGGAACAGGTCGATCAGGCGGACAATGGTCCACAGCAACACGAAGACGGTGGTAAAGCCTAGCACGAACGCCAGCGCGTGGCTGAGCGTGGTGCCGCGGCGCACGGTGGGAGCGCCCGGGCTGAGCGAGGCACCGACGAGATGGCCCAGGTAGGCGGGCACCAGTGGCAGCACGCAGGGCGACAGGAAGGAGAGGATCCCCGCCCCGAAAGCGACGCCCGCGCTCAGTAGCGACAGGCCCGTGATCTCCATCACTCTCGTTGGCCTTCAAGCGGCGCGCCCAGCCCCAGGGGTGCGCGCCAGGCCTCCCGCCTCAGTCTAGCAAGCCGCCATGGCCCGCGCCCACGCTATCGGGGCTGGGCGGGCCGGGGCCGCCGCTAGACCATCCGGGAACGGGTTACACGACCTGCACGTTGGCAGGGCCGAGCAGCTGGCGCAAGGCCCGCTCGACGGTGGGTGTGCAGGCCACGCGCGCTTCGGGCACCAGCAACCGATACTCGGCGTCGCCATGCACGAGCAGCAGCTCGTAGGTATCGGGGCCGGGCTGCCGGCTGAGCAGCGCGTGCAGCGAGCGTAGGCGGCTGTAGTCGGTATCGTCGTCGCCCTCGCGCACGAAGCGCAGGCGCAGGTGCCGCGCTGGCGCGGGGCTGAGCTCGGTCCCGGTGGGCGCCGCGCCGGCGGCAGCAGCACTGGCCTCGGTGGCACGGGCCCAGGCGGGCGGCGCGGACACGGCCGTGGCAGGCGGGTCGGGCTCCACGGGCGGGGGCTCGCTGCCAGGCGGGGGCGGCGTCCACTCCTCCGCCGCCTCGCAGATCAGCTGGCGGCCGGGGCGCTCGTCGCGGCCGCTATCGAGGCGCCCTTCTACGATGACGATCGCATCGTCGCGCCACAGCTCGGCGGTGCGCTCCAGTGTACGCGGGAAGACGATCACCTCGATCGAGCCGTGCAGGTCCTCGAGCTGCGCGACGACCATCGTCTCGCGCTTCTTGGTGAGGATGCGCCGCACGCCGCTGAGCACGCCGGCGAGGGTGACCTTTTCGTTGCCGGTCTCCTCGCTCAGGCTGGCGGTGGTGGCCGTCACGCGGCCGCGCAGCCAGCGGGCGGCATCCTGGAACGGGTGGTCGGATAGATAGACCCCCAGGGACTCTTTCTCCCAGGCGAGGCGCTCGCGCGGGCTGACCGTCGGCACGGGCGGCAGCGGCGTGGTCGTGCCCGCCGCCTCGGGGCTGTCGGCGTTCTCCCCCAGCAGCGCGAAGAGCGAGGCTTGGCCCCGCGCCTCGGCGCGCTGCGCGGCCTGCGCGCTGGCCAGGCAGCTGTCCAGCGCGGCCAGCAGGCGCTCGCGCGGGCCGAAAGCGTCTAGCGCCCCCGCCTTGATGAGACTCTCGATGACGCGCTTGTTGAGCGCGCGTAGGTCGACGCGGCGGCAGAAGTCATCGAGCGAGCGGAACGGCCCGCCGCGCGCGCGCTCGGCCAGGATGGCGTCGACCGCGCCCTCGCCGACGTTCTTGATGGCGCCCAGCCCGAAGCGGATGGCGCGGCGGGGCTCGCCGGCGGCGTCGCGGCCCTCGACCTGCTCGACGGTGAAGTGCTTCTGGCTGCGCTGTACATCGGGCGGCAGCACCTCGATGCCCAGCCGGCGGCACTCGCCAATCGCGGCCACGACTTTATCGGTGTCGTCGCCCTGGCAGGAGAGCACAGCGGCCATGTACTCCACCGGGTAGTTGGCCTTGAGGTAGGCCGTTTGGTAGGCCACGTAGGCGTAGCACACGGCGTGCGAGTTGGCCGAGACGAGCCCGTTGGCCAGGAGGTAGTTATGGTAAGGCGCAGCCATGGTCAGGTTGTAGGTCGGCTGCTCGCCGAGCGGCTCGATCGCGGCGATCGTGTCGGCGACTAGCCGCGTGGGCGGGCGATACGCCGCTGGGGCCGCGATCTCCAGCGCGCCGCCCGCCACAGGCGGCAGCGCCGACGGCCACGCCGCGGCCCTTCGTCCTCCCCTTCCCCGATACGTGGGGGCGCGGCCAGGGGCGTCGGTGCCGACCAGCAGCGTGCCCCCGACGCCGATCTCGCGCAGCGGGCGGAAGCCCTGCGGCGTGTAGAACTTGTGGTCCAGCGTGCACACCACCTGCCGTCCGCCAGCGGTGGTCAGCCGCACGGTAGGCTTGGTGCCGGTGGGGAACGCCTCGACCACGCGGTTGGGCATCAGGCGCCCGTGCTCGTCCACGCTCAGCAGCCACGTGCCGGGGGGCACGCGGTCCACGCGGTGGCGGCGGCCCTGCAGATCCACCAGCTCGGTGTCGCCGGCCAGGCACTTGTTGAACGCGTAGCCGGCGAACGGCTCGATGTACTCCCAGATCTGGTTGGCCACCCGCTCGTCGACCCCGTTGGCCCGCGCGCCGGCCAGGAAGTGCTCGCGCTGCTGGCGCATCTCCTCGGGGATCTTCTTGCCCATGGCGCGGCGCAGGATGTCGGCCTGGCCGAGACTGAACCCCGCGATGGCGCGCACGATCTGGAGCACCTGGTCCTGGTAGACGATGACCCCGTAGGTCTCGCGCAGGATCGGCTCCAGCGCCGGGTGCAGGTACTGGGGCTGGATGCGCCCCTCCTTGCCCGCGATGAAAGTGGGGATATGGGCCATCGGGCCGGGGCGATACAGGGCCACCATCGCCGCCAGATGGCGCACGTTGGTCGGCTTCAGCTCGCGGATATAGCGGCGCATGGCCTGCGACTCGAGCTGGAACACGCCGGTGGTGTCGCCCTCGCTGAGCATGTGAAAGGTGCGCGGGTCGTCCTCGGGCAAGCGGTTGAGGTCGATGTCGATGCCGCGGCTCTCTTTGATGAAGCGGACGGCGCTCTCCAGAATGGTCAGGTTGGCCAGCCCCAGGAAGTCGACCTTGAGCAGGCCGATCTTCTCCAGCGACTTCTGGTCGTACTGGGTCATCAGGAAGTCGCCCTTGGCCACCTTCTGGAGCGGCGTGTTGAGCACCAGCGGCTCGCCCGACACCACCACCCCGGCTGCGTGGGTCGAGGCGTGGCGGATGGTGCCCTCGACCGAGCGCGCGGTGTCGATCAGGCGGCGCAGGCGAGGCTCGGTATCGTAGAGCCGGCGCAGCTCGGCATTGTCTTGCAGCGCCCGCTCGATGGTGATCCCGAGCGGTAGGGCGGGGATCAGCTTGGCCACGCGATCGACCTCGGCCAGCGGGTAGCCGAGCGCGCGCCCGACATCGCGGATGGCCGCGCGCGCCAGGAGGCGCCCGAAGGTGGCGATCTGCGCCACGTGGTCACGGCCGTACGTCTCCACGACGTAGTTGATCACCTCGTCGCGGCGGTTGTCGGCGAAGTCCATGTCGATATCGGGCATCTGGATGCGCTCGGGGTTCAGGAAGCGCTCGAAGGTGAGCCCGTACTCCAACGGGTCGATGGTGCTGATCCCCAGGCAGTACAGCACGATGCTGCCCGCCGCCGAGCCCCGTGGCCCACAGGGGATGCCGCGTTCGCGCGCGTAACGCACGAAATCCCACACGAACAGCATGTAGGTGGAGAAGCCGGTCTTCTCGATGACGCTCAGCTCGTACTCTAGCCGCTCCTCGGCGTCACGGCGATCGGGGCCGTACAGCTCGCGCAGGCGCTGGCGGCAGATCCGGGAGAGGTAGGCGTGCGGGTGCTCGTTCTCCGGGATGAACTTGAGCTTCGGAAAGTCGAGCCGGTCGAAGCGCAGCTCCAGATGGCAGCGCTCGGCGATAGCGACAGTGTTAGCCAGCGCCTCGGGTAGCTCGCGGAACAGCGCGGCCATCTCCTGTGGGCTCTTGAGGTAGTGCTGCCCGCCTTCCATGCGCATGCGCTTAGGGTCGTCGTAGGTGCTGTTGGTGCCGATACACAGCAGGATGTCGTGTGCGGCGGCGTCGTCGGGGCGCACGTAGTGCAGGTCGTTGGTCGCGACCAAGCCGAGGCCGAACTCGCGGCTGAGCTGGATCTTCGCCCGTGTGATGGCGGGCTGGAAGGCCAGGCCGTGATCCTGGATCTCCAGGAAGAAATTCTCCGGCCCGAACAGGTCGCGGTAGAACGCGGTGGCGCGACGCGCGGCATCGAGGTCGCCCTCGCGGATGGCGCGGCCGATCTCGCCCGAGGGGCAGCCGGAGGTAGCGATCAGGCCGCGGCAGTGCTCGGCCAACAGCTGCTTGTCGATGCGCGGCTTGTAGTAGAAGCCCTCCAGGTGCGCCTTGGTGACCAGTTGCAGGAGGTTGCGGTAGCCGTCGAGGTCCTGCGCGAGCAGGGTCATGTGATAGCCGGCTTTGTCCTCGGAGCCCGCGCGATCGGTGTGCCGGCGCGGGGCGACGTACGCCTCCACGCCCAGGATGGGTTTCACACCCGCCTTCTTGGCCTCGAGGTAGAACTCAATGGCGCCGTACATCGCGCCGTGGTCGGTGAGCGCGATAGCGTCCATCCCCAGCGCGCGCGTCTGCCGCACGAGGTCCTTGATGCGGCTGAGCCCATCGAGCAGCGAGTACTCGCTGTGCACATGCAGATGCGTGAACCGGGGCGCAGTGTCGGCCATCACCACTCACTCCGAAGCGCCAGCGATGAGCGGCCCGGCGCCGCCACGCCGGGCCGCGAGCCGCCCCCGCAACCGGTGCCCTTGCCAGCCCCAAAGCCCCGCAAGATGTTGTGGTAGGCGGTTCAGGGGTCATGGTAGCGAGCGAGGTGGGGCGGCCGTGAAGGGGCGGACGAGGACTGGTGGTCACGAAACCTGAATGTTCACAGAGGCGCGAGTAGCGGCGCGCGCGGCCCGCGAGAGCGTGCTATAATGCGCGCGCTGGAAAGCAGCCGGCGCCGCGCTCAGCAGCCGAGGCCAGGCCGCTCCCGCAGGCGATGGCAGCGTCAGCGGCTCCCGGGCATCCGCTTTTCCCAGCGCACTGTCGGTCGGGGCCTCTGGCGGCTGCCGATCGGGCTCCAGGGAGGAGAGCGTCGTGGCCTTCAGCGACAAGATCCTGACCTGCCGGGAGTGCGGCACCACCTTCGCCTTCACCGCGGGGGAGCAAGAGTTCTTCGCCCAGAAGGGGTTCACCAACGAGCCCAGCCGCTGCCCGTCCTGCCGTGCCGCGCGGCGCGCCGCGCTGGCCACGGGCCGCAGCGACCCCTATAGCGCGCCGAGCGACCCGCTCGGCGAGTCGCGGCGCCCGCGCGAGATGCACGAGACCGTCTGCGCCGCCTGCGGGGGGGTCGCGCGCGTGCCGTTCCTGCCGCGGGGCGACCGCCCCGTGTATTGTTCGAGCTGCTTCGAGCGCGAGCGGACCTACCGCTGAGCACGGCCCTGGCACCCCGCCCCAGCAGCGCGCTATCCTTTCCCGACGCGATGGCGGGCCGCGCCCCCGGCCACGCCCGGGCGCGCGACGTCGTGGGCGCGCGAGCGGACGCGAGCGGCCCTGTGAGGGAGGGGACATGCGAGTCCAGGTGACCGCGGTCGTTCTGGGAGCGCTGCTGGCGGGGGCGTGGGCCACACCGGCAGCCGCGCAGTATCCGCCGCCGTACGGTGCGCCGTATCCCGTCGCCCCCGGCTACGGGCAACCCGCGCCCCCGCCGGGCTACGCGCCGCCGGGCGCCCCGGCGCCCCAGCAGCAGGGGTACGACCCCTATGCCGCCTACGCCACGAACCCCTACGCGCCTGCTGGTCAGGCTACCCCCTGGTCGGGCTACTACCCCTGGCCGGCGTCAGCGGGGCAGGGGGGGCCGCCGGCCGCCAATCAGCCCGGCCAGGCACCGCCCGGCACGAATATGGCCGTGCCGGGTGCCAACGTTGGGGCCCAGGTGGGGCCGGCGGGGTTCGCCAGTGCCACGGGGGCGCCGGGAACTGCCCTCCCACCGGCGCCGACCGCCGGCGGCGCCTTCACCGACCAGATCCGCGTCTTGGACGCCGGCGACAACCAGGCGGGGCTAGACCCCAGCCCCGCGCGTGTGGTGGTGAACCAGCCGATCACGTGGGTCAATCTTTCCAGCGGGCTGGTGCAGATCGTGGCCGAAGACGGCAGCTCGTTCGACTCCGGCCCGCTCGCGCCGGGCGACTCGTTCACTTTCACGCCGACGCTGATCGGCACGTTCTATTACCACGACAAGCTGCGGCCCTGGGTGCGTGGCGCCCTGATCGCGGTGCCGGAGCCGCCGGCGCGTCCGCAGCAGAGCGACCAGCAGGCGGCGCCGCAGGCCCCGCCCAGCCAGCCGTCCCAGCAGGGAGCACCCGCGCAGCAGGCGCCGCAGGGGCCCGCGCCGTCCCAGGCACAGCCGGGAACGCCGCCCCAGGCGCAGCCCGCGCCTTACCCGCCGCCGGCGCCGTACGCCCCGTATGGCGCGCAGGTGCCGTACCCGCCGCCGGCGCCGTACGGCTACCCGCCGGCGCCGTCCTCGCCGCCGGCGCCGTACCCGCTGCCGCAGTACTGAACGAGCGCCGCCTAGGGCCATTTGGCCCGTGGGCGGCCAGTGCAGGAGCCCGGCTCATGGAGATCGCCGATCTGAGCGTGCGGCGATTCGCCGCCGACAAGTTGCAGAAGCTCAACCTGTTCGAGACGCCGCGCTGCTTCGCCGACGTCTACTGCCTAGAGGCCGGCCAGGAGCAGGCGCCGCACGCGCACGAGGGGGCCGACAAGCTGTACGTTGTGCTGGAGGGCCGCGCCCTGGTGCGGGTCGGCGAGGAGGAGCGCGAGTTGCGGCCCCAGCAGGCGGCGCTGGCCCCCAGCGGCCAGGCGCACGGCGTGCGCAACCCGGGGCCGGAGCGACTGACGCTGCTGGTGTTTATGGCCCGCGACGCCGGCCCGGCCAGCTAACGCCGCGCGCCCCGCCAGACCAGAAAAGACAAGGAGCGGCCCGATGGTCCAGACCGCCGACGACGTCCAGGCGTTCCTCGCCGCCCTGACGCATGAGCTGCAAGCCCCGGGGCGCTGTCAGGCCACCCATCCGGTGGTCGAGGATATCGTGGCCGGGCGCCTGTCGCGCGAGCAGCTGAAGCGCTGGGTGGCGCAGCAGTACCTGTTCAGCCGCACGGTCCCGCGGCTAGTCTGCCTGCGCTACGCCCAGGTGACCGACCCGGAGGTCCAGGCGCACCTAATGGAGGTGATCGCCGAGGAGCTGGCGGGCCAGCAGACGGGCACCGAGAGCCACGTGCGGCTGCACGCCCGGACGGCGCTGGCCCTGGGCCTGACGCTGGACGAGCTCGAGGCGACCCCGCCCAATCCCGAGACGCGTGCGCTGATCTACTGGCAGGAGCTGGTGATCCGCTCGCGGCCGTGGTTCATTGCGCTGGGCATGAAGTACGGCGACGAGGGCCAGTTCGCCGCGGCGGCGGCGCGGCTGGCGCCCGCGCTCCAGCAGCACTACGGTCTAAGCGCCGACGACGTGCTGTTCTACTCGGCCCACGTGGAGGCCGACGCCGAGCATGGCCGCTTCTACGCCGACATCATCCGCAAGTATGTGGCCACGCCGGCCCTGCGCGCCGAGCTGCGCGAGTGCGTGCTCACCGCCGCCGAGCTGTGGTGGGACATGTGGTACGCCGGCGCGTACCGCGAGCGCCCGCGCGCGCTGAGCGGGCCGCGCTCACAGCCCCAGGGCCATGGCGAGTAGGCCCGCCACTACGCCGACCACCGCGCACAGCACCCCTAGGGCCACCAGGACCCGCAGCGGGAAGGTGCGCCCGAGCATCACCAGCGAGGGCAGGCTGAGGGGGGCGAGCGTCAGCAGCAGCGCGCCAGCCGGCCCGGCGCCCACGCCGTAGGCGAGCAGGGTCTGCACGATCGGGATCTCGCCGGCGGTGGGGATGACGAACAGCGTGCCCGCGATCGCCATACCGACTACGGCCGGCAGGTTATTGCCGATCTCGGTCCCCAGGGCCGGGAACAGGAACGCCCGCGCGGCGCCCAGCACGCCGACCAGGATGATGTACTCCGGCAGCAGCCAGGCGGCGAAGCGGGCGAGCGACCGCAGCCAGCGGAGCGGCCAGGGCCGCGGGTCGTACTCCGGCTCCAGCAGCCCCGTGGAGGCGGCGCTCTGCTGGGCCTCGCGCTCGGTGAGGCGCACGGCGAGCCAGGCGCCGCCGAACACCAATACCAGGCCGAGCGCGAGGCGTAAGGCGACCCATGGCCAGCCGAGCGTGAACAGCATGAACACGAGCACCGCGGGGTTGAGCGTCGGGTTGCCGAGGAAGAAGGCCACCGCGCAGCCGATGGAGGCCCCGCGCTTATACAGCCCGGCGACGACGGGAACCGAACAGCAGGAACACATCATGCCCGGCAGCGCGAGCACCCCACCGAGCACGGAGGTGCTGAAGCGGCGGCTGCCCAGCACGCGCGCGAGCCAGTCGCGCGGGACCACGCTGTCGAGCGTGGCAGCGAGCAGCAGGCCGAGCAGCATCGCCTGCCACACCGCCTGGAAGTAGCGCTGGGCGTAGTCGAGCGCCGCCTCCAGCGAGGCGGGCGGGGGCGCGGTCTGCGTCCCGTACACGATCGGGTTGCCAAGCGTGTGGCTGGAGGCGACGGCGAAGGCGCGCGCCCAGTAGGGGCTCCATTTCACGATGAACAGCCCCACCACCGCGATGACCAGCAACAGCCCGAAGCCCAGAAGGTACTCGCCACGCCGCGTGCGCGTCGTCGTTGGCGCCGATACCTGCCCCTGCATGCTCCGCCTCCCGCAAGCCGCCGAGCTACCCCGTCTGCATCAATTACTAATCGATGGTATTAGGCTAAGTCAATAGCTGTGCGACCACGCCACCGCCAGCTCGGTCGCTGCGGCCTGGGCCAACCAGCTACCGCGGCACGGCGGCTTGGGAAGGCAGGCAGGGGAGTGGCAGGGTGGGGGACGAGATGCCCCGGGCGCGCGGGGGGGAGCGTGCTCCCGCCGGCATCGGCACGCGGCCGCTCGGCGCCAACCGCGTCGTGACATGGCCCGACTGGGTGCCCGCCCCCCTGCCGCCTGCGGCTACGGTTAGACAGGGCCGGGGAACTGCTGCGGATCGTATTGACTTAAGTCAGGCCAGCGAGTATCCTCAACCGCGACTTGCCGCTCGCCAGGCTGGTGGGGAGTGGCCGCTGGAGTGCGAAATGGCAGGCTGGCCTCGGACGCCTGCGGGCAGCGATGGGCGGGGTGCCGCGGCTCTCGGCCTCGATGTGCACGTGCTGCGCTTCCGGGCTGAGGTGACCAGCGAGCTACGCTTGCCGGTGGCGGCCGGCGCGGCGCTGCGCGGGGCGCTGTTCGCGGCGCTGCGGGCGGGGTTCTGCCTGGCCGCGCGGGGGCCGGAGTGCGGTCAGGGCGAGATCGCGGCGCGCTGCCCCGTGTGTTTCCTGTTGGCGCCGGTCGAGGCCGGGCATCGGCGCGGCCAGGACGTGCCACGGCCGTACGCCCTGCGCGTGCCGTTCGCTGGCCGCGAGGTGGTGTACGCCCCGGGGCAGAGCTTCGAGTTCGGCATGGCTACGTTCGGGCGGGCGCTGGAAGCGTTCCCCTACGCGTTGCTGGGCATCCAGACGATGGGCGAGCGAGGGATGGGCGCGCGGCGCGCGGGCAGCTTCCGGCTGGCCGAGGTGTGGGCCGAGCACCCGCTGGCGGGCCGGCAGGAGCGCGTGTACCGCGCCGGCGAGGCGACGGTGCGCGCGCCGGCGCTGCCGGTCACGGCGGCCGATGTGGCGGCAGAGGCGCGGGCGCTGGCGCGGCGGGGGGCCGGGCGCCGGTTGCGGCTGACGTTTGCCACGCCGACGCGGCTGATCGAGGAGGGCCGGCTGGTGAAGCCCCCGGATTTTCGCTTGCGGCCGCTGGTGGCGCGGCTGCTGGAGCGGCTGGACGCGTTGGGGGCGCGCTACGGCGAGGGGGCGCTGGCGGCCAGTGTGGCGCCGCTGCTGTACGCGGCCGAGCAGGCACGGGTAGTAGAGCAGCGGCTGGGGTGGCGCGAGGTGTTCCGCGCGTCGGGGCGCCACGGGCGGCTGCTGCCGATGAGCGGGCTAGTGGGCGACGTGGTGGTGGAGGGCGAGCTGGGGCCGCTGCTGCCGTGGCTGGTGTGGGGCAGCCTGGTGGGCGTGGGCAAGGACGCCACGATGGGCAACGGCGCGCTCGTGCTCGCGCCCGCGTGAGGTGTCGCACTCCCGGCGCCGCCGCGGAATAGCTCCACAGACAGGGGCGGTCGCCCCGGCTAGGAGAGGAGGTTATCCATGCCCCGCCCGCTGCTGCCGCCCGCTAGCGTGCGGCTGTTCTGCCCGCTGTGCCGTCAAGAGTTCGCCGAGCTGGACGTCAACACGCAGCGCCTGGCCAGCGCCATCTGCCGGGCGCGGCGCGCGCACGCCGCCGAGTGTCACTCCGAGCTGGGGGACTAGTCGGACACGGGCGAGCGGGGAGGGGCGATGGCGCCGCGGGCGCAGGTGGCCGCGCTGGCGGTCGCGGGCGAGCGGCCCGATCACTGGCTGGTCATCGACGAGTACGGCAGCTTCCTCGGCCTGCACGGCGAGCGGCTGCGCGTCACGGTCAACGGCGAGGTGCGCGTGGAGCGCGCGCTAGTGGGCCTGGAGCACGTGCTGGTGGTGGCGCACGGGGTGGCGTGCAGCAGCGACGCCCTGCGCGCCTGCGCCGAGCACGGCGTGCCCGTGACGTTCGTCTCGTCGCTGGGCAAGCCGTACGCGCGGGTGGTCGCGCCGGAGCTGACGGGCACGGTGCAGACGCGCCGCCAGCAGCTGTTGGCGTACTACGACCAGCGCGGCGTGCACCTGGCCAAGGCGTTCGCCATGGCCAAGCTGCGCAACCAGGCGGTGCTGCTCAAGTACATGGCCAAGTACCGGCAGCACACGGAGCCGGAGGTGTTCGCCATCGCCCGCGAGGCGGCGTTCGTGTGCGAGGACCTGGCGCGGCAGGTCGAGGAGACGCAGGGCGCAGACACCGAGGCCGTACGGCTGCCGCTGATGGCGCTGGAGGCGCAGGGAGCGCGGCACTACTGGGACGCCGCGCGGCTGCTGGTGCGGCCGGACCTCGCCTGGCCGCGGCGGGAGACGCGCGGGGCGGCCGATCTGGTGAACCAGCTGCTGAACTACGGCTACGGGATTCTCTACGCGCAGGTGGAGCAGGCGATCCTGCTGGCGGGCTTGGACCCGTACGGCGGGTACCTCCATGAGGATCGCCCGGGCAAAATCTCGCTGGTCCTCGACCTGATCGAGGAGTTCCGACAGCCGGTGGTCGACCGCGCGGTGTTCGCGCTGCTGAACCAGCGGGTGGCGGTCGGGCAGGATGCCGATGGGCGGCTGGATCGCGCCACCCGGCAGGTCGTCGTGCGGCGGGTGCAGGAGCGGCTGGAGAGCCCCGAGCCGTTTCGCGGGCGCCGGCCGCGGCTGCGCACCATCCTGCAGGGCCAGGCGCGCGCGCTGGCCACCTACCTGCGCGGCGACAGCGGCCCCTACGTGCCGTACGTCAGCCGCTGGTGAGGCGTCGCACTCCGCGCGCGACCGCGGAAGCTATAGCAGAACACATCGCCGAGCCCGCACCGAGGGCGGCGCGGCCATGGCGTCGCTCAGCCCGCCACCTGGCGCCTCCCGCGTGGCAATCCGGCGAGGAGGGGGCCATGGGAGGCTGGGACGCGGCCGCGTACCGAGCGTTCTTCCGCGACCTCACGGGGCACGAGCCGTACCCCTACCAGGTCGAGGTCGCGCGGCGGCTGGCCAACCGCGAGAACCTCGTCGTCGGTGCGCCCACCGGCGCGGGCAAGACGCTCACGGTGCTCGTGCCGTTTCTCTATCCTGGCTGGACGCCGCGGCCAGCGCGATTGATCTACGCGCTGCCGCTGCGGACGCTGGCGCAGAGCATCTACCGCGAGGCGCGGGCGCTGGTACAGCGCGCCGGGCACGATGCCGAGCGCGTCACCATGCAGACGGGCGAGCAGCCCGACGACGAGTTCTTCGCCCGCGGCCAGATCATCATCACGACCTACGACCAGGTATTGAGCGGCCTGCTGGAGGGCCCATACGGCCTGTCGCCCAGCCAGCACAACCTCAACGCGGCGGCCGTGGTCGGCGCGTTGGTGGTGTTCGACGAGTTCCACCTGATGGCGCCCGCGCTGGCATTCCTGACCGGCGTGGCGGGCCTGCACGTGTTCCGCGAGCTCACGCAGAGCGTTTGGATGACTGCCACGGCCACGGCGCGGCTGCGCCACGAGCTGGCCGAGGCGCTACAGTGCGCCGATGCGAGCCCCGATGAGGGGGCGGTTGCTCAGCTGCCCACCGTGGCGCACGTGACCCGACGGCTGCGCTACCACGCCGCGCCGCTAACACCCGAGGCGGTGCTGGCCGCCTCTAGCGGGCGGACGATCGCCATCTGCAACACGGTGGGCCGCGCCCAAACGCTGTACACCGCCCTGCGGGCCGCGCTGCCCCCCGAGGTACCGTGTCTGCTGCTGCACTCGCGCTTCTTCAAGCCCGACCGGACCGCCAAGGAAGCGCAGCTCGCCGCGCTGCTGGGCAAGGGGCGCGCCGAGCGGGCGGTGTTGGTAGCCACCCAGGTGGTGGAGGCGGGCATCGACATCTCCTGCGACGACCTGCACACCGAGCTGTGCCCAATGAACGCGCTGGTCCAGCGCGCCGGCCGCTGCGCCCGCTACCCGTACGAGCAGGGGACCGTGCACGTGTACGACCTGCCGGACCAGGCGCGCGCCTGGCTGCCGTACGGGACCAGCGGCGCACCCGATCCGGCGCTGGAGGCCACACGCGACCTGCTGGCGGGGCTGGGGGGCGAGGCGACGCTGACCCCCCAGCAGGCGGCGCAGTGGGTGGAAGCGGTCCACCACGAGGGCGATGCCGCGGCGCTGCGCGTGGGCTGGCGCGGGCGCCGCGACGAGGTCCTGACACTGATCCAGCGTCACGCCTTCCAGCGGCAGACGAGCCGCGTGGCGCACCTCATCCGTGAGGAGGGCGTGGGCGACCTACGCGTGATCGTCGCGCCCGCCCATGCGCTGCCCGAGGACCCGAGTCGCCGCGAGGCGGTGACCGTGCCGAGCTGGGCGGTACGGGCGGCGCTCGACGCGACTGCGGGCGATAGTGGGCCGGTGGCCTGGGGCTGGACGTTCGGCGACGAGCCGCGCTGGGAGCCGCTGGCGCGGGGCGCCGACCTGTCTGGCCAGTACGTAGTGTGCTTGTCGCCGG